>Ga0228535_1000281_pt1 | contig 164098 bp, 133 predicted proteins | sample SJ1metagenome_FD_168457 | JGI IMG/M metagenome (GOLD analysis project Ga0228535, IMG submission 168457) | Enriched culture of PCE-dechlorinating microbial communities from Ithaca, New York, USA - SJ1 | ecosystem: Engineered > Modeled > Simulated communities (microbial... > Unclassified... | reverse complement strand
TATGATTATTACGTGCTGGAATTAAGCAGTTTTCAACTGGAGGGCGTATATGATTTCAGGGCCGATATTTCAGTCTTGCTGAACATCACTCCTGATCATCTCGATCGTTACGATCACGATCTTCAGCACTACGTGGACGCCAAGATGCGTATAATCCGCAACCAGAGAATGCAGGACGCATTTATTTACTGGATCGACGACCCCATTGTCACCAGGGAAATTGAAAAACTGCAGCCGGGGGCGACCATGTATCCTTTCGGAGAACAGAAAAAGGAAAACAGTATAGCCTACACCGAAAACGGAAAGTTAATTATTCAGGCAAAGGAAAGGGAATTCACTATGGAACTGGAATTGCTGGCACTGGAAGGGTTGCACAATGTATATAACTCATTGGCATCGGGCATAGTGGCTAAGCTGATGGATATCAGTGACGAGCAGTTACGCACTTCACTGTCCGATTTTAAAGGAGTACCGCACCGGCTCGAAAAAGTGGCCACCGTACGCGGTGTGCAGTATATCAATGATTCAAAGGCCACCAACGTGAATTCCTGCTGGTATGCCCTGCAGAGCATGCGTGCCAAAACGGTACTCATACTGGGTGGTACCGACAAGGGAAATGATTATAGCGAGATTGAAGACCTGGTAAGGTCAAAGGCCAGAGCGCTGATATTTCTCGGAAAAGACAACAGTAAACTGCATGCTTTCTTCGACGGAAAAATACCCCTTATTCGTGAAGCAGGCTCCATGAAGGAAGCAGTGGATATTGCTTATAAACTGGCAGAAAAAGGCGATATAGTATTGCTTTCACCCTGTTGTGCCAGCTTCGACTTGTTTAAAAATTACGAGGACCGGGGCGACCAGTTCCGGGAATATGTGAGAAGGTTGTGACAGTGCCAATGTGCAAAATTTGAAATATGGAAAAAAATGTCAATCATGCAGGAGATCCGGCGTTTTCCGGGGAGATGGCGGAGGAACCGGGAATCACAATAAGGGACTTCGGGCAGAAAATATTTCAGGGGGACAAGGTAATATGGTCGGTGTTTATCATTCTCTGTGTGATCTCCCTGGTGGAAATATTCAGTGCTACAAGCACCATTGTTTACAGGCAGCAAAATATGTGGGGACCTATTCTTCGGCATGCCATGTTCTTGATTGGCGGAGTGGGGGTGATCCTTCTTATTCACAATATTCCTTATCGCTTTTTTTCACTGCTGATATTCGTCCTGCTGGGCGCCATTGTGCTGCTCGTACTGACCCCTTTTATCGGTACGAGTGTCAATGGGGCCGACCGATGGATTTCCTTCATGGGATTCACCATTCAACCTTCCGAAATAGCCAAAATTTCGCTGATGGGCACCATCGCATTTCTCCTAAGCAAGCAGAATGGAGCAAATGACGGACTGCTTTTCAAGTGGATGATTGGACTCATGGTGATCGTGTGCAGCATCATCGCCATGGACAATCTCTCTACCGCAGTATTGTTATTCGGGGTCTGTTATCTTCTGATGTTTATAGGAAATGTGAAACTTGCCAGACTGCTGAAAGTGGCAGGCGCAGGTATTGCTTTGGTCCTTTTGTTCGTGTTGCTGCTGAATGTCATTCCCGAAAAATGGACCGACGCCGGCCCTCTAAATCGTCTGGGCACATGGCAAAACCGTATTTCCTCCTTCGGTGCACACAAGGAATTGTCGGAAGAGGAATATTATAGTATCACCGATGAAAATTACCAGGTGGCACATGCCAAGATTGCCATTGCCAACGGCGGTCTGGTGGGAGTCTTCCCCGGAAACAGTACCGAACGGGATTTCCTTCCGCAAGCCTACTCAGACTTTATCTATGCCATCATCATTGAGGAAATGGGTATGCTTGGTGGAATCTTTGTTCTGCTACTCTATGTGATCCTGTTGATCCGTTCCGGTATAATTGCCCGGAAAACCGATAAAATGTTTCCAAGGTATCTTGTGCTGGGGTCGGCGCTGATGCTTTCCATACAGGCTTTTATTAACATGGCGGTGGCGGTGAACCTGATTCCCGTCACCGGTCAGCCCCTGCCGTTGGTCAGCCGCGGCGGTACATCCACGCTGATTACCTGTGCCTACTTCGGACTGATCCTGAGCGCCGATCGCTTTGGTATAGCCAAAAAGAAAAGGGAAGGAGATGTGGATCAGAATCAGAATGATTCAGACCATAATGAAGAAGACAATATCCCCGATAAGGAGACAAGGGAGGGTTCCGGATTGACGGAGCCAATCAGCAAACTGGAAGATAAAGTAGAATTTGAAATCTATCAGGTATGAAGGTCATTGTCAGTGGAGGAGGCACCGGAGGCCATATATTTCCGGCTATATCCATCGCCAACGCAATCAGACACCGTTGGAACGATGCGGAGATATTGTTTGTAGGTGCCGAAGACCGTATGGAGATGGAGCGTGTGCCGGCAGCGGGATATAAGATAATTGGATTGCCGGTGGCGGGTTTCGACCGGAAGAATCTGTTGAAAAATATCCCGGTGACGTTCAAGCTGCTCAGAAGTATGCAAAAAGCACGAAAGATCATTGCCGACTTCAAACCCGACATTGCCGTGGGCGTAGGTGGTTATGCCAGCGGACCCATATTGAAGGCGGCCTCGGCAAAAGGAGTGCCCACGTTACTTCAGGAACAGAACTCCTATGCGGGAGTGACCAACAGGCTGCTGGCGCAGAAAGCAGCGGTGATTTGTGTGGCTTATGAGGGAATGGAAAAGTTTTTTCCAAGAGACAAGATTGTGCTTACCGGCAATCCCTGCAGACAGGACCTGTCAGTCTCGGAAGAGAACAGAGAAAGTGGATACGCGCACTTTCAACTGGATCCCAACAAGCGTACGATCCTGATGTTGGGAGGAAGCCTGGGGGCTCGTACACTCAACAAGAGCATTGTAGATGCGTTCCCTAAACTGGCTGCATTGAATGACGTGCAGGTGATCTGGCAAAGCGGCAAATACTATTACAAGGAGATGAAACAACTACAGGAGACGGGAAAGATTCCATCCAATGTACACCTTTTCGATTTCCTGCATCGGATGGATTATGCCTATTCTGTAGCTGACCTTATCATCTCCCGTGCGGGCGCCGGCTCCATCTCTGAGTTTAGTCTTCTTGGAAAGCCTGTTGTGCTGGTCCCTTCGCCCAATGTGGCGGAAGATCACCAGACAAGGAACGCGCAGGCTCTTGTCGATAAGGAGGCGGCCGTCATGGTTTCCGATGTGCTTGCACATGTATTACTGTTCGATGTGGCACTTTCACTCGTGAAAAACGACGCGCAGCGGATGATCCTGAGCCGGAACATCGCACAGCTGGCACAACACGATTCGGCAAACCGGATCGTAGATGAGATCGAAAAAATTGTAATTGTATGAATTACGAGAACATCTATTTTATCGGTATCGGTGGTATCGGCATGAGTAATCTCGCCCGTTATTTCCTCTCAAAAGGGAAAAGGGTGGGAGGCTATGATCGCACGGAGACTCCGCTTACCCGAAAACTCGCAGAGGAGGGTGCCTTCGTACATTATGAAGACAATTTGCAGAAAATTCCTTCCTCTTTTATCGACAAGGAAAAAACGCTTGTGGTTTATACTCCCGCCGTGCCTGCTTCACATGGAGAGCTTGTTTTTTTCAGCGAACAAAGATTCACCATCATGAAACGGGCTCAGGTACTGGGAGAGATCACCAAAACGAGTGATGCCATCTGTGTGGCCGGTACACACGGAAAAACCACCGTATCAAGCATGACTGCACATCTGTTGCGGCAGTCGCATGTAGATTGCAATGCCTTCCTGGGAGGAATACTGAAGAATTATGACAGTAACCTGTTGCTCTCCGATAAAAGTAACATCACGGTGGCCGAAGCCGACGAATATGACCGTTCCTTTCATTGGCTACGTCCCTGGATTGCCATAATTACCTCTGCCGATCCCGATCACCTGGATATTTACGGTACCGAGGAGGCCTACCGGGAAAGTTTTGAGAAGTTTACATCCCTCATTCGTCCGCACGGCCTTCTGATCGTGAAAAAGGATGCGCCGGTCACACCCCAGGCCGATGATACGGTCACTGTCATGACTTATGGAGTGGAAGAGGGTGACTATCATGCGGAAAACATACGGGTCGGTGACGGAACGATCCTGTTTGATTTTGTATCACACGATAGGAAAATTACCGGTATCTCCCTGGGAGTGCCAGTGAGAATAAATATTGAAAACGCCGTGGCAGCCATTGCTGCTGCAACGAAATGCGGCGTCACGGACGAGGAAGTGCGTCATGCCATGCATACCTTTGGCGGAGCAAGGAGACGGTTCGATTTTCATATCAAAGCCAGAAACATTGTATTTATCGATGATTATGCACATCATCCGCAGGAACTGTCTGCAGCCATCCATTCTGTTCGGGCACTTTATCCGGACAGGAAGGTAACCGGTATATTTCAACCGCATCTCTATTCGCGCACCCGTGATTTTGCCGCTGATTTCGGGCGAAGCCTTTCGCTGCTCGATGATGTGATTCTTCTGGATATTTATCCCGCAAGGGAAGAACCTATCGCCGGCGTTTCGTCGCAGATTATATTCGACAGGATCACCTCGGCGGAGAAACTGCTCTGTAGTAAAGAAGAACTGTTGGAGCTGCTCCGGTACAAGCCACTGGAGGTGCTTGTGACTTTTGGTGCAGGAGATATTGACCGGTTGCTTCCCGACATTGAAAAACTGTTGAGGGAGAAGTATGGGGATATTTGATTAATGTTTTTTAAATCGACCGGCTATTGTACATCTTGATGTATCTTTGTGTAGTTCAAACAAACAGATAAGCGCTTGAAAAAAATACTTCTCATATTGGTAGCCGCTGCTGTAACGGGATATCTGATCTTTTCGGCATCCTATTTCAGGAAATCATCACGCGACAATATATGCGAACGTTTCGAAGTGATTATCAGGGATAGCACACATACACGTTTTGTAGAAGCAGAGGATGTTGTGAATCTGGTGAAACGATACGATCTCTATCCCGTAGGCAGGAAATTCGGCGATATCAATACGCTGGCGATACGTGATACCATCCTCACGAACCGTCTTGTGGAATCGGCAGAGGTTTTCACTACCGCAGGCGGTTCTATTGTGGCATCTATTCGCCAGCGGGAACCGGTATTAAGAATTATCTCGGATACGAAAGGCAGCTTTTATGTCGATAAGGATCGCCAGATCATGCCTCTCTCATCAAATTTTGCAGTTTACGTGCCCATTGCCACAGGTGTCATCGATGAGGAGTTCGCACAGAACGAACTGTATGATTTTGCGATGTTTCTTCATGATCATCCCGACTGGGATGCCTGGACAGAACAGATAGTGGTACAAGAGAATAAGGATGTGGCACTGATACCGAGGGTGGGTGATTTCCGTATCATTCTGGGAAGTCTGGATGACTATCCGGCCAAGCTTGCTAAATTTGTTCTTTTTGTGGAGGAGGGACTGAACGTGGTGGGATGGAACCGGTATCGTGAGATCAGCCTGAAATATGAGAATCAGGTAGTGGCCACGAGAAGGGAATAAGAGGTCTCCCGTTTTGAAAAGGAAGTTAATGAGCAAACAAAAATGTTGCCGGAATGTTTGTAGAACAACAACGTAACCAAAAGTTCATCGACCAAAAAATATATGATGCATTCAGGATTTATAGCAGTAATTGATCTGGGCACTTCCCGGATCAAAGGGGTTGTGGGGCGAAAAAATGAGCACAACGTGATATCTATTCTTGCCAGCGGTTCCATCGATGCCGGAAATTCAATTCGCAGAGGGGTGGTGTATAACATCGAGCAGGCAGGAGCCAATGTGTACAAGCTGGTGATGATGCTCGAAAATAGCATGGGACGCAAGATCTCAAAAGTATATGTCTCCCTGTCCGGACAATCGCTGCATACCCTGGAATTCAACGAGATGAGGCAGCTGAATGCCGGAATGGTTACCCAGGAGGTAGTGAGCCAGTTACGCAAGGCTGCTGAAAAGTTTCAGCCGGAAATGGTGCGCAATTACAGGGTGGCCGACGTGGAGTATTATATAGACGACAAGCCGGAACGCAATCCGGCTGGAGTGACCGGCTCGCAGATTGAAGCGGGTTATGAACTGATTGTGGGACGTCCCAACCTGTTGTCGAACATCGAAAAAAGTATCGCAGCCAAAACGGAACTGGAAATAGTGGATTTTATCGTAGGACCGATTGCTACTGCCGAAATATCCCTCAATGAGGAAGAAAAGGAACTGGGTTGTGCTTTCATTGATTTTGGTGCCGGTACTTCTTCTCTCTCTGTCTACAAAGGTGGTATATTGCGTCGGATGGTTGTCATCCCTTTTGGTGGTAAGAACCTGACCAGAGACATCAGCGCGCTCAACTTTACTGAGAACGATGCCGAACAGCTGAAAATAAAATTCGGCCGGGCCATGGAAAACAGAGATGCTCCCCTTTTCACTTCTCCTTTCGCCGTAAAGCCGGATGTAGACCTGACAGAATTAAATAAGGTAATCGGCCTGCGTCTCGATGAGATCATTGCCAATATCGGAGAGCAGATTGTGTTGTCGGGTTACGATGGACAGCTGGGAGCGGGGCTGATCATCACAGGGGGGGCCTCGCAGCTGAAGAATCTCGACCTTTACCTAGGTCAAAAGCTGAAGATGCCGGTAAGAAAGGCATTGGCAAAGAAAACATTTATCAATAATGCTCCCGAACTGATTAATGATCCTGCATTCACGCAGGCCTTGGGCATGCTGCTCTTTGCAGAGGAAGATTGTGAGCAGCCTGACCTGGGGAGTGCTGAGGAAAATGTAGAAGAACGCAGATCTACCTCCTCAGGCTGGTTTTCCGGAAAAAGTAAAAAAAATAAAAGCGACAGAAAGGAGAGGAAACCGAAGGTTGAAAAACAGGAGGGAGGATTTTTCACAAAGATAGAAGACGTTTTAGGGGGTATTTTCTCGGAAGAGGAGGATGAGTAACAGAGAAAAGTTAAGAAACAATGGAAGACGATATATTGGAGTTTCAGATTGAAAGCCATACCAACGCCATAATCAAGGTGATAGGCGTGGGCGGTGGCGGAGGAAATGCTGTGAACCACATGTTCCAGGAAGGAATACACGATGTCTCTTTTGCACTGTGTAATACTGACCATCAGGCGCTGATGGAATCACCCGTGCCAATGAAAATACAACTGGGTGGAAACACAACCGGAGGCCTTGGGGCGGGGAATAAGCCCCAGGTAGCTCAGCAGGCGGCCGAGGAAAGTGTGGAGATGATAGAAGAACTGTTGAGTGATGGTACACGCATGGCATTCATCACCGCAGGAATGGGCGGCGGAACAGGAACAGGGGCTGCACCCGTAGTGGCCCGTGTGGCAAAAGAGATGGGCATCCTCACGGTGGGTATTGTCACCATCCCCTTCATGTTCGAAGGACCCCGCAAGATTGTACAGGCGGTCAAGGGCGTGGAGGAGATTGCCAAAAATGTAGACGCACTCCTTGTCATCAACAACGAACGCTTGCGTGATATATACAGTGATCTTACTATGCTGAATGCTTTTGCCAGAGCGGATGATACGCTTGCAACCGCGGCAAGAAGCATTGCTGAGATCATTACCGTACACGGCCATGTGAACCTCGACTTTGCCGATGTAAACACAACGCTGAAAGATGGTGGCGTGGCCATCATGAGCAGCGGCCTGGGCAAAGGTGAGGATCGTATCAACGACGCAATAAGGAATGCGTTGCATTCACCCCTGCTTAATAACAACGATGTGTTCAGTGCCAAGAAAATACTCATCAACCTGTCTTTTGGTGAGGAGAATCCGCTGATGATGGAAGAGATGAACGCTTTGCACGATTTTATGTCGAAGTTCAGCAGGGAGATCGAAGTGATCTGGGGAGCTGCCGTGGAAGAGTCTCTTGCCGAAAAAGTAAAGGTGACGCTGCTCGCTACCGGCTTTTCCATTACCAGTGTTCCAGGTATCAAGGAACACAGGGAAGAGAAAACAAGAGCTGAAGAGATACAGGAGCAGATTGAACGGGACGAGAAGCTGGCGCAGGAAAGACGTGATAAAGAGCTGATAGAGAAATATTACGGAAAAACCGGATTAAAAACGCTTACTACTGTCAATTATCGGCAGGAACCATTTGTGCTTACCATAGATGAACTGGATGACGACAAGATACTTGAGGCACTGGAAAAGATCCCCGTTTTTAAAAGGGAGTCTGATTTCAATCCCCGCGCTTTCCAGTCGGAGTCACATCAATCCTCCTCATTGTTCGACTGAAATTTAATAAAGAAAACATATGACATTATTGGATACAATTACCGAAGAGATAAAAAAAGCCATGCTTTCCAAAGACAAAGTACGTCTTGAAGCATTGAGAGGTATCAAGAAAGAATTGCTGGAAGCAAAAACGGCGAAGGGTGCTGCCGGTGATCTCTCCGATGAGGCAGCCACAGCTATCCTTCAGAAAATGGTGAAACAGCGCAAAGACAGTGCCGCGATCTATACGGAACAAAACCGGCCTGACCTTGCCGAGGCAGAGATTGAACAAATGAAAGTAATCCAGGAGTATCTTCCGTCACAACTGACTCCCGCCGAGCTGGAGAATGAGATTAAGCTGATCATTGCTGAAACAGGTGCCTCCTCCATGAAAGAGATGGGCAAGGTAATGGGGCTGGCCACTAAACAACTTGCTGGCAAGGCAGAAGGACGGGCCATCTCGGAAATGGTGAAGAAGTTGCTGGTGTAATTATAAGATAACAACAGAGGGGGGCTTTTTTATCCTGTTCTGTCGCTTGCCGGTTGGCGTCTTCTCAACAGGGGCATGTACAGTTATTTCTTTCCTGCGTAAGGGACATATACTTTTTTCATTCTTTTTTCGAGCGGATTTCGCTTGCGAACCTTCTTTTCCAGCTTTTGCAAGTCGGACAGCCGATTTTTACCTTCTTCGAAATTGTCTGTGAGCAGCAACAGTGAAATCGTTTCATCATCTATTGTGCGAACGGTGAATACGACGGTACTGTTTTCAATGATGTTGTGCTCGGTTAGCGTGATCAGATATTGTTTTCCAGTAGTATAATCCAGCGAGACGGCGTCGTAACCCAAGGCTGAGGCTTTGATTTTTTCCAGCTTATTGTTATCCCTTAACCAGACCTCACCATCTTCACCGGTAACCTTTGCTTCAAGCACCTTGTCGGTATTGGTACAAGCCTCTACCAGAATATTACGAATGGGGTAATTGTGAGAATCGACAACTTTAACGAAACAACTGTCTTTCCGGTAGTTTTCCGTAGCGTCCCAAGTGGATTTGGGACCAGAATAGTCAGAAGTCTTTACCAGCATAAATTGATCCAGCTCCTCGTAACTCCCTTCTCCCACATGTGCTGTGGATAACCCCGCAAAGCCGGTAACGCAGAAGAGAGCTCTGTCTCCGGCAAGGACAAGCGAGTCGTTTCCGTTCTTGTACGTTGCGCTCTTATGCTGAGCGGAGAGACCGATGGCCAGTATAAGATTGCATATGAGGAGCTGATATTTTTTCATTGGTTGATGTGTAATCCTTTTAATAAGCAAATATAGCAACATTTTCTGTCTCTCAGGTTATTTTATTAAGAACAAAAAAAATCAGAGCTGAAAAAACAGCCCTGAATTGTGAAAAGTTGAAGCCAATGATTAATCCTTCGAAAGGAGCAGAAATATTGTAAAAGTTTGTTCATAATCCTTTTTCAGTAAGATAGCGTTCGGCATCCATCGCTGCACGGCAACCTGTGCCAGCTGCCGTCACTGCCTGCCGGTATATGGGGTCTGCCACATCACCACATGCGAAAACCCCGTCCACATTGGTTTTGGTGTATGGACTGCTGGTTCTGATATAACCTACATCATCCAGTTCGATGTAATCCTTGAATATCTCCGTATTGGGTTTGTGGCCAATGGCCAGAAAAAATCCGTCTACGGCAATATCCAGCTTCTCTTCGTCTGATTCCCCCATTCGTTTTATAAGGTGCACTCCTTCTACCCCCTTTTCTCCAAAGAGACCTACGGCATTATGTTCAAACAGAATCTCAATTTTAGGATTATTCATCACCCTGTCCTGCATGATCTGCGATGCGCGCAGATAGGGCTTACGTACAATCAAATATACCTTGTCGGCCAGCCCCGACAGATAGGTAGCTTCTTCGCAGGCGGTATCGCCACCGCCCACCACTGCTACTTTTTTCTTGCGGTAGAAGAAGCCATCGCATGTGGCACAGGCCGAAACACCCTGTCCGGCATATTTTGTTTCATCTTCCAGTCCCAGGTATTTGGCAGTGGCACCGGTAGAGATGATCACCGTATCGGCTTCGATCACCTTTTCGTTGTCAATGGTCACTTTAAACGGGCGAACAGAGAAATCCACGGCGGTAGCCCGACCCGAGCGCACATCCGTGCCAAACCGCATTGCCTGTTTCTTCAAGTCCTCCATCAACTCAGGCCCTGTGATTCCATTGGGGTAACCGGGAAAGTTTTCCACTTCTGTTGTCGTCGTCAATTGTCCTCCCGGTTCCATCCCCTCATACAGCACGGGATTGAGATTTGCACGCGAGGCATAGATGGCAGCAGTATATCCTGCCGGCCCTGATCCGATAATCAGGCATCGCAATTTATTGTCCATAATGTAATTTGTATGTTTAAAAACCTTCTCTCAGTGTAGGACACTGAGAGAAGGTATATTCGTGAATTATTATATCAAAGATACGACTATTCTCCGAAATATGAAACCGTTATCAGCTTTATCTATTCGTCGTAAATGGAAAATATGGTGTTCCCGGACTTGATGTCTTGTTACCTGAGGTCGATGATCTCAGCGCCCGGATGTGCTGTTTTGTCGAAACGGAACATCGCATTGTCAAACTGATGATTGGCGTTGTATCGGGCGATGTCGATCTGTGTTTTCATGCCGTTTGCTGCGGTGAGCGTTACCTGTACCACGGTGTTGTTTTTTTTACTGATAGCTGCGGTCACCACCTTGAAATCCCTGTTCCCTGTAACCGGTGTCATCTCAATCTGCCAGACAGGGGTACCGTTTACAATTTTTGAGACGGGTGCTTTCAGGACATATCCGTTTTTATATATTCCAAGCAAGGCCAGCGGACTTACTGCTGCAACTTCCTGCCCGTCTGGTTTGCTGATATTTACCTCGTTTGTCTCCTTCATAAATACCCATTGTGTTTCTCCGTCGAACCATATATCCATCGTCTCCATCTCCAGTTTGAAACGATTCCCTTTGATAAATGCAGTGCCCGATTGTGGTTCGTAAGCATTGCCGACGGCATCGGTAGAGGTAGTTTTGAAAAGCAGCTGAATACCCTGCGATGTTTCGAAGCCGGCAAATGCTCTATCCATGATGGCTTTCGACTCTGCATTGTTCTGACTGAAAAGTGGCAGATATAAAAGAAGGGCTGTGAAGAGAATTATGAAAGGTTTCATTTTCTTGGGTTTTTAATTTTTTCAAACAGATGACAGGTAAGTACTGTCATATCAATTGACAGAAAAAGAAGGTTGGGGTTTAAAGAGCCAATTATCGCATGGAGTCGAACAGTTTCTCCAGCGAGTATTCATCGGCTATAAACACATCACGCGGTTTGCTGCCTTGAGCTGCACCTACAATCCCGGCGGCCTCCAGCTGATCCATCAGCCTGCCCGCACGGTTGTACCCGATGGAGAATTTACGCTGGATGAGCGATGTGGATCCCTGCTGGTGAACCACGATAAGCCGTGCAGCCTCCTCAAACAGTGCATCCCTGTCGTTCAGATCAACCGCTCCCGGGGTAGCATCTCCTTCGGATGCCACTTCCGGAAGGGCAAATGCATTGTCGTAGCCATGTTGTTTGCCGATGTACTGGGCAATCTCTTCCACCTCGGGAGTATCCACAAAGGCGCACTGGATACGAATCAGATTGCTCCCTTGCGAGAAGAGCATGTCGCCACGACCTATGAGCTGGTTGGCGCCACTCATGTCGAGGATGGTGCGCGAGTCGATCTGCGATGTTACACGAAATGCCATACGTGCAGGAAAATTGGCTTTGATGGTACCGGTGATAATGTTGGTAGTGGGCCGCTGAGTGGCAATCACCATGTGAATACCCACTGCACGTGCCTTCTGTGCAATGCGGGCAATGGGCATCTCTATTTCCTTTCCCGCCGTCATGATCAGGTCGCCAAACTCATCAATCACCACCACGATATAAGGCATATACCGGTGTCCCTTTTCAGGGTTCAGCCGCCTCTTCACAAACTTCTCGTTGTATTCCCTGATAGCACGTACGTGGGCCCGCATGAGAAGCTCATAGCGATCGTCCATCTCACGGGTAAGTGAATTGAGTGTTTGCGTTACTTTGGTCACATCGGTGATGATGGCCTTCTCCTCGTCGGGCAGTTTTGCCAGATAATGTTTTTCGATGGTGGAATAGATATTGAACTCCACCATTTTAGGGTCAATCAGTACCATCTTCATCTCCGACGGATGTTTCTTGTAGAGCAATGAGGTGATGATCGCGTTAAGACCTACCGATTTACCCTGTCCTGTGGCACCGGCGACCAAAAGGTGTGGCATCTTTGTGAGATCGAAGATGAATACTTCGTTGGTGATGGTCTTCCCCAGGGCTACAGGCAGATCGTAGGTACACTCCTGAAACTTCTTCGAGGAGATGACCGACTGCATGGATACGATTTGCGGATCTTTGTTAGGTACCTCAATGCCTATTGTCCCTTTGCCGGGCATTGGCGCAATAATGCGAATGCCCAGTGCCGACAGGCTCAGTGCAATGTCATCTTCCAGATTCCTGATTTTTGAGATGCGGACTCCTGCCTGGGGTACAATCTCGTAAAGGGTGATGGTTGGCCCCACGGTGGCTTTGATGGAGACGATTTCAATGCCATAGTTGCGCAGTGTATGAATTATTTTCTCCTTATTTTCGTTTTGCTCATTCATGTCCACTCCCCTGTCACCCGTGTTATAGATCTTTAGCAGGTTCATGGATGGAAATTTGAAGTTGGAGAGATCTTTCCTTGGGTCATAATCTTCCAGCAGGTCGGGCTCATCTGCCAGATTCATTTCGGTACTTTTCCTTATCGCCTCAGCTGCCAATGGCAGCACTGTTTCATCGTCCTCGGGGACGACTACTTCGAAACGGTCGTCATGTTCCGGATTTCTTTGTTCCGGGGAGGACTGCGTTGCATGTGTGGAGGGAGTAACAGGTACTGTGTCAGCGTTCATGCGGACATCCTGCTCCCCATACACTTCTTCCTGCTCTGATGCCTTTTCCTGCGCACGGGATGCCTCCTTTAATTCCTTGATACCTGCAATGAACCGCTTAAGCAAGCCTGTTTTTTTTTCCTCGAATTCTTCCGGTTCATCCGGCTCTGTGGCTTCTTCTATTGCCGGACCATATGTGTCATCATCATGTTTAGGAAACGGAGGCCTGTTATTCACCAGTGTCTGCTGGATCTTGTATATGGAACTTTTCCGGAAGATTACGATGGTGATAACAATGAACAGCAGGATAGTCATTATCACTCCCGGCCATCCCACGCTGCTCTCCAGAATACGTTCAATCTGTATGCCATGCGCTCCGCCCCATTTTACATGAGAGGTGGGAAAAAGCCTGTCCAAAATAAAAGCACTGCTCACAGAGCCGCCTACAAGACCGAAAGCAGTGAGGAAGAGTGCCTTCATTAAAGGGAAATCCGACACTTTCATCATGCGGAGCCCAATATAAATAATAAAAATGGGTATTAACACAGAAAAGATACCAAACCCCCCGTTCACAAGGACTTCTGCGATGTAGGCACCTCCGGCGCCAGTCCAGTTGTCTACCTGGGGGGTGAGGGGACGGATAAGCTCTATGAGGCTCTTGTTCAGCACTTTGCTTTGGTCGGCAGCCCCTGTGAAAAAGAAAGAAACAATAGCCATCAACATGAATATGCCGACGAAAGCCGTGATTACCCCCGTAATAAAATGCAATCGCTCGCTTTTGAGAAAGCTGAACCACGAGGTTTCTTTTTTCCTGGTTATGGAAGGTCTCTTCTTTTTTCGTTTTGCCATAGATGCTTTTCTATTCTTTCTGCGATAAAACCTTTATTGCGTGGAAAAAGGAATAGCAGGAAAGAATGTACAAATTTAGGAAAAAGAAACTTAGATTAAAAGCCGAGGAGGTATTTTATCCTTTCTTTTGGCCTGTCAGGTAAATACCACCTATGAATAACACGACACCCAGTCCGAGCTTGATATATGCCCTTTCCTTGCCCTCACTGTCCTGCGCAGTAATCTCTATTCCCAGTAATTTCACCGATGAGGAACTCTCATTGAATCCCCTGATGCCCAGATACCCCAGAAACAATGCCACAAGAATAAGCAAAATACCGATTATCTTTTTCATCATCATTCCAATTAAAGTGTTTTGTTAAAACATCCGTTATGCAGGGATTGTTCTTTTCTCAGCCGGAAATGCGGGAGACTGACAGTATATTGTGTTGCGAAAGGCTTTCATTACAGTTTAAAATATGAAAGGTCCGCGAATCACTTCGCAGACCTCTCCTGTTAACACAATCTTCATGAAACAAACTACACTATCGAGTTGATTGCAGAATGATAATCCGGCTCCTGTGCAATCTCAGAAACCAGTTCCGTATAAATAACTTTTCCTGAGGGATCAACCACGACCACGGCGCGGGCCAGAAGGCCCTTGAGCGGTCCACTGGTCATTAGCAGCCCGTAATCCTTTGCGAAGGCATCACTTCGAAAAGTGGAAAGCGTAATCACATTTTCAATGCCTTCTGCCGAACAAAATCGACCGGCTGCAAAGGGCAGGTCGGCGGAAATACCCAAAACGACCGTGTTGTCCAATGCGGAAGCTTCCTTGTTGAAGCGACGTACCGATGCCGCGCAGGTGCCTGTGTCAAGACTTGGAAAAATGTTGAGTACTACATTCTTGCCTTTAAAATCAGACAATCTTGCCTCTGAAAGATCGCTCTTCACCAGAGTGAAATCGGGAGCCAATACACCTTTTGCAGGTAGTTCTCCGGAAGTTTGTACAAGGTTACCCTTGAATGTTATATTTGCCATATATTTTTTTAAATTTAAAACTAATCCAGACAATGTTCTTGTCACAAGTTCTAAACAAAGAGTCATTGTAAATGTTCAGAACATTTTCATTTTTAACGTTTAGTGGAAGGGGAGATTCTTTTTGTGTAACTCCTCACGCAGGTATTGTGCAGTATAGCTTTTTTCATTACGGATGATCTCTTCGGGTGTACCGGTAACAAGAATGTTTCCTCCTCTTTCTCCACCCTCCGGACCCAGGTCGATGATCCAGTCGGCACATTTGATGATGTCGAGATTGTGTTCAATTACGATCACTGTATTACCCTTCTCTATCAGTTTGTTCAGGACTCCAAGCAGCACCCGGATATCTTCGAAATGAAGTCCTGTGGTGGGTTCGTCCAAAACATACAATGTGTTGCCGGTATCTGTGCGGGCCAGTTCAGTGGCCAGCTTCACGCGCTGGCTCTCCCCGCCGGAGAGGGTGGTGGACGATTGTCCAAGCCTGATGTAGCCAAGTCCCACCTCCTGCAAAACCTTTATCTTGTGCAGGATGCCCGGAACATTCTCGAAAAATTCCACGGCCATATTGATGGTCATGTCCAGTACATCGGCAATAGACTTCCCTTTAAAGCGTACCTCGAGCGTCTCACGGTTGTATCTCTTGCCATGACATACCTCGCAGGGTACCATTACATCGGGGAGGAAGTTCATCTCAATGGTTTTGTAACCATTGCCACTGCACTTCTCGCATCTTCCCCCCTTCACATTGAAGGAGAAACGTCCCGGCTTATAGGCTCTTATCTTTGCTTCCGGCATGCTGGCGAACAGAGTGCGTATGTCTGAAAAAACACCGGTATATGTAGCCGGATTGGAACGAGGTGTGCGACCAATGGGAGACTGGTCTACACTCACCACCTTGTCGAGATGCTCCATCCCCTTTACAGATACATAAGGCAGCGGATCTTTCAGGGAACGATAAAATTTCTGACTTAGTATCGGTTGTATTGTTTCGTTGATCAGTGTCGATTTACCGCTGCCCGACACACCGGTCACACAAATAAGGGTACCAAGCGGAAACTGGGCTGTCACATTTTTCAGATTGTTGCCCGTAGCGCCTGTAACGATGAATTTTTTACCATTTCCTTTTCTCCTTTTTTCCGGAATGGCTATCTCCAACTTGCCGTTGAGGTAGTTGGAAGTGAGGGTGTTTCTTTTAAGCATCTCCGAGGGCAGTCCCTCAAAGACCACCTCTCCCCCTTTCCTGCCCGCAAAGGGACCCATATCCACAATATAATCGGAGGCCAGCATCATATCCTTGTCATGCTCCACTACCACCACGGAGTTACCCGAGTCGCGCAGTTTCTTCAATGAATCAATCAGCCGGTGATTGTCTCGCTGATGCAGGCCGATACTTGGTTCATCCAGAATGTAGAGCACATTTACCAGCTGAGAACCTATTTGCGTAGCCAGTCTAATACGTTGACTTTCACCTCCCGAAAGTGAGGCCGAAGAACGGGAGAGCGACAGGTATCCCAGTCCCACATCGAGAAGAAACTGCAAACGTGAAAGTATCTCTTTCTTTATTTCTCCGGCAATGAGTCGCTGTTTCTCGGTGATGGCAGACTCCGACTGGGCGAACCAATGATATAGTGCCTCAATGTCCATCTCTGCAAGCTCGGCAATATTTTTTCCATTTATCCTGAAATGGAGGGCTTCCTTGTTGAGCCGCTGTCCATGGCATTCGGGACACACCGAGGTGGTGATAAACTGTCCGGCCCACTTCTGGGCCGTGGCAGATGCTTCCTCCTCCTGCTGCATCTCAATATATTTTGCCACCCCTTCGTATGAAACCATATAATTGGAGTTACCCAACGATTCATTCTTGATCTTCAGCCGTTCATTGGTTCCATACATGATCTCTTCTATTGCCTCCCGCGGAATATCTTTGATGGGAGTCTTCAGCGTAACATCATACTTTTCGCAGATGGCGGTAATCTGCCAGAAGAGCAGATTGCTCCGTTCCTTCCCCAAAGGGACAATACCCCCTGCGGCAATACTCAGGTCGGGATTGGGAATAATTTTTTCAATGTCGATCTGATCTACCGAACCGATGCCCTTGCATCGGGGACACGCCCCCTGTGGTGAGTTGAACGAGAAATTGTGCGGCGCCGGCTCATTATACGACAACCCGGTAGTGGGGCACATCAGGCTGCTGCTGTAGTGTCTCACTTCATTGGCATCCACATCTTGTATTAGTATTAATCCCGAACCCTGCTTCATGGCGGTACGTACGCTCGCCTTCAGCTTGTCGGCAAACTTGTTGGAGACAACCAGCTTGTCTATCAGTATCTCTATGCTGTGGTTTTTATACCGGTCCACCCGCATGCCGGGAACAATTTCCCTGATCTCGCCATCAACCCGCACATGGAGATATCCTTTCTTGCGTATCTGTTCAAAAAGCTCCTTGTAGTGCCCTTTCCTGTTTCTCACCACGGGAGAGAGAATATAGATTTTTTTGCCTATATACTTCTCCAGGATCAGTTCCAGAATCTGTTCATGGGTATATTTCACCATCTTTTCGCCGGTGATCCAGGAATAGGCCTCACCTGCACGGGCATAAAGAAGGCGCAAGAAATCATACACCTCAGTAGTGGTCCCCACGGTAGACCGGGGATTCTTGTTGGTAGTCTTCTGCTCAATAGAGATTACGGGGCTTAGGCCGCTGATCTTGTCCACATCGGGACGTTCCATCTTTCCCAGGAAACCACGGGCATAAGCCGAGAAGGTTTCAATATACCGCCGCTGCCCTTCGGCAAAGATGGTGTCGAAAGCAAGTGATGATTTACCACTGCCGCTCAGTCCCGTCACCACAGTTAGTGAGTCACGCGGAATAGTCACATCAATATTTTTCAGGTTATGTACGCGTGCGCCGTAGACCTGAATTAGTTCTGTATCTGAAGCCATAGTTCGTATAAACGATAGATAACCTGAAAAAGTTTATTGAACCACCCATGCCCGGTTATGTACTTCAGGCTGTTTTCCCTTTCTGTAAAACAGGCTTTCCTTTGTCGGGATGAGAATGGTATAACTCTTGCCGGAAGTGTTACTCAGCTTGTTGCTACGGAGCCAGGAGTTGAAATCCTTTAGCTGGGCATAGGTGATTTGATTCTGTTGGGCGTAAGCAACAAGGTCGGGTATGGAACCGGTCATATTCACCTCCCTGAACTCCATGGGCTTATACAGATCGGTAGGCTTGAGAATAAATCCATATTGCTGCGGATGTTCAAATATCTGTTTGATGGCCAGCATGCGGTAATAGTAACGTGTGGTTTCCTCCACAAGCCAGAGATCGAGAGCTTCATCGGCACGCTGGTTATTAAGTTCACTGGTAATACGTGCCTGTCCCCCGTTGTACGACAGGGCGGCAGCACTCCATGAACCATATTTCCGGTAAGCATCTTTGAGATACCTGCAGGCTGCCACAGTCGATTTTTCAACGTGGTAACGTTCATCCACTTCGGAACCCACTTCCAGTCCATACTGTCTGCCCGTACTTTGTAAAAACTGCCACAATCCTGCCGCCTGCGCCGGAGATACGGCCCGGTAGTCGAGACTGCTCTCAATCACGGCCAGGTACTTCAGGTCGTCAGGCACCCCCTGTTGTTTCAGGATGGGTTCAATGAGCGGGAAAATACGGTTGGCTCTTTTAAAGAGAAGCAGAGTGGTGGAATGGAAATATGTGAAGCTGTTCAGTTCCCTGTCCATACGTTCGTGCTTGTCGTACCGGTCAAAAGTAATCTTTTCCCCGGCAAAGTGCATGCTCTCGGGAATTTCTACGGAGGCCGTCATGGAAAGTACCAAAGGTTTTTCAGAGTCGGTTTTGTCCAGATCGTTTCCCGATGTCAGAAGCAGAAAGATAACCGCCAGAATGGACAGTAACAGGGATATGGGGATAAGCAGTGATTTTTTCATTTTTCGTAAAAAAGTGATGTGTACCTCCCGGACGTAGACAGGAGAACCTGTCATACCGGAGGGGGAACAAATTTACAAAAATAATTTCAAAACCCAAACCTGCTTAAAATTGTTGGTGACACATTTCGTCTGTACATTTTTTCGTAAATTTGTGTTCGTATAAACAGTGAACAGGTAAGGATTATTAAAATGAAACTGAAAACTCCCAGGGCGGTCATTAAGGCCCACGACATCAGCCAGCTTCGTTTTCGCGACACTCCCTTTGTGAAGCTGATGAACAAGCGCATATACAACGTACTGATGGTGGCTTCCCGCTACGACATGTTTATCCTGGAAGATGACGGTCGTGTGGATGAGCAGATATTCAATGAATATACATCGCTTAATCTCCGCTATCCCCCACGTTTTACACAGGTTGGTAACAATAGGGATGCACTGGCCGAACTGAAGCAAAATCACTATGAACTGATCATTTGTATGCCCAATATGGACAGCAGTGACACTTTCGACCTGGCAAAACAGATAAAAGTGCATTATTCAGATATTCCCGTGGTGTTGCTGACTCCTTTTTCGAAGGCTGTGACACAGTCGTTAAGCAGGGAGGACCTGAGCGGTATCGACTATGTGTTCAGCTGGCTGGGCGACACCGATCTTCTGCTGGCCATCATCAAAGTTGTGGAAGACAGGATGAATGTGGAACATGACGTGAAGACGGTGGGAGTGCAGACCATCATGCTGGTGGAAGACTCTGTCCGTTTTTACTCATCCGCACTGCCCTTGCTCTATAAATTTGTACTCTCAGAATCAAGAGAGTTTTCGAAAGAGGCTTTAAACGACCACCTGCGAATGTTGCGGATGCGGGGACGACCCAAGATCCTCCTTGCCCGCAATTATGAGGAGGCGGTATCCTATTACAGGAAATATGGTGATAACATGTTGGGTGTGATCAGTGACATGAGCTTCAATGTGAAGGGTGAGAAAGACAAACAGGCCGGGAAGCGGTTGGGTGAGTGGATAAGAGAGAAAGATACCTATATACCCATTATTTATACCTCATCCGAGTCTGAGAACAGAAAATATATCCATCAGGAGAACGCTGTTTTTATCGACAAAAACTCGAAAACATTTCCTCAGGATCTTCGCAAAGCAATCAAGGATAACCTCGGCTTCGGCGATTTTATCATTACCGATCCGAAAACAAGAGAGGAGATATTCCGCATCAAAAATCTGAAAGAGCTGCAAATGAACATCCGTAATATTCCGGATGATGCACTCTATGAACATCTCTCTCGTAACCACTTCTCCCGTTTTTTCTACTCCCGTGCCATGTTCCCCGTAGCAGAAATGCTCAAAAAGATCGACGTGACTGAATACGCCAGCATGAACGATGCACGCGAGTTGATCTATGCAACCATTGTGCAATACAGGAAAATGAAGAATACGGGTGTGGTGGCAGTTTTCGAGAAGGACCGGTTTGACCAGTACTCCAACTTTGCCCGTATCGGAGAAGGATCGCTCGGGGGAAAAGGCAGGGGCCTGGCTTTCATTGGCTATATGGTGAAAACCCATCTGGAACTGAACAACAACGCCAACTTTCCGGTGACAACTCCCAAAACAGTCGTGCTGTGTACCGATATCTTCGACGAATTCATGGAGGCCAACGACCTTTACGCCGTAGCCTTGTCTGACCGTAGCGATGAAGATATCCTAAAGCACTTTCTGGCAGCCAAGTTACCCAAAAGGATGGTGAGCGACTTCCTTGTGTTTTTCGAAGCCGTGGAGGGGCCGGTGGCCATACGTTCTTCGAGTCTGCTTGAGGATTCCCAGTATCAGCCTTTTGCAGGGATATATGCCACATACATGATTCCCTATGTGAATGATAAGTATGAGATGGTACGCTTGCTAAGCAATGCCATTAAGGCGGTCTATGCCTCGGCTTTTTATAAGGACAGTAAAGCCTACATGGTGGCCACACAGAACCTGATAGATCAGGAAAAGATGGCGATCGTGTTGCAGGAGGTCGTGGGTTCCCAATACGGGAAGTTATATTACCCTGCCATATCGGGGGTGGCACGCTCTATCAATTATTATCCCATTGGTGATGAGAAAACCGAAGACGGTATTGTAAACATGGCATTCGGGCTGGGGAAATATATTATGGACGGCAATAACGGACTGCGGTTTTCACCGCTTCATGCTTCGCGTATACTTCAGTTAAGTTCACTCGAACTGGCATTGCGCGATACACAAACACAGTTCTTTGCCCTCGACCTGGATTCTGTCTCCAAGGACTTTACCATTGACGACGGTTTTAACCTGTTAAAGTTGCGGCTGCGTGAAGCCGAGAAGGATGGCCCTCTCCGATATGTAGCTTCTACATATGATCCTCAGGATCAAATAATAAGGGATGGGTTTTATGAGGGAGGACGAAAAATAATTTCTTTTGCCAGTATCCTGCAAAACGACATGTTTCCGCTCTCGGAAGTGCTCGACAAACTGCTGAAAGCGGGTCAAAAGGAGATGGGAAGACCGGTAGAGATTGAGTTTGCCGTCGATATCAGTAATCCACAGTTCGGTTCATTCTACGTTCTGCAGATCAGACCGATTGTCGACAGTAAGGAGGTGGTTCATGAAGATCTGGAAAAAATAGCGATAAACAAGACGGTATTGTTTTCACGAAATGCACTAGGAAATGGAATATCGAACGATGTATATGATGTGGTTTACGTGAAATCATCTACATTCAATGCAGCCATGAATCCGGTAATAGCACGAGAGATCGAAGACCTGAACAAAACATTTGCGGCTGCCGGCACCAATTATGTACTGGTGGGGCCCGGCCGCTGGGGATCTTCCGATCCCTGGCTGGGTATCCCGGTAAAATGGACACATATCTCTCAGGCACGGGTAATTGTAGAGTCGGGCATGGAAAACTACCGGATTGAGCCCAGTCAGGGTACCCATTTCTTTCAAAATCTCACTTCTTTTGGAGTGGGTTATTTTACTGTCAATCCTTTTCTGGAAAACGATGGTTTTTTCGATGAACCATTTCTCAATCAACAACCGGCTGTCTATGAGACGGAATATATACGCCAAGTACATTTTAACCGGCCCATGTGTGTCAAAATAAACGGTAAGAAAAGAATGGGCGTTGTGCTGAAACCTTAGGAAGAAAGATGCCTGTCCCCGGAATAGTGATAAATGGAGATCCTGTTTTCCCTCTCCACGGTTTGGGCGTAATTTACCGCCGGAAACGGAATTCAATCAGAATTTTATAATTATAATAAATGTAAATAGAATTTCCCTTCCTTATAGAAAAATGACCCGGGTAACTCTTTGTTTCATATCCGTATACTATTCCTTATCGTCTTTATTTCGATTAAAAAGAGAATAATTTATTAGTTAATTAAATCAAAATGCAGGGAGAGAGGGCAGCGTTTTCACCTCTTTTTTCATCATAGAGAATATAAATGCACTGTTTTTACTCGAGATCTCAAAAATGATGCGTATAAAATTTTCTGATGAACCTAATTATTAATTTTTAAACTTTTACGATTATGAATGTAAAGAAGTTAAGTTATGCAGTGAGTATAGTGCTTGCTTGTATATTGTTTGTGGCTTGTGAAGACGACGATAAGAAAGTATTGACTTTTACTCCGAGCAAAGTGGAAGTGGAAGTAGGAAAAACGGCTACCGTCAATGTAGGGAAGGGAATAGTCCCTTATACAGCGAATCCGGCCGACAAAACCATCGCTACCGCCACTGTGGACAAAAGCACTGTTACTATTACCGGAGTGAAGGAAGGTACTACTACCATTACGGTGACCGATAAAGAAAAAACCAGTGGCAAGATTTCCGTCACGGTAAAGAAAGCTGTCTCATTGACATTCGATAAGCCTGCTCCGGAAGCGACAGTAGGGGCAACGGTAGATGTGAAAGTCAGTGGAGGTGTAGCGCCTTATACTGTGGAGACAAAAGATGCTACAATTGCTACGGCAGTGGTTGCCCAGGACAAAATTACCATTACCGGAGTAAAAGTGGGTAAAACCGATATTGTGGTATATGATAAAGACAAGAAAAACAGCGGTACCATTTCCGTAACCATAAAATAACAGCGTATTGCACGATTCCCCGCTTCTTGGGGAATTTATTAATGAAAAGGCAGTCCCGACGGTTTCTCCGGGCTGCCTTTACCTATATTATTATTTTCTTTTATAATACTTTCATCATCTTCTTTGTGGCAAAGAGAGCTTTATGTGCGGTTTTCTTTCCTTCTCTTTCAACCAAATAAGGAATGAATTGTTACTACACAATAAATGAATAAATAGGACAGAAGACAAGTTTGCTTGGATTATGTTCTTGCATAACGTTAAAATATAAACCGATGAAACGATATTTTTTATTGTGGATGGCATTGGTGGGTCTTCTGGCTCTGTCTGCACAAACAACACACACTATGAGGTATGATCAGGCCTGGAAAAAAGTTGTTGAACTTGAAGAAAAGTCACTTCCTCAATCGGCCGCGGCAGAAGTAAACAGTATCCTGCGCAGGGCAATACAGGAAAAGAATAGCCCGCAGGTGATCAAAGCGCTGATTTATCAGGGAAAATATGACCTGGTTCTGGATGAGCAAAGAGATACGCTTATTTTCAGAAATCTGAATGAGATGGTGAAGAAGAGTACCGATGAAGTGGAACAGTCGGTACTCCATTCCATGCTGGGTGAGTTGTATCTGCAATATTACAGGAGAGACCGGTGGACGATTGATCAACGTACGGAGCTGGGTGATTTTGTGCCTGCCGACATGAAGGAGTGGACAAGGGAAATTTTTAATAATAAGGTGACTGAACATTTAGGTGCTTCACTTGGCCCCGCGGATAAACTTTTAAATGCGGATGTGGTATTCTACGCTCCTGTGGTGGAATTGGGAAAAGATTCACGCATCTTTTATCCCACCATCTATGATTTTCTGGCTAACCGTGCCATCGAAATATTCAGACAGATAGAGACGGATGGGGATTTCAGCCGCACGCTCACACGTAAAAATATTACACTTGCATCGCTGTTTTCACCGGCAGATGAGTTTGTTTCACTCTCATTCAGTCCGCAGGCTCGGGAGTACGGATTGTGGACACTCGAAATTTATCGGCAACTGATGGCTTCCCTGCTGAAAAGAGGAATGCGACAATCGGTACTGTTAACCGAACTGGATAAACTCGATTATTTGTCGGCTCTGCACTCAGCATATACTACCCATGCCCTGCCATCGCTGCAGCAGCTGCAGGAAAAATGGAAGGAAAACGGAATATCTGTAGAGGTTATTGATAAAATAGCTGCATTATATCAGCGCCAGATTTGGGAAATGCCCAGGAGCGACAGCCTCCAGCGCATGGAAAAAACGCGGGAACTTTATGAACTGTTACGCGCCAACATCGCAAGATATCCGGAGTACCGGCGGGTATCGGTACTGGAGAATCGCCTCCGGCAGCTGACACAACCTCACTATTCGGTTTCAGGAAAAAAGATATTCCCTGTAAAAGGAGAGAAAAAGCTAAAGGTTACTTTTAAAAATATTGTATCGCTGAATGCGAAGTTGTATAAGATCGATTCACCGGTTGATGTGTCTATGGCTCAATATAATGCCGGAAGTATGATTGAAAATAAAAAAACCTTTCTGAAAAATATTTCTGTTTCTTTACCTGATGTGGCTGAATATTTGCAGGGCGAGACACTCTTTGAGGTGGCCGTGGACGCTCCCGGAGTATATCAGCTTACGTTCGACACATCACCGGAAATATCAGGAAACAATCGTTCCGATTATTATTTCGCCGTCTCCGACCTTTCCGTTTTTACCCGTTCATCCGCAAAAGATCGTTATGATTTCTTTGTGGTAAACAGGGTGACAGGTGAGCCGGTGAAAGGAGCAAAAATAAAAATATACAAACTGCCGGGCAACTGGCGTAATTCTGCCCTCACTACGGTGGAGATCCTCCCTGTCAATGAACAGGGAATGGCTGTATACCGGAAAGAGATCCCCGACCAGGATGTCTTTTATCATGCTGTTTCGGGAAATGACAACGGTTCGCTGCTAAGCCGGCTTCCTTATGCATATCAAAACTACTCCGGCAGCGAACCTGCCGGGGGGGAAACGGCGACAATCTTCACCGACCGAAGTCTCTACCGGCCGGGACAGACTCTGTTCTTCAAGGCAGTACTCACCCGCACAACCGAAGAGGAAAGCTCTGTTGTGGTAAATAAAGCGGTAGACTTTGTGTTGCGGGATGCCAACAACCGTGAAATTTCGAAACAGACGTTGATAACCAGCGATTACGGATCGGTGTCGGGAGAGTTTTCGCTACCTCAGGACATCCTGACAGGAGGTTTTACCATAGAAACCAAGTCGGGGAATGTGAGTTTTCAAGTAGAAGAATATAAACGACCCACATTTGAAGTGACTTTTGAAAAGATAGAGAAGACCTACAAGTTCGGCGAAGAGATTACCTTGAAGGGCAGGGCGGTAAACTTTTCGGGTATCAGCTTGCAACAGGCGGAGGCAGACTGGCGCATAACCAGACAGCAACCCTGGTGGTGGCGATGGGGCGGCACACCGGAACATTTCACAGAGGGCGTGGTCACTACCGACGAGAATGGGGCATTTGAGATCACCTTCACACCCACAAAACCCGATGAGCAACATTCGCTCAAATCTATGTTTTCTTTTGTGGTGGAGGTTTCCGTGACCGATCTGAACGGGGAGACACAGACAGGAACCTACACCGTTACGGTGGGTGATCTCTCCATGATACTGGAGATAGATATACCGACGCGACTGGAGAAAGAAAGCGACCAGCAAATCACAATACTTGCCAAAAATACCGATGGTGCTGATATTGAGTCCAAAGGGACTTATCAACTCTACTCCGTGAAGGAGAATGACTCCACCGACCGGCTTGTACTTGAAGGCGATTTTGTAACAGGGCTTCAGCCTCAGCTCCAAAAGAGACTGAGCCGGCTGTCGTCAGGAAAATACCGGATAAGACTGCTGGCGGAAGACCACCGGAAAAATCCGGTTAAGACAGAACATGACTTTGTTCTTTATTCCTTTGCCGACAAGCGACCCCCCATCAAAACCGATGAGTGGCTCATAAGAAAAGAAACCTCTTTTTCTCCCGGCAAGAACGCAGAGGTGATCCTGGGTGCATCAGAACAGATTCATGTTTTGTATGAACTGTGGCAGGAGAAAAGGCTGCTGGAAAGAAAATGGATAAAACTGAAAAATGAAAACCGACTTTTCTCCATAGCCTATAACAACCAATACCAGGGGGGTGTTACATTGATGCTTACCTACGTGAAAGGAGAGAGATTCTATGCCCACCATGTGGATGTGCACCCTGAAAAAGAAGATAAAAATCTAAAAGTGAAGCTTGATGTATTCCGTGACAGGATTCGTCCCGGAGAAAAGGAGGAGTGGAGGATAACGGTTACCGACAGCGCAGGTAATCCGTCGATGGCGGAAGTACTGGCTTCGATGTATGACTTTTCGCTGGACCAGATTTATCCGTCACAGCCCTGGAACCTTACCCTCTTCTCATACAACCGGTATCGTTCCATGATGGAACTGCACAGTGACCAGTCATTCGGTTCCGTGACGGCATGGGGAAACTTTCTTATTCCAGTGAAAGATGAGATGTCGTTCTTATTCGACCGTTTTAACTGGCATGGATTTTCTTTGTATAATAACAGGATGATGCTCAGAGGAGGACAGCTGAATGAGAGCGTGGTTGCGGGATATGCACAACCCAGACAGCAGAATGGAATAGTGATTTCCGAAATGTCACTTGATATGGCAATGAAGGAAGAGAAGGGGTTAACCAGTCGTGATGCAAACGTCGTACCTCCATCGCCGTCGCTCAAGGGAACGGATGCACCTCCTTCTATCCGCCGGAACTTTGCCGAGACAGCCTTCTTTTATCCCCGTCTCAAAACAAATGAAAAAGGAGAAACCCAGATTTCTTTTACCGTGCCCGAAAGCAATACCAGATGGCGTTTCAGGGTGCTGGCACACGATAAAAACCTGAAAAGCGGAACAACCGAGGCATTTACCATCTCGCAGAAAGAACTGATGGTTACTCCAAATATGCCGCGCTTCCTGCGTCATGGCGACAGAACGGTCCTCTCCACCAAAGTTTCCAGCCTTTCAGACAGTACCCAAACTGGAAAAGTTATGCTGGAGTTTTTCGATCCTGCCACAGATGAGGTGTTGGATAATATTCCAGTGCCCAACCCGATGAAGGAATTCTCGCTGGCCAAAGGAGCCTCTTCCGATGTATCCTGGATATTCGATGTACCTTCGGGTATTGATCTCCTTGGCGTGCGTATCGTGGCACGTACTGCACAATTCAGCGACGGTGAGCAGCATGTGCTGGCTGTCCTGCCAAACCGGATGCTGGTAACCGAAAGCATGCGACTCGACGTGAACGGGAACCAGTCGAAGACATTTACCATGGACCGCCTGCTAAACAACCCGTCGGAATCAGCCCGTGATTACCGTCTTACGCTTGAGTTTGCCTCCAACCCGGCATGGTACGCTCTACAGGCTCTGCCTGTGCTGGGAGAACCGGTGAGTGACAATGCGGTATCCTGGTTTGCTTCTTTTTATGCCAACACGCTGGGCGCGCACATTGGTAAAGCATATCCCGAGGTGACTGCCATGCTCGAAGCATGGAAAAAACAGGACGGAAGCAAAGAGACGCTTCTCTCCAATCTGGAGAAAAACCAGGAACTGAAAAATATCCTGCTGGAAGAGACCCCCTGGGTACTTGAAGCAGGCACCGAAGCTGAACAAAAAGAAAAATTGTCGTTGCTTTTCGACCTGAACCGAAGCGGCAACCTTACCCGGACCGCACTTGGCAGGCTGCAGGAACTCCAGACCAACCAGGGTGGCTGGAGCTGGTTTAAAGGCTTCAGCCCCGATGTAGGAATCACACAATATATATTGTATGGTTTCAACCGATTGAGGGAACTGAATGCTTTGGAATTTTCCGGTGAAACACTCTCCATGGAGCTGCAGGCGATCGGTTTTATCGATGCGGAAGCCGTCCGCCGCTTCAACGAGCTGAAGAAGCTTAACAAGGACTGGAAGAATATTAAGTCGTTACCCCGCACCGATTTGGAATATTTGTATGTCCGTAGTGCTTATGCCCAACATCCCATGGATGAAGAAATAAAGGGAATGACTTCCTTCTACCGCTCCGTGGTAGAGAAATATTGGAGCTCATACGGCCTTTATGAACGTGCACTGATTACCCTTCTTCTGCAACGTGAGGGTAAAAGCCATGTTGTACAGCAGATACTGAACTCCTTTCGTGAGCATGCATCTGTCTCGGAAGAAATGGGAATGTACTGGCCCAACAACCGGGCGCAGGTATTCATGTCGCAGTCGGCCGTCTCTGTTCACACCTTCATCATGGATGCCTTCCGTGCAGGAGGCTCCAGGGAGGGTGAGACTGACAATATGAAGCGCTGGCTGCTGAAACAAAAGCAAACCCAGATGTGGGAGTCCACCCATGCCACCGCCGATGCAGTCTATGCGCTGCTGAGTATGGGGGGCGACTGGTTTTCTACACGGGGTGAGACGGTAATCACAGTAGGTGAACGCCTTGTGGAGCCAAAGGAACGTGAACAGGGTACGGGTTACATAAAGGAGAGCTGGAGCCGAAATGAGATTGTTCCTGAAATGGGCAGAGTCACGGTGACTCACCGAGGAATCGCTCCTGCCTGGGGTGCACTGTATCGTCAATATTACGAGGAGTTGGACAAAATCAGTAAAAACGATGCTTCCCTCGACATTGAAAAACAGTTGTTTGTAGAGCAAACCGATGCCTCGGGAACCAAACTGATGCGTGTCACCGGAGAGAATCCGATCAGGGTGGGTGATAAGGTGGTGATGCGACTGACTGTACGTACCGACCGGGACCTGGAGTTTGTGCATTTGAAAGATATGCGGGCTGTTGCTTTTGAGCCGGTAGATCAGCTCTCGGGTATCAGGCGGCAGAGTGGTATTCTCTACTACCAAACATCGAAAGATGCTTCCACAAACTTCTATTTCGACCTGCTTCCCCGCGGAACCTACATCTTTGAATATGCGGTCTACGTGACTCGTGGCGGCAGCTATGCCAATGGTGTGACGACAATTCAGTGCATGTATGCACCTGAGTTTACCTCGCATACTGCCGGAATCAGAATTATTGTTAAAGAATAAGCCGGAACTAAACTTAATTGTTACTTTTGTGTCGTATGTAGAAGAAAGAAAAGTTTTAAAACTATAGATATCACGATGAAGAAATTGAGTATTATTTTTCTGTTCACCCTTTTATTGGGCAGCGGGCTTTTTGCCCAGCAGAAGCCGGAGGTGGCCTTTGCGCGCACGGAACATAATTTCGGCACCATTAAGGAAGAGCTTGGTGCGGTAACCACCCGGTTTGAATTTACAAATACCGGTAAAAGCCCTCTTGTCATACAACGTGTGTCGGCATCGTGCGGATGTACCACACCCAGTTACACACGCGAACCGGTGTTGCCCGGAAAAAAGGGCACCATCTCCGCGAAATATTCCACGGTAGGACGTCCGGGCACCTTTAACAAGACCATCACCGTCTATACCAATGTCCCTGATACGGTATATGTGCTCACTATCAAGGGAACGGTAACGCCAAAGCAATAAACCGGCAAAATTTGACATATAGGCCGAATGAAGTATCTTTGCAAAAGACTTCATTCGGTCTTAATTTTATCAGCAGATAATGGAACATCCCGAAAATGAACCACATTACAAAGGACTGACTGTTAATAAAGGTGTTACTCAACCTCCCAGTGTAAACCCCTATCTGAAGAAAAAGATCCGGGGCAGTCATCATTCCGTGTCTGACTATGTGGAAGGGATCCTGTCCGGCAACAGGGTGATCCTCAGTCAGGCCGTCACTCTTGTAGAAAGTGCGAGGCCCGATCATCAGGAGAAAGCGCAAGCCATCATAGAACAATGTCTTCCCTATTCCGGGAATTCTATCCGCGTGGGTATCACCGGCGTCCCCGGGGCAGGTAAGAGTACCTCCATAGATACCTTTGGCATGCATCTGCTGAAAAAAGGACATAAGCTGGCAGTGCTGGCAATAGATCCGTCGAGTGAACGTTCCATGGGTAGCATCCTGGGAGATAAAACCCGCATGGAGAGGCTCTCTGTAGAACAGAATGCCTTTATCCGTCCCTCACCTTCGGCTGGTTCACTGGGCGGTGTGGCCCGAAAAACACGGGAGACCATCATACTCTGTGAAGCGGCCGGATTCGATTATCTGTTTATCGAGACAGTGGGTGTAGGGCAATCGGAGATTGCCGTACATTCTATGGTCGATTTTTTTCTGCTCATTCAGCTTGCCGGTACGGGAGACGAGCTTCAGGGAATTAAAAGAGGGATCATGGAGATGGCCGATGGCATCGTCATCAACAAGGCTGACGGAGATAATATAGACAAGGCGAGAATGGCACGAAGGCAACTACGTAACGCCATACATCTCTTTCCTCTTCCCGACTCGGGCTGGACACCCGAGGTGCTGACTTATTCGGGTTATTATAACATTGGCATTGCGGAGATATGGAACATGGTGGACCGGTACATCGACTTCGTGAAGAAGAATGGATATTTCTACCGCAAACGGAACGAGCAGGCCAAATATAGGATGTATGAGACTATCAATGAGCATCTTCGTAATAGTTTTTATCACAATCCGGATATTATAAACCTGCTGGCGCGGTTAGAGGAAGACCTGCATATGTGCCGGAAAAGTTCTTATGCAGCGGCCAAGGAGGCGCTCGACAGGTATGATGAGTTGAAAAAATAAAAAAAAATGGCTTGTTTGGATACAACGGTTTCACTTTTTCTGTAATTTTGTACCATCCAATCAGAAGGCGCATTCTTCTAACGGTTAGGAAAATTGTTTCTCAGGCAATGAATAGCGGTTCGATTCCGCTATGCGCTACAAAAAAAGCGAGACTTATGTGCCTCGCTTTCATTTTTAACAGGAAGGGCGATTATTCTTCATTCCCTTCGTCCATATTGTGAAACACGTTCTGCACGTCTTCGTCCTCTTCAAACTTTTCAAGAAGCTTCTCAATCTGGGCTCGTTGTTCCTCATTAAGGGTTTTGGTATCGTTTGGTATACGTTCAAATTCAGCAGAATGAATCTCAAAGCCATTCTCCTCAAGGTAGGACTGAATGTCGGCATATGATTTGAAATCACCGTAAAGCAGGATCTCACCTTCATCCGGAATCACTTCATCTACTCCGTAATCAATCAGCTCCAGCTCGAGATCTTCGAGTGAGACACCCTCTTTATCCGCTATTTTGAAAACACATTTGTGATCAAACAAAAACTCAAGGCTTCCTGAAGTACCCAGCGAACCGCCATGTTTGTTGAAATAGCTGCGCACGTTGGCCACGGTGCGTGTGGGATTGTCTGTGGCCGTCTCCACCACAATGGCAATGCCGAACGGTCCATAACCTTCGTAGACCATCTCCTTATAGTCTGACACATCCTTGTCTGTCGCTTTCTTGATGGCACGCTCCACGTTCTCTTTGGGCATGTTCTCCTTTTTTGCCTGCTGTTCCAGCACGCGCAACCGTGGGTTGGTGGAAGGGTCGGGACCCCCTTCACGCGCGGCAATGGTGATCTGTTTTCCCAGTTTGGTGAATACGCGGGCCATATTGCCCCATCGTTTCAGCTTGGTTGCTTTTCTATATTCAAATGCTCTTCCCATATTTTTATGAATCTGATCTGAAGTCTTTATGCAAGGCTTTACAGAGCTGTTTTAAGTTTCTAATTATTTGCCTCATCAAATCCACTATCGGCACATAGTCCAATCAATCTATCTCAACTGTGCCCCAATCTCTTTTTCCAGGTTTTGCCTGATCTTCTGCATCACGGCATCAATCTGCTTGTCGTTTAGTGTCTTCTCTTCGTCCTGGAGCAGGAAGTTGACCGCGTAGGACTTCTTTCCCTCAGGCAGGTTCTTCCCTTCATACACATCGAAGAGGGTTATCTCCTTCAGTAATTTCTTTTCGGACCGCAAGGCAATCTGTTCTATTTGTGCGAAGGTGATCTCTTTACCGATCAGCAACGCAAGGTCCCTGCTTACTGCCGGGAATCTGCTTATTTCGGAGAACCGAACCGACTGTTTCTCCGTTTCCTTCATTAGTGCATCCCAGTTCATCTCTGCAAAGTAGACCTCAGTATCAATATCGAAGAGATGACTTATTTTAGGGGAGACGATACCGAAGCTGCCGATGGCCTGTTTGGCGATACGGACGGTCATTCCGGTGGAGAAAAACTCATTTTGTAACTGTTCAAACTGCAATCTGTCCCTGTCGGCCCCCAGTCTTTTAAGGATGTTTAGCAAATGTGCTTTCAGTTCAAAGACGGTACTTTGTTCTTCGACCTTTGCCCAGTTCTTGTGGGTGAGCTTTCCGCATATCCACAATCCGATGCGTGTCTCCTCAGTATATTCCGCAAGAATTTCATCTTCTCTTTTTTTGTCCGCATTGAAGCGGTAGCAGTTCCCGAATTCGTAAAAACGCAGATCGCCATGCTTGCGGTTGCGGTTATAGGCAATGCTTTCGAGCCCGCCAAAGAGCAGTGTCTGACGCATCACGCCCAGGTCGTTGCTCAAAGGATTCAACAGCGACACACAGTGCGCTGCAGGATAGCTTGTCAGCCCTTCGTAATATGATTTTTTTGTGAGAGAGTTGTTCATGATCTCACCAAAGCCGTTTGCTGAAAGCTGTTCAGAGATGAGTGTCTGCAGTTTGTGCTTGCGGTCGGTAGGCGTCTGGTAGGAGAGGTTGGCCCGCAGTGTATCGCTGATCTCAATGTTGTTGTATCCGTAGATGCGCAGAATATCTTCAATCACATCCACGTCGCGGGTCACATCCACGCGATAAGTAGGGATACGCAGCGTAAGCTCTTCCTCATTTTCGTGTGTGATGGTAATCTCCAGACTGTGCAGAATATTTTTTATAGTTTCTCTGGGGATGGCTTTCCCGATCAACGCATCTGTTTTCTTGTACGAGAGTGTCACCTCCTGCTGTGCTACCGGTTCGGGATAAATGTCGCGTATCTCTCCCTCAATTTCGCCGCCTGCAAGCTCTTTCACCAGCAATGCGGCCCGTTTCAGGACATATACCGTATTGTTGGGATCGGCGCCGCGCTCAAAACGGAAGGAGGAGTCGGTGTTCAGCCCGTGTCTGCGGGCGGTCTTTCGTACCCAGGTAGGGTTGAAATAAGCTGATTCCAGAAAAAGATCTCTGGTCTCTTCGGTTACACCCGAGTCGAGGCCGCCGAATACACCGGCAATACACATTCCCTCTTCGGCGTTGCAGATCATCAGATCTCGTCCGCTTAGCGTCCTCCCCTGCCCGTCGAGTGTGACGAACTTTGTCCCTTCGGTCAGCGTGCGTACTACCACTTCATTTCCCTTGATATAAGCCGCATCGAACGCATGCATGGGATGCCCGGTCTCGTGCAGCACGAAGTTGGTGATGTCCACAATGTTGTTGATGGGGCGCAGGCCGATAAGCAGCAGTTTGTTTTTCAACCAGTCGGGACTCTCCTTCACGGTAACACCCCTGATGGTGAGTCCTGAGTAGCGGGGGCAGGCTTCCCGGTTTTCAACCACTACTTCTATGCCCCCTTCTTTCTTGTCGGTGGCAAATGCATCGACCGATGGCCTGGTAAGCCTGCCTTTTTTCCCTGCCTGCTGAAGCCATGCTGCCAGGTCGCGCGCCACGCCATAGTGAGAGGCGGCGTCCACCCTGTTGGGGGTGATGTCCACCTCAAACACATAGTCGCTCTTCACATTGTAATACTCTTTTGCGGGCATGCCCACCGGCGCATCGTGGGGAAGCACAATGATGCCATCGTGTGAGGTACCTATACCTATTTCATCTTCGGCGCAGATCATACCCAGCGACTCCTCGCCCCGTATCTTTGAACGTTTTATTGTAAATTCCCCGTCACCGGTATAGAGCTTGGTACCCACAGTGGCTACTACCACCTTCTGCCCGGCTGTTACGTTGGGAGCGCCGCATACAATTCTCAACGGTTCACTGCTGCCGCCAATGTTTACGGTGGTCAGATGCAGGTGGTCGGAGTTGGGATGGTCCACACAGGTAAGTACCTCCCCGATGACCAAACCTTCGAGTCCTCCTTTGATGGTTTGAATTTCCTCCACGCCCCCTGTTTCCAGTCCAATGGAGGTGAGGACATCTGCAGTTTCCTGCGGTGATAAATCAAATTGCAGATACTCTTTGAGCCAGTTGTACGAAATATTCATTGTTATAAGATTGAATCTGAATGGATCAGACAGAACCGAACCCGGCGGAATTGGCCAAAAAGGCTTTGAAACGTGAAAACCAATTTCAGACAATCTTTGAACCTGTGAAAAGTCCGGTTTCCTGCAGACGATGCTGTTCTGTTTGAAATTGAGGCCAAAATTACAAAAAAATGCTGAGAATACGCAGGAACCGGCTATTGAATTTCTAAGAATAAAAGAAGGGCGGTTTCAAACCAATGAACCGCCCCAGCATTATTGTATGTCTTTATTTACTTCGGAGTTAATATCCCCTGATCGCTTTTACGCCCGGGAGTATCTTTCCTTCAATCATTTCGAGGAGCGCACCGCCACCGGTGGACACGTATGATACCTTGTCTGCATGCCCGAACTTGTTCACGCAGGCTACAGAGTCGCCGCCGCCCACGAGGGAGAAGGCCCCTTTCCGGGTAGCTTCCACAATCGCATCGGATACGGCCCTGGAACCATCGGCAAAATTATCGAATTCAAACACACCTACGGGTCCGTTCCAAAGAATAGTCTTTGAGTTTTTGATCACTTCGGTGAATGCTTTTTCAGACTCGGGACCGATGTCGAGACCTTCCCATCCGTCGGGTATCTCATTCACGGAAGCAAAGCCGGTGTTGGCATCATTGCTGAAACTGTCGGCGATCTTGGCATCTGTCGCCAGTACCAGGTTTACACCTTTCTCTTTGGCCATCTCCACAATTTCTTTTGCCAGATCGAGTTTGTCGTCTTCCACGATGGAATTGCCTATTTTACCGCCAAATGCTTTAGCAAAAGTGTAGGTCATCCCGCCTGCAAGGATCAGATTATCTACCTTGTCGAGGAGGTTCTGGATGATCTCAATTTTGGTGGAAACCTTTGATCCTCCCATGATGGCGGTGAATGGACGTTCTGTCTCTTTCATCACCTTTTCTACGGCGGTAATCTCATTCTGCAGCAGATAGCCGAAAAGCTTACTGTCGGCATCGAAATAATCGGCAATCAGCGCAGTAGATGCATGAGCCCGATGGGCTGTTCCGAAGGCGTCATTCACATATACATCGGCATAGGAAGCCAGTTTTTTGGTGAATTCCTTTTGTGAGTCCTTCACCGCCTTCTTTGCAGCGGCCGTCTCCTCGGCCGAAGCGTCTTCTGCCAGGTTGCGGGGCTTACCCTCTTCCTCGGCGTAAAAACGGAGGTTCTCAAGCAGCAGGGCTTCACCCGGACGCAAGGCGGCAGCTTTTGCTTCCGTTTCTTCACCGATGCAGTCGCTCGCAAATTGGACATCCACCCCCAAAAGTTCGGATATACGGGGCAAAATATGGTTAAGTGAAAATTTATCGGTCGGTCCTTTTGGCCGGCCCAGGTGTGATCCGATGATAAGACTTCCTCCATCTTTCAGTATCTTTTTCAATGTAGGGATGGCTGCACGGATGCGCGTATCGTCCGTAATGTTAAAGTTTTCATCAAGTGGAACATTGAAGTCCACACGCACGAATGCCTTTTTACCGGCAAAATTAAACGAGTCCATTGTTTGCATAGTTCAGTAAATTTTATGAAGTATAATCCGAAATAGTTTGCAAAGGTAGGAAAATATATGGAAATTTTTCCGTAATGACCCCTGAAAATTATTCGTTCCGGATGACTACTTCGTAAGTTACAGGGACTGCTTTTTTGTACATGGCCAGTACGCCACAATAGGTATCGAACGACATTTTACAGGCTCTCTCCAGCTTCTCCCTTGGAAGTTCGTCTCCTCCAAATTCGTAGATTACATGGAGGGAAGTATACTGTTTGGGGTGTTCTTCGGCCACCTCGGCATTGATGCGAACATCAAACTTCTTCAGATCGATGCGCATTTTACGTGCCATGGTCACGATGTCGAGTCCCGTACATCCGGCTGCTGCCACCAACAGCAGTTTTTTTGGTCCAGGGCCTGCATTGTCACCTCCCGATGCTGCGGGGATGTCTATGGTGACGGTATGGCCGTCGATCTCAGTATCAAAAATATTGTTCTCTCTCCAGTTACTCAAAATAGAATGTGTTGCCATAAAGAAATAATTTAATTGGAATACACCGAAAATTACTGAATTATTTCAGTTAATCAGTTAAACAATTCACTTCCTGTTTGGTTCGTATCCGCTCTATTCCGGCCAATAAGTATAAAAATGCAACTTGTTTTGATTGTTATGAGCCTGTGTTTGAAAAATAATATCAAAAAGATATGCCGTTATTTACAAAGTGTTATATTTGCAAAAAAAGAAAATATGATTGATTACAATGCGAAGGTTTTACTGATATATACCGGCGGAACAATCGGAATGGTGGAGAACATGGAAACGGGCGCACTGGAACCTTTTAATTTTAGCCATCTTCGCTCCAATATACCCGAAATAAAGCGACTGAATTTTCAGGTGGATACCCATCTCTTTGAACCGCCGATCGATTCATCGGATATGTCGCCTGCCATATGGCAGCAGATTGGCAGAGTGATTGAAGACAATTACAACGATTACGACGGGTTTGTGATTCTGCATGGTACCGATACCATGGCTTACACAGCTTCAGCACTGGGGCTGATGTTGGAGAACCTTACCAAGCCGGTGATCCTTACCGGATCTCAACTCCCTGTGGGGAAGCTGCGTACCGACGGAAAGGAAAATCTGATCACAGCGCTTGAGATCGCGGCCGACAAGGATGAAGCAGGCTTTCCTGTTGTCCCTGAACTCTGCATTTATATGCAGAATCTGTTGATGCGCGGGAATCGTACCACCAAGGTAAATGCCGACAACTTCAGTGCCTTTGCCAGTCCCAACTATCCCTACCTGGCCGAGGCAGGGTTGAATATACGGTACAATGAAAAGTTTATTCTGACACCCGACTATAGCAAACCTGTCCGCTTCAATTATGCAATGGATCCTCATGTCGTGGTATTGAAATTATTTCCCGGTATCTCCTTTGAGGCAGTGAGCGCGAATCTGGATATTCCCGGCCTGCGTGGCATGATTTTGGAAACCTACGGTACCGGCAATTCGCCCAGCATCCCCTGGTTCATCAACCTGTTGAGGGAAGCAATAGATCGTGGAATCGTGATGACGAACGTCACGCAATGTCTTTACGGGAACGTGGAGATGCACCGTTACGGGAACGGACAGCAACTGGAAAAGCTGGGTGTGACAAGTGGCTATGACATTACAACCGAAGCTGCACTGGTCAAGCTGATGTTACTCTTCGGCAAATATAAATCACCGGCTGAAGTAAGGCGCCTCATGCAGGTTTCTCTCCGTGGCGAAATGACTGTTTAACGAATTTTGTTTCGTGTAATGCGACGAAATCATCCGAAGGTTTTATCTTTGCCTTTATCGTTGAAAAAAACCGGGGATTTCATGCAGGAAGAGCAGTGAGACATCCCGTAAAGAGAATCAAATGAATAATCTGGACTACGGAATAATCGGTAACTGCCGCACGGCAGCGCTGGTCTCAAAAAAGGGAAGCATTGACTGGCTTTGTCTGCCCGACTTCGATTCCCCCTCAGTTTTTGCAAAGCTTCTGGACGAAGAGAAGGGGGGGAGTTTTCATTTTGAAGTATCGGACGATTATCGCATTACCCAAAACTACCACGGCCATACCAACATTCTCCTCACGCGGTTTGAATCACCTGAGCATGGCTTCATTGTTTTCGATTATATGCCCCGATACAGAACTGAAGAACTCCGGTATTACATGCCTCCCGAGATACATCGTTACATTCGTGTTATAAAGGGCCGCCCTAAGCTGAAGGTAATATATGATCCGCAGATCAATTATGCCCGCGGGGGGGCACACCACGAAATTGTCGGTAGCGGTTACATTAAAACCTATTCGGAAGAAAATTCGGAGGATAAGATTTATCTCTATACCAGCATGGATATGGAGAAGGTCATAAACAGGGAAGAGATGGAACTCGACGATCATCAGTTTTTTCTTTTGTCGTATAACCAGAAGCTGGTGACCATAGACATCCAGCGGATTCTGCTCGAATATGAACGCACCAAGGTGTACTGGCTCAACTTTACAAATCGCTCCCGCCATTATCTGCAGTATAACGATATGATTCAGCGAAGCCTGCTGGTGCTGAAGTTGCTGTCCTATCAGAATACAGGCGCCATGCTTGCGGCGGTGACCACCAGTCTTCCCGAAACCATCGGGGAAACACGCAACTGGGATTACCGCTATTGCTGGCTGCGTGATGCTTCCATGTCGATTGATACACTATTGTTCATGAAACAGAAAACTGCAGCAGAGCGGTTTATCGGCTTTGTGAAGCGCATCCTGAAGTCGTCGCGCGAGGAACCCATTCAAATTATGTACGGCATACGGGGAGAGCGGGATCTCACCGAGGAGGTACTTCCTCATTTAAGCGGCTATGCCAACTCCCATCCGGTGAGAATTGGGAATGCGGCGTATTATCAGGTGCAAAATGACTCCATCGGCTACTTGCTGGACATCATATATAAATATTATCTCTACTTTCCAGGCACACTCGATGAGGTGGAGGAGATCTGGGAGATTATCAAGAACCTGGTACGTGCTGTGCTGGCTTCGTGGCAGAAGCCCGACAGGAGCATCTGGGAATACCGTACCCGGGAAAAGCATTTTGTTTTCTCAAAGGTGATGAGCTGGGTGGCGGTCGACAGGGCATCGCTCATTGCGGAGCTCCTGCAAAGAGATTATTACGCCGAAAAGTGGCGCAATGAAGCGGCCATGATCCGTGCCGAAGTACACGAGAAAGGCTGGAATGAAGAGATGCAGTGTTTCACACAGGCATATGACAATACCGATTATGACTCGTCGTTGCTGCTGATGCAGTTTTACGATTTTATTGAGCCTGAAAATGAACGGTATGTGAAAACCGTGAAAGCCATAAAGGAGAATCTGTACCACGATGGACTGATGTACCGGTATAAGGCGGAAGATGATTTCGGGATACCCACCTCTTCTTTTACTATTTGCACATTTTGGCTTATAGAGGCTTTGTATATGATTGGTGAGAGGGAGGAGGCAAAAGAGATTTTTGAGAAGATGATCTCATATTCAAACCATGTGGGGTTATATAGTGAAGATCTCGACTTCGAAACCAAAAGACAGCTGGGTAACTTTCCCCAGGCCTACTCTCATCTGGCATTTATCAATACGGCAGTGCTCTTTTCGGAGGAGAAACAACTGTCAAAATTCATTCGTCCCTGATGTTTGTCCCGCATCGCTGGTGGGTGCATCTCCATGTATCCTGGCAAATGAGCCGGGATAATTTGTGTTGATAAAGTCGATCAGTTTCTCCCGGACCTCAACCCGTAGATCCCAGTTACTGGATGAATTGGAACTGCTGACCAGTACCCTGAGTACTTTATACCACTCTTTGCTGTCGGTCACCTGTATGTTTTGCACCCTCCCGTCCCAGTTTGAATTATCAGCCACCAAACGGGATAGTTCCTGTCGAAGGGGATCCACCGGCAGGTCGTAGGAGACATACAGCATGGCAGTACCCAGAATGTTGGAAGAGTTGCGTGTCCAGTTTTGGATGGGGTTGTTCAGAAAATAATCGATCGGCACTATCAGACGCCGCTCATCCCATATCTTTACTACGGCATAGGTAATATTGATCTCCTCAATTCTTCCCCATTCCCCATCGATGACAACCACATCGTCCAGCCGGATGGGCTGTGTGAAAGCAATCTGGATGCCGGAGAAGATCTGTCCGAAGCTTCGCTGTGCCGCAAAACCGAGGATGATTCCCGCCACCCCGGCAGAAGCCAGCAGACTCACGCCCAGTTGCCGGACCGATTCAATGGTCATCAGGGCTATTGAGATAAAGATAAACGCCACGGTAATTACGGCAATCCTTTCAATCATACTGATCTGCGTCAGCCTTTTTCTGGCTTCCAGGTTGTCGGGGTTCTGAATATCGAATTTTCTCTGCCAGAAGTGAAACAACGCCCGCACGATTTGTATAATGAGCCACCCGATGGTGAGGATAAGCAGGATGCGGCTTGCCTGTTCAAAAAGAGAAAACGACCGCTCATCTTCTTTCAGGTACGCACTGAAAACGTGCAACAACAACGCAAAAACGATCCAGATGGCCGATCCTCTGATGATGCGGATGATGAAGTCGTCCACCAGGCTTTTGCTTTTGCGGGCACGCCGGCTCCATCGTTTGAGTACGAGGTTAAGAGTCATTGTCATTGTAATGAAAAGTACGATGAAGAGTAATGTAATAAAAACATAATAGAGATAAGTGCCCGGTGAGGCTATTGTATTGATAAAATTCATGAAATGTTATTTTTTGATGAGGTTCGACAGGAAGGGGATCACCGATGATTGTAACGGAATACGATACTTGGCAACCGGAGAGAAGTTTCCTACTTTTATGCTTATCCCCTCAGGCGGCAACACACGGAACATATCTTCGTCGGTGGTGTCATCCCCTATTGCCATGACAAAGTCGTAAGGCCGTTGTTCCAGCCTGCGTAACGTTTCGCTGCCCTTGTTGAAATCGGGCGGTTTGATCTCCACTATTTTATTGCCGGGCACAATCTGCAGATTTAACCGTGTACAGGGTCCGATAAGTGCATTGATCAGCTGCTGGGCACGTAGCTCGGCCAGCCACACGTCCACCTTGCGGTAGTGCCATACCAGTGAAGCATCCTTTTGCTCCAGATAGGAACGTGGTGTCTTGTCAATGGTGTGCTGAATAATCTCAATGATCTCATCGTCCCACACTACCTCTTCGTGCAGATTTTTTTGCCATTTCCCGTTCTCCTTGTAAAATATACCATGTTCGGCTGCAAAATCAAGATTGAGTCCTTCGAACCACTTGTCGAGTATCTGATGATTCCTTCCGCTGTTAATCACCACTTTGTTCTTCTCGTCACCGATCATACTTTGCAACATCTCCAGCAATCTTTCCGAGGGAACCGCATTTTCCGGATTTTCGACGAAAGGAGAAAGTGTACCGTCATAATCAAGCAGGAGAAGACGTGATGAGGCTTCATCATAAGCACTCTTTATTTGGTTAAGTTGTCTTTTACCAACTATCTTCTGTAGTATATCCTTGTTTTGGGCCTTGATGGACTGTAACTCAATGACGAAATCGTTTGCCCATTTTTTCACATTGTCCCTGGAAATCTTCTTCTGCATCTTCTGCAGCCGCTTGTTTTTCTCCTCACTCGTCATTGTCAGTGCCTGCAAAATCGCATTTTCAATCTGATCAGTATCGTTGGGATTGATGATGATGGCATCCTGCAATTCAATTGCCGCACCTGCCATCTCGCTGAGAATAAGCACGCCCGGCTCATTGCATTTGGAGGCAAGATATTCTTTGGCGACAAGGTTCATGCCATCCCGCAGGGGAGTTACCAGGGCAATATCGGAGATGTCATACATGGCTATCAGCTCTTCGAAGGTAAAGCTGCGGTAAAAGTAAAAAATGGGTGTCCATCCCAGTCTGGAATATTTACCGTTTATTTCTCCGATCGACTGATCAATTTTGGTTTTCAGGTCGGCGTAGATATCCACGCTGTCCCGCGAAGGAACCACAATCATGGCCAGCGACACCTTCTCGTGATACTCCTGATGATTTTGTAAGAATTGGGCAAAGCCAGTCAGGCGATGCAGAATACCCTTGCTGTAATCCAGACGGTCCACAGAGAGGATTACTGTCTTGTCGCCCAGCTTGTTTTTCAGCATGTCTGCTTTCTTCTTCACTTCAGGCAATGTGGGTGCGTTGTGGTAAAGCTCATAGTTAATACCCATGGGAAAGGCGTCCACATGCACAATTCTCTCCTGCAGGGTAACTTCGTCGAGCGTACAGTTCAGGTCGAGTACCCTGTAGATGGCGCTGATAAAATGACGCATGTAGTCATGTGTGTGAAAGCCTATCAGGTCGGCCCCCAGAAGACCTTCCAACACTTCCTCCCTCTCTGGTAATACCCTGAATAACTCATATGAAGGAAAAGGAATATGGTGAAAGTAACCAATGCTTGCATTTGGTTTTTCTTTCCGGAGCATCCCCGGTAATAACATCAGCTGATAATCCTGTACCCACACAATGTCATCGTCTCCTATAAATGAAAGTGCCTCACTACAGAACAATGCATTTACCTGCCTGTAGGCCTCCCAGTAGTCTGCTCTGTACTCTATGAAGGAGAAGAAATAATGGCAGAGAGGCCATATTGTACTGTTGCTGTATCCCTCGTAATAATTCTCGATTTGTTCGGCCGACAAGAAAACAGGATGAAAGTTGAGTGTATGTAAACTGTCGGTTATCTCTTCTTTTTCCTTTTCATCTTCTGTATAGATGCCTGGCCAGCCAATCCAGTATTTTTCAGCCTCTGTTTCCAGAGAACCAAGTCCGGTTGCCAATCCTCCTTCGCTTCTTTCTATTGAAAACTGTTCGTCCCTTCTTTCTATCCTGACGGGAAGTCTGTTTGCGATGATAATGATTTTCATATGATGGTTATAAACGTGAAAGCAACGCGCATTGCCTCTTCTATAACGTCATGCTTGAGTGAAAAGATCATTTTTTAAATATATTTTATATATCTTCTGTTATCTTTTGTCTCTTGTGAACAAAAAGATATGATCGTTTGTTGTTTCTACTTTTTTGTTGTAATTTCGTGGCTCAAACCTTTATTATTTAGTAATTTATTAACTAAAATTTCAATCTTTTAGTAATTACATAATTATGACCAAAAAAAAGAATTACTTAACCTGCGACGGTAATCAGGCAGCTGCTCATATCGCCTATATGTTCAGTGAAGTGGCTGCTATTTACCCGATCACACCATCTTCCACCATGGCTGAATATGTGGACGAATGGGCGGCTGCCGGAAGGAAAAATATTTTCGGGCAGCCTGTATTAGTGCAGGAAATGCAGTCGGAGGCGGGTGCTGCCGGAGCAATGCATGGATCATTGCAGGCAGGTGCACTCACTTCTACTTTTACTGCTTCGCAGGGGTTGTTGCTGATGCTTCCCAACATGTACAAGATGGCAGGAGAACTGCTGCCGGGTGTATTTCATGTATCGGCACGCGCACTTGCTTCTCATGCCTTGTCTATCTTTGGTGACCAACAGGATGTCATGGCTGCCCGGCCGACCGGATTCGCACTCTTTGCTACCGGTTCGGTGCAGGAAGTGATGGATCTTGCCGCTATAGCCCATCTTGCCGCGATTGAGAGCCGCGTTCCCTTTCTTCATTTCTTCGACGGATTCCGCACATCACACGAGATTCAGAAGATTGAAGTACTGTCGAACGACGACCTGGCACCGCTGATCAACCAGGAGGCGCTGAAAGCCTTCCGCGAAAGGGCGTTGAGTCCCGATGCCCCTGTTACCCGCGGAACAGCACAGAATGATGATATTTATTTCCAGGCGCGCGAGGCTTCTAACCCGTTTTACGAGGCTGTGCCCGATATCGTGGAAAAATACCTGCAGAAGCTGGCGGTAGTGACTGGCCGCAAATACGGATTATTCGACTATTATGGCGATCCTGAGGCAGAGAGGGTAATCATCGCCATGGGTTCAGTCACCGAAACCATTCGCGAGGTGGTGGATCATCTGACCGCGCAGGGTGAGAAAGTAGGCGTGGTAGCCGTACACCTCTATCGTCCCTTCAAGGCGTCGGCTTTTCTTTCCGCCATGCCTGCCACGGCCAAACGTGTTGCCGTGCTCGACAGGACCAAAGAACCTGGAGCAACCGGCCAGCCACTTTATCTCGATGTGAAGGACTGCTATTATGGCAAGGAGGAAGCTCCTGAAATAGTAGGAGGTATCTATGGTCTCTCTTCAAAAGATACAACGCCATCACAAATTATATCCGTCTTTGACAATCTGTCGATGAGGATGCCGAAGAACGACTTTACTATTGGCATTGTAGACGATGTGACGTTCAAATCACTTCCGGTAAAGGAAGAGGTCTCCATGGACGAAACAACCTATGAAGCCAAATTTTACGGTCTTGGTTCCGATGGTACCGTGGGAGCCAATAAAAACTCCATCAAGATCATCGGTGACAACACTGATAAATATGTGCAGGCTTACTTTGCCTATGACTCCAAGAAATCGGGAGGATTCACCTGTTCACACCTTCGCTTTGGCGACAACGCCATCCGTTCGACCTACCTGGTGAACACGCCCAACTTTGTGGCATGTCATGTGCCGGCCTATCTATATCTTTACGATGTGACTGCCGGACTGAAAAAGAATGGAACCTTCCTGCTCAATTCACTGTGGTCAAAGGAGGAGGTAGCCAATCATCTTCCCGATCATGTAAAACGTTATTTTGCTGAAAACAGCATCAGGTTCTATATCATCAATGCTACCGCCATTGCGGAAGAAATTGGGTTGGGCAATCGTACCAACACCATCCTGCAATCGGCTTTCTTCAAGATTTCCAACGTAATCCCTTACGACCTGGCTGTAGAGCAGATGAAGAAATTCATTGTGAAGTCCTATGGTAAAAAAGGGGAGGAAGTGGTAAAAATGAACAATGCAGCCGTCGACCGCGGCGGTGAGGTGGAGCAGGTTGAAGTCCCCGCGGAGTGGGCTACTCTTCAGGTTGCCGCCGACACATCAGATGATGCTCCTGAGTTCATTCAGAAAGTAGTAAAACCGATCCTCGCCCAGGGAGGTTACAGTCTTCCTGTATCTGCTTTCAGCGGTCGCGAGGATGGTACCTGGGAAACGGGAACCACTACCTACGAGAAAAGAGGGGTTGCCGTGAACGTACCTGTCTGGCATCCCGAAAACTGCATCCAGTGTAACCAGTGTGCCTACGTTTGTCCCCACGCCACCATCCGTCCTTTTGTACTCGATGAGGAGGAAGTGAAAGGTGTGGGTGAAGGGGTAGAAATACTGAAAGCTCAGGGGAAACAGTTTGCCGGTATGGGCTTCCGTATTCAGGTAGATGTGCTCGACTGTCTTGGTTGTGGCAACTGCGCCGACGTATGCCCGGGTAAAAAAGGAGTGAATGCGCTTGAGATGGTGCCCATCGCCACACAGTTCGATAACCAGCAGAACTGGGATTATATGGTGAAGAATATTTCAAGTAAGGCACACCTGGTGGATGTGAAGATGAATGTAAAGAACTCACAGTTTGCCACGCCGCTCTTTGAATTCTCCGGAGCCTGTTCGGGTTGTGGAGAAACACCCTATATTAAGTTGATTACCCAGTTGTATGGCGACCGGATGATGATTGCCAATGCCACCGGATGCTCATCTATCTATGGCGCTTCGGCACCTGCCACGCCATACACCAAAAATGAAGAAGGCAAAGGTCCGGCATGGGCTAACTCGCTGTTTGAAGACAATGCCGAGTTTGGATACGGATTTGTGATTGCCAATACCAGCATGCGTAATCATCTACAGGAACTGATGCAACAGGGTTTGCAGTCCGATGCTTTTTCCGATGAGCAGAAAGCACTCTTTCAGCAATGGATCAATCATAAGGAAGATGCCGAAGAATCGAAACGCATATCCGAACAAATTGTATCCACTTTGAGCGGTTCCGGTCACAGGATAGCCCTCGAGATTCTTTCCATGGAGAAATATCTTGCCAAGAAATCGATTTGGGTATTCGGCGGAGACGGATGGGCATATGACATTGGCTTTGGCGGACTCGATCATGTGCTGGCAAGCGGACAGGATATCAATGTGTTGGTGTTAGATACCGAGGTCTACTCCAATACGGGTGGGCAATCCTCCAAATCAACACCCATTGCTGCAGTGGCCAAATTTGCAGCTGCCGGAAAACGCATCCGCAAAAAGGACCTGGGTATGATTGCCGCTACCTACGGATACGTGTATGTGGCACAGGTCGCCATGGGTGCAAACCAGGGGCACTACCTCAAAGCATTAAAAGAGGCAGAATCATATCAGGGCCCGTCGCTCATTATCGCCTACTCGCCCTGCATCAGCCATGGCTTGAAGAGAGGTATGGGTACCGCACAGGCGGAGCAGAAGGAAGCCGTTGAATGTGGTTACTGGCACCTCTGGCGTTATGATCCCCGACTGGAAGCCGAAGGCAGGAATCCGTTCCAGCTCGACAGCAAAGAACCGGACTGGAGTAAATTCAAAGATTTCCTGCTGGGAGAAGTACGTTATACGCAACTCATCAAATCATTCCCGAAACAGGCAGACGAGCTCTTTGAAGCTGCCAGGGAAAGTGCACAATGGCGTTACCGTTCATACCAGCGGATGGCCAATGCAAGCTTTGGCGACGGTTCTGCCGCCACGGAAACCTCCGCAGTTGCCGCCGGTGAAGAGAACTGAAAAAACTAACATACATTATTTATTGCCGAGGGTGTCACATGCTGTGATGCCCTCAGCATTTTCAAGAGATATAAACTACAAAATATTGTCGTATCTTTGTGTTTTCAAGGCGTGAGACAAAGATGCGGAATAAAATATAAAGAGTAAAGATATGAAGATTCAGATCATTAACGGACCCAATCTCAATCTGCTCGGTGTGCGCGAGCCGAATGTATACGGCCAGGATAACTTCAATGATTTTCTGACACGTCTACGGACCGGTTATCCGGATATCGAAATCGGATATTACCAGTCGAACATCGAGGGCGAACTTATCGACAAAATACAGGAGTCCGGTTTTGGCAGTGACGGAATCATCCTCAATGCCGGAGGCTATACCCATACTTCGGTGGCGATCCGCGATGCCATCAAGGCAGTCCCGGTACCGGTGGTGGAAGTGCATATCTCTAACGTGCACGCCCGGGAAGAGTTTCGCCATCATTCTATGCTCACAGCCGTTTGTCTTGGTGTTATCGCCGGCTTCGGTCTCGACTCTTACCGTCTGGCTGTGGAGGCAATCGGAACGGCAAACAAAACTCACTGAAGAGTGTTTATAATTCGGTAGTTATTCAAATTTACTGCGTAAGTTCAGATGTTTGCTGCGTTCGGCAAAAATCTAAATAAGGCGGGTTTTGTACTCACTTATCGCAAATATTCAATGAAAGCGCGGAACGAATAACAGGAACAAAGTGAACCAATATTCAAAAAATATATGCTTAAACAAACCAAAATCATCGCTACCATTTCTGATAAGCGATGCGACGTACCCTTTCTGAAAGAACTGTTCGATGCAGGAATGAACGTGGTGCGACTTAACTCGGCCCATCTCGATGAGGCGGGCTTTCTGAAGATCATCAACAATGTGCGTCAGGTCTCGCCCCATATTGCCATACTTGTGGATACCAAAGGCCCCGAGATCCGTACCACGGTCACCGAAGACCTGATTGAACTGAAGACAGGCGACAAAGTAAAGATCGTGGGTGACCCGCATGGCATCTCATCCATGGAAACCATTTATATTTCCTATCCCAAAATTGCCGAAGAGATGCATGTGGATGACGACATCCTGATTGATGATGGGGAGATTGACCTGAAAGTAATTGAAGTAAACAAGGATTATCTGATATGCGTCGCAATGAACGATGGTGTGGTGGGAAGCCGCAAGAGTGTGAACATCCCCGGTGTACGGATTAACCTGCCGGCCATCACCTCCCGCGACAGAGATTTCATTGCCCTTTCGGTGAAGCACGAGGTGGATTTCATCGCCCATTCCTTTGTACGCAACAAGGAAGATGTGTTTGCGGTGCAGGAGATTCTCGATCAGCTGAAAAGTACCATCAAGATTATTGCCAAGATAGAAAATCAGGAAGGTGTGGACAATGCCGATGAAATTCTGGAGGCTGCATATGGTATTATGGTCGCACGGGGCGACCTGGGTATAGAAGTAGCTCAGGAGAAGATCCCCGGTATACAACGGGTACTTATCAGACAAGCCATTCATCACAAAAAACCTGTGATCGTGGCCACACAGATGCTGCACTCAATGATCCAGAACCCGCGACCCACGCGGGCGGAAATTACCGATATCGCCAACGCCATCTACTACCGTACCGATGCGGTGATGCTCAGCGGGGAGACTGCTTATGGCAAATATCCCGTGGAGGCGGTGAGGACAATGGCCAGTACAGCCTACGAGGCTGAACTGACGAAGCTTACCGAGAATGACATCCGCGTGCCCTATGATCCTGATGATGACCGTGGTGTAACAGAGTTTTTGGCTAAGCAGGCAGTGAAGGCATCCGTGCGGCTAAATGTGAAAGCCATCGTGACCGACAGCCATACCGGGAAAACAGCCCGCGTGCTTGCGGCATTTCGCGGTAAAAGCCCGGTATATGCCATTACCACCACAGAACGTCTTGCACGGGAGCTGGCGCTCTCCTATGGTATCATGGCAGAACATCAGCAAGGAAAGGGCGATGGAAACACCAAGGAGAGCCGGAGGGCCTATTTCACTGAAGCCATCAGGAGGCTGATTGAAAAGAAGATGATCGCACCCAGAGACCGGGTGGCTTATCTGGGCGGCAGCTTTGGCGAAGTGGGTGGTACCACCTATCTTGAAATTTCCGAAGTGTGGCGGATCCTGGAAGCGAAAGAAAAATACAACCTGCCCGATTACACGGTATAATGCAAACGGACAGCAGACTGGAGGATTATATTCTGTCGCATAGCGACATTGAGCCTGAACTTCTGAAGAAGATAGAGCGTGATACCCATGTGAAGATGTTGCAGACGAACATGAACGCAGGTCATCTTCAGGGGAGGCTCTTGAAGATGATCACGCAAATGATCCGCCCAAAACGAATACTGGAGATCGGCACATTTGTCGGTTATTCAGCCCTCTGCTTTGCCGAGGGACTTGAGGAAGGAGGAGAACTTCATACCATCGAGATCGATGACGAGATAGAAAGTATTGCCCGCGCAAACTTTGCCAAATCGGAACATGGACATAAGATCATCCTTCATATAGGAGATGTGATGGAAATCATTCCCATGTTCGGCGATGAGAGTTTCGATCTGGCTTTCATGGATGGTGACAAGGAATCCTACCTGGATCATTTCGAAGCTGTATTGCCGAAACTAAGAAGAGGAGGATTCATTCTCGCAGATAACACGCTCTGGTATGGTAAAGTGGTGGAGAAGGTAAGAAGCAACGATCATTCCACCCTAAGTATACTGAATTTTAACAAACAGCTTGCGGAAGACACAAGGGTTGACAAAGTGATATTACCTGTGCGTGACGGGTTAACACTCATCAGAAAGAGATAAAATATGGACTCAAACAGACAATTAAAAGTAAACCGGCTGATACAGAAAGAACTCAGCGAGATATTTTTGCTCGAGACAAAGAAAATGCAAGGTGTTTTTGTGTCGGTCACCAACGTGCGTGTGTCGCCCGATCTGGGCCTGGCACATATTTATCTGAGTATATTTCCTTCCGACAAATCCCGGGAGTTTGTGGAAAACATCAATGGTAACGTGAAATCGGTGCGTTATGAACTCGGGAAAAGGGTGGGCAAACAGTTGCGTGTTGTACCCGAACTTACGTTTCATGTGGATGATTCACTCGATTATATCGAGAATATCGACAGGTTGCTGAAAGACCAGTGAAAAACGTTGATTTTCGCATGATATCATGAACGTATCCTTCTTCATTGCCCGGAGATATCTCTTTTCAAAGAAATCGCACAATGCCATCAATGTGATTTCCGCCATTTCGGTGTGTGGCATAGGTATTGCTGCCATGGCAATGGTGTGCGTACTCTCTGTCTTCAACGGTTTTGGCGGCATTGTGAAAGATATGTTCAGTGCCATCGATCCCGACCTCAAAATATCGGTGAAGCAGGGTAAGGTGTTTGACTACCACACAGCGGCATTTGAGGAGGCACTGCGGCTGCAGGGTGTACAGTTGATTTCCGAATCGCTCGAAGAGAATGCACTCTTTAAGTTCGAAGAACAGCAGGTGCCCGTCCGTATGAAAGGTGTGTCGGAAGATTTCAGGCTGATGACCGACATGGAGAAGCTGATGGTAGACGGCTCCTTCCGTTTGCGAGAGGATGTGGTGGATTATGCGACCCTGGGTGCGGGACTGGCCGTGACCCTGGGTGCACGCCCCGGCTTTGTCGATGCCGTAGAAATATATGTACCCCGACGCGATGTGCAGGTAAACCTGGCCAACCCATCAGCAGCATTCACCACCGGATATGTTCAGACAGGCGGGGTTTTTACTCTGAATCAGCCCGAATACGACGATCAGATGGCCATCGTTCCCATAGAGCTGGCCAGAGAGTTATTTAATTACAAGACGGAGGTAACATCACTTGATGTGAAAATTGCTCCGGGCGCTTCCGTCTCCAGGATTAAACGGGAGATGGAACGTATTCTGGGAGATAATTTTCTTGTGGAAAACCGTTTTGAGCAGCAACGAGAATCATTTCGGATGTTACAGATAGAGAAGTGGGTTACCTTTCTGATTCTGGCATTTATACTGTTGATAGCTGTATTTAACGTGGTCGGCTCCTTGTCAATGCTCATTGTGGAGAAAAAAGAAGATATCAGAAGCCTGCAGAACATGGGAGCTTCTCACCGGCTCATCACCCGTATCTTCCTGTATGAGGGATGGCTTATCACGTTCATTGGGATTGTCACAGGAATAGTCACGGGACTGGTATTGTGCCTTTTGCAGCAGAGATTCGGCCTGCTGAAACTAAGCGATACGCCCGGTGCTTATATCATCGATGCCTATCCGGTCATCGTGAAGTTCAGCGATCTGCTCATCGTTTTTGCGGTGGTAAGTGTGACGGGATTGTTGACGGTGCTTTATCCGGTGAATAACTTAAAGAAAAAAATATAATGAAAATTGCAATTGTAGGAACCGGTTATGTAGGTTTGGTTTCAGGCGCATGTTTTGCCGAAATGGGTGTGGATGTGACTTGTGTGGATATCGACAACGACAAGATTGAAGGGTTAAAGCATGGGGTCATTCCTATTTACGAGCCTGGACTGAAAAATATTGTAATCCGGAATTACGAAGCTGACAGGCTTCATTTCACGACCAGTCTGCCGTCGGTACTGAATGATATGGAGATCATTTTCATTGCTGTGGGAACACCCTCTGATGAAGAGGGAAATGCCGACCTTTCTTATGTGATGAAGGTGGTAAACACCATCGCCGATCACATGGAGAAACCATTGTTAATTGTGACCAAGAGCACGGTTCCTGTCCGTACATCCTACCGTATCAGGGATGTGATCCGGAAACGGCTGAATGAGCGCGGACTTCAGAAACTGAATTTTGATGTGGCCTCCAACCCTGAATTTTTAAAAGAAGGTGCTGCTGTAAACGACTTTATGAGTCCCGACCGTGTGGTGGTAGGTGTTGAAAGCAAAGAGGCGGAGGAGCTGATGTCGAAATTATACCGTCCGTTCCTGTTGAACAACTTTCGGGTTATCTTCATGGATCTATTGTCCTCGGAGATGACCAAGTACGCCTCCAATGCCATGCTGGCTACCCGTATCAGCTTTATGAATGATATTGCCAATCTCTGTGAGCTGGTGGGTGCCGATGTAAACATGGTGCGCCGTGGTATGGGCAGCGATTCCCGTATTGGCAGGAGTTTCCTTTATCCAGGTTGTGGTTATGGAGGCAGCTGTTTCCCCAAGGACATCCGCGCCATCATGAAGGTAGGGGAAGATGCGGGCTATGAAATGAGTGTGATCAAAGCAGTGGAGGAGGTCAACAACCGCCAGAAGACCATTCTCTTTCATAAATTCAGTCGATATTTCAATGGAGATATCAAAGGTAAGACCGTGGCGGTGTGGGGACTGGCTTTTAAACCGGAGACCGACGATATGCGTGATGCACCCTCGCTCACTCTGATAGAGAGTCTCCTTGCAGCAGGAGTTTCAGTACGTGCATATGATCCTGCAGCCATGCAGGAAGCACGTAAGTATCTGGACGATAGGATTTACTATGCAGCCGATATTTATGATGCGGCCAACGAAGCCGATGCGCTGATTGTGCCCACCGAATGGAAAGAGTTCCGTATGCCCAACTGGTCTATTTTGAGGAAAATTATGAACAACCATCTGGTCATCGACGGTCGCAATATCTATAGCAAGGAGGAGCTGGCTTCCTATGGTTTCGGCTACAGCGGGATAGGACAGAAATAATACGTCGTGGGCTTTACTTTATCTGCATTTAGAAATATCTTTTCGCGGGACGCCCGAAGCTGCCAAAACTAAGTGTGATCATGTGCATGTTTCCTTCCAGCAGATCGTGTTTTCTGTTGTAATTGGGCATGTAAAAAGTATAGCGTAATCCCAGACAGGTTCCTCCATAGCGGGAGAGGTCTGTCATTTTGCTCCAGGTGTTCAGCTTCAGATCCACTCCGATCAGATAGTTCAGCGCCGACAATTCATCAAAATCGCCCAGCTCGGGATGATTTTTTATCTCTGTATCTGTGGGACCCATGCCCATTCCCCCGATCCCGATGAAAGGTGAAAATTTGATATCACGCCTTTGGTAGACCGGGTACTGAAGTGTAAGGTCTGCACCCACCAGATATCCCTTGACATTGACCGGCCAGATGATTTCCTTATTTATAACCTCCCGTTTGGTTTTGGTGGAAGAATAGTTGAAGCGCAGGGAGAGATCTAAATCCCTGTAGAGCACATCCAGCGCGAAACCTCCGGCCACATTGTTGCTAAAATGTCTACTCAGACCACCTGTTAGCGTATTATAACCCAGATAAAATTCATATCCGAGTCCCCAGTTTCCGGGCCGGAAGCGGTAACGGATAAACCGGCGTGTGTAGCCGGCATACTCACCTTCTCCGTAGGTATCCAGAAATCGGGTTGCCATAGAATTCACCTCCTCCATCTCCTGTTCATCGTCCACTCTTTCGGGTGTAAAAAGAAGAGCAAAGAGCCACAATTTGAGGAACTCCTTTTCTTCCATACCCAGTTCCGCATTGTCTATATTAACAGTTAGCGGCAAATAGGATTCTGCAGATTTCTTTCCTACCTCCTCATGGAGATGATCGTTATCGGAAATCATTCTCAGCATAGATGTGGTCCTGTACCTTTCTCCCATCTGCCAGTAACTGTCACTGTTCCAGTGGGTGTCAGCAGAAAACTGTTTAGCCTCATGCAGTAATTCGGCATAATCTTCGGTCCAGAACGAAAGTAACCAGTACTCAACAGGAAGATAAACTTTGTAAGGATTATATATTTCACCGGCAAGATAATCTTTCACCTCTTTTAAGGCAGGCAGATCTCCCTTCCGCAGATGTTCCAGGGTGAGCGAACGACCTTTAGAGATCATTTCGAGATCACTGGCATGCCGGCTAAGTATTTCGTTTTTGATGGAGTCGTTCTGTTGTGCATCGATAAACGGGGTACTAAGTGTCAGAACAACGAATGTAAGTATGATGTATCTATTCATCGGTTAATATTTAAATAGAAAAGATTGCAGTCTGTCTGTTCAAAAGTACAAAGATATATGATTATTTATTATAGTTTTCAAATATGTATATTTTTCCGTAAATTTGCAACCCTGAATCGTTAGCTCAGCTGGTTTAGAGCGCTGCCTTGACAGGGCAGAGGCCACTGGTTCGAATCCAGTACGATTCACTCCCTTTGTGCTTATGCGTGTTCCATGTTCCGTTTTTCCTGTTGTCCGATTTTCAGGCTCCCATTGTATCTGCTTCCCTTCTCCACTTGCAGGAAATCAGAGAAGATATCGGCCTGGGCCGACTCGGTAGACTTTAAAATAAACTCCTTGCTTCTGATTATGCCGGTAATATTTCCGCAGATAATAAGCTGATCGCTCTCCAGTGTTCTGTTTACTGCTGCCTTCTCTCCCATTATGATACCCTGTTTCGAGTTGTCCGCTGTTTACCCGCTCCCTTTTTTTACATCTATTTGCCTGAGATATCCGTAGAGTGTCTGTAGTTTTTTTTGTGTTCAATGATGATGCACCTTCCGTATCCGGCCTAGAATCCAGCAAAGGTGACAACTCCACCCCGGTGGTCTTTATGTTGTCACCTACACAACCTCTGTAATCAATGCCAGAATGAAAATCCTTGCCTCCACCTGTAAAGGGATTACGGTGATACCCGAATGTGGAGGTTATTTCGCCTCCCGGAGGTGAACCAGGCGGTGTTGCGTTTAATTTGTTTTCCAACTCCCATACCTGTTGTTGGTAGAAACTGGCAAATACTTTGATGTGGGTGATATCAAAGCTGACGCCCATACCTCCTACTACCTTATACCATCAATTGCAGTTTTCTATTTCTACGATATAATAACCATTTGGGATGATTTCTTCCTCATTGCCAGGCTGTAGAGATTCTATATGACAAAATGTGCACTCTTCGGAAGAAAGTGGTTGTCCTTCTTCTCCCTTGGTTTTCAGGTACGACCTGCCAAAAGCGTATATCTTTTCAGCATCTTTAATCTCCTCTGGGGCAATGATATCGAAATGCATGATTGTCCCATCTTTTTTCGTTACGTAGGTGTCCCATACTGCTACTTGCATCACATTTGATTTTAAATATTTTACGCAACATTGCTTTGGTCAGTTTCAATAACAAATTCGATGTGGTATTGGTTTGCTACGAATATGTTAAACTCAACAGGCCGCATACCAAAAGCAGGAAACAAGCCTGTTTGTCCGCCTCCTGCCTCATCCTGTTACATTAAGATGTTGATTGTGAGTCACCTTTCAAAAATCAGAATTTTTTCAATCTCGTCGCCCTGACGAATCTTGTGTGGCCCTGAAATAAAAATTGGTGTTCATATACTTCAATGAATGGATTAGTCCATGTTGCTGCCTCTACAACATATAGGTGGCTGACGATGTTTTGTTAAATATTTTTCAAGACTTGCCCATGTAAAAAGTTATCTGCATATTTGCAACCATATGGTTTCATAATAACCCAAGATAAGTAATAAATGACAGCAAGAAGAGATATATTTCAAGCAATAGCAGACCCCACAAGACGGGCAATCATTGCACTGGTTGCAGTACAGACGATGACGCCCAACGCAATTGCCGATCATTTCGACACCTCCAGGCAGGCTATTTCCAAACATCTGCGTATCCTCACAGAATGCGGAGCCTTGAAATCGGAACAACGGGGCAGAGAGATATATTATCAACTCGAGATTGAAAAGATGAAAGAAATTGACCAATGGTTGGAGAGGTTCCGAAGAGTCTGGGAAGAGCGGTTTGAGTATCTCGACAGGCTACTTGCGGATCAGAAAAGCAGCCCTGAAATCAGATAATTACAACAATATCTGCTTTATTTATTCAATGTGTAACATTTTAAAAAATCAAAAGATGGAAACAACAAAAATCACAGTTCAGTCGACTATTCAAGCCGGCATTCAAAAAGTATGGGACTACTACACCCAACCCGAACATATTATCAGTTGGAATTTTGCAAGTGACGACTGGCATTGCCCGAGTGCAACCAACGATTTACGCGTGGGTGGCCAATACAATGCGAGGATGGAAGCCAAAGACGGGAGTTATGGATTCGATTTCAGCGCACAGTATGATGAGGTGGTAGCGTTTGAAAAAATAGCCTATACGATGGAAGATGGTCGAAAAGCCCTGATTACATTCAGTGGTGATCAAGGCACTACGTTGGTGAAGGTTATATTTGATGCGGAAAACCAGAACGATCAGGAGATGCAAAGGGCCGGTTGGCAGGCCATTCTCGATAATTTCAAAAAATATGCGGAGTTGAAAACGGCGCGAATATTTGATTTTTTCGTTGATAAGGTAAACAATACCATCTATGTACGGCGCGACTTCAACGCCACCCTTCAAAGGGTTTGGCAAGCCTGGACAACAGCCGAGCTGTTGGACCAGTGGTGGGGACCGAAACCCTGGAGGGCAGAGACCAAGACAATGGATTTCCGCGAAGACGGACACTGGCTTTATGCCATGGTCGGTCCAGATGGGGAGAAGCATTGGGGAAGAGCAGATTACATCAGTATAAATAAGGAAGAATCGTTCAGTGCAAAAGATAGTTTCTGCGATGAAAACGGAACGGTGAATTCGGAGCTTCCACAGAATTTATGGGAAATACTGTTTCGTGAAACGGACGGTAAAGTCCTGATTGATTTGACATTCACTTTTGATAGTCTTGAAGACCTTGAAACCAACATTCAGATGGGCTTCAGAGAAGGCTTTACCATCGGGTTGAATCAATTGAACGAGCTTTTGCTTACAATGGAAAAATAATATTTCAGTATATTAGGAAACCAGAGAGATGAGACCAATTTTTATTCTCCTCTTTCTGGTTTCTATCATCTAATAAATATTGCAACAAATATCTGGCCTGTGGCAAGAAAAGTACATGTAAAAAAGCAATGGCATCAATCTTCACCAGAAAATCGGGATACGTCAATACCGAATTGAACAGTTAAACACATTACTTTTTTTAGTTTTTTCTCAATCTTGTAGTTTTTTATTAAGTTTACTTCCGGATATAATCTGTTAATTTTGAATGAGATATCGCTCATAAAACAAGTGGCAGAAACACAGAGATGAATACATTTTCCAACTCCTTCTTACTGTATCCGGTTAGCCAGCAGATGATTTCGTCCACTTCTTCCTTGCTGCGACCTTTCTTTTCTACTTTCTCCACATAATAAGGATAGACCCCGGAAAATAGTAATTTACAGATTCTCTCTTGATTTTTCATTTTTTGTATTTATTCTGTGAAATATATACAGAATTCCTTCAAATTTAAAACGTAAGTCTAAGGAATAATAACGTGATTTTGCTTGATCCAAGACAAGAATTTATGACTTTTTGCTATTAATATGAGTCAGTAGATGAAGCCAGAGTGGAATCAGTATCGTAATGCTGCTAATTTCCGGAAAAAATCCTGACCGCTTCGTCTACTGAATGCACGAAAATTACCTGTTTGTGTTGATTGCTTTCGCGTATGAAGTCTTTGATACTTTTACTTTCGTACTGTGAGAAGTCGCCCACAATGGCAAGGGGCATCCGATAGTTCGAGAACTTTTGAAGTATCTCGCCGGCAATTCCACTTTTCAAATCAAAAAAATCAGGAGTGATATCCTTCTCATGCATGATCATTTTGTCAAATCCCTGGTAGTAGATATTACCCAGTAAATTCAATCCTTCTTCAGGTGAGTTAATCAGCATTGAGCCTGATGTGATTTCCGCGATCTTGATATTGTCTACCTTGTGTGTTTTAATTTCCATTATAGCTCCTTTAACGTCAGATTTTATAAGATCGATAACAATTGATGAAGCTGCATAGTTCAACTGTGTATAAAGGAAACTAAACCTTTATCCACTTTAGAGTGTTTATCTTGTGTCACAAAATCACATCTGTAAATCATTTCAATCACGACGAAAATACACTCCGGCGTGGTTATAGGTAAAGCTGTCAAGTTATTGAAATAGAGGTGTTTGTGAAGCATCGGTCAATATAAACAATAGGTTATGGGATTTTTAAGTAGATTATTCAAATTACCCAATAAAGAGGAATTAAAAGAAAAGATAGACAAGGGTGCTCTGCTACTGGATGTACGCACGAAGGAAGAATTTGATGCAGGGCATGCGAAAGGTGCTGTGCATATTCCCCTTACCTCACTTCCGAATAAACTGAAAACTATTCAAATGAATTTACCCCTCATTGTGGTTTGCGAAAGCGGGGCCCGTAGCGCCCAGGCTGTCCGGTTTCTTATCAGCAATGGCTTCGAGGCATATAACGGTGGAAACTGGAGGCCATTTGCATGACTACCTTGTACTACCACGATTGTCTTTAGAGTTAACCGCTGCAATAACCTTTTTCACCTTTATTTATTTTTTTCGTGAAAGAGCCATGGGTGTTTTCAAACTTTCAGAATTCCCCTGAAGCCTCGTGAAGCGTAGTAGGATTCGGCTCCGTTGTGATAGATGAAGGTGCGCCCATATCGGGAATCGCCAAAAAGTGAACCGCCCCTTTCACGCACATCATCGGGTGTGACTATCCAGCTGGAGGTTTTTATGTCGAACTCACCCAGTTTCTGCAGGTCGGTATATTGCATTTCGTCCAACAGATCGATGCCCATCTCCCGTGCCATGCCCAATGCACTGCCTTTGGGCTTGTTTTCCCTGCGTGATTTTAAGGCAGCCTCATCATAGCAGAGGCTACGGCGACCTTTGGGACTTTCTGGTGAGCAGTCGCAAAAGACGTATTCCTTTGTATTGTCATCATAACCGGTTACATCGGGCTCACCGCCGGTCTCCTCCATTTCGTTGAGCGACCACAGTTTGTCCTGATTTTTTTCCAGTCTTTGTTGTACATCTCTCCATTTTACATCGGGATGGCGATGCATGTTTTGTTCGAAGCGATTTTTGAGGGTGGTGAACAAGCTGTGGACCTGTTCAGGGGAAATAGTTGTCCAATTCATATCCAAGGGTATAAATTTGTAAATCGATCACTCCGGGCACACATCGTTTGAGGTGGTGCCGGTGCTGTTGTCTAACATTTATTTACCTGTTTTGGTTCGACCCGGATATTGATTGGATGCACGTGTACATCGAAATAACAGCCTGTAAATCATAAAAGGGACCGCTTGTTGATGAATGCTGATTTCTTTATTTTTAATTTCCGGAGTCTACCGATAATAAAAAATTTCGCACTACCCGAACGTTTTCTTCTTCTGCATCCCACATGGTTATATGAGCCGAATTGGGGAATACATAATATTCGCTGCCGGCCACTTCTCCTGCAAAACTTTTGACCAGTTGTGGTCCCGATGTATCGAACTCGCCGACAGTAAAGAGGGTGGGTACGGTAATAACCTGCAGATACTGGCTGCTATCGTAATCTTTTAATATACCAGTAATTGAAAAATCACTTGGTCCAAGCATATAATAGTTCAAGACTGCGTTAAAGGTGGCCATAATACTGTCCAGTTCTATCATATCCGGTTTTCGTGAGCCATAGAGATCGTTGAACATAGTCAGGGTCTCCTGATAGTGGAGATTCATATAGTCACCCGAGGAGTCGGCTTCAGCAACTGCTTTTTGTAATGAATCGGGCAAGGATTTGAGAAGCTGTACACAATTCTCTTCATATGCAGGAACATCAAAGCAGGCCCCTGCAAAGGTAAGAGAAGCCACATGATCGGGAAAGGCTGCGTAATATTCAAGGGCGACCATCGTCCCGAAAGAATGCCCCAACAGATTCCATTTGTTGAGACCCAAAGCTTTTCGTAGCGAATCGAGTTCTGTCACTCTTTGTTCAACAGTGAACATGGTTGTGTCTTCCGTGTAGGTGGATTTTCCGCTACCAAGCTGATCATAACGAATAACCTGACGATCATTTCCCAATTCTTCAAACGGTTTTAGGTAAAAGCTGGAGGCACCGGGACCGCCATGGATCAGGACAACCGGTATTCCAGTTCCGTTGCCGGATACTTTATACCATATTTTCCCTCCGGAAACCGGGAGATTCCCTTCACCCGTTTCCAGCAACGGTTTATTACATGAAATCAAACCCCAGCACAGAAAAGTCAATATGAAAACGACAAGGGTCAGATCCCGACGCTGTTGCGCATTTTTTTTCATGATTGTATGTTTTGAAAGAAGTAAAATGTAAAATGAATCTTTTGACAAATTATTTCATATACTGAACCATTGTCTCTTCCTTTTGAAGCATAGTATCCAAATCAGCTCTTGACAAATATCTACCCGCCCTGAATACTGCATTTATTTCTCGGGTGTTGTTGATGTTTTCCAGTGGATTTGCATCCAGGAGAACGAGATCGGCTTGTTTCCCCGGTTCCACGGTCCCTGTCTTATCAAGTACCCCCAGTACGGTTGCAGCGTTTTTTGTTGCAGCTTGTATGGCTTCCATTGGGGTCAAACCTGCTTTTACCAGTAAATCCAGTTCATCATGCAAGCCAAAACCGGGAAAATTATACGGATTTGTCCAGCTCACATCCGTACCAGCTATCATGGGAACTCCTGCTTCACAAAGCAATTGAAGTATTTCAAAATTTTTTCCGATGATTTCTTTTACGTACATAAAATCCTCATCACTTAATTTTGCACTCATCGGATTTGCACTCATCTTTCTCCAGGTCTTTAAATATGAATCAGGAACATATTTAAGCCGGTCATCATTAGTTGCCAACGTTTCATTTAACTTCAACCATCCGTCCCACAATATAAAATTCGGACACTGATAACTTCCACTTTTCTTTAAATCCGAAAATAGCTTTTGAGCCTTTACCGGATCATACGTTTTCAGAATTTCATCTGTTTGAACCCAGTATAATAATCTTACAATATCATCAAAAGATCTGTTGTGTTGCGTAACTGTCTGAATCAACTGCTGCCTGATTGAATCTTCATTTGAAGAACATGCCAGAAGAATTCCAAATAAATGTTCGAATGTACCCATACCCTCCTGGGCAACTTCACTCATGTTGAAAACAATCGGACAGTGACCTCCTACAGGTACGTTCTGTTTTTTGGCTTCGTAGAGTAGAGCTTTAAAAGCTTCAGGCTCGTACAAATCGAATATCTTCACGAAATCAGCGCCGCTATCTTTTACCTTCCTTATAACCGCGACAGCATCTTCCTTCGTATTCATCTGCATGATGCCATCCCATTGCTGATCTTTTCCAAAAATTACAACAGGGATATAAATGTCGGGTCCAATTAGTTTTTTATCGGAAATTTGTCTCCTCAATTCTGACAAATACCTGAAATATTTCTCGTTACAAGTCATTTGCCTTACACTGGTTACTCCGTTGGCAATCAGTAAAGGGAGGAATAATTCACTATGGGAGATGTGTACATGCATGTCCCATAATCCGGGTATCAGATACATCCCTCTTCCGGATATCACTTTTGTGCCATGTGCAGGTTCTGATGCATTGCTTTGCAGAATGCTTACAATTGAATCTCCCGTAATGAACACCGTCATGTCTGCTAGCGGTGCATTTCCGGTTCCATCTATTACGGTTACATTTACAATTGCTACATCAGACGCAATCACCTTCGGGTTTTCCTGACTGAAGGTAAGGGCAGGAAGCATGATTAGAAGAACCAATAATTTTCTCATGCCTGGCCATTTTAGAAATTATTTGAGACGAACATATTTTTCAGTGACGTATTTCTGCTGAAGATTCCAGTTTTCATCTGCCGGCCAACTCTGTATGAGTGTGTCATTCTTGATCTCTATCAACATGTTGATCGTCTTCTCTTTCGCTTTTGGAAGTAAATGGTTTTCTAAAATGTACTCTTGGTAATGGTTGCCTTCAGAGATTTTATAAGTACCCCAGCCATAATTATCGAAAACCACCGAATCCTTCTGAAAAAAACCGGCAAAAGCGAAACACCCGTCTGCCCAGAATTTTACACCTGAACCGGTGTCTTGTTCCCAAAAAGGTACATCGCTCATGCGATCCTCCACCTTTACCAAACGCCATGCACCCTCAATGGCACTTTTCTGAGGAAAACTGCTACATAAGATCATCCCCAAAGTCATTAGAGAAAGAAAAACCTTTGTTTTCATGATTCGATAAATTTTATAATCTTGGCAATAACAATCCAGAAGCCTTACAGCACCTCCATTCTACGGTCATTCAACGCCATAGTCAACCCGACCTAACCGAAATAAAATCCCGTTATCAATCAAAAATATAATTAAAACTATACAACATGACGACACGCCGTTATAACTAAAAATGCAAAGAATTGCATTTTACAGACACAGGAATTTACAATTTGGACTATAAATACATTTGTGAATTTTAAACTGCTGACAGACAAGGTGAAAGACGTGTTTTTTTGTGCAAATTCATTTTTTATGCAACGAAGTTAAATAAATATAATAATATTGTCATTGAAAGAATGCTGGATATTGTGCATTCAGCGGGTTAAGAATGGGGTTGTCACGTCCTGAAATAAGTTTAGGCTTACTGTGAAAATCCCTTCGTTGTCTTTCATGGCACGCGTAATATCCATGTATTTCCCGTCTGCCATTTTCAAGTTCATTCAAAACTGACAATGGAGATTTGTTCCATCATGGCATTGGCAACTACTGTCGGCGTAATGGGCCCTGTTTCAAAATCGGCCATTTTTGTATACTTTTTGAAGACAAACGGGAGCCCGTTTGAGAAAAGCAGATCGGCTCCGTCCGTAATTTCGAAATGCAAATGAGGAGCGGTAGAATTGCCCGAATTACCCAACAAACCAATGGGATCACCCTCCTTTACGTTATCCCCCTCCTTCACCATAAACGAGTGGGGAACGCAATGTGCATAGAAGGCATATTGTCCGTTGCCAATATTCAGAACAAGATAATTCCCGCCCAACTCATCTATGGTATTCAGCGTGACGTCCATCGCATCCCCGTTGTTTTCGGCCCGGCCGTCCTTTATGGAATGTACGATGCCGTCTGCCACAGCATACAAAGTATCCTTGTAGTTAAAATATGATTCGTTTACTTTGGGATCTCCATTCAAAAGATTGTCCATTTCGTCATTCAGCTGTGCATTGTCAAAAGCAAAACGTTCTCCCCGGTGTATTTTACCGTCGACAAAAAATAACCTGAAAAAATGATATCCCAGGGTGGACTGATTCACAAACAGCCAGTTATTTCCTTTTACGGGAGATGAGATGGCGACAGGTGTCTCACCAAGTCGTGGAGTAAAAACGCCACCTTCCACAATAACCTCTTTCTGCTGAATGGTATCCCTAAACATGAAGCGATGTGAAATCCTGGCGGGTTTGGTTTGATCCAACGGGATGGGAAGTTGTATGGACAGGTAATAGCTCGAGATTTGATCATAAGCGAAGTAGGGATTCGGTTCTAACGGTTCCTTGTTGATAAATGGCAAATCCGGCTGGGTGATTGTCATTAACTCAGCTTTGGAACGATCATCCAGAACAACTATCTGTTCAAGCCTGAGTCCCTCTTTTTCCCATTCCCATGCTTGTAGCGTATAGGGTATCCGATAATATTTCTCCGTTTGAAAAGGGATATCGTTGATCACCACTTCAATTTTTCCAGAATCCACCGGAGTGGGGGTGGCATCACATCCTGGCAGTATCAATGAGCCGATAAAGAGGAATGCAAGAACAATTTTTGTTTTCATGTCAGCATGTGAAAGGTCGGTAGCCTCCATCGATTCCTCTGTGTGGTGGGGCACAAACAGGTTCGATGATCGGCTTTTAATGGGTTACTCTTCAAAAATCAGAATTTTCTCAATCTCGTCGCCCTGGCGAATCTTGTCAATTACTTCCACTCCTTCGTACACTTTCCCAAAGCAGGTGTGGTGACGGTCGAGATGAGCCGTGTTCTCGCGACTGTGACAGATGAAAAACTGCGAACCTCCGGTGTCACGTCCGGCATGGGCCATGGACAATACGCCCCGATCGTGGTACTGGTTATTCCCGTCGAGTTCGCATTTGATTGTATAGCCCGGTCCCCCGGCTCCTGTACCATTGGGGCATCCGCCCTGAATCACAAAGTTTGGGATTACACGGTGGAAAGTCAATCCGTTGTAAAAACCCTCCTCTGCCAGTTTTACGAAATTGGCCACGGTGTTAGGGGCATCTTCCTCATAAAACTTTACTTTCATGATCCCTTTTGCGGTATGTATCTCTGCTGTCAGCATATTTCCTACTTTTTAGATTATTGAATTATGAACTTGCAAAAGTAGTTATTTTGGAGGTGAAATAAAAAGAAGCATCGTTCCTTTTTGGCGTATCCGGTCAGCCAGCAGATGATTTCGTCCACCTCAGCCCCGTTACGGCCTTTCTTTTCCCCTTTCTCCACATAATACGGATAGACAACGGGAAAAGATAATTTGCATATTTTCTCCTGATTTTTCGTTTTATGTAAACTTTACGCTTATCATCATGTGCCGGAACCGATGCTCTTTGTGATGCGGAATGTTGATTTGGTGCTCCCCGTGATAAAATTACACAAAGGCACTCATTTCCTGAATAAGTGATTACCCCTGCATATTCGTGATTATTTGATGCAGTTTACGCACCGTATTTACATTTCGGATGGTCATATTCCTGTAAAGATCTGTACCCATCAGTTTCATCATTCCGCTCTGGCTGTAGTCCTCCCCTTTCACATTCCACAATACGGCACCAGGAACGTATTTTACATTATCTACAGGTGTGATCTTTATTTTCTCCAACACATCCGGCCGGTCGTATTTTTCCCACAGGAACATCACATCTGTCCGCATATTTTCATTTTTCATCCATGTGGAAGGTAGCTCCCGGCAAATGGCGTTCAACTGGTCACTGTTGATTACAATGACTTTTACATCCAGTTGAAAATCCTTTCTGACAGCTTCATCGATCATCTGTGTCAGCTCGTCTTTCCTTTTCAACGAGTCCTCAAACAGAACATTGCCGGAGTTGATAAAGGTGGAGACATGGGAAAATCCCAGGGACTCAAAGGTTATTTTGAGTTTTTTCATCTCCACTTTGTTATTTCCACCCACGTTGATTCCTCTGAAAAGGGCAAGATAAATCATATGTCATCCAATTTATGTATGTGCCATATATAAGTAACCCAGACCGCTACTTTCATTCTATTCAAATATATGGATTTTGTGCGATATTGCTGTTATCTTACAGGATAACAAATGATACCGTATATTAGTTTATCAGCCAGTACTGTATCAGCTGATAGGTGATCTTGCCGAATAGAATAACCTCCGTGTTGTGTATCAAGTTCGTATAATGGCTGGCTATTTTTCTATTTTACTAGTTATCATCTGTCAATTTAAGTAAGCCGGTAGAAGTTCCGAACCATTTATTCCCTTTTGAACCTGCCGCAATTGCTCGAACAGGGTCAATGTCTAATCCATTCACTTTTGTATAAGTCGTCCACTTTTCTCCATCAAAAACGGAAATACCCCATCCATTTGAACCAAACCAAAGGTTTCCTTTAGTATCAATATCTTCCGAAAGAATAGGAGAGTTTGCTACCAGCCATTCTGTCTCCGTACCATGATTTGTCCAATTTACGCCATCAAATTCAGATACTCCATAATCAGTACCTATCCAAATATCATCTGAAGCATCAATTGCAATAGCGTGTATATTATTATTTGGTAGTCCTTCTTTGGTAGTAAACATTGTCCATTTTAGAGAAATTGTATCATCTACTTCATTTTTTTCATATGAAACGAGCATGAATTACGAAGTAATCGACTTTGTCAAAATCATTATCATACAAGATCATGACTAATGCGAGTTCCATATGACACCATTGAAAATAAATATTTTAGTCATATGAAAAATTAATCAGTGAAATCAGAACCAGTAAAACAAAATTTAAAGTTTTCATCATATTGTATTTTAAAATCATGCATATACTATCATACGTCTGTTCTTGACTCGCCATTCACGAATGGAGGATTTACGAAAGTTTATGACAACATTCGTAAATGCCAATTTTATGACATGCGTAAAAATCGTCATACAGGAGGTGTTTACAAAGATTCATCAAAACCGGATGCCGTGGTAGAAACAAGTGTCATCCATCAGTATCAGGGTTGTGAGGCACATATAACAATTATTCACATCAAAAAATAAGAAAGCGATCTATTTGGTTAAATGAACGATTTTTTGCGGTATCAGTACCTCCGGTTGCGCATGGTTTGGGATGCGGAGGTGGTGGTGCCGGAAGATTTTTTGTTGCTGCTACGCTTCACCTCGCGGGGTGGGGTGGCAATCACTTCTCCTTCCTTGTGGATGAGCTGTTCAACATCGAGGAGCTCCCGCTCAATCCGTTCCTGTTCGGCCTTCATCTCTTCGGGGGTGGAGGTGTACTGTGAGATGGAACGATTACCGGGGTTGCCGGTTTTGTAGATCTCGCCTTTGTAGCTTCTCTTCCGGAAGAAGTCGTCTACGCTCCCGGTGACGCTGTTGTTGAGGGCGGAGGCCATCAGCGGCATCCGGCGGGCGTAGGGTGACAGTTCCTCATAGAGAATCCAGAAAAGGGGGTAGCGGGTATCGGGCAAGGCATCCTCCTCCTGCCGGAAGAGGATGGGACAGAGGGCCAGGGGCCTCACCCGGAAAGCGGAGGTGGCGCTGTCGAAGTAGTAGGCTTCCTTCAGGTAGTAGCCCAGTACTTCGTGGGAGGGCAGGTCTGCATCGTTCACCGTGATGGTGCCGTTTTCGGCTGTATGGTAGATGCCGAAGCGGGTGAGCAGTTCGGGAAAGCGGACGCGGTATTCCTCGGTAAACTCCTCGCGTCCGTCGAGATATTCATACGCCCGGATGTGATCTTCCTGCAGCAGACGGAAGATGAGGGTGAAGAGGTTGTGCTGGTCCGCTGTGGGGGTGACGGGGTGGTAGAGGGGTGCGTTGACCTCGTTCGTGAGGTCGATATAGCGATAGATGATACGCGACCAGCGGGCACTGGCGATCTCCTCTTCCCAATTGAGGTTGGGCTGGTTTCCCCGGATGGCCGGGACAGATGCTACCTGTGGTATCTGCTGTGCCTGTTGCCGTCGTTGTTCAATCCGCTCCCGGGCGGTGGTTTGCGGGTAGAGGGCAGTTGCCGGTGCCAGTGCCAGCAACAGGAAAAAGCATATTATTCGGGTTGTCATATCTTTTTAACTTTCAGCCTTTGGCTTTTGATTTTTAATTTTTTGTGATCAACTTTTATCAATCAGCTAGTTTACTCTTAGTTCCATTACCGCGATTTCGCGCTCCGTACCGTCGGGGCCGGCGGCACGAATGCCGGAGATGTAGAAATAACTACCACGGGTCAGCCGCCGGATCTGCTCCCGCTGCCTCTCCGAGAAGCGGTTGCCATCGGATACCTCGGGGATGGCGTTGCCCATGGCATCGAAGAGGACGGTGCGGAAGCTTTTCACTTGAAAGGGCACGTGGAGGATGCCATCGTCGATGGCTGCCTTGAGCCCGTCGCTCTGCAGCAGCGCTGCCTTGGGGATGCTGCCTCCCTTGCGTATGACCGGGTTGCCTCCGGCATCGCGGTACTCGATATAGGGGGTGGGGTCGGGGAGGGTGCGCACGCGGAAGGTGTGGGTGGCCACCCTGCGGGCTTCTCCATCAGCTGTGCGGGCTGAGACGGTGATCACGGCCTCCGTGCCGGCTTTTGTGGGACGGGCTACCCAGAGGTTGCCGCGACGACTGAGGGTGCCGTGGGTCATCACGGCGCCCACCTCCTGCGGGGCGACACCGGGCACGGAAATGCTCACTTCGTTGTCGATGCCTGCATAGAGTACGTTCATCAGCGTGGGGGCGACGGTGGCCATGGGGTCAATTACGGTATAGCTGCTGCGGAAGTCGTGGCGTGTGACGGTGCCGTCGCTGCCGGTCAGTTCCACATGCCCTTCTACCGGGAAGGTGCCGCTGTGGGGTGCGGGTAGCGTGAAGGAGCCGTCGTTGCCGACTTCAAGGGGCTGTCCCTGCACTACGATATGGGGACGCCGGGTGGTGTCTTCCGCAGCCAGGACCACACGGGCGTGGTAGCTGCTGCCCTGGAGGACTGTCTCCGATTGGGGAATGAGCCAGGCATTGAGCCGGTTGAGGCGGTAGTCGCTGGCGTCTATGCTCTGAAGGAGGGATGACAGCGCTTCTCCTTCCGAGAGGCGGATGTCGTTTTCGATCTTGGTGAGCAGGGTGACGGCTGCCGCCAGCGGCATCTGCTCAAACAGGGACGATTCCCAGTTCCGGCCACCGGGTGCTGCCTCGGTGGAGAGGTAGCGGGCAATCAGGGTGCTGCGCGAGGAGTCTTCCACCCACGCCATGAGCTGCTCCCGGTAGGTGTCGATGGCGCTTCGCAGCTTTTTGCCTTCTCCTTGCAGGGGGGAGAGCATCACCAAGGCGGCGGCCTCGAGGTCGTCCTTATGCCGGATGTGGTGGATATTGCCCCGCTTTCCGTCCGCTTCTTGCACCATCTGTTGTTTCAGGTTATTGATATACTGCGTGAGGGAGTCGCTCATTCTGCGTACTTGCGTCCCTTTGTCATACCACGCATCTGCCTTCTCCGGGTTGGTGTCGCGGTAGGCGGCAAGTTCCTCCATGATTTGCCTGTTCCGCTCCTCCATGGTCAGTGATGAGTGACCAAGTCGCTCATCCACCACCCCGAAGCCGTCGAGTACCTCCACCGGAACGTTGAGAGCCAGCATCGCAATGAAGACGAGGTACATCAGGTTGATCATCTTCTGTCGGGGTGAGTTGGGACTGTTTACGGCCATACGGAGGAGGTGTTTAAGATTGTGACGGGTCGTTCCGGCTGTCCCGGTTGAGGGTCATGGCCTGCAGCATGCGGGCATAGGCTTCGTTCAGCTCGTGCAGCTGTGCTGCCATCCGTTCGGTCTCGCGGCCGATTACGGTGCCGTCGGGCAAGGTGTCGCTGTAGGTGGTCTTCAGTCGTTGCAGTCCCCGGTTGATTTGCTCGATGGTGTCGATCTGTCCGCTGATTCCTTTCAGTTGTAGTTCATAAAGTGAATTGAGGCCGGAAAGGGTGCGGTTCAAACTCTCCATTTGTTTGGTGTACTCTTCGGTGTGGTTGGCGAGATGGGTGGAAATTGCGGGTATTGTATCTGAGTGGGGTTGCTGGGACTGATTTCCGGTATGCATATCTTGTACCCGGGGGACCCGGGACGAGGTGGATGGAGGTGCAAGGGCATCGGTCCCGAAATCAGGCTGCTCCTCGGGGTTCGGTGAGGTGAGTGCCGGAAACACCTGCTCCCAGGGATAGTCGCGCACGGGGGTGTCGAAGGCGGAGATGATAAACACACATACCTCGGTCATCATCCCGATAAAGAGCATCTCGTTGCCAAAGGGAAAGTGTAGCAGCTTGAACATGGCGCCCAGGATTACCAGGGCGGCGCCGAAACTATAGGCAAAGTGGATGGTGCGCTTGCCTCGTTCGGTCTGCAGGTATCGTTCCAGCCGGTTTTTGTATCTGTGGTATGCATTCATAGGATTGTTGTTATGTTACTTTTTTGTTTTAATTTCCCGTGCCTACCTGGGTGCGTACGCAGCGGAATCCGATCCAGGAGCGTCCCCGATGTTGTAGCTCCGAGTCACGCATGTCGGAACGGATGAAGGTGGCGTTGTCTTTCCAGGAGCCCCCCTTCACCACCTTGCGTTTCAGGATGCCGGGATCATCTGTGAGTGCGTTGTAGCGATACTCCGGGTTGAGGTCGTTCATCAGCTCGAGGCCGGAGCCACTGTAGGCGGTGGAGGTCCACTCCGCCACGTTGCCAGCCATGTCGTAGAGTCCGAACTGGTTGGGCTTGAAGCTGCGCACCCGAGCCGGGATGAGGTGGTTGTCCGCCGCATAGGCTCCTTCGCCGGGGTTGAAGTTGGCCTGGTAGCAGTCGGGGGTACTTTTCCCGTCGCCCGTCTCCCATGGGTAGCGGCTGTCGCTGTTGGCGTTGCGTGCTGCCAGCTCCCATTCCGCTTCAGTGGGGAGGCGGTACTTCTCGATGGCGATACCTCCTCTGTTGATGCTCCGGCGCAGGAACATTGTCCGCCACTCGCAGAAGGCGGTCGCCTGCTCCCATGTAACTCCCACTACAGGATGGTGTGCGTAGGCGGGGTGGGAGAAGTAGTTGCGCATGTAGACCTCGTTGTTGGCATTGGGGAAGTCGTTGACCCAGGTAGTGGTGTCGGGGTAGATGTTGACGATGCGGGTGTGGACGAAGTCGTAGAGGCTACCCAGGGGGCGGGTGATGGTCTCGTTGACGATCTGCCCGTTGAAGGCAATGTAGGCGGTGTCTTTGGAAATCATTACTTTTTCTCCGGCGCTGTTATTGCTTCCGTTTGCGGTCTCCTGTATCCTGTTGAGCTGTCGTTGCCAGCGGGCTGCCTCTGCCGCATCGAACCATTCGTAGCGGAAGTTGAGCTGCACGGCGTCGAGCATCTTCACGCCGGTGATGGGGTGGACGACATAGAGGCTGTTGATGGCGGCCTCCTCCTCTTCGGTATTGCGGCTCCAGGGGATGGGTATGGACCAGTTGAGGCGCGGTGTGACAGGATCGCCGTATTCATTTTCGGTAATCTTGTAGAAGTCGTCGCCCGCATAGCGCGGGTCGGCAATCCGTTCGCGGATGATGGAGTCGCGCACCCAGTAGACAAACTGCTTGTACTGTGAGTTGGTGATCTCGGTTTCGTCCATCCAGAAATTGTCGACCGAGATACCTCTTGTGGGGATGGTGATGCCCCAGAGCGAGTCGATATTGCCGGGACCCATGGTGATGGAGCCGCGGGTGACGAGTACCATGTTGTAGGGTGTGGGTTCGTCCCATACCTTTCCCACCGGAACTCCGGTCAGCTCTCCGCCCACACTGCTCCCGATGCCACGCCGGCCGCAGGAGAGTACGCTGCCCAGTATCAGGATGATGACCAGATATTGTTTCATTTGTATGTTTATTTAGCGATTGGCGTTCAGCTATCAGCTTTCATCGTTTAGCCTCCTAATTCATAATTTCTAATTACAACAATCTTATGCTTTTATGCGGCTGCAACTTCGGTTTGAAATAATCCAATGGCAGATCATAGCGAAGGTAGAGTTCGTGACTGCCTTTGCTCATGCTTGCCGGGCCGGTGGTATGTCTATTGTATGCATATCCCATTTCCAGATCCTGAAAGGTAGTACCCCCAAAAACAACATACCCTTCACCGGGCGACCAGGTAAAGCCGCCCGAGAAACGTTTATTGTACTCCAGGCGCAGTGTTGCCTGCACCACCGTCCTGGTGAGATTGGACTGTATCCATACCATTGGCTGTATTGCTAACGGATAAAGCAGACCGATATTGTATCCCGCCATAAAATTTATAGAGCGGGGAATGGCGATGCGAGCCGAGTCGCTCTGCAGGTCGGTAGTCACAGAATCATTAAAAGTGTGGAAGCGCGGTTGGGTGATATGCAGTACCGAGAGACCTGCAAATCTCTGCCCGTCATCCCAGACGATGCCCGCATTCAGATCGGGCAGCTGCTCCTCGACGGCATTCACATGCATCGTACTCTGCTTACCGATAGCTGACACGGGAACTATTTCACGACTTCCTGCATCGAATTGCAGACTGTAGATTCCCGCCTGAATCCCGATCTGCAGGGCCCCGTTACCCATTTTCCCGCGGAAGTTATACTGTGCGGCAAGCAGCGTATTGCGGAGCGGTCCCGCCTGTTCGCCGTAGAATACCATGCCTGCACCATGTCTCCTATGAAGAAATTCAATCGGCAGATCGGCGGTGATAACTACTTTTTGTGGTGTATTTTTTATTCCGGCCCACTCATACCGGTAAGCTGCCGCAGTGCGTATCTGCTCGGTGGCACCGGCAAAGGCAGGGTTGTAAAAACCCCTGACTGCCCAGTAGTGGCTGAGTGGCATATCCCATTGTGCCTGTACCATGGAGGTACAGGATAGCGTAAGCAGTAAAAAGCAGTATAACCGCCGTTTTCTCATTGTTCGTATAACGGAAAAAAAAAAGAATAATTGTATAATTTAAGGGGTAATGTGTAAATTTGTTTATCCATATATGCTGTCTGCAGAAAATATAAAATTAATATACATATGTTCACATGAAAAAAGCTATTGTTGGTGCGTTTTGTCTCCTTCATGCATTCTGTGTAATGGGGCAAACAAAATGGTATGATCCGCTGGAAGCTGATTTTCCGGTGATTCAGAATCAGGGATGGACAGAAGAAATTGGAAAGAATTACCACCGGCTGCCCAACAGGGCCAGAGATAAGGTCAGACGGAGTGTGTGGAATCTCTCAGGAAATTCGGCCGGTCTGGCGGTTCATTTTTATACGAACGCAGCTAAAATAGAGGTCCGGTACGGGGTAACAGGTGATTTTGCCATGTCCCACATGCCTGCCACAGGAAAGTCGGGTATGGATCTCTATGCGATTGATCCGGATGGCAGATGGCGTATTCTTACGGATAAGTACGCATTCGGCGATACAGTCAGATATACCTACGGGAACCTTGTGGAAAGCAAATATCACAAAAAAGGATATGAATACCGGCTTTTTCTGCCTTTATACAACAGTGTCACATGGATGGAGATCGGCGTGCCGGACTCCGCCTCCTTCTCTTTTATTCCGAAGTTGAAAGAAAAACCCATCGTGGTATACGGAACCTCTATCGCACAGGGCGGATGTGCATCACGTCCCGCAATGGGATGGACCAACATCCTCTCGCGCAAGCTGGATCTGCCGGTGATTAACCTGGCATTCTCAGGAAACGGCCCCCTGGAGAAGGAGTTGGTCGATTTGATTGGAGAACTGGATGCTGCCATGGTAATCTATGATTGCCTCCCCAATATGGGAAGTCTTTCCACAGAGGAAGTGAAAAAGAGAACCGCATACGGTGTGTCTGCCATACGGGCCAAGAGTGATCTTCCCATCCTGATCACGGATCATATCGGGTATCGTAACGATGAGATGAACATCCATACCAAAGAATCTGCCGATCGGCTGAACAGGGCATCCCGCGAAGTGTACGACTCCCTGAAAGCCACCGGTATGGGAAAATTATTTCATCTGCATCAGGATTCAATCCATTTTCCTGAAGACGGATGTGTAGATTATGTTCATCCGAACGATCTGGGTATGCAGGCATATGCCGATGCTTATGAAAAGATGATCCGCCGCATTCTCCATATGCCCGTGGGAGAGTGGAGTACCATGCAACCTGTCAGTCAGAGACGGGAACCGGACATTTATGAATGGAAAAAAAGACATGGTGAAAAACTGAAATCAATCGCCTCGGCTTCACCCCGGAAAGTGATCATCGGGAACTCCATAACACACTACTGGAGCGATGAGCCGGGAAGAGTGAACGGCCCAGAGAGCTGGAAACGTCATATGCAGCCGGCGGGCTTTTTCAATTTGGGATGTGGATGGGACAGGATAGAAAATGTGCTTTGGCGGATCTATCACGGTGAACTGGATGGCTATGTGGCGGAGGAGGTCGTGGTGATGATAGGCACAAACAACATCGGACTGGACAGCGATGAGGAGATTGTGGGAGGATTGCAGTTTCTCCTGAAACAGATTGAAAAGAGACAACCTTCTGCACTTATTAAAGTGGTAGGAATCCTTCCCCGGAGATCGAGAGAAACGACTGTAAAAGCATTAAACCGGCAGATCGCCAAAATGGCCGAACAGTACAACTGGCACTTTGTGGATCCGGGTGAGAAATTGTTAAAGAATGGTATGATAGATGAATCGCTCTTCACTGATGGATTGCATCCCAACGAAAAAGGATATGCCCTGATCGCGCCACTTTTGGTTCGCTGACAGGGCGGCATTTGTCGGTGGCCGCCAGGTGTCCGCTGCTTTCCATTATCGGTTCGTCCGGAGCAAAGGCTCTCTCTGCCGGTTACTGCAAACGTTCCGGTTGCACCCGCATCAGGCTCAGTGCTTTCAGCATCCATCGAGGAAGCGGCTTTTCAGGATTCCTGTTTTGCAGGTTGATGCTCAGTCCCAGCTTTTTCACCAGCGGCACCTTGTGGGTCTCCACGAACTCGATCAGCGTGCCGTCCGGATCTTCGATATAGGCGAACTGTCCCGCTGCATCGCCCATATCAAATGAGCTGCCTTCTCTGAATTTCTGTGTGGTGTCCACCGTGAATGGATGTCCCAGCGCTGCACAGTGCTTGCCAAGCGCCTCCATGTTGCGGATGTCGAAGCATACCTGGATAAAGCCCGGATCTCCCCAGAACCGGCCTTCGTAAATCTTTCGCGGGGTCCGTTCCAGTGCCTGCACCAATTCGATGCGGGAGGGACCGAACAGTTCGCTGAAGCTCCCTTTTCTTGGTCGGGAGTGACCCAGCAGCCGCCGGCGGAAGCGTCCCGTTCCTCCGGGCAATGCTGCATAATCGGGGAACAGGCCGGTCTCGTCGGCCAGGATGGTGTCGTACCCCAAAATATCTTTATAAACCTTCATCGCCCTCTCCATATCAGTCACGCCGATGGTAACACCTGCCACACCACTGGTCAGCCGGCCTTCATTCTTGAAGAGATAGTCGTCCTGTACCACCTGGAACAGATTTCCATAGGGGTCTTTCAGGTAGAAGGTCTGTCTGCCGTCTATATTATCATTGAGTCCGCCTGCAAGTTGTGCCTTCGGGTTACGGGAGAAGGCATCAAAGGCACGGGCTACATCCCTGCTTTTGATCTTGCAGACTAGTACCCCCAGGTCGCCCATCATCAGTTCGAAGGTGAGAGGTTGCGGCTTCCGTTCGGCATATTGCCACACTTCAAATCCTCCGCCACCCTGCATGTTGACTGCGATGGCGGCGTGCCTCCGTTGCGGCCTACCGCCCGTATAGGGCAGCATCAGTTCCGCCACCTTGTTATCCTCCAGGATGCGAATGTCCATCTGGAACAGTTCAATATAGTACTTCCAGGCTTCGTAGAGATTTTCGACTCCGATGCCTACCTGCTGGATGCCGGCAATGTTATAGTCTTGTGTCATTTGTTGAGAGTTTGAGTGAGTGTGAATCCGGTGGAACAGAATTGAATGGCGGAGAGGAAGTAAGATGTGGAACCGGAGAAATGGTCCGGTCAGGTGGCATTGATCTGCCGCACCAGCCTTCGCGAGAGGGCGGGGAGAAATCGTTTGATGTACACCATCAGTAGCTCGGGACCGCCTACCAGCACTTCCGGTTTCTGCTGTTTGATTGCTTTCACAATCTTCCGGGCTGCCTTTTCTGCCGTGATTCCTCTCTGTTGTCCTTCGTCCATCCGTCCGTGTGTTGTACCATCCGCCTCCAGTGCGTTGAAGGATATCTGCGTGCGCACCCTGCCGGGGCAGACCATCACCACACGGATATTTTCATCGTAATACTCGGCATGTACAGTCTCGAAAAAGCCATAGAGAGCAAATTTGGAGGAGGCATAGGACGAGCGCAGCGGAAAGCCAAACTTGCCGGCTATGCTGCTTGTGACGGCAATTGTACCACCGCCGTTTTCTATCATTTTCGGCAGCAGCCTCTTGGTGATCCTGACCGGTGCGAAGAAGTTCACATCCATGATCTTTCGGTCCACTGCAAAGTCGGTCTGCATGGTTTTACCACGTTGACTGATGCCGGCATTGAGGTAGGCGATGTCGATTTGACCGAACGCGGCAAAGGCATTGTCGGTGAGTGTATCCATATCTTCCAGATTGGACAGGTCGAAAGTGAGTATCTTGCATTGGGCTCCCAGGCTGAGACACTTCTGTTCCACTTCTGCCAGCCTGTCGGTACGCGTGGCGGTAAGAATGAGGTTCGCCTTCTCACGGGCAAATGCATAGGCACATGCCTCTCCGATACCCGATGAGGCGCCCGTGATCCATATGGTTTTATTGGTTGGCATATTTTTAGCGGTCAGTGATCAATTCTCTAATAATTCGTTCCAGAGCCGGGCACGAAAATCGTCGATGGAGTGGGGAACACATTCGTCCACATTACTCACATTGTGCGAGGTGTAGATCATCTGCTCCAGATAGTAGGGTGCCCTGTTGGGTCCCTCGCCGAGATTGATCAATACCGTCTCACCGTTCTTGATCTGGTTCTTACGCAATGCAACAAAAAATCCGGCCATGGCCACTGCCGAGGCGGGACCTGGAATCACCTTCTTCTCATAGGCCATGAGCTTTCCCATAGACAGCAGCTTCGATTCCCGCATGCGCAGGAAGGCACCACCGGAATTTTTTACCAGTCTTGCCACAATGGGATAGGATGCCGGGTTGCCGGTAGCCAGCGTAGGTACTTCCGTCTGGGGGTTATCGATGACAGGGTACTCTTTTTCGAATCCCTCAGGGAAACCTGCTTTCTCGGCCTTTTCCCATGCCTGCACCATGGGGTCGCACTTATCGGTCTGCACGAGCAGAAAGCGCGGATTCTTCAACTCGGGATATACGTGTTTGATCTCCCGTAGTCCCTTGTCGATAGCAATGGGGCCCGTACCGCCACTCACCGCCTGGATATAGACATCGGGAAATTTTTCCATCTGTCGCAGCCACTCAAAAACCATGGTTTTCTTGGCTTCCACACGGATTGGGTCAATATTCCCTGTGGACATAGGAATGTTGTGAATTTTTGCATACCCGGCGGCAATTTCTTTTGCCCTGGCATAATCGCCCATCACCCGGAAGACTTGCTGTCCGTATGAACTGATGGTAGCCTCCGAGGTTTTAATGGCATCCTCGGGCATGAAGACGGAACAGTTCACGTTGGCCATGGAGAGATATTTGGCATAGGCCGTGGCGGAGTTGCCGGTAGAGGCAATGCAATACTGCTTGATTCCAAGTTCGTTGAAGAGACTGGCTGCCATGGATGCTGCAATATCCTTGAAAGTCCCCGTGCCGCCATTCAGATCATTGCGGTAGACATGTACACTGATATCGAGATGAAACTCTTTCCTGGCAAACTCTTCCAGAAAGGTCCATCGTTCCACGGGAATGGCTCCTTCACCCTTGGAGATGATATGCCTCCGTCGTAGCAGGGGTAGAAAAGGAAAATAATGCCAGAAGCTGTCGGCCTTGCGCCGGATGATGCGTGGCAGGCGCTGGTATCTCCTGTTGTACCACACTTCGGAATGTTTGCTTCCGCATCGAGGACACTGCTGGTTCTGGTCGAACCATGTCCAGAAGTTGGGAGTCACATGGCCACATTGTGTACAGGTCAGGTGGTATTTGTGCTGTATTTTGACACGTAACATGTAATAAAGGTCTCTGATTATTCAATCGACATCGATTGCATTTCTTCTGCTTTATATTTCCCTGCTTCGAGATTTATTTTTATTTTTTTGAAAACAGCAATGGTCTCGTCTACCTCCTTCTGCGTGTGGGCGGCAGTAGGAATAAGGCGGAGCATCAGCACATCTTTTGGAACGACGGGGTAGGCCACAATAGAGCAGAAGATACCGTGATTTTCACGCAAGTCGGCTACGATGTTGGTTCCCTCTGCCACGTTTCCCTTCACATAGACCGGCGTAACGGGCGACTGGGTATTGCCGATGTTGAATCCTTCGGTTACCAGCCCCTTCTGGAGGGACCTGACCACCTTCCACAGATTTTCCCTGTGTTGTGGCTGTGTTTGCAGGATCTCCAGCCGTTTCAGTGCACCAATGACCATGGGCATGGGAAGCGACTTGGCAAAGATCTGCGAGCGCATGTTATATTTCAGTGAATCCACAATCGCCTTTTCGGAGGCGACAAAAGCACCAATGCCGGCCATAGACTTGGCGAAGGTGGCAAAGTAAATATCCACCTCGTCCATAAGCCCGAAGTACTCGCTGGCTCCTGCGCCGGTCTCACCCATAGTGCCAAAGCCGTGGGCATCGTCAATCATCAGGCGGAAGCTGTACTTCTCACGCAACTTCACAATGCCGGGAAGATCGCCCAGATCGCCGGACATGCCGAAGACTCCTTCGGTAATAACCAGGATACCACCACCGGTTTCTTCTGCCTTCCGTGTGGCAAAACCGAGCATCTTTTCACACCGTTCCATGTCGTTGTGCGGATATACGAAGCTCTTGCCACCCTTAGCCTTATGCAGGAAAATGCCGTCCATGATGCAGGCATGTGATTCGGAATCGTAGACAATGACATCGTTCCTCGAGACCAAAGAATCAAGGATCGACACCATTCCCTGGTAACCATAGTTGAGCAGGTAGGCTGCCTCCTTCTTCTCAAAACGGGCCAGTTTTACTTCCAGATCCTTGTGATATTTTGTCTGTCCCGACATCATGCGGGCACCCATAGGGTAAGCCATACCCCAGTCCGCTGCTGCTTTTGCATCAGCCTCACGTACTTCAGGATGGTTGGCTAGTCCCAGGTAATTGTTTAAACTCCATGTGATTACCTCCCTGCCATGGAACTGCATCCGCGGTCCTATTTCTCCCTCCAGTTCTGGAAACATAAAATAACCTTCTGCTTTCTGGCGATACTGTTCCAGTGGGCCGTTGACATTTTTCAGCCTTTCAAAAATATCTGTCATGATCTGTGTATATGATTTTAATGATTTTATGTATATCTGTTTTTTTACTCTTCCTTTTCCCGGTCTTTCATCTCCACGAATTCCACATCTTCCACTTCACTCTTCTCGAAGTTTTTCTTTTGATACTCGATAATACGGTCGTTCTGTGTTTCGGGTTGTCTGGGTTGTGCTGCACGCTGCTGTGGTCGGGGAGGTTGTTTCTGTTTTTTTCCTCCTAAAAAGCCGACAAATGCTTTCATCAGCAGATAAACTATGGTGAAGAAAAGCAAAAATTTAATTAGAATTCCCATAAGGTTTGTATAAATTTAAAATGACAGTAAAGATACGACGAATCGACTGACCCACAGGAATGGTTTGAATTATTTAACGATTGGATTGTGGGCAACCAGAGAAAGTACAATGTACGCGAGTATACCCCAGGCGATACCGGTCAGGCCCCACAGGGCAACAGAAACAATCATTAGTGTTGCCAGGAGCCACTGCCGCTCATTACCTTTCCAGGATATTTTTTTTATTTTCAGTGAGAACATCGGTACGTCTGAAATCATCAGCCAGCAGAGGAGGGCTACAAGAATGACGATCACCGGAAAAATGATGTTACTGCTGCCGGCTATACCTGAAAGGGTCACAGTGAAGCTTGCCCAGAAAAGGCCGTTGGCCGGGGTGGGCAGTCCTCTGAACGAGATGGTTTGTCGTTCGTCTATATTGAATTTGGCCAGTCGCAATGCCGAAAAAAGCGGAATCAGAAAAGCAATGTAGGGGATATAAAGTTGCAGTTGCCCTGTCATAACGGGAAGCTGCGTGTGGTCGCGCAGTAAAATAAAGAGGGCCGCTGCCGGTGCCACACCAAAACTGACTACATCGGCCAGTGAGTCCAACTCCTTGCCAATGCTGGAATATGCGTTTAACCACCGGGCAAAAACTCCGTCGAGAAAATCGAAAAGTGCAGCCATGATCACCCAGACTGTTACAGCGGTAAAATTTCCTTCAAAGGCCATTGTGACGGCAATGCACCCTGAAAACAGATTGGCCAGCGTGATGATATTGGGTATATTTTTCCGCATGACTTTTATTGATTTTGTTTATTCAGACGTGCCAGAAAAGTGACATTGGCCCGCACTTCCTCGCCGTAATCTACCAGAATATCGCTGTCGGGTGGCAGATAAATATCCATTCTGGAACCCAGTTTGATGAAACCCAGTGGTGAACCTATGTGCACCGTTTCTCCTTCCTTTACATAGGTGATGATACGTCGTGCCATGGCCCCGGCAATCTGCCTGGTAAGAATCACCCCGTGTCCCGGCGTTTCTATCAGTATGTTGGTGTGTTCATTCTCACTGCTGGATTTGGGTAGAAAGGCGGCATGAAAGTTTCCGTCCACATGAGAAAGATGAGTGATTTTTCCTGTCACCGGTACCCAGTTGGAGTGGGCGTTGAAAAAAGACATGAAAATGGATATCTTTATTCTTTCGTCGTGCAGAAACTCATTTTCTTTCACCTTTTCAATGGCAACAATTTTCCCGTCGGTAGGAGCATTTACCAGGCCATGCAAATCGCCTTTATAGGTCCGTTCCGGCCTTTTGTAAAAGTTAAGTGTCATGGCGAACAGAAGCAGTGACAGGCCAAAAATAACTGTTGTGAAAAGCGTTTCCGGCAATAAAATGAAAGTAACCAGGTTAATGAGCAGAAGTATTGTAAATATCCTGATTAACGGAGCCTTTCCCTCTTTATGTATCTGAATTTTATTTCCCATCAATTCACTTTAAAATGTCGTTGCTGGTAGGTTGAATCTATCCGGACCCCTTCCGGTAAATAGTGGTAAATACTGTCGGATTTTCGTTCAAGCTCATCCCGGTAGTTCCCAGGAATATATTCCTCCCAAAACTTCTTGTTCATATAGGGTATGATGGCAGGCACGACCGCCTCCACACGCTCGAAGAAGAATGATTCCTCCTGTGTTTTTTTGTTGATGACTGTTTCATTTTTATCAAGCATCAGCACCAGGTTCAGTAGGATGCTCAAAAATAGCATCATGGTTCCCAAAGCTATCACGCTACCGAGTATGCGATTGATGAAACTCAGAAGAACCACATCAATGAATCTCTGTATAAGACGGCCAATCAGTGAAAGTATGACGGCGATGAGCACAAAAGCCAGAATGAAGGACAGTACCCTCGCTACATCAGGAGAAAGCTCTGTCAGACGGTTGATCTGCGGTAGAATATTCTCTGCCAGCCTGCCGCCGAAGATGGCAGACATCACAAGGATGGCCAGTCCTACAAGCTGCATGATAAGCCCCTTGCGGTAGCCGTTGACAAAAGCAATCAACAGCAGGATGCCCACGAGTATGTCGAACCAGTTCATGATTTCTTTATGAGTGTTGCTTTTTTGGCATCAACCTGTTCATTTAGGAAGAGGGATGCCTGTTGTTTAAATTTTTCTGGTGATTCGGTCGTGAAGTAACGGACGGTGCCATTTCTGGCACATCGTTGCTCCATCTCCGGGTGCCGGTGTAGATATTCTTTCAGGCTTGCAGCTACATAGCTTCCCTGTGCAATTACCTTCACGCCGGCCGGAAGGAAACGTTTTATTCCGGCCATCAGCAATGGATAGTGGGTACAACCAAGGATAAGGGTGTCGATCAGCGGATCCTTCTCAAGTATGCGATTGATATGCTGCTTCAGAAAATAATCGGCTCCGGGCTTGTCAAACTCCCTGTTCTCCACGAGAGGCACCCACATGGGGCAGGCTTCACCGGTGACCGTGAGTTGCGGGTGAAGTTTTTGTATTTCTATTTCGTATGAGCCCGACTGGATGGTTCCTTCGGTTCCCAGAATTCCGATGTGATTTGTCCGGGACAAACCCGAAAGACTTTCTGCTGTGGGGCGGATGACACCCAATACCCGTCCGGAGGGATTTATAACAGGCAGGTTGACCTGTTGGATGGTGCGCAATGCCTTTGCCGAGGCTGTGTTACATGCCAGGATGACCAGCGGGCAGCCATGAGAGAAAAACCATTCTACCGCTTCGAGGGTAAATTCATAGACACTCTCAAAGGAACGGCTCCCGTAGGGCGCACGGGCATTGTCACCCAGATAGATGTAGTCATATTCCGGCATTAGTGACTTTATTTCGGACAGAACGGTGAGTCCGCCGTAGCCTGAATCAAATATGCCGATTGCACCTGTGTCCGGGGCAGCCTGTTTTTTCACCGTGGCAGATATTATTTAATGAATGCCCAGCCTTTGCTTTACAAAAGGATTCGCATCGACTGCCGAGGGCGAAACGAAAGCAATGCCGGGATTGGCAAGGTCGTAAATAACAGTGTAATGCCGTTCAATTCCTACAGCATGGATGGCCTGGCTGATCTTTTGTCTGAGTGGCTCCAGCAAAACCTTTTCCTGATTTTCAATATCTTTCTGTGCCAGCTCCATAAATTGCTGCATCCTGTTTTCCAGCTCAGTAAGCTCCTGCATTCTGCGCAACTTGATATTTTCGGCCAATGATGACTGATAGGTGATATAGTCAGAATACTTCTTGTTGTATTCGTTTTGCATCAGTTCAAGTTCTTTCTTGTAATTGTCGCTTAAAGCAAGTAGCTGTTGTGTAGCCGCCTCTTTTTCCGGAAACTGATCCAGCAGTTCAGAGGTATTTACGAACGCCACGCTTACCTGCGGCGTATACTGTGCAAATGCTGTCGTATTGATCAACAAAATAAACAAACTAAGGCTGAAAAAAATCTTCTTTGTCATAATCATTTATTTTATAAAACCATTTCCTTAATCATTTCGCCTGTTGATTGCCTCCTGACATCCATCCCTGTGTGTTGCGGCCGCATCAGCTTTTGTGAAAGCGGATGCGGCCGCTGTCAGGGTAGGAATTAAAATAACAATGTCAACTGGTTACAAATATGCTCCCTTATCCCGTTTTGCAGGATTCTTATAAGAGAAGGGGCGTCTCTACAATGTTTTCTTTATCTCAGTCTCTTCGAAGGCTTCAATTACGTCGCCCACTTTTATGTCGTTAAAGTTACGGATGGTAATACCGCATTCGTAACCCGATGTGACCTCTTTCACATCTTCCTTGAATCGTTTCAGTGAATCCAGTTCGCCAGTGAAGATCACGATACCGTCTCTTACCAGACGGACACGACTGGAGCGCTTGATTTTCCCGTCTCGCACCATGCTACCGGCCACGGTTCCCACTTTCGTGATTTTAAACACATCCAGTACTTCCACGTTTCCTGTAATATCTTCCTTGATCTCGGGTGAAAGCATCCCTTCCATGGCCGCTTTTACCTCTTCAATGGCATCATAGATGATGGAGTAGAGCCGGATGTCCACTCCCACTTTTTCAGCTTCCTTACGCGCACCCAGTGAGGGACGCACCTGAAAGCCAATGATGATGGCGTCGGAGGCGGCTGCCAGTGTTACGTCTGATTCTGATATCTGACCCACGGCCTTGTGAATCACATTTACCTGTATCTCTTCGGTTGAGAGCTGGATGAGCGAGTCGGAGAGAGCCTCTACCGAACCGTCCACGTCACCTTTCACAATGATGTTCAACTGCTGGAAGTTGCCAATGGCGATCCTGCGACCGATATCATCGAGGGTGAGCATCTTCTGGGTACGTATCGACTGTTCGCGTTGCAGTTGTTCACGGCGGTTGGCAATGGAACGTGCTTCCTGTTCCGTTTCCATCACATTAAAGGTATCACCTGCCTGTGGAGCGCCATTAAGGCCGAGGATCAGTGCCGGTTCAGCAGGACCGGCCTCCTCAATACGTTGGTTACGCTCGTTGAACATCGCCTTCACACGACCAAAGTAGGCACCGGCAATCACGATGTCTCCCTGATGCAGGGTACCGTTTTCTACCAGTACCGTAGATACGTAACCGCGGCCCTTGTCGAGTTCCGACTCAATGATGGAGCCCGATGCCCTCCGATTGGGGTTGGCTTTCAGTTCCAGAAGGTCTGCCTCAAGCAATACCTTCTCGAGCAGTTCCTGAATACCAATGCCTTTCTTTGCGGAAATATCCTGCGACTGATATTTACCGCCCCAGTCTTCCACCAGGTAGTTCATCTCGGCAAGCCGTTCCTTGATCTTTTCGGGATTAGCTCCGGGTTTATCAATTTTGTTGATTGCAAACACGATGGGCACACCTGCCGCACCGGCATGGTTGATTGCTTCCACCGTTTGTGGCATCACATTGTCATCGGCAGCCACGATAATAATGGCTACGTCCGTCACTTTGGCTCCACGGGCACGCATGGCCGTAAATGCCTCGTGGCCTGGTGTGTCGAGGAAGGTGATCTTTCTGCCGTCGTTCAACTGCACGTTGTAAGCTCCTATGTGTTGGGTGATTCCCCCGGCTTCACCAGCAATCACGTTCGTGCTGCGGATACTGTCGAGTAGGGAGGTCTTTCCGTGGTCCACATGTCCCATTACCGTGACAATGGGAGGACGGGATGTAAGATCTTCAGGATCATCCTCCTCCTCGGCGATTGCCTCAATTACATCGGCACTTACATACTGGGTCTTGAAGCCATATTCTTCTGCCACAATGTTAATGGTTTCTGCATCAAGACGCTGGTTGATAGCTACCATCACTCCCAGGCTCATACAAGTGGAGATTACATTGGTGACCGGTACATTCATCATGTTGGCCAGGTCGTTGGCCGTCACAAACTCGGTGAGCTGCAGTACGCGACTTTCTCTTTCCTGCTGTTTGAGTTCTTCCTGATGACGCTGTGCGCTGGCTTCCCTTTTCTCCCGTCGGTATTTGGCCCCACCCTTTTTGCCTCTCTTCTCGGTGAGGCGGGCAAGTGTTTCCTTAATTTGCTTCTGTACATCTTCTTCACTCACCTCTGCCTTAATCGGCTTCCTCAGCGCAGGCTTCCTCTCGCCTCGGGGAGGCTGGCCTACAGCACCCGGTTTATCGATGTTTACTTTGGCGCTGCGAATACGCGTGCGTTTTCTCTTCTTGCTTTCGTCTTCAGCATCGGGAATAGCCGGCTGCTTTTTCTTCTCATCGATTGCCTCTTTCTTGAGTATCTTTACTTTTTCCTCCTTCAGCCTTTTGCTGTCGATCGCCTTTTGTTCACGTTCAAGCCGTTCTTTCTTACGCTGCGCCCTTGATTTTCGGGGAGGACGGGTGCGATCATTGATTGCATCCAGATCAATGGATCCCTTAACCACAATATTAGACTCCAGCTTATTTTTATGCAGGCGGAAAACTTTATCGGAGCGAGACTGTTCCGACTGAGGTATCTCCTTCTCCGCTGTTTCCGTCAGTGTGTCTTCTTCTGTTTGAGGAGTTTCCTCTGTCTCCGTTGTTATTTCCGGTTCAATATCTTCTATCTTCTGCGGTTCAACTGCGGGAATCCCTTCCTCTTCCTCTACTTCTACTTCGTGCGTCACGGGTTGTTCTTTGGCTATCACCGGTGTTTTTTCTTCAACTGTCTCTGGTACTTCCGGCTCTTCCATTACCGGCTCGTGTATAATCTCCTGTTCCTTCGGAGTCTGCGGTTCCGGCGTAATTTCAACCGGTTCTTCAGAAATAATTTCCGTTTCAGGGAGAATCTCCGTTTCCGGCTGTGCGACAGTGATAATTTCTTCCTGCTTCGACTCGGTTTTCTTCTTGTGGAGATTGTCCAGGTCGATGCTGCCTACAACGTTGAAATGAGGTTTCAGTTCCTTCGGTATTTCGGTCTCAATGGTTTCTTTTTCCACTTTCTTCTTCGGAGCCGGTTCTACGGGAAGTTCATATCCTTCGATGGCCACAGTCTCGCGCTTTTCGTCGCGACGGTGCATTTTCTCCCTGGTTTCAGTGGCTTCGCGGCGAATATTCTTGTCTTTCCCGAATTCAGCGATCAGTATGTCGTACTGTTCATCCTCTATTTTGGCGTTAGGATTTGCTTCTATTTCGATACCTTTCTTGTGCAGAAATTCAACAAGGCTGTTGATTCCCACATTCAAATTTTTCGATACTTTTATTAGTCTGATAGGCATATAACTCGTTTATCCTTTTCTCTCTTTTTATGGTTGTGAACAGTGTATTGTCAACGATAATCCTTACTCCTCAACGCCTTTATCGTCTTCTTCTTCAAATTCATAGCGCAGGATAGCCAGTACTTCGTCTACAGTACTTTCTTCCAGGTCAGCTTCCCTGATGAGTCTTTCCCTGCTCGTAGCCAGTACGTTTTTGGCTGTGGAGCATCCGATCTTTTTCAACTGGTCTATCACCCAGCCATCAATCTCATCACGGAATTCATCGAGGTAGATATCTTCTTCGTCCACATCATCGATATCACGAAATACCTCGATATTATACCCGGTAAGCATGGATGCCAGCTTAATGTTGGCTCCTCCCTTACCGATGGCAAGCGACACCTCCTCGGGATTCAAAAAGACTTCGGCACGCCGCTCCTCCTCCTTCACGGTGATGGAGTTAATCCGCGCCGGACTTAACGCCCGTTGAATGAAAAGGGAAGTGTTGTTGGTGTAGTTGATTACATCAATATTTTCATTGCGCAGTTCACGTACAATACCATGAATGCGGAACCCTTTCATGCCCACACAGGCACCTACCGGGTCAATTCTGTCGTCATAGGCTTCCACGGCCACCTTGGCACGTTCACCCGGAATACGGGCAATTCCCTTGATGGTAATGAGTCCGTCGGCAATCTCAGGTATCTCCTGTTCAAACAATCGCTCCAGAAATACGGGCGATGTGCGGGAAAGAACGATTCTGGGGTTGTTGTTCTTATTTTCTACACGGGCAACTACCGCACGGGCATGCTCTCCCTTGCGGAAGAAATCACTGGGTATCTGTTCTGTTTTGGGCAGAATCAGTTCATTGTGCTCGTCATCGAGCAACAATAACTCCTTTTTCCATACCTGATAAACCTCTCCCGAAACAATCTCTCCCACCTTTTCCTTGTACTTGTTGTAAAGATTGTCCTTCTCCAGCTCCAGTATCTTGGATGCCAGTGTCTGACGCAGGTTAAGAATAGTGCGGCGGCCAAAGTGATCCAGAGATACTTCATCGGTCACTTCTTCACCCACTTCAAAGTCATCGTCTATTTTCAGGGCTTCAGACAGCGTAATCTGCAGGTTGGGGTCTTCGAGCTGGTCGTCTTCTACAATGGTCCGGTTACGCCAGATCTCAAGGTCACCCTTGTCGGGGTTGATGATGATATCGTAATTTTCATCAGTCCCGATTGTCTTCGTTATCACATTACGGAATGACTCTTCCAGCACGCTGATCAACGTTGCCTTGTCGATATTCTTCAGTTCATTGAATTCGGAAAATGTATCTATGAGACTTATGGTTTCTTTCTTCTTGCCCATATAATATTAAAATCTTATCAGATATTTTGTATATTTTACTTCACTGAATGCGTAGCGGAGGTCTTCTGTTACTTCGGTCCTGCGCTTTGCTCCTTCCGGTTTTACTTTTCGTGTGACGGTGAGTGTGAATCCATCGGGATCGGACGACTTGAGTATACCTGTCATTTTTTGTCCCTGTTTACTGAGGACTTCTACCTCTTTACCCTCATATTTTTTGTACTGACGCGACGTCTTGAAAGGGGAGGTAAGTCCCGCCGAGGTGACCGTAAGCTCAAAATCTTCTGTTTCACGATCAAGTTTCGACTCCAGATAGCGGCTCAGCGCCACGCAATCATCGATATCCACCCCCTGGTCGTTGTCAATCTCCACCGTAATCGTATTGTCGGCCCCCACAATTACATCAATCAGATAGTTGGGCGAATCTTGCAGAAATTCCACCGTGAGGTCGGTAAGCACTCTTTTTTCGATCATTTGATACAGCCATGAATAAAAAAGGAAGCGGTGTTTCCTGCTTCCCTCTTTCTTTTCGTCTACAAAGATATTATTTTCAAACGGATTATCAAAATCTTTGTATTTTTTTTTGAGTGACGATCCCTTTTCTGTATTAGCCGGGCGGTAACGACTGGATATCCTCTTCGGGAGGAGGAATAATTGCATCCTTTTCGTCGGTCAAAGAGGCGATCTCTTCGTGGTGTCTTATTTTGTCGATCGTCTCCTCCTCTGCGTATCCTATGATCACCCCGAACTCATAGAGGCGGGTAATGGTGACCCCCTCTTCACGCAGATTCTCTGCTACAATATTCAGTCGGTCGAGATAATATGCGGAAATGGTGATTACAATCTGTTTCATATTTTTATTTTCTTTTTTGCTCTTCAGGGCGCAATGACGAGGCCTGCTCCCGCATCTTCGACAGGGATCTCTAATCTTTCTGCTATCGCGGTTAATCTTTCTCTGATGATCTCAGGAGTGGCATCGGGATATTTTTCAAATAGAAGTGCCATTATTCCCGCTACATGTGGAGTAGCCATGCTGGTTCCTGAAAGGATGCGATATCTGCCAGGCATGGGCCAGGAAGAATGGACCGACACACCCGGCGCTACGATATCAACCTGTCCGTCTTTATTGATAGCCCGGTTAGAGAAATCGGCTATCTGCCGGGAAGAATCAATAGCTCCCACCGCGAGGATGGAGGGGCAGTCGGCAGGGCTGCCGACCGGACTGAACCGGTTTTCGGAGCGTTTACTTTCATTTCCGGCTGCGGCCACAATGAGTGTCCCTTTTGAAAGTGCAAACTGGGCAGCTCTTTCGTAGGCAATATCATAGCTTTGTCCGGGGAATACTTTTGATCCAAGCGACATTGACAATACGTGGCATCCATGGTTTGCCGCCCACGTCATTCCATCCAGCACCCACGACTGTGCACCGCTGCCCTGGTTGCTGAGTACCTTCCCTGCATAGATATCGGCTTCTGTAGCCACACCGTATCGCATGCCTTTCGTATTGGTACGTCCGCAGGCAATTCCTATGCAATGTGTGCCATGTCCGTGCTTATCTTCCGCGGTCTCGTCGGGTACAAATGAGAAGGCAGTCAGATTCCTCTCTTTGAAATCGGGATGATCCATGTCAAAACCTGTATCCAACACTGCAATTCTTATTCCCGCACCGGTATACACCGATTCATGTGCCTTTATGGCCTCAATACCCCATACATTATCTGTTGCCGTGCCGGCAGATATTTCATCGGGAATATAAACAACCTTTTCTGGCTCGATAATGTAGTCGGCCGTATCATGCAGTAATTTCACCATGTCGTCGTCTGCCGACAAAAGCGCAATACCCAGTTCATTATAAAACAGGACATCGGCATCTTTTATCTTGCTTTCATGGATGGTTTCATTCACGAAATCGGCTGTGTTGGCAACCACAAAGCCCCATTTTTTCTCAAGTAGTTTCGTGGTTTTTGCAATATCCCTGTTTCCCTCTCTGATGATAAGCAAATGTCTGCCCGTATAAAGCGGATTTCCATATGTCTCCTGCACATGTGCAGGGCTGATTGATTTACCGTGAATATTATCCGCCGAGGTGGAATCGGGGAGGATTCTCTTTTCTCCTAAAATGGGTGGTCTCATTTTTTTAAATTTTACTGGTATATATTCCGGTGTGGAGGTTGCGCCGTTTCAGGGTAAGCACGGGCAGCTCATTCAAATGATTGCAGGACATCTGCATCGGTAATCTGCATCGCGTGCCTCCCCCGAACTGGGCTGTCGGGTGTCTCCTCCAAAATTCCTTTGGCACGTAATACATTCATGGCTGCAATCTCCCGGTGACTCAAAAGGTGAAAGTCAGTAGGCAGATTGTTTTGTCCTCTGATTTTTTCGAGAATATCCCTCTCGGCCTCTGTCAGATAAACATTTCTCTGCCCCGGATGAGTATCTACAGCCTGCTGCTGTGTTTTTTTTGTACCCTCCCGCCAGATGGCAACCTCCTCTCTCCTAATGCTGTTTTCTTCCATGACAGAAAAAAGGTTGGGGAGAAACAGCCGGGTGTAGTAATAACCGGCGGTAAAGCCGGCAATAAAGAAATAGATTAGCAGTGAAATGATTACAGGGCCGGCAAAGTTACAATTCAGTGTGTCGCAGTCGCTGTTTGCAAGGATATAGCCGGCAATGCTTTGCAGGTAGCCGGGAATCTTTGTCAACTGTGTCAGCGTGACACCGATGATGATCTTTGTCAGCCAGTCCGATATATCTTCCAGATTCGTGTTGGGTGTATACTTCGTGGCACGGCCTTCGTCTCCGCGGGGATTGTAATTACGGTTTAGCTTTGGTATACCGAACAGAAAACCAAAGAGAGTACCTGCCAACAACGATGCCAGGGAGAGAATAAACAGCATTCCGAAAAAGTCCCAGTAAGTTCTGGATATGGCAGCCCCGGCAAAGCATCCTCCTATGCCGGTAATCACGAGCAGCATGGGCCACAAATGAACGGTCCTGGAAATGCCGGATCCCAAATCCTTATCATCCATCGTTTCTTAACCCTGATAATTATTTTCAATCTTCTGCACGGACCAAACGAACCCTTTTGCCGTGCAAATCCAAATCCCGCAGTTGCAGGTCACTGAGAGCCGCACAACTGAAAAGAAGGTGCGGTAGTTTACGGCGCATACAATATGCAAGGTAGACGAAACTTTTGAAACATGCAACTTTAAGCAAATAATTTTCAGGAAGCCGGCTCTTTGTAAAAAAAAAAGTCTCTTGCAATTCCGGTCTAATTGAAACAGAACCCTTTCCGTGTACAAAATAAATTCAGTACATTTGCAGACAGAAATAAACAGCTATGTTAGACAGAGACAACGAAACACCCATTTATCACAAGTCGGTATTTGATTTTGTTACCATTGCGTTGGAATTTTCATCTTTTCTCGAGAATGACGTGGCAATCTCGCGCGATGAATGGATTGACAGGACATTGAAGATGCTTCCCCTGTTATACGTGAAAGCCTCTCTCCTTCCCGAGACCTTTCCATTGAATGAAGAGCCGCCGGTCACCTTCGTGAGTGAAGAAGACTACTTAAGCGTATCGGACCGTATTGCCGCCATCATGGGAGAAGAGGACATCTATCTGGATGTGTTTGTAGAAGATATGAAATATAGCGACACACCGGTGAGGGCGGCCATATCGGAAAATATTGCCGATATCTACCAGGATATCCGCAATTTCGTGTCGATCTATCAGTTTGAACTGACCGAACAGATGCAGGATGCTATCTGTGTTTGTAAAGATAACTTCCTGCTCTATTGGGGCCAGAAGCTTGTAAATGTACTGCGACCGCTGCACGCGCTTCGAAGCAGAGAAGCGGAGGAAGAAGGAGAAGAGGCTAATTTAAACGGGGACGATCTGTGGGATTAAAAATAACGAAAGAACAAATAGCAGAACTGCCTGTAGAGAAATTCAGTGGCAGAATTCAAGTGATAGATCGTGAAGAAGAATTACCAAATGCCCTTAATTATCTTTCCTCCCAGCCAGCCCTGGGGTTTGATACTGAGACAAAACCGGCTTTCAAACGCGGTCAGCTGAACAAGGTGGCCCTCTTACAGCTAGCTACAGAGGATGTCTGTTATCTGTTTCGCCTGAATCGGGTAGGATACCCGGACGGACTGGAGTCAATCATGGTCAATCCTGATATCAGGAAAATAGGTCTTTCATTACGTGACGATTTTGCTGCCATTCATAGGCGTTCTGTCCGCAAACCTGAGAATTTTATTGATCTTCAGCTGTTTGTGGATAAGTTTGGTATTGAAGACAACAGCCTTCAGAAAATTTATGCAATTCTGTTTGGGAAAAAAATCTCCAAGAGCCAGCGTCTTTCCAACTGGGAGGCACCTCTACTCACTCCTGCACAGCAATCTTACGCTGCTATCGACGCCTGGGCATGCCTGCGTATTTACAATCATTTAACCAAAGAATTCCGATGAGCGAACAGAACTTAATTGTGTTACGTCCGGGGAAAGAGGAGTCCCTGAAACGATTTCATCCCTGGGTCTTTTCAGGGGCCATAGCCAGAAAGCCAGATCACCTTGTGGAGGGCGATGTGGTGCGGGTAGTTGCCTCCGACGGCAACTTTCTGGGTACGGGACATTATCAGATTGGCAGCATTGCCATTCGTATTCTCTCATTTCACGATGAGCCGATCGACACCTCATTCTATGCTACAAATATTGCCCGGGCATATCATTTGAGGCAGCAACTGCATCTCCTGCGTCCCGGCAATAACACCTTCAGGCTGATTCATGGAGAGGGTGACCATCTCCCGGGGCTGATTGTCGACATATATGGAAGTACAGCTGTCATTCAAGCTCATTCGGTGGGAATGCACAAGGATCTTAATCTTATTGTGGAGGCCCTGAAGCAGGTGTTGCCAGAAGATTTGCCGAAGCATATCTTTTATAAATCGGAGGGAACGTTGCCTTACAAGGCGAATCTCAACGCCCTGGATACCTATCTTCTGGGAGGTGAACAAGTACAGGATGTTGTACTGGAAAACGGATTGAAATTTCATATTGACTGGCTCAAGGGACAAAAAACCGGCTTTTTTATCGATCAACGGGAAAATCGCTGGCTCCTTGAACAGTATGCCGGAGGCCGGCATGTGTTGAATATGTTTTGTTATACGGGTGGCTTTTCTGTGTATGCCCTGCGGGGCGGAGCAGCCGCTGTGGACTCCGTGGACAGTTCCCCAAAAGCGGTGTCACTGACCGGTCTGAATGTGGGCCTGAATTTTGGCGAAGAACCGCGGCACCATGCCTTGGCGGAGGATGCTTTCAAATTTCTCAAAGAGATGCCGCAAGGGAAGTATGACCTCATTGTGCTGGATCCGCCTGCATTTGCCAAACATCGTGGTGCTATTAACAATGCACTGCAGGGATACAAAAAACTTAACCATTCCGCAATGGAAAAGATTGCTTCGGGGGGACTTCTTTTCACTTTCTCCTGTTCACAGGCAATCACAAGAGAACAATTCAGGCTGGCTGTCTTCACTGCGGCTGCCATTTCGGGACGTCGGGTAAGAATCCTGCATCAGCTGACACAACCTGCCGATCATCCGGTCAACATATATCACCCCGAGGGAGAATATCTGAAAGGATTGGTTCTGCAGGTTGAATAATGCGGGGAAACATGTTTAAAACTGTTTAAAGGGCGGTTCTTTAGTTAAATTGCACGAAATATGTTTTTTTTCTCTTCGTAAATGGTGTTTTATAACTCAAAAGCTGCTATATTTGCAACGTGTTTTTCATGGTATTAGATTTAAGGTTAACAATGAAGATTGGTTGTCGTGAGACAACCTTTCCTTTTTTATAGACTTTACTTTCCTCCCTTTTCATTTTCACAAATTATAATGAGTAGAATTGCCACGAATGGTGCGTTTATTGTTATTTTTGTGTGGAAATTGTTTAAAAAATGGAGTTCAGTACAGCCATACAAATCCCCCGGTCGGATATCCTGATCACGCACTCTTCCCAAATTATGGTTTTGGGATCCTGCTTTTCCTCCCATATAGGAAGCCGGTTGCTCCAGCATAAATTCAAGCTGGAGGAGAATCCCTTCGGTATCCTGTACAATCCGTTTTCTATTTCACGGGCCATCGGCAGGTTGTTGACGGGCGTTCCGTTCACCGAATCCGAACTGATACGTCATAATGGGTTATACCACAGTTTGATGCATCACGGGCAATTCTCGGACACAGAAAAGCAGGGATGTCTTGGGAAAATAAATATCCGGTTTGAGCCTGCGGCAGCCCAAATTCGTCGCACCTCTCTTTTTCTGGTTACATTTGGTACAGCCTTTGTTTATCGTTGGAAAGAAAACGGCGAAATCGCAGGAAATTGTCATCAGATTCCTGCAGACAGGTTTATCAGGGTACGCTTGTCGGTAGATGAAATAGTGAAAGAATGGAAAGAGGTGATCGGCCGGATTATAAATGAAAACCCCGGTGCACGGTTTCTTTTCACTGTAAGTCCTGTGCGTCACCTGAGAGAAGGTGCTCATGAAAATCAACTGAGCAAATCAATCCTGCATCTTGTCATCGATGCTTTACAACAAGGTTTCCCTGAGGTGATACGTTATTTTCCGGCGTACGAACTAATGATGGACGAGTTACGTGACTACCGTTTTTACGCGGATGACATGATGCATCCCTCACCACTTGCAATCGAATATATTTGGGAGAGATTTTCAGAGACTTTCTTTTCGGACGAGACACGCAGCGTAAACGCGGAATGGGCTCAAATCAGAAAAGGACTCAATCACAGGCCGCTTCATCCCGATACCCCGTCATTTCGTTCATTTAAAAAATTATTATCTCAAAAAATTGAAATATTTGCAGCGCGGCATCCGGAGATATCATGCGATGAGGAGATAAATCTTCTGCAATCAAAATAAATCGAAACATGACTTATTCTATTCAACAAATAGTATCCATATTGGGTATTAAACCGGATAAAATGTATCCGGCACAAATTAAGACGTTGCTTACTGACAGTCGTAAGCTCTCTAATGGTGAGGAAACGCTTTTTTTTGCACTTGAAACAAAAAACAACGATGCACACGCTTTTGTGAAAGAACTGTATGAGCGGGGTGTCCGGAATTTTGTCGTAACCAAAACAATGCCGGAATGGGATCAATTCAGCAATACCAACTTTCTGAAAGTGAAAAACAGCCTGTGGGCACTCCAGAAAATTGCCGCATATCACAGGAGCATGTTTGACATACCGGTTATCGGTATCACAGGGAGTAACGGGAAAACGATCGTGAAGGAGTGGCTCTATCAGCTTTTGGATAAAAATTTCAACATTGTACGCTCACCGAGGAGTTACAACTCGCAGATAGGGGTACCCTTATCTGTGTGGCAACTGGATGAGCAGGCAGAACTGGGAATTTTTGAAGCGGGTATCTCCATGCCCGATGAGATGGAATATCTGGAGCCTGTAATACGGCCGACAATTGGTGTACTTACTAAAATAGGGGAAGCACATCAGGAAAATTTTATTTCACTGCAGCAGAAGTGCATGGAAAAACTGGAACTTTTCGTCAACTGCAATGTCTTTATTTACGATGAAGATAACGAGCTTGTTTCGCGCTGTGTGGATATGATGGTGATTTCACAGAAAAGTTTTTCCTGGTCCAGAAAAAACAGAGATGCGCCTTTGTTTATTTCCAGTATTGAAAAAAAGGAGAGTTCAACCTCTATTTGTTATTCATTCCTCGACTTTGATTATTCTTTCGTCATACCGTTTACCGACGATGCTTCCATAGAGAACGCAATCAATTGTCTGGCGGTAGCACTCTATTTACATCTGCCCCCTTCGGTTATCTCTGAAAGGATGATGCAGCTGGAGCCTGTGGCCATGCGTCTGGATGTACGCAGAGGGAAGAACGACTGCCTGATCATTAATGATACCTACAATTCTGATATCAACTCGATAAAAATTGCACTCGATTTTCAACAACAACGCAGGATGGACCGTCCGTTGATAAAAACAGTCATTCTTTCTGATATCCTCCAGACAGGATTATCGCCGCGTTCTCTTTATAAAAAGGTAGCCAGTATGGTGGAACAGGGCGGGATAGATAAAATGATCGGCATTGGTCCGGATATCACTGCGCATGCCGATTTATTTAGTACGAAGGAGAAGTCGTTTTACCTTTCCACCGATGATTTTATTCGTTCAGGAGAATGGAAACGATTTCATGAGGAGCTTATTCTTTTGAAAGGTGCCCGCAAGCATCATTTCGAAAAGATCAGTGTTCTGCTGGAGGAACGTATCCATGAAACAATGCTTGAGGTAGATCTGGATGCAGTGGTACATAATTTTAATTTTTACAAATCGAGGCTCGATCCGCATTTGAAACTGGTGTGCATGGTGAAGGCAAACGGATACGGTGCAGGTGCCGTAGAAATTGCCAAAACACTGCAGTATCATCGTTGTGATTACCTGGCTGTGGCTGTGGCTGAGGAAGGAATTATGCTGCGGAAAGAGGGTATCTCTTTGCCAGTAATCGTACTCAATCCGGAGGTAAACGGGTTTGAAGAGCTGTTTTCCAACGACCTGGAGCCGGAAGTTTATAATTTCCGTATTCTCGAGGCTTTCATCAAAGAAGCCGATAGAAGAGGTATTACAAATTATCCTGTTCATATTAAAATAGATTCAGGAATGCACCGCCTGGGATTCATGCCGGAGCAGATAACCGAGTTGGTTCATATCCTTAATGCACAGAAGGGATTAAAGGTGCGTTCTGTTTTTTCGCATCTCTCGGCCAGTGAAAGCTGGCTGTTCGATGAATTTACCCAGCGGCAGATGGAAACATTCAGGCATGCTGCGGATGAAATTGAAAGAGCATTGCAATACAATGTTTACAAACATATTCTCAATTCAGCAGGAATGGAACGTTTTTCCGGAACCCATTGGGATATGTGCCGTCTGGGGATTGGACTCTACGGTGTAAGTGCCAGTGGCCTGAAGGGTTTGAAAAACGTCTGCACGCTCAAGACAACTATTTTACAAATAAAAGAGGTTTCCTCAAATGAAACCATCGGATATGGCCGTAAGGAGAAACTGACACGCGATGCGCGAATTGCCACAATACGCTTCGGATATGCTGACGGTCTGGACAGGCAGTTTGGCAACAGGAAGGGAAAGGTTCTTATCAACGGGCAGTACGCTCCCATTGTGGGAAATGTATGTATGGACCTTTGCATGGTGGATGTTACCGACATCCATGCCAGAGAGGGGGATACGGTAGTCATATTTGGTGAGGGACTTTCTGTGGTTGATCTGGCCGACAGCATCGGTACCATTCCCTACGAAATACTCACATCTATTTCTCCCCGCGTTAAGCGTATATATATAAAGGAATAAACCCGGAAGGCCGGCCCCCATAATACTCCGGAGGAGATATCAGATTTCAGATTCCGGAGCCGGGCTCACGTTATCTTCTCGGATTACTCCGAAGCGTTCAGAGTGGAATATTAAGGAACCGCCGTATAGGAAGGGGCCGTACGGACGGTGTTGTGAGAGGTCACAAAACGAAAGTAGGAAGAAAACTACTTCGTTTTCTTCCTACTTGGATTAAATCAGGACTGTGTTGGATTACTCAACAAAGAAGATAGCAACACGGTTCCAGTCGTTTTCAGCATAAGGCTGTTCAGTATCGCCCTTCCAGTCGATGGAGATACGATCACTGCTGATTCCGTATTCGTTGGTCAATGCATCGGCAACCGCTCTTGCACGTTTTTCTGAAAGTGCAAAGTTGTACTCGGGAGTACCGGTCTGTTTGTCAGCATAAGCCACGATATTTACTTTTGCGTTTCCGTTGGCTTTCAGATATTCAGCCGTGTTGTAAACGCTTACCTGCTGTCCCTTGTCGATCTTGGCAGAGTTGATGCGGAAGAATACCACGTTGGGTACATATACGCCTTCAGATACTACAGTGGGCTGTACTTCAGGACATTCGGGGCAAGATTCCGGTCTGAGTCTCAGCTCTTCGTTTTCTGCACGCAGCCTGTTGATCTGGCTGTTGAGGTCGTTGATCAGGTTGTAATCCATCAGTTCAGCAGGTGTAAATGTCTGTTTTCCACCTAAACCGAATTTCACACCAGCAGTACCAGTGAACATGCTGTCATAATCATAGTTCGGGTTAGAGGCACCGTCGAATGAGCCTTGCATCACTCTCCATCCCAGTTCAAGGAAAAGAGCTACATTGCTTGAAAGCTGGAAGTTGTTGATCAAACCAACATTGTAGGTAAGTGATTGGTTCTGGTGTTTGAACAGGTCACCGTCAGGATTCGGTTTTTTCCAGTCTGCATCCAGTCCGTACATGTAACCGATACCCAGATAAGGGATCAGGCTGTATACCCTGTCAGGATTATAGGATCCCCATGCGTTGATGACATTGTACATCAAGTCTACATGACCACCCAGCCAGTTAAGTTCGGGAAAGCGTGTAGCGTCCGGATTAACGAGTTTGATATGACCACCGTCGATCACCAGACGTCCACCCCAGTTGGGAGAGTTCCAGCGTCCAATTTCCAGTTGTCCCATCCATCCCAAACGATCGCCGATGTTTGCGTCAGCATTGTTCTCGGTGTCGTTAAAGAAAAGGTTGGTACCTCCGCCAAGACCTATATACCAATTGTCACTTGCCTTGTTTTTCAGATACACCGTACCATGAGAAACGTTTTGTACTTCTTGCGCACTTATGCTAAACGCCACAAGAGCAGTAAATAAAAGTAAACTAAACTTTTTCATAAATTTAAATTCTAATTAAACGTTTTAATTACAATAACTCGATATTATTTTTTTATGATGTGATTATCAGTACTACTCCAAGTACTTTTGTTGTTCTAACTATAACAGCTCCGTTTTAAAAATGTTCGGAAATATTACGATAAAATTGTAATAGATACCAAAAAATATCTGCTTTCAAACTTGACGCATAAACCAAACATACAAATGTAAAACTTAATTTTCACATAACCCTCTTTTTTAAGTAAAAAAAAGAAAAAACCGTTTCCACAGGGGATTATTTACTCACTTGTGGCAAGGATACAGGCTTTCAGTGAAAATTATCCGAGATAGCTTTTTAAAAGTTTACTTCGCGAATCCTGTCTTAACCTCCTGATTGCTTTTTCCTTTATCTGACGTACACGCTCACGTGTAAGCTGAAATTTGTCACCAATTTCTTCGAGTGTCATCTCCTGACATCCTATACCGAAGAACATCTTGATGATGTCACTTTCTCTCTCGGTAAGGGTGGAAAGAGCCCTGTCAATCTCTTTCTGCAGTGACTCGTTGATCAGAGTCCTGTCTGCAATAGGTGCATCATCATTTACAAGCACATCCAGCAAGCTGTTATCTTCCCCTTCTACAAAAGGAGCATCCATGGAGATATGACGGCCCGACACCTTCAGTGAGTCCGTCACCTTGTCTACCGACAGGTCCAGTTCCAGTGCCAGTTCCTCGGCAGAAGGCCTGCGTTCGTTCTCCTGTTCAAATTTCTGGAAAGCTTTACTTATCTTATTGAGAGATCCAACCTGATTCAAAGGCAACCGAACTATACGTGATTGCTCAGCCAATGCCTGAAGGATGGACTGACGGATCCACCATACTGCATAGCTGATAAATTTAAAACCTCTTGTTTCGTCGAATTTCTCGGCAGCCTTTATCAATCCCAGATTGCCTTCGTTGATCAGGTCAGGAAGGCTCAATCCCTGGTTTTGATATTGCTTGGCAACCGATACGACAAACCGGAGGTTGGCTCTGGTGAGTTTTTCCAGCGCCTGACGATCACCTTTCTTGATGGCCTGTGCCAACTCGACTTCCTCTTCCACGGTGATCAGATCTTCACGACCGATCTCCTGAAGATACTTGTCTAATGAAGCACTTTCCCGGTTGGTGATCGATTTTGTAATTTTTAGTTGTCTCATTTAATCTAATTCTGCTCTATATATTTTTACTCTTTTCTGTTCGGGGCTGCAAAAGTACAAAAAATTTCGTTATGTCTGCGAAAAAATGACTTTATGCCAAACACATAGCAAAGGAATCCGGCAAATTGCCTAATTCCTTTGCTATAAAACACTATTTCTGTTATTTTTGTTACCAAAAAAAGTCGAAATAACCTTTATTAACTTTTGTAGTTAATCGGTCGTCAGATCAATGGCAATGTATTGCGTTCTTCCATTGGGATAAAAGCCGGCCACAAGCAGCACTTTGTCCTGTCGGCTGTTGGTGGAAGCTACAATTTTCGAAATATCACCTTCGCTGTCGACAGGTGTATTATTAATTCGCATAATAATGAATCCCTTGTTGATGCCATTCTTTCTGAAAAGACCGCCATTATTCACACTTACGACTTCAACGCCGCTCGAAATGCCAAGTTTACTCTTTGTATCGTCGTTTACTGGCCGGAAGGTTGCACCCAGCTTGCTCATTACGTCTGTACTGCGTGTGATGTCGGTATTTCCTTCGTCGTTCTTCAGTTCCACGTTAAAAGAACGTTCGTTGCCATTGCGATCAACTGTTACGCTTATCTTGTCACCCGGACGGTATCTGTTTAGCTGACTCTGCAATTCTGCAAAGTTACGGATGGGTACCTTGTTGATGGAAGTGAGAATATCGCCTTTCTGTATACCCGCTGCCTTCGCGGCACTGCGATCAGAAAAGTCCTCCACGAGTACGCCTTTTATCTGCGAGAGCTCACGTGCCCTGTCGGGATTCTCACGGCCGATATTCTCTATGTTGGGCACCTGGATGCCGAGTACTGCACGCTGTACGGTGCCATATTCTTTCAAATCGGCTGCTACCTTGCCTGCAATGGAGATGGGTACTGCAAAGGCATACCCTGCAAAGTTGCCTGTCTGGGAGTAGATGGCGGTGTTGATGCCAACAAGCTCTCCACGTGTATTTACAAGGGCACCGCCACTATTACCGGGATTCACTGCCGCATCTATTTGAATGAACGACTGGATGCCGAGTCCTCCCCCCATTACATTACCTCTGTTCTTGGCACTCACAATGCCGGCAGTTACGGTAGAGGTGAGATTAAACGGGTTGCCCACGGCCAGCACCCATTCACCTACCTGCAGTGCATCGGAATTGCCGAACGTAAGATAAGGGAAATTCTCCCCTTCTATCTTAAGTAGTGCAATGTCGCTTAACTTATCCGTGCCGATAACCTTGGCTGTAAACTCACGGTTGTCATTCAGCGAGATCGACACCTCATTGGCATTTTCAACGACGTGGTTGTTGGTGATGATGTACCCGTCTTTTGAAATAATGACACCCGATCCGAAACCTACCTGTTCACGGGGCTGTGCAGGCGAACGATCACCAAATCCGAAGAAGAAGTCAAACGGATTGATGTATTGTTGCTGGCTGATGGTCTTTGTTTTGACATGTACCACGCCGTCGACTGATTTTGCAGCGGCTTCTGTAAAATCGGGATAACCATCAGCTGTGGTGAGGTTGGTAAGAACCACGTTCTTGTCCTGATCAAAAGAATTGGCATAGGTGCCGGTTGTTGGTGATGTAGTGCCGGAAGCTGTCCCTCCCAATACTTTTCCGTTCCTGGTGATAACGTTGTAACCCAGTAGGGTAATCACAGAACTTAATACCGCTACCAGCACAATAAAAAAGATGTTTTTAGTTTTACTTGTATCCATATTCCTGATTTTTATTTTTCTGACTATCTATTACAAATATAGAGCAAAAAATGTGCATCTGTTTTGGATATTTACTTGCTTTTTAACACTTTTAACTGAAGGATTGGCTCATTAACCCCATTTAACCCGTTTGGGCGTCTGAACCTTATCTCAATCGGACAAAATGTCTCTTATTTCCGTTTGTCATCTCCTTTGATTATTTCTTCTGTTGGCATAACGGCGAAAGCGCAGGTTATTGAAAGGCTGAAACAAATCGAACGGAATCAGGTGGATGTGATAGGTTACATGATCGAAAAGCATACTGTTGCGGTTGATCACCAGAAGCTGTATCCCGTAGCGTATAATGAACAACAGAGATGCACAGGTCAGCAGTGGATAGTCCTTTGTGAGAATACTCCACGTTACGGAACCGGCAAAGACAGCATAGAAGAGATACCTGCTAAACGTTTCCAGACCGAAAATATGTGCGGAAAAACCTTTATAAAACTGCTTGGTATAGAGGTGTTTCGATTTTAATGCCCTCCATACAAAGAAATTGTTCACACCGGATGTTTCCGTCAGGCTCTCCTTTGAGAGTAACACCCCTGTTTTTCTGTTTTTTTCGCGGGCAATCCTGTTGATATACAAATCGTCGTCTCCTCCTTCTATGTTTAATATGGAGGAATACCCCTTACCGGCAAAAAAAATATCCTTTCTATAAGCCATGTTACGCCCTATGCCCATAAATGGTCTGTGCAGGATTGCCATTGATAAAAATTTCAGATGGTGAATAAGGTTGTCATACAGGATAAATTTACGCGAGAGAACATTTTTTGCAATTTTAATTTTATTAAACCCCAATAAGATGTCATATCCTTTTGCAAATTCCCTCCCATACGCCTGAATCCATTGAGGGCTGCAGGGCTTGCAAAAATCTTCGGTAAAAAGAAGCAGGTCATACTTTGCCGCTTTGATTCCCAGCGTGAGTGCCAGCTTCTTTTCATTAATGCTGTCTGCCTCGGCCGGAACAAAAGTATGATAGAGATGGGGATATTTTAATTCGGCGGCTTTTAGTACTATGTCAGTTTCATCGGTCGACCCGCTGTTTACCACGATCACTTCAAAAAGGGGATAATCCTGTTCCAGAATTAGAGGAAGATTCTTTCTCAGTTCTTCCGAATTATTTTTAGATGTGATAATCACGGAGATGCCCGGGAGATCTTCAGTGGGAAAAGGATTCTCTTTTTGTTTTTTTTTGTGGATGTATGGCTTTTTGTAGATGAAAAGATAAAAGCAGAGCTGAATAAGGAAGCTCAGAGACAGGATCCCTCCCAAAATCCACTCAAAGAGGGAGAGTGAGTTAAAATAAAATATGAGTGCGTCCATTATTTGTCATGCAGTTAAAGAGAATCTGAGAAATATGATGCGGGTTTTTCGCGACAGTTGTACTGTGATACCATTGTTTCGCCATAAGCACCTGCGGAACGAATTGCGATCAGATCGCCCCGTACGGCTTCATTCAGCATCCTCTCCTCACCAAAGATGTCGCTCGACTCGCAAATGGGACCTACCACGTCATAGGGCATGTAATCCCCTTCTGAGCTGATGTTCTCAATGTGATGAAAAGCTTGATACAGGGCGGGGCGGATCAGATCGGTCATGCCGGCGTCCACGATCAGGAATTTCTTCTGCAAGCCCTCTTTCACGTAGAGCACCCGTGTGATCAGTGAACCGCAGGGCGCGACCAGTGAACGGCCCAGCTCAAAGTGAAGTGTCTGATTTTCCTGTAATTTCAGATACCTCTCAAAAAGACGGAAGTAGGCTTCAAAGTCGGCTACCGGACAGTGGTTGGGATGCTGGTAGTTAATACCCAGCCCGCCACCTACATTAATTACCGGTAAGGTAACCCCCTGACCGTTGAACCATTCCTGCAATACCGCAGCTTTTACGCAAAGGTCTTCAAACGCAGAGAGATCGGTGATCTGGGAGCCGATATGAAAATGTATGCCAATGAGCTCAATATGCGGTGATGTACTGATCATCTGCATTATTTCGGGTAAATCCTGCTCGTTGATGCCGAACTTGTTTTCGTTTAACCCGGTGGTGATATATTTATGGGTGTGGGCGTCCACATTGGGATTGATGCGCAGTGCCACACGTGCCTTTTTTCCGCGGTCCGCGGCTAGTGCGCTAAGCACGGCCAGTTCGGGCTTCGATTCCACATTGAAGCAAAAGATATCATGATCGAGCCCGATCAGTATCTCCCGGTCTGTTTTCCCTACTCCTGCGAATACAATCTTATCGGAACTGAACCCGCATTCCAGTGCTCTCAGTATTTCGTTGCCGCTCACACAGTCGGCGCCAAACCCGTAAGCGGCTATCTCTTTTAATATGCGCGGATTGGCATTCGCTTTGACTGCATAATGGACGTGAAAGGGTTTATCCCTGCATTCATCGCTGATGATGTCGAGTGTTTCACGTAAAAGGTCCAAATCGTACCAGTAAAACGGAGTTTCTAAATTACTGAATTTATCTGAAGGGAATATACCTTTAATCATGGGCGTGATAATATTTTAATATCCAGAATCAGTCCATGCCGCATGCCGCATGGTTGACGGGGCAAATTTACGTTTTTTTCGGAGATTATCTTACCTGCTCCGGCAAGAAAGTGCGATGTCTATTTTTTGTTCCATCGGAAGTGCTGCATCTATCCAATGGATGGGGATACCCCGCCGCTCCATTCCCCGGAACCATGTCATCTGTCTTTTGGCAAACTGGTGTATTGCAATTTCGAGTTGATTGTACATCTCCTCGTAACTGATCTTTCCTAGCACATGGAGCGTCACATATTTATATTCCAGCCCGTAATAAATCAGGCTGTCCGCGTCTACACCCGAATCAAGAAGACTTCTTATCTCATCGATCATCCCTTCCTGCAAACGAGCCTTCAGGCGTGCCGTAATTTTTTCGCGTCGCAATTCACGATCGATATGAAGTCCCAGTACCACACTTTCAAGTGGTGGAAATTCAGTCGCCAACGTCTTGTTATATTTCTGGAAATGAGCTATTTCTATGGCCCGTATGGCTCTTTTGACCGTGTCGGTGTCCGTGGTGTTGTGCAGGCGACGGTAGTTTTGCAGGATTTTTGTAAGTTCCTCAATTGATTTCCCTTCCAGAGATTTTCTCAATGCCAGGTTGGCAGGTACATCGGGAAGATGATACCCTTTTAGCACAGACTCAATATAGAGTCCTGTCCCTCCGCAGAGGACGGGTCTCCTGTTTCGGGAAAGTACCTCCTGCAGGGCAAGATGAAAGTCGTGCTGATAATCAAAAAGGGTATATTTGTCTCCCGCCTCCCGTATATCGATCAGATGATATGGGACGGGTGAGCCATTGACATTGTATTCGGAAAGATCCTTCCCTGTGCCGATGTCCATGCCCCGGTAGATCTGCCGGGAGTCGGCACTGATGATCTCACCGCCGAGGGCATGCGCAAGCCTCACGGCAAAGGCGGTTTTGCCGGATGCTGTGGGACCCACTACGGTGATTAACTGCTTCTGCATATCGCTTACCAGCTACCGCCGGCTCCTCCTCCACCAAAACTACCACCTCCTCCACCGCCGAAGCCTCCACCGCCGAAGCCTCCACCGCCGAAACCTCCACCACCGAAACCACCAAAGCCTCCTCCTCCTCTGCGGCTGCCTCCTGTCATGGGCGGAAAAAATATGGGTGGGATACCGCCTCTACGATGTCCTTCACTGTCGATATGTTGATCTCCACCGCCCGAGAAAAAGATGAAAAGAAGGACGAGGATAAGGACCAGAACGATGATTGCAATAACCGGAATGCCTTCTCCCTCTTGTTCATCCGCCGTGAACTCACCCGACAGGCGGGCAATCATGGCATCTACAGCGGCATTCACACCCCCGAAATAGTCTTCTTCAATGAAATAGGGAATCATTTCGTTGCGAACGATGCGTCCGGCAAATGCATCGTTTATACGTGCTTCAAGGCCATATCCTGTGGCAATAAAAGCCTGTCCCCGGCTGTTTCCCACTTTAGGCTTGATGAGAATGACCGCGCCGTTGTTTTTACTTTTCTGTCCGATGCCCCATTCTTCGCCCAACTGAAAGGCGTAGTCCGAAGCAGGGTAGCCACCCAGGTCGTTCACGGTGACCACATAAATTTGTGTGGAGGTAGAGTCGTTATATGCAAGCAGTTTTTGTTCAAGTGATGTCGTCTCGGCAGTGGAAAAAAGTCCGGCAAAATCATTGACCAGGCGATAAGGTACCATGGGTGAGGGAATATCCTGGGCCTTTACCCCTGCAGTCAAAAACAGGAGCACCGTGAATAACAGTGTTTTACTCTTCCAGGATAACCTCATCGCCAAGTTCATTTATATTGTTTTCCATCGCCGGAAACTGCACCCTGATCAGTTCGCCCACCTTGCCCACACCTTTGGATATTCCTTCAACAATAAGTCCTTTCCTGAAAAAGGAGAGCATTTCTGCCAGTGCATCTTCCCAGAAATCGTCCCGCGCCGCATCGTTTATTCCTTCATCACCCACAATGGCTGCTTTTTGATCGGTCGGCGACACGTAAATAAGCACGCCGTTTCTGAGTTGTGTGGTATCCATCTTCAGCTGCAGGAATTTTCGTAATGCCGCATCCAGAGGGTCGCCTTTACAGTGTCTGGCAACACATACCCGTATTTCACCCGAGGTGTGACTTTCGGCACTCCTGATCGATTCTGATATTTGATTCAGCTCTTCTTTGTGCAGCATAATGTATTAAAACACCACTTCCGGTGCTGCTTGTGATTCGGGTACTGCTTCAAAGTATGCTTTTGGTTCAAATTTAAACCATCTTGCATAAATCACCTGCGGGAACTTGCGGATGTAGGCATTGTAATCCTGTGCCGTCTGGTTGAATTTATTACGTTCCACGGAAATACGGTTTTCCGTGCCTGCCAGTTCATCCTGCAGTGCAAGGAAATTCTGATTCGCCTTCAGCTCGGGGTAGTTTTCCTGTATCAACAACAACCTGCCAAGTGCCTGGCTCAACTGATTCTGCGCCTGTTGATATTCCTGCAGGCTTTCGGTGGTGAGATTTTCCGGGTTGATGGTGGTCTGTGTAGCCTTGGCCCTGGCTTCGGTTACCTGTGTAAAAGTTTCCTGCTCGTGTGTGGCATATCCTTTCACAGTGTTTACCAGGTTTGGAATCAGGTCTGCCCGCCTCTGATAGGAATTTTGCACGTTTCCCCATTGTGCCGTAACGGCTTCCTGTTTCTCTACCATCCTATTGTATCCCTGGCAGCCTGTGAGAGCCATTGCTCCGATCATCAGCAGTAAAACGAATGATATCTTTTTCATCGTGAAATAATTTTATTGTTCTTTACATTACAGGGCGAAGTTAATCTATTTTCTTTGAATCCTGAGTATAATTAACAGTTGAAATGGGGTATCGATCATTTACATTCCCGATAAGTAAAACTTTTTTTATACCTTTGTCGTTAGGAAGAATGAAAGATGATTTATTGTAATTTCCTCAGAGAAGAATAAAAAATCAGTATGAAACGACTCCTCCCCCTAATTTTGGCATTGTTTGCATATACTGCATTATGCGTGAAGGCAGGCGCAGCCCATGCTTCATCGGCAAACCCGCAGGTGTCCGACTCACTTGAACTTTTTCGCGATATTACCGATATCAGCAGACAAATTGAAAGACAAACGCTGTCGGGAGACCAGACACAGCCGGAAGGTCTGCAGCAGTCGGTCACCCTCTTGCAGAATACTGACAGGTTGTCACAGGATACGGCATCTGTTCGCATTAAACCATTATTGCAGGTCAGTGATTCACTGGTTTTCCGAAACCCGCTCGATTCACTCTATTTCAGAAAAGAAAACGGTACTTTACATTTACCCGTTCCTCATAATAATTACGACAGGATGCGGGGGCTCACCTTTCGTGATACGCTCTTCTACAATCCACTGTTCCTGCCCATGATCTTTAACGGCAGGATGCTTCCCCGGGATCTGTCATTCTATCCTCCGAAGGAAGAAGCTGTAGCCGGATCACTTATTTCTTCCGATAAAACACTTGCTCCTGCTTTGGCTCACGGCGATTTCGTGCAGCGCGTGAGGAGAGATTACTACATGCAATATCCCGATCGTATCCGGTATTCCGTCTTGAACTTCGATTCGCTCCCGCGTGTAAAAAGTGGTGACGAGATCGTACGCGAAACATTCAATCCGTTTCGAGAACTGTTAAAGTCGGAGACAACCTACTCCCTGGAAGCACCGGGAGTGGAGGGGGCTACCATTAACCGGAAATACTGGATACGCTCCGGTGAGCACTCTTTTCAATTCGCCCAGAATTATTTCTCGGACAACTGGCACAAGGGAGGGACTAATAACCTGAATTTCAATAGTTATCATGTGCTTAGGGCAAACTATAATAAGGAGAAGGTAAAGTTTAATAACACATTGGAGTGGCGGTTGTCGATTTTTAATGCGCCTGACGACACCCTGCGGAGATATCGTATCGGCAATGACCTGATTCGTTATTATGGTGATTTTGGTGTGGATGCTTTCCTGAAAAGATGGTCTTACTCGATGAATATGGAGGCAAAATCACAACTGTTCAACTCCTATCCTCCCAACTCAAATGTGTTGCGTTCGGCCTTTATCGCTCCTCTATACGTGAATGCTGGTGTGGGTTTGAAGTTCAATCTCGACAAGCGTTCGGAGAAAGTACGACATCGCAGGTTCAAGTGGGATCTGTCCATTTCTCCCATATCCATAAATTATAAATTCGTGGGAAATGATTCGGTGAATGTGAAACGATATGGTATCCCCGAAGGGAGGCGGTCGGTACTCGATATGGGTTCCACTATTACTTCCATCATAAAATATGATATAACCCGGTATATTACCTGGGACTCACGTCTGACTTACTTTACCAGCTACGATAAGGTGATGTCTGAATTTGAAAACAGCCTGAATATGGCGTTGAGCAATGCATTTTCCACACGTATCTATGTGAATGTGCGTTATGATGACGACGTGCCCCCCGATCCTAATCTGAAGTACTGGCAGATCAGCCAGACACTTAGCTTCGGGCTCAACTACAAGTGGTAATCCTGATCAGTGGAGACGGGTATTTTCGGGGAAAACATATCCACGCAGGAAATCGGTTACTTCCATTCTTTTTTTACCGGATAACTGAAGGTCGGTGAGCCTGATGGCTCCATCCTTTACCACTACATGAAGAAATGTTTTATTGTCGGTGATAATGGTGCCCGGCACCAGGGTGGTATTGCCTCCTTCCACCACTTCTCCTCCATATAACTTTAATCGCAGCGGTTCCGCCGTTTCACCTGCATATATTTCCGTCCATGCGGTGGGATAGGGAGAGAGACCGCGAATAAAATTATACACTTCGACTGCCGTTTTGTACCAGTCTACCCGGCATGTCGCGGTAAAAATCTTTGGGGCTGTCTTTAATACGGGATCATTGGCTATCAGATCTCTTTGAGGGATGGTTGTCACGTTGCCCTGCGTGATGGCATCGACCGTCTTCAGCACCAGTTTTGCGCCCATGACCATCAGCCTGTCGTGCAGTATACCCGCATTGTCATCCTCATAAACCGGAGTCTTTTCGCGGAAGATAATCTGGCCGGTATCAATTTCGTGAGAGAGAAAGAAGGTGGTTACGCCGGTTTCCTCTTCTCCGTTGATGAGTGCCCAGTTGATGGGTGCAGCGCCACGGTATTGGGGGAGCAACGAAGCATGCAGATTAAATGTTCCCCCGGGAGGCATGGACCATACTACCTCGGGAAGCATCCGGAAGGCCACCACTACCTGTATGTCGGCCTGTAACATTTTCAATTCATGCAGAAAGGTTTCCTCTTTCAGCTTTTCGGGTTGCAGCACTTTTAATCCATGCTGCAGGGCATACTGTTTTACTGCCGAGGGCTGCAACTTGTATCCCCTGCCCGCCGGCTTGTCGGGCATGGTTATGACACCCACCACATTGTATTTATTTTCGACGAGTGCTCTCAATGACTCAACCGCAAACTCGGGCGTGCCCATGAAGACAATACGCAGTGTTTTCTTTTCCATTTTACTCATGTGTTATTCGTCAGTATCGGAATAATTTTCCACCAAAACCTCCCTGTAAGAGTTAAATACCGACGATTGGGACAAAATACCCAGATAAATTCCTTTTTCATTCACAACGGGCAGGTTCCAGGCTTTGGTGTTTTCAAACTTATGCATCACCTCTTCCATGCCGGAACCAATGGATATCTTTGCCGGAGCTCCCACCATAAACGTATCCACGGTGAACCGGTCATACAATTCCGGTCGGAACATGATGTTACGGATATCGTTCATCATGACTAAACCCAGAAGCATCCCTTCATTGTTTACGACCGGGAAGATGTTCCGGCTGGAGGAGGAGATCACTTTGACCACGTCGCCCAGCGTCATTTCCGGTGTCACAGTGGGGATATCTTTTTCCAGTAACTCTTCGATCTTCAGGAATGTGAGAACCGCCTTATCCTTGTGGTGGGTAATCAGTTTCCCTTTTTTGGCAAGCCGTATCGCATAGATGCTGTGCTTCTCAAAAACCAGAATGGTTCCGTACGATACGAGTGACGCAATCATCAGGGGAAGAAACAATTCATATCCCCCGGTCAGTTCGGCAATGAGGAAGGTGCCAGTGAGCGGTGCATGCATCACGCCGGCCATTACACCGGCCATGCCCATCAGTGCAAAGTTTTCCTGGGGCAGGTAGGTGGAGTAACCCAGCTGATTGAGTGTATAGGAAAAAATGAATCCCGCAATACAACCCAAAAACAGGGTGGGGGCAAATACTCCGCCAGTGCCACCTCCCCCGTTGGTTGCACTGGTGGCGAATACCTTGAAGAGAAGTACCAGCGAGAGAAAGACGATAATAGCCCAACGGCCTTCGAGGTTGTAAAAGAAACTTTCGTTGGTGAGCGAACGAAAAGAGTTGTCCCCGGCGAGTAATGTCTCAATGGTGTTGTATCCTTCGCCAAACAGCGGCGGGAAGAAGAAAATCAACAGACTGAGCATCACCCCCCCCAGCATAAATCGCTTCCAGTTGGGTAAGCCATGGAATATATCTTCGCACCAGCTCATGGTGCGAATCACGTAAAGTGAAATAAACCCGCAGAGGATGCCCAGTAAAATTACATATGGAATGCGATTGAGCGTAAATTGCTCTACCTGTGAGAAAGCAAACATGGCATCCATACCGTTGAGAAGGTATGATACGGTAGTAGCAGTTACGGCAGTTACCAGCAGAGGAAGGATGGACGACATGGTGAGGTCGAGCAATAGTACCTCGATGACAAAGAGAATGCCCGCCACCGGAGCCTTGAAAATTCCGGCGATGGCTCCCGCTGCGCCGCAGCCGACCAGTATCATCAGGCTGTGTTGCTCCAGCCTGAAGAATCTTCCCACGTTGGAGCCAATGGCAGAACCGGTGAGCACGATGGGAGCCTCCGCCCCCACGGAACCACCAAATCCGATGGTGATTGAGCTGGCTATGAGCGATGAATACGTGTTGTGGGGTTTGATGCGGCTCTTATGCTGTGAAATGGAGAAGAGTATTTTCGTCACGCCATGACTGATGTCGTCTTTCACCAGATATTTGACATATAACCCGGCAATAAGAATGCCTGCAATGGGCAAAAGCAGATAGGAGAAATTGAGATTGTCGCGGCTGAAGTTTTCGGTGAGAAAGACCTGGAGGAAATGGATGGATGTCTTTAGCATCCAGGCGGCCAGGGCAGTGAGTATTCCCACAAGAAAACAGATAAACAGCAGGAAATGGCGCTCCTTAATGTGTGCATCACGCCAAAGCAGGAACCGGTCGTGTATTTCTTTCAATTGCATTGTTTATATCTTCTGCTGCCAAAGATAATGAAATTCTTTACTTGCGGATGATATGAATGGTTCCGTCTTTTCCCAACTTCACAATGCCCGAAGGCTTGGCAGGTGTTGTTTCTTTTTGCCGGCAGGTTACAATATAATCGACTCCGTTTTTTATCTCCCCCGCAATCTGCGAAAATCGGGCCGGCGCCGGTTCACCGCTCACGTTGGCTGATGTGGAGACAATGGGTTTACGGTACTGACGACACAACTCCCGCGAAAAAGTTTCAGCGGTGATGCGTATGCCGATGCTGCCATCGGAGGCTATCAGGTTTGCTGCCAGATTTTTGGCACCATCGTAAATGATGGTGAGCGGCTTGTCTGTCAACTCTATCAGATCCCACGCTATATCGGGCACCTCCTTCACATAGGTTTGCAGTTTGGCCGGATTATCGAGTAATACCAGCATCGATTTGCTGTCACTGCGCTGCTTTAATTCATACACGCGTTGTACGGCTTCTTCGTTGGTGGCATCGCAGCCGATCCCCCAGATGGTGTCGGTGGGATAGAGAATGATTCCGCCGTTTCGCAAGATCTCACAGGCTTTTTTGATGTCCTCCTGCATATTATTCATTTTTATTGTTTACTGCTTCAAGTAATGGGTTTCTTCTGATTTTCTGCCATACATGTACATCTTCAAAATGGTCGTCCTTGAAAAGCCATTCCTTCAATGTGCCTGCTGGAAGGTAGCCTGCTTTTTTGAATAATTGCCTGCTCGCCTGGTTTTTTTCCGGCACAAAGGCATAGAGCTGATGGAAGGAGAGAAAGCCGAAAGCATATTCCTCCAGCAGCAACAATGACTGTAACCCGTAACCCCTGTTTCGCTGGTTTTCGTCGATGAGAATACCCACACCTGCCCTCCGGTGATGTGGATCAAAGTCGTACAGGTCGGCCATGCCAATCACCACTCCCGATGCCTGCATCTGTACCATGAGGCGTAACTGCCTGTCGGCATAAATATCCTGTTTCGATTCGGCAAGATACTGCCTGAAACTGAAACGGGAATAAGGAGCATTGGCATTGCCATATTCCCACAACCGGGTGTCATTTTCCCACTTGTAAAGCAGCTCCAGATCTTCCGGTTCGGGCGCACGCAGCAGGAGTTCCTTATTTTTCAGCAGTTTACTCATCTTCCAAAGGCTTCTGAGATTCATGCATGATCTGCTGTCCGGGATCGGAATCGGGCAGTTCCCACAAGTTTGTCAGTTCGGCCAAAGAAGGCCTGCAAAACAAAAATATGATGAAAAGTACAATCGTGAACCACATAAAATTACTGTTGCGCGAAAAACCAAACAATGTAATGTTCATTAACGTGACAGCACTGAGGGTATATAAGCGCATGAAATATATTTTTTTATATTTTTTGCCTGCTTCAATGGCCTTCCTGGGGCATGAAATATTTTTCAACCGGTCGGCAAACAGTTTCAATGCTACCGGAATAGCAATGATGGTAATCATGATGGCATAGCGTTCCATGGTGACGCCGACCGGTAAAATATTTTCAGGAAAAGGAATTCCCCGGAACAATACCAGGAGAAACAACAGGAGAAGGAAAATCATATTCCCGTATAGATGTCGGCTCAAGTAGAGAATAATGCATGCGTCGGCAGTTCCTTTCATCTCGACAGTAATTTGTAGGATTCATCAAAGGGGGTTCTGTTTAGAATGGAGCGTCCCAGCGTCACCTCATCGGTATATTCAATCTCATTGCCCACGGAGACACCCCGGGCAATGATGCTCACCTTCACATGATAAGGCTGCAATTTGCGAAAGATATAAAAGTTGGTGGTATCGCCCTCCATGGTGGCGCTCAGCGCGAGAATAACCTCCCTGATGCCACCGGTTTTCACCCGCTCCTCCAGACTGTTAATTTCCAGGTCCGACGGGCCAATGCCGTCGATAGGGGAAATGATACCACCCAGCACATGATATAAACCGTTAAACTGCGCCGTCTTCTCAATGGCCATCACCTCCCTGATGTTCTCTACCACACAGATGACCCCATTGTTTCTTGTTTTATTGGCACAGATGCTGCATACTTCGGTGTCAGAGATGTTGTGACAGTAAGCGCAGTATTTTACTTCCCGTTTCAGCCTGAGTATACTTTCGGTGAAGTGTGTCACACTTTCTTCTTCCTGGCGTAACAGGTGTAGTACCAGCCTCAGGGCCGATTTCCTTCCTATTCCCGGAAGCCTGGCAAATTCGTTTACTGCATTTTCAAGCAGGGTAGATGGATAGGGGCTGTTCATCGTTTGTCTTATCTTACGCAAAGATACGATGAATCGGTTTACCCGACAAATTCTTTTAAATTGCAAAAGAAGGCTTTCACAGATACTTTGGTATTTAAAGTTTAATCCGTGTTTCTGATTTAAATTAAAATCCAGCGGCATTTTTTTACATCGATTTCGTGTTTTGTTTGATATAAGTTTGTAATTTTGTGGCTCTATAAATTTAGGAAAGTTTTAAAAAAAGAGGAGTAATATGAAGGTACTTTTGGCAACAAGTAAACCATTTGCCGTGCAGGCTGTACAAAAAATACAGAAAATCATTGAATCAGCGGGTCATTCATTCACCAGGCTGGAAAATTATACTGACAAGGCACAATTACTTGATGCTGTAAAAGATGTGGATGCTGTTATCATACGGAGCGATCTGATTGATCAGGAAGTGATGCAAGCCGCTCCCAACCTGAAAATTGTGGTCAGGGCCGGAGCAGGCTATGACAATGTGAATCTGGAGGAGGCCACCGCTCATAATATCTGTGTAATGAACACGCCGGGTCAGAATGCCAATGCCGTGGCTGAACTGGTATTCGGGTTGATGATTTTTATGCAACGCAATCGGTTCGATGGTTCCGTGGGACGCGAGATCAAAGACCGCCGGCTTGGCTTGTATGCTTTTGGCAATGTAGCTAAAATGGTTGCCAAGATTGCACGTGGCTTCGATATGCCCGTGTATGCCTATTCTCCTACGCTTACACACGACGACCTGCGAAAAGAAGGCGAGTATGGCGTGATCGCAGCATATAGTAACATTGAGTTGTTCCAGAGCTGCGACTTTATTTCCCTGCATATGCCCTTGCTGGATGAAACGCGTGACTGCGTGAATTACGAACTCATGTCATATATGCCGGAGGACGGTATGCTTCTTAACACCGCACGCAAAGAACTTCTGGTGGAAGAAGACCTGATCCGGCTCATGGAGGAACGTCCGCTATTTCAATTTGCTACCGATGTGAAGCCGGACAGACATGATGAGTTTCTTTCCAAATTCCCGAACCGTTATTTCTCAACACCAAAAAAGACAGGAGCCCAGACTACGGATGCCAATATCAATTCGGGTCTGGCTGCTGCAAAACAGATTGTCGCTTTCTTCAATAACGGCGACGAATGTTACAGGGTGAATAAGAAATAAACTGTCAACTTTCAGTATATCAGCTCTTTTGGGAGCCGAGTCATAAATATAGAAAAAGAGGAATAAATTCTCGGAACAACAGCATAGTGACGTCGGAAATCAGAATTTAATTATAATCAATATGAAGAAATACAATTTCAACGCGGGACCATGTGTATTACCCCGCCCTGCAGTAGAATCAGCCATTGAAGCGATACGCGACTTCGATAATACCGGCATTGGCATCCTTGAGATATCACACCGCACTCCCGGGTGGGAACGGATCATGAAAGAGACAGCCGACCTATGGAAAGAATTGCTGAACATTCCCGATAACTACAAAGTCCTTTTGTTAGGGGGTGGTGCCAGTACTCAGTTTTTTGAAGTTCCTGCAAACCTGATGCAAAAGAAGGCAGCCTACCTGCAGACCGGTGTCTGGGCAAAGAAGGCCATCAAAGAGGCTAAGTTTTACGGAGAGGTTGAAATTGTGGCTTCGTCGGAAGATAAAAACTATTCCTATATTCCCAAAGGATATACCATTCCGGTCGATGCCGATTATTTCCACATCACGACAAACAATACCATCTACGGGACGGAAATGCATGAGGATATCGACAGCCCGGTGCCTTTGGTGGCCGATATGTCGTCTGATATCATGAGTCGTCCGGTAGATGTTTCCAAATATGGCATCATCTACGGAGGGGCACAGAAAAATGTGGGACCTGCCGGTGTTGCCTTTGTGATCGTAAGGGAAGACATACTTGGCAAGATCAATCGTCCGCTACAGACAATGGTGGACTACCGCACCCATATCGGAGGTGCCGAGAAAGACCGTTCCATGTTCAATACACCCCCTGTATTCCCGATATTTGTCATGCACGAAACCCTGAAATGGGTGAAAGAGCTTGGGGGTGTGGATGCGATGCACAAAATGAACAGGGAGAAAGCGGAACTGCTCTATAACGAAATAGACCGAAACAAGCTTTTTGTGGGTACTGCTGCCAAGGAAGACCGTTCCATCATGAACGTCTGCTTCGTGATGAACGAAGAATACAAAGAGAAAGAAGCTGCTTTCCTCGATTTTGCGAAAGAACGTGGCATGGTGGGTATCAAGGGGCACCGGTCAGTAGGTGGCTTCCGCGCATCTATTTATAATGCATGCCCCAGGGAAGCCGTAGAGGCGCTGATTCAGTGCATGCAGGATTTTGAAAAGCAAAATTAAATTTTTCTATAGATCAAAAGAGGTGGGATCAAACATTGAATTCCACCTCTTTTATTTTTACCTATTTTAACTCGACAGCATGAACCTTTTTCATTCTCAAAGCCTTACTCTTTATATATAACATAATGCATGTTTGCATTAAACAAAACCTTTATGTAATGAAACAGAATCTTTTTAAAGTTTTTGCAGTGATAATGTTATTGCCGGCTGCATTTATTGGCTGTGAGCAAAACGACGATCTGGAAGGAATTGATTCGAAAAAAGTGACAGTGCAATTCAGGGCCGACAATGGCACAACCACCAGAAGCGCTGCTCAGGGTGAAACCCGTTTGATGCTTGACGAGGTTGTCAATGTATTGAATTTTAAAATTAATGTGGCGGAAATAGAGTTTGACTTTGATGATGACTTTGACGACGACCATAAATTAGCGACTCAATTTGGCGAAACCTATTCTTCCGATGATGATCTGGAACTGAAAGGTCCGTTCGAAGTCGATCTGATTCTAAATGGCGACTTACAGGATAAAACATTGTTTTCAGGCCTCGAACTGCCCAACGTGGCTTTTGAGGAGATCGAGTTTGAAATGAAGAAAAACAGGAATGAAAATTCAGTACTCTACAATCAAACCATCCTGATTGATGGTGAGATAGCCGGAGTCCCGTTTATTTTTTCATCGGACAAGGAATTTGATTTTGAAATTGAATTCGATAAGCCATTTATCCCGGGTGAAGATTTGGGAGTTGCGGTTGATTTCCACATAAACCAGTTGTTTGCCAGTTCACTGAGCGGGATCGATTTCACAACGGCTGTTCCTGATAAAGATGGTGTAATCAGAATTTATTACAATGATCACGGTGAACAGTCACCGAACTATCAGTTGGGCAAGAAAATTTGGGAACGACTCGATGATATGATCGACTGTGATTTTGACGATGATGGTGATTGACGAATAATTATTCCCTAAAAAGGAGCTTTCAGCAATGGGGTTCCTTTTTTTTATTTATATTTATTTAACGATAAAAAAGGGTAAATAGATTTGCATGTTACGAAAATATCGTAGATTTGCGGTATTAAAACAGTTTTTAATTCAATATACTAAATGGACGATGGAACGATTGACTCCCCAGGAAGAAAATGTGATGTTGCTTGTGTGGCAGCTTAAAGAGTGTGCGATCAAGGATGTGGTTGAGAAGTTGGAGGAGCCCCGCCCTCCTTATACAACGGTGGCTTCCATCTTTAAAAATCTGGAAAGTAAAAGATATCTGGAGAAAAGAAGGTTCGGCAATGTGAAGGTTTTCAAGCCGCTCATTTCTGAAGCGGCCTATAAGAGGCACTTTCTTTCGGGGGTAGTACAAAGTTATTTCGATAATTCCTATAAAGAGCTGGTATCCTTCTTTGCCAAAGAGCAAAAGATCACTACGGAAGAACTCAGTGAGATCATACGCCTGATAGAAAAGAATCAGAAGTAGTTTTTTTACCGTTAATACGACAGCCATGTATCCCTTTTTAATTTATCTGATACAAGTCAACATCGCCTTGGCAATGTTTTATCTCCTGTACGCATTATTACTGAAAGGAGATACGTTCCTTCGCCTTAGGCGTTCCTTCTTTATGCTGGCAATTGTTTTCTCGCTGTTTTATCCCCTGTTTTCTGTTCCGGCGCTGGGAGAAGTGTTGAACTTCCGTTCCACTACCCCTGTGGACGTTGAAAGAGCTGTTTTTATTGAAGATCTCGATATGTCGATAGTGCCGGATGATGCGGCATCAGACGCCAGTTCTTTCCTGTTTCCCTGGGAACAAATCCTTACGGGACTCTTCGTAGTGGTTACGTCGTTTTTTGTGTTGCGGTTTTTCTGGCAACTTTTCTCTATCGTGCGCATTCGTCTCCATAGTAAAGTAACGGAAATATCTGGGATCACCGTCTGTCAGTTGCCGGAAGATATGACACCCTTCTCCTTTTTCAAGTGGATATTTATCCATACCGAAAAGCATGCGGAAGCAGAGACCAGGCAGATTCTGCTGCACGAGCAAACCCACGTGAGACAGTGGCATTCGCTGGACATAATTCTTGTTGAGATACTCTCTCTCTTTTCCTGGTGGAATCCTTTTGTCTGGCTGATGAAGCGGGAGATGGCGATGAATCTTGAGTATCTGGCCGACAACGGCGTGCTTCGAGAAGGGATCGACAGCCGCGAATATCAGTTCCATCTTTTACGACTGACTTATCATGAAACTGCAGTTCAGATAGTAAACAACTTTAATGTATCACAATTAAAACAACGCATTATGATGATGAACAAAAAGAAATCGACCACACCCGTACTTGCGAAATATCTGCTTATTTTGCCTCTGGTCTTTATGCTTATAGCGGTAAATAGTGTATATGCAGCACGGAAGGAAACCAAATCAGGGCAAACAACAGGAGCTGTTCATGATCTACTTTTGGATGAAAGCGTATCATCGCCTGTCTTATACGATAGTGAAACTGAGAACGTGCAGGATCCCCCACCTGTAAAGAAAGAGGATCCTGCGCAGGAAATATTTGTAGTGGTGGAAGATATGCCCGAGTTTCCCGGTGGAAACGAAGCAATGGTGCAATTCTTGGCTGACAATATCCAATATCCGGAAGTGGCGAAAGAGAATGGAATTCAGGGAAGGGTTACTTGCCAGTTTGTGGTGCTGAAAGATGGTACTGTTTCTGATGTGAAAATAATCCGGGGCGTAGATCCCTCCATCGATGCCGAAGCTGTTCGTGTGTTGGAGACGATGCCTGCCTGGAAACCTGGCAAACAACGTGGTCAGGCTGTAAATGTACAATTTACGCTACCGGTGGTTTTCAGCCTAAAGAAAGATGAATCGAAGATAATCATTGACGAGTTAAAGACGAATGAAAGAAGTATGTCGGTACAGGCACAGGTACAGCATAATTTTCTGTTTCCTGGCGGTAACAAGGAGTTTATGAGGTTTATTTCCGAAAGAATAAAATACCCGGTGGAAGCACAGGAAAAAGGTGTACAGGGAGTAGTGAATGCTTCGTTTCGGATAAATAATGCTGGAGATATAACCGGGGCAGAAGTGACGGGCGATTCGGATGAGATGGCAGCTTTGAACAACGAAGTGTTGCGGGTGATCAGGGAGATGCCTCGATGGGAAAAGGATGAGTATATGTTGGTTTCCGGCAGAGTGACAGACTCCGGTTCCCAGCCATTACAAGGTGCGTCCGTTATTATAAAAGGAACCGGTACCGGTATGATCACGGATGCAAACGGCCATTTTCAACTGAAAGTTCCTGCCGGAAGAAATACCCTGGCAATCTCTTTTGTGGGGTACAAAACGGAAGAGATATTGTTGTCAAACCTGAAATCATCAGGTGGAGAAATTATCACAAACTTACCGGTTGTTTTTAGATTGCAAGGGGATGACACTTCGAAATCGTTTACAGGGCCCGCATCTGAGAACACAGTCATTGTGGTGGGATATGGCGTGAAGAAGCAGCCCGAGATAAAAGATCCGAGATAAATTCATTATTATCTTTTTGTAAATCTTGCAGACTATTAAGGGAGGTTGCGAACGCATCGGACCTCCCTTTCACATTAATCAATGGTCAATGAAAATCAGACTTTTCATCTTTATTCTCCTTGCATCCCATATCATGTGTGGATATGCCCAGACAAGCCAGGTAGAGAAACTGATTGAAAATTATCGTTACCGCGAAGCAATTCAGCTACTCAAAGAGGCTTCCCAAAGCATGGAGAATATGCTTTTAATGGCAGATTGCTATCAGCAAGTCAACGACTACAATCCGGCGTTACGGATCTACGATTCACTTTCGGTCTGTTATCCCGAAAACAGGAACATACTGATGGCAGGGGCAGAATGTGCCTACCAGAGTGGTGATCCGGATCTGTCGCTCAGCTACTGGCAAAAAATAAATGAAGGCTCACCCGGCAACCTTTATTTGCAGACCAGACTGGCAGTGGCCTATTACCGGGCAGGAGACTGGCATGGTACCATCCGGACTTCGGAAGAAGTGTTTAAACAGGATTCAGTTCCCATGCTGTTGCGAATGGCCGGGGATGCCCACATCAACCTGAATGACGGGATGGGACTGGTCTATTATATGAAAGCGATTGAAAAGGACCCGGCCGATCATCTGGCACTGCGTAATCTGTGTGATTTTTACTACTCTATACAGTTGTATGATACCGTTGTCACACTCACCGACCGGTACCTCTCGGGAATCAACCCCGACCATAAATCCATTGGACAACTGAATGGAATGGCCCAGTATACATCCGGAAACTACCGGCAGGCAATCAAACGGCTGCAGCATAATGTGGAATTGGGTGACTCTACCTATACAACCACCTATTTTCTTGGAATGAGTTATTATGCGTCAAAGCTCTATTTTGATGCCACAAAATGGTTGGGAATTGCCTATGCTCGGGCGATACCAGAACCTGACGTGAACCTCCTTTATTACTACGGTACGTCTCTCTCCAGAACATACGACCGCAAAAAAGGGATACAGATACTTGACGAGGGAGTAAGCAAGATTGAAAAGCTGAAGGAAATGCTTTTCGATTACGAGGTGTCGCTGGCCGATGCCCATCACCGTTCGAAACAGTTCCCAAGAGCCATAAGATATTATGAGTCGGCATTCAGTCGGCGTCCACAGACTCATTCCATCCTGTACAACGTAGCCTCTATCTATGACGAGATGAAGGATACGGAGAGGGCGCTGACCTATTACGAGCGTTTTCTAAAGACAGCTCCGGCTCAATTGGATGTGAATGGCAGTCCGGTGGCAAAAAGTGAGTTGGAAAAACTTACTACTACTGAACTCTTCTTCTATAGGGCAGCTGCCCAGAGAGTGACGGAACTGCAAAGAGACCGTTTCTTTAATCAGGGAAAAAAGTAAGCTGTCCGCATCAATTGAACAGGTCGTCTATTCCCTCGTTATTCACCACCGGATCGTTACTGCGATAAAAATCGGGAGAGTAGCGCTGCATATCGTGACAGGGATCGAAACCGGCGGGTATCTCAAATACGCCGTCGTCGGTATAATTCAACTCGGAATCGGCATATATCTTCTGGTAGAAGATGCCCTGAATGGGGAGCGCCATGCTGGCTCCCTGACCGTATGCCATCCTGTCGAAATGGATGGAAGGTTCTTCACCGCCTACCCAGCAACCTGCCACCAGGTTGGGTGTGAATGACATAAACCAGCCGTCGGAGTTGTTGTTTGTCGTACCGGTTTTGGCCCCCATCTGTCCTTTCAGGTTATAAATTCTGCGTAGACGGCCTCCGGTACCCCCATCGACGACAGCTTTCAGCATGTCGAGCATCTTGTAGGAGGTGGTCTCGCTGAATATCTCCTTCATCTCCGGCACAAAGGAGGCTACCTCGTTGCCGTAAGAGTCCTCGATACGGGTCACCAGCATGGGTTCCACACGGATACCACGGTTAATGAAGGAGGAGTAGGCCCCCACCATCTCATATACCGATGCGTCATTGGGTCCCAAAGCCAGTGATACGACAGGGGGGGCAGGTGTTTTCAGTCCGAACGACTGTAACATGCGTGCAAAAGCGTAGGGGGAGAATTGCTTCATCAGGTAGGCCGTGACCCAGTTGTCAGAGTTCTGCAAACCCCATTTGATGGAGACAAACTCACCGTTTGCTCCACGTGAGTTGCGGGGAGTCCATTCCTCACCTGTTTCCGTGATCAGGGTTACAGGTCCGTGTATCATGCCATCGCAGGGGCTCATCCCCTCTTCCATGGCCAGCGTGTAGAGATAGGGCTTGATTGTTGACCCGATCTGGCGTTTGCCGGTGGCGACCATATCGTACTTGAAAAACTTGAAATCGGGACCTCCCACATAGGCTTTCACGTGGCCTGTCAAGGGGTCCATGGCCATAAAGCCGGCGCGCAGAAAGTTTTTGTGGTAACGGATGGAGTCCCAGGGAGTCATCACTGTATCCACCTCCCTGTGATTCCAGGAAAATACTTTCATCTCTACCGGTTTTTCCTTGAAATTTTTGAGGATGTCGGCTTCACTGAAACCGGCTTTTTTTAATATATGATACCGGTCGGTCTGCTTCATGGCGGCGGTCATCAGGCTCTCCACCTGGTCGCTCACTTCGCTGGAGTAGGGCGCATATTTTTTTCCGGCTTTCTCCCGAAAGAACTGGTCCTGAAGGTAACCTCCCAGATGTTCTCTTACGGCTGCTTCTGCATGACGCTGCATCCGCTTGTTGATGGTGGAATAGATCTTGAGTCCGTCGGTATAAATATCGTAACTGGAACCATCTGCTTTCTTGTTCTTTTTGCACCAGCCGTACAGTGGATTCTCCACCCAGGCGAGTGAATCTTCCGTGAACTGTTGCCGTTTCCAGGAAGCATAATTCTTCCGGTTAGGCTTGTCGGCCATCATCATCTTAGCCAGGTGCTGCCTGTAGTAGGGGGCGGCAATATCCACATGATCCGAGCGGTTGAAATCAATTTCCAGGGGTAGTTGCTTCAATGAATCGGCCTCCTGCCGGGTGAGATGATCTGCCTTATGCATTTGGGATATCACCACGTTTCGCCTGTCACGGGTTAGGTCGGCTCGGCGGACAGGATTATACAGGGATGAATTTTTCAACATCCCGATCAGCGTGGCTGCTTCCTCCACTTTCAGTTCTCCCGGCCTTTTGTTGAAATAGGTGCGTGCAGCCGATTCAATTCCGACGGCATTGTAGTTGAAGTCATATTTGTTCAAGTAGAGATTGACGATCTCCTCTTTTGTATAGTATCGCTCCAGCTTCGCGGCAATCACCCATTCCACCGGTTTCTGGAAAAGACGTTGAAGCTTGTTGCTTGCACGGGGTGAATAAAGCAGTTTTGCCAGCTGCTGGGTGATGGTGCTGCCACCACCGCTCTCGGACTGGTTCAGAATTACCGTCTTAAAAATGGCCCTGCCCAGGCCTATGATGTCAATGCCCGAATGGGAATAATAACGGATGTCCTCTGTGGAAATAAGAGCATTGATAAGATGGGGCGAGAGCTCGGAGTAATCTATCATAATACGGTTGTCGTCACTCTCAGAATAGGTGAAGAGCAGGTCGTTGTCGGAAGAGATTACCTGTGAGGCATATTTGTCGATCGGGTTTTCCAGCTCATTAATATCGGGCAGGTATCCCAGGGCTCCTGTTGAAACGAGTGTAAAAAAAAACAGTGTCCCGGCTACGATGAGCCCGAAGACACCCCACATGGCCTTTACAATATCATACTTCCCTGTGCTTTTTTTTGCTGATCCCTTGCGGAGCGTCTTTTTTTTCTTGCCCATATGTGAATAAAATCGCTGTTTTGCTGCCCGAACCTTTCAGAGGTTCGCCGCAAAATTACACAAAACCATTGGAAACAAGAAGGAAGAAGTATTAAAAATAGTTTCCTTCTCAATTTTACAAAATCCGCACATGGCGCCTTTAAAATTTAAACGAGAAACCTCCCGAAGCATTCAGACCCTGAGCCGGATGTCCGTACCATATATCGTATTTATGTGACAACAGATTATTCACCCGTATACTCAGCGAGAAAGCATCACTTATTTCATAGACGCCTCCCAGGTTCAGATCGTTGATGGCATCCATTTCCCGTTCAATGCCCTGGTAATAACTCCACCGGTCTCCCGCCATGTAATAATTGAGTGTAAATTTCAGACTTTGTATTATATCCAGGGAAGCACGCAAATCGACTTCAAACCCCGGCTGGTTATATGCCCTGGGATTTGTGACATCCACATCGCCAATGGTCATGTTGGTTACATCATAGAAATTCTTTTTTAGCCGGAGTGAAATATCCAATGGGGACCATATGTTCGACTGGATTATTCCACCGATGTGTGAATGAGTAAGATCACCGTAAACAGGGTACAAAACTTCTCTGAAGTTTTCCAGGATATCTCCCCCCATCACTTCCTGACCGTGGTGAATAAGAAAATGCGCATCATCTGTTTTCCGGAAACCGCCAAACAGGTCGATGCGGAATCCATTGGCTTCACCTATTTTTACGCCGCCATCGATATCCACGATGGAGAAAGCCGGTTTTACAGAAGCATCATGCAGGAAGTATCGCGATTCATTCATCATATCCAGGAAGGTGTTGTGTTGGAATCCGCCGTGAATATTGGCATAAAGCGATGTCTTATCGGTCAGCCCCAGATGCAGTTTCACATTCGGAACCACACGTACCCTTATCTTATCGGCATCCTGAAAGAGCACATCCACACCCAGGCGGGCACTTCGGTTTAATCCTCCAAAGAGGACGTAGGGGGCGGCATTGATCAGAAAATAGTTATCAAAGTCATTTCTGTACACGGTGGTGAACAAGCTTCCATCTACCCCTGCCTTGGTGTTGATATTCCTGAAAGGCTTGTCGAATCCGGCAGTCACGTTCAACTGGTTGCCCTTGATGGGGTCACCATTGAGATCGTAGCCGAATTTGGTGGAAAAATTACTGAAATCGAGCGATCCCCTGTAGTTCAGTCGGTCCGATTCTTTCGAGGCCAGACCCAGGTGCGCATTGAACACGCCCAGGCGTTGTTTTTCATTTTCGAAATAGCGTTCATTTTCAAAGCTGTTCCCATAATAATTGAAGCCGGAGTTCAGGTATGAGAGGTGCATGTTAAGCAGTATGGCGTCGGCATCGTGTTTGTAAGCCAGCTTTCCCAGGTTATCCATGAAGTATGCTGTGTTTCCTGCAGGGTTCGAATCCTCCTGCAGGTAGTTTATATCCCCGTTGGTGGAGTTGTGCAGGAAAGTAAATGCCAGGTTATGCTTCGGCTGGTCTACCAGACGATATCCGAAGGCGCCGTCGATGTTGGCATAATTACCGGCATGAAAAGAGAGATACCCTTTTTTAAGGTTGAACGGAATATCCGTCATGATGCCTGCGGGGCGGGGCAAAGCAATCTCCAGCGGCGGGGTAATCCGTCCCGCCCAGGTGGAATAGTTGGTGTTGGCCTTTTGTACCGACGGCTCCCGCAGTGCGGGGAGTGAGTTGATCTTATCGGCATCGAGCAGCGTGGGGTTGAAATCACGCTCCAGTTCAAGCTGTCTGCGCAACAGCGAGTCCTGCGTTTGGGCAAATAAACCGGCTGAAAGTGCCAGGATTACCATTATAATATATATCTTCTTCATACAGTTTATGTTCACTATTTGGTTCACTTTATTCTCGTTATTCGGCTTCGCGGTTGTTTTTTAGCGGAGACGTTCATTGATCATTTGCTGGATGTCGGCTTCACCGCCTTTATAATTGTTTTTCAGACTTTCCAGATACTGGCGGGCCTGAAATTCATCGCCTTTCGCCTGGTAAGTATCAGAGAGTACGATGAGTGCACGGGCCATCCAGTACTGATGGGGTGTTCCCTTTTGCATAAACTCTTTCACCTGTGCTTCGGCCCGGTCATAGGATTTCCACCGGTAATAGGTGTCTGCCAGGATAAACTGCGCTTCTGCGCCATAAATGCTGCGGGTATCATTTGCCAGAAACTGAAAATCTGCCATTGCATTGTCGTTCTCGTTCACCTTCTGATAAGCCTTGCCGCGCAGGTACCTGGCTTCGGTCACCGTTTCCGGAGACAGGTTGCTGCCTGCCAGTAATTCCGTGGCTGCTCTTGCTGCTTCATGATTACCTCCCAGAGCCGTTTGCGTACGTGCCACACCCAGTTGTCCATTCTGTTTGTTTGCAATATTTCTGGCTGAGGAGGCCAGCCGTGAATAGTCGGCCAGTGCCTGTCGGTAGTTCCCGTTTTTATACTCCACCCTTGCCGTATAAAGAAGTGCATTGTCGAGGAACTTCACATTGCTTGCATCAATCACCTTCCGGTAATGAGACAGAGCCTGTTGTTCATCTTTTTTCTCCTCGGCAATCATGCCCAGATAATAATGTGCGTCACTGCTGTAGGCACCGTTGGGATAAGTCTGCAGGTAACGGTTCATCGACGAGGCGGCATCGGCACGGTTTCCTCGCATAAAGACACTTTCGGCAGCCAGGTAGGTAAGTGAATCCTGACGCGATACCGTAATACGCATGCCGCCGGGAAGCGCGTTTGCGTAATTCACATAGGACTGCACGTCATTCACGTCGCGATAAACGGTCTCCAGGGAAGCCAGCGCATTCCGTGCATCATCCGATCCGGGGAAGCGGGAGATCACATTTTTATAGGCGGCAATGCTCTGCTGGTAATTACCTGTATTGTAATACAACTGGCCCAGCTGCACGCCACCCTGTGAAGCCAATACGCTTCCCGGAAATTCGTTTACGAGCCGCTGTAATACTGTAATGGCTTCATTTTCACGGTTAAGCATGGTGAGAGCCCTGCTTTTTTCGTAGAGTGCGTCATCGAAATACTGTGAGTTGGGGTATTGCCGCATCAGGTTGTCGAGTGCGGTTATTTTACCCTGATAGTTATGTTGCAGTCCCATCACGAAAGCGCGTTGATAGGCAGCATAGTCGGCAGCGCCCGGATTCACAGCGGCAGCCTGGGAGTAATAACGTTCTGCTTCATCAAAGCTGCGGTTGAAGTAATAGCTGTCGCCCACACGATTAAGTGCATCGGCATATTCGTTTTTTCTACGGTCGGTTTCTGTAGAAAGGTAACGCTCAAAGGCCGTCACAGCCTGTCCGTACTGTTGTTGTTTAAAGAGCGCGTATCCGAGGTTGTACCATCCGGTGGCATAATTCTCATCACCAGGGGCTGCGTTTTGTGTAAACTGACGTAAGTCGTTTGCGGCATTGATGTAATTTCCCATTCGGTACCATGATTCCCCACGCCAGTAGTACGCATTGTTGCGAGCCTTGGCATCGTAGTTTCCCATACCGATACTGTTGTTAAAATATTGCACTGCTTCGTTCATATTCCCGTTGATGAATTCCTGTGCTCCCAACTGAAAGAGTACCATCTGCTTGGCTTCAAGGATGCGCCGACCGGGATTATTGATCCGGTCAATGGCTTTCAGGGCTGCCTGATAATCTTTGGTGGTAAGAAACGTCTCCGCGAGGATATCATTTACCTGATTGGTATAGGGGGAATTGGGATATTCCCGGAGGAAATTTTCGAAGAGGTTGATCGATTCACTAAACACTGAGAAGTTGGTCTGATGTGCCAGCAGTGCGTAGTTAAACATGGCTGTTTCCCTGACTTGAGGATTGAAGTTGTTTCTGGTAGCCGCTTCGAAAGCCATCTGGGCCGGCTGTTTCTGGTTGAGTTTCAGATAAGTTTGTCCCAGTTGAAGTTGTGCATTCTGAGTGAGCGCATCCGCTTCTCCCACGGCTTGCTGAAACATGGCTGCCGCTTCGTTGAATTTGCCTGTCTCGAAATAAGACAATCCCAGAAAATAGGCATCGCCGCGCAGCGGCTTCTCTACGTGCGTAAGATAGTACTCGTAATATGGAATTGCCCGTGAAGGCTCTCCCAGACGATAGTGGCTGTTACCGAGCACCCTGTTCATTTCTGTGAGGTGATTGCTCTGTGGAAATCGTGTCAGAAATGAACCTGCGAGACGGATCGCTTCATCCGGTTTTCCATCAAAAAAAGCTGCCTGAGCCGTGTAAAAAGCCACCTCCTCCTGATATTGGGGATGATCCTTCAGACGCTGGAACCGTTGTAGCGCGGCCTGGTAGTTTTTATTTGAATAGTCGATGTATCCCAGATAGAAATTACCTGCATCCCGGTATTTGCTGCTATTTTGTGAGAGCAACCCGAAGTAGCGGGCAGCCTCCTCTTTATTGTCCAGCTGCAATTCGGTATAACCTGCCCGGAAGCTGTAATCTTCCTGTTCTGAAAGAGTCAGGTAGTCAAGATCGGATTGGTTGAACCACATCCTTGCAGATTCCCATTCCTTTCGGTCGAAATAGAATGAACCAACCAGAAAGCTTATTTCATGGCGATGTACTGTTTCCGGATGTGCTGCAAGAAAATATTTCAATTCTCCACCGCTTTTTTCATGGCCACGGTGGAATGATGACACTGCCATCATGTAAGCAGCCTCTTCTTTCAGCATTGCATCGGAGCTCACCTTTATAAATTCAGCCAGGAGATCCTGTGCGCCGGTATAGTTTCCTTCAAGAAACATCTCTTTGCCGAGATTATACATATTTTCATGCCCGGAATGGTATGTGGTTTTCTGGGCAGGTAAAATCTGTGTGAAAAGGGTAAGGGTAAACAGTAAGATGATTTTCTTCATATTCTGGATTTTTATGATTCCTCCGTAATTGAATTTTTTACGGTCTCTTTTTTTGTTTTAGTTCCGGGAGTAATTTTTCCACTCCCTGTCTGATCGACGTAAGCCCGAAGTCTGCCGGAGAGAGTTTGTCCGGAGGAGTGAACTGCAGTTCCGATACATCGTCATGAGGGTGTAATCCTTGAAAATCATCGACAAGGCAGCGAAAAAACATATCCACGGTATGGACTTCAAAGCCCGAATATACATAAATATTCGGAATGGAGAAAAGATATTCGGACGAAGTAACACGAAGGGTTGTTTCTTCCACGACTTCCCTGCGGATTGCCTCTTCGGCTGTCTCATGCATGTCGACGAAACCGCCGGGAAGGTCGAGGGTTCCCTTTGCCGGATCCTTTGCCCTGCGGGCGACCAGAATTTCGCCTTTTGCATTTTCAATCACAGCCACCACGGCAGCAGAGGAATTGAAGTAGTAGACAAAGCCGCATGCGACACACTTCTTCGATTTTTCATTGTTTTCCTCGAACTGCGAAGAACCACACTTCGGGCAGAACCGAAACTGATGCAGGGGATGAGCCATGAGATTAATTTGCTGATGAATTGATTTGCTGATGTGCAACTATGCCTTTTTGTTGATACGCAGCTGTGCAGTTGTGCAGTTGTGTTATTCCTGCTAAGCTGCTAATTAGTTAGTGCTTCTGTACTTCCACGATTTTTGTCCCGGGAAGCTCCCGGTTACGTTTATCGACGGCTGATACCAGATTATCAGCAAGTGCGGCAAATGCCATGCCGGTGATGCTGTCGGCATTCAGTGCTACGGGGCGACCGTCGTCGCCTCCTTCCCGGATGCTCTGCACAATGGGTATCTGTCCCAGCAGGGCATATCCCTGTTCTTCGGCCAACCGCTTGCAACCATCTCTTCCGAAAATATAATACCTGTTCTCCGGCAACTCGGCAGGAGTGAACCAGGCCATGTTTTCCACCAGTCCCAGAATAGGCACGTTTACCTTGTCGGCTGTGAACATGCTGATACCCTTTCGAGCATCGGCCAGCGCCACTTCCTGGGGGGTACTCACAATCACTGCACCCGTGATAGGCAGCGTTTGTACCAGTGTGAGATGGATATCGCTTGTGCCGGGAGGGAAGTCGATGAGGAAATAATCCAGTTCACCCCAGTGGGCATCCCCGATAAGTTGCTTCAGAGCGTTACTGGCCATGGCGCCACGCCAGACCACCGCATCCGATTTGTTGACAAAGAAGCCGATGGAGAGCATCTTCACCCCATAATTCTCGATAGGGACCATCATGTCGCGCCCATCAACCTGTTCCATCATCGGCCCCTGATCTTCCACGTCGAACATCTTGGGCACGGAAGGGCCGAAAATGTCGGCATCCAGCAGGCCTACCTTATATCCCTTTTGTGCCAATGCCACGGCCAGATTGGCACAGACAGTGCTTTTCCCTACGCCTCCCTTCCCGGATGCGACAGCGACGATGTTCTTCACTCCGGGCAGAAGGTCGGGCAGGTCGGCGCGGGGAGACTGTTTCGACTTCACCGAGATATTGCCTTTGATGTCGATATCCGCGCCGGCATAAGTCAGGACTGCCTGTTCTGCCATCTTCACAACCGATTTGATGAAAGGGTCGTGTGCCTTTTCGGTAACGAGCGAGAAACTCACTTTCATACCATCAATGCGGATGTCGTCGGCTACCATGCCGGCAGAGACGATGTCCTGTCCTGTTCCGGGGTAACGTACATTTTTCAGTGCATCGATAATTAATTGGGGATATATTGCCATATAATGATTTTTTGATTTGCTGATTTAGAGATTAGCAGATTTTTTTTCTTGTTGAAGAAATGATCTTTGCCAGTAATTTTTTGATGCTGATTATTTTTGTTAATAGTTCATCTGTCAAAGGATAATTTTCGGATTTTTCGCATAATAAAAGCCAGTATTCCGTTTCTTCGGCCTCTTTTGCAGCGATTTTAATTTTGTGTAAGAAATCTGTGATGCTCTCAGCATTTTGTGCTTCGCGAATATTGGCTCCTATAGATGTCCCTGATTTTAATAGCTGGTTTGCAATAATGAATTTTTTGCTTTCCTCTAATTTTTCACAAAAAGAAATAATTTGCAGAGCGAAATCAAAACTAACTTCCACTATCTCATTTCTATTCATAATCATCACATCATTAAATCGTCACATCATTTAATCACTTTAAATTCTTGCATTTCTGCCAAAGCTACGATAGTCGTCCTTTTCTATTTCAATGTCGGGCTCAATCCATCGCCGTTCACCGGAACAGATGAATTTGATAAACTTGATAGATAAACCTCTTTCCCGCCATTGTTGTTCATAGAATGTTTGGATTTCGAGGATATCATCCCGGAGGCCTGAATTGTACAGGTCATCAGTCTCGAAAAGGACTTTCAGTTTGTTTTCCGCGATCATTGCACGGGTATAGATATATAAAAAATTACTGTCTGTCTTCAGGTGAACGATGCCATCATCGTGGATGATTTCACTGTATTTTTTCATAAAGTAAGTACCCGTAAGCCGTTTGTTTACTTTTTTCATCTGGGGGTCGGGAAAGGTGATCCATATCTCCGATACTTCATTTTCTGCAAAGAAGTATTGAATAAAGTCGATGTTCGTGCGGATAAAGGCTACATTTTCCAGCTTCTCCTCCAGTGCCTGCGTGGCACCTTTCCACATGCGTGCACCCTTGATGTCGACCCCGATAAAGTTCTTTCCAGGAAACTTGCGTGCCATCCCCACCGTATACTCCCCTTTGCCGCATCCCAGTTCCAACACGATGGGGTTGTTGTTATGAAAATAAGTATTCCATCTCCCTTTCAAGGGAAAACCCTCCTGCTTCAATGTGTCGAAAGCATACTGAAACACGTTTTCATAGGTTGCCATATCGGCAAATTTGGCCAGTTTATTTTTTGCCATGAAATAATGATTCGATAAAGATGACCATTTTTACATCACGGTGAATCCGTGAAGAATCTTTTCGGTTGTGTCCAGCACGACCGCGGGAACTCTGATGCAAAAATAGACATTAAAAAGGTAAAAAACGAAATTTTTCACTGCTCACATTTACCGTAACTTCGGAACAACGTAATTGCTATAATGGATTTCAATTCGCTCCGGTCAATCTCCTTTCGGTTAAACCTCAGGGCTGAGGACACTGTTTTTTTCATTTTTACACTATCAATATTCCAATTTATTCTATATCTTTGTCGGTCTAGAGGTAAAATAACCTTTTTACATGAACTGAAATTATCAATCCATATTTCACTATTGATGATTTAAAGCGAGTTTCTTGCGACCTTAATGAAACTAATAAAATATTATCGTATGAAAGTGAATGACATAATGACACAGCTTGAGGCAAAACATCCCGGCGAATCGGAATACCTGCAGGCAGTGAGAGAGGTACTAATTTCCATTGAAGATGTGTATAACCAGCATCCTGAATTTGAGAAAGCGGGCATTATTGAACGTATTGTTGAACCCGATCGTATATTTACCTTTCGGGTACCCTGGGTAGACGACAGGGGCAAGGTCCAGGTTAACATCGGTTATCGCGTACAGTTTAATGGTGCCATCGGGCCCTACAAGGGCGGTATTCGTTTCCATCCATCCGTCACACTTTCTTCCCTGAAATTTCTGGGTTTCGAGCAGACCTTTAAAAACGCACTCACAACACTTCCCATGGGGGGGGCAAAAGGCGGATCTGATTTTGCGCCTAAAGGCCGTTCCCAGGCAGAGATTATGCGTTTCTGCCAGGCTTTCGTATTGGAGCTTTGGCGCAACATCGGTCCCGATACCGATGTTCCGGCCGGTGATATTGGTGTGGGTGGCCGCGAAGTGGGTTACATGTTTGGCATGTACAAGAAGCTTGCCCGCGAACATACCGGCACTTTCACCGGGAAAGGACTCACATTTGGAGGCTCACGCCTCCGTCCCGAGGCCACCGGCTTCGGCGCGCTCTATTTCGTACAGAAGATGTGCGACGAGTACCATATCATGCTAAGAGGAAAAACCGTTGCTGTTTCCGGCTTTGGAAACGTTGCCTGGGGTGCGGTCACCAAAGCCACCGAACTGGGTGCCAAAGTGGTGGCAATCTCCGGCCCCGATGGATACATATATGATGAAGATGGCGTAAATACGCCCGAAAAGATAGCCTTTATGCTGGAACTCCGCAATTCGGGCAATGATGTGGTGGCTCCCTATGCCGATGAATTTCCCCGATCCAGATTCATTCCCGGAAGGAAACCCTGGGAATGCAAGGTGGATATCGCTTTGCCTTGTGCTATCCAGAACGAACTGAATCTGGAGGATGCCAAAACATTGAAGAAAAACGGGGTGATTCTGGTAGCTGAAGTTTCCAATATGGGTTGTACCTCAGATGCTGTAGACTTCTTCATAGAAAATGAGATGCTTTTTGCACCGGGTAAGGCTGTGAATGCTGGCGGTGTGGCATGTTCCGGACTGGAGATGACGCAGAACGCCATGCATATCTCCTGGAGTAACGAGGAAGTAGACCGCTGGCTCCATCAGATCATGAATGACATCCACGAACAGTGTGTAACCTACGGAAAGAACGGTGAATACATCAACTACGTGAAAGGAGCCAACATTGCCGGCTTCATGAAAGTGGCCGATGCCATGATGGCGCAGGGTGTGTTATGAAAAGGTATTGCTATATGTGCATAATTTTAGAGATTGTCGCAAATTTTGCGACAATCTCTAAAATTTGAAGAATCTATTTTTAAATCTATTCAATATAATTTCCCATTTTCCCATCTCATTTTTTCACCCCAGAAAGGGAGGATGGTGTTTTCACAATTTACATTTGGCAGATGTTCCAATGTTTTGGTTATCGAAGCCTGCCCATGTGGATAGGGTTCATGTCTTAATTCAATCAGATGTGATAACACTGCGTAGTCCGGTTTTACCTGACCTTTCCCGCTGCCCAGGATATTGTTTTCTCGTGGTGCTCCCCATCTGAGGATAACCATGTTTACCTCTCCCGCAATATTTGTGAAATGTTTTGGGTTAAATCCCGAGTCACCGCAGTGAAGTATAGAGAAATTCCCGGAATCATCCCCTCCCTCAATTCGGAAAAGAGTGACAAAGTCTGGCAAATCAGGGTTGGCCAGATGATCCGAAATGTCGGTGCGGATGGAAAAATTGCCAATCTTATAAGATGTGGCTACTGTAGAAACATATTCCTGACTTCCCTTGTGGAAATTTGATAACACCGGTTTATCATGATTGATCATCGCTTCAATCAATTTGTTATTGTAGTGATCCCCGTGGTTATGGGTAATACAGAGGAAGTCAAGATAGGGTTCCAACCGTTCAGCCAAACGATGATCAATATCGATGCCGAAACAGCCGGAGGGCGTTTTTACCACAAACCCCATGTTATACAACATCCAGACGAGTGTGTTTCCATATTGCACTTCGCTGTTTTTTACCTCGTGAAGTACCTTGTCGAATCCTTCCCGATAGAAGTACAGTGTGGGGATTGTATCTTCCATCATCACAGCTTCCTCTTCCGGTTTCTTCAGATACTCCTTGAAAGTAGTGCTCTTTAATTGATCCGAATATTCCTGAAATTTTCTCCATAGCATTAATCTTTCACTATCCAGATTTAACGGAGATGTGTTACGGAATTGAGACATTGTCATTGCTGCCTCACGGACAGCCTCATTGCGTCTGTTATTTCTTTTGCTCTCACTGTAAAGCCCTTTCTGGCAAGATACACTAATAATGATGAAGAGTAGCAGCGCTATATTTGTTTTTCTCATGATGAATTGCTTTGTAATAATAATGTATGCAATCTCCTTTTAATAAAAAATGGTCCCTTCCGTGAAACATGAATTTCAGTGTTGAACCAGAACCTGTTTATCAGGAAGGGACTCAATTTTAGAGAGGTGGAATGGTTGATTCCAGATATTCAACAACCTCCAGGGTATCGATATCCGTGTCGGAGATGTGATACCTCGTTTTGGTTCTTACTACACCACCCGGTTTTGCATCGGTAAGTGGATAGCTGTTGTCTGAAACAAAAACTTCTTCCGTAAAACCACCACTGTTTTTTTCATAACTGAGCAGATTCCCGACTGCTCCAACCCTAGGTTCAAAAATGATATTTTTGTTACCGGTTGAAAAGCTGATCTGTGCGTTAATCAAGGTGGAGACATAGTTCAGGCCGTATATGTAGGCGCTGCCATTTACAATTAACGATCTGTTGCCGAATAGATCTACATTCTGACCTCTGATCTCCAGGTTTCCCTGAATACCCTCTTCCGGCTGAATATTGATAATTGCGTAATAGCAGTTCAGATCATTGTCGAAGTTTTCTTTATTGTATTCAATCCTTACGGAATCTTTTAATCCTTCCGAGTTGTTCCAGCTCAAAATACAGTATGAACGGTTTACGTCTTCTGCAGGATAAATGTTTGCCCTGAATCGGTAATAGCCCGACTGGGTATGTAGTTCATTTATTTTTGCAGCATAAATGATAGGCCCATCCTTGATATATTGATTCAATAAGTCGTTGGCATTGTCACAACTGACCAGAAAGAGGAAGCTGATTACCGCAACTTTGAAAAAATATTGCTTTATCTTTTTCATATTGATTTATTTAACTAGTAATACTGTTGAATATCTCCGTACATCTCGAACTCATTGATCGTGTAGTAGGGTATTGTCGGATTATATGTCTCCATCAACTGAAGACGCATATAGCGGAAGGTCGCGGTTGTGTGTGCCTCACTGTTCACATTGTCCTCGCTAATGGTGTATTCCTGGTTAAAATTGAAATACTCAATCTCCTCTGGCGTCAAATTATCCCTTTTTGCCGGTTCTCTTCCCACATACTCTCCAATCAAAGTCCAATTACCCGGGAATTTCGACCACCTTTCGCTGTTATCATCGTTGGTACCCCAAATACGGAAACGCTTTACACTTGATCTGTTGTATGTATAAGTAATCGTAGGCCGGGGGTAAATTTTAACCCTACTTAGGCGAACTTCCATATTCAAATCAAAAGTTGCATAGACATTTTGTTCAAAAATTCGATTCGCAGGATCCGGATCTTTTAAGTTATGCACAAATTTGTAACAGTAAAATAGTGTGCCGGTAATCACACCATTGAACATGGTTTGCGGGGCATTGCCTGTACCGTGACAGTTACCATCATTTTGTATTCCTGTAGCTGGATTGATGGCATATGTATCATAGTCCCGACTGCCACCATAAAAAGTGGGATTAAAGAATGTGATTGCTTTTACACGGCTGTAATCGATAAGCTCTTCTTTATAGGGCGTTAATTTATTTATTAAAGTATCCGTTCTGTTACCCCATTTATCGGATACGATAAAACCAAACTTTTGTTCTTTTGAGGGATATTGCCGAACATAGGCGAATGTTTTTAGTGAATCACTAGAGTAGATTGCTTTACTCAAATCCTCCACTAATGAGCCAACACCCTTTTGTAGGGTATCCTCTGCTAAAACATGAATTACGAATGGGTTGGCATGTGCATTTTGCCATTCTACCTTGATGCCTCCAAACGCAGGTTCAACTTTCATGGTCTGGAGTGCAATTTCAACGGGGGAAATAAGTGGTGCAGCTTTCACAACCGTGACATCCGATTCATTTCCGCTGCTATCGATGCAGACCAGTTCCACAGTCATTTCCTCTGTGCCGATAAAACCTTCGACCAATATTGAAGAACTGTATCTGGAGACCTTGAATTCCATTTCTTTACCACGTTTGTTTGTGTAGGTTGCAACTACCTGAACAATGTTTGGATTCCCTTTGGGAAGTGTGAAATGGATTTCCAGAGCACCCGATTTCGGTATTACCTCCCTGACACTGATTTTGTCCGGTTTTTCCGAACTGGTCTTTATTTGCTCTATGCCCATATAGGAATCAGTACATGCTACCATGAGCAGGGAGCTGATCGTGGCCAACAGCAATAGCTGTTTTGTAATATTCAGTTTCATATTTATTCTAGTTTTGTATTGATATTTACCAACCGGGATTTTGAACCAGATTAGGGTTCTGCAACAATGAATTGGTCCTGATAGGCATCAGGTAATCTTTCATCGAGAATCGGGGGATCAGTAAAACTCTAATATTGTAAAAATCTCTCTTGTTTTCCCCATCCTTGTTCCAGCCCAATATTGGCTTGTTGAACATCTCCTCAGCCAACATCCACCTTCTTACATCATAGTAAAAATGTCCCTCAAATGCCAATTCGTTCATTCGCTCCTGGCGGATAATATCTCTTAAACCGTTGGCATCGTTGGGTTTTGTCTTGTATCTGTCAAGCGCATACTTATTCCAGCTCTCCACAACACCCTCCATGCCGGATCTTGCCCTGATCTGGTCGAGGTAAAAGTAGGCATTGTTGCCCTTTGAATCGGTCTTCGTAGGACCACCTACCTCATTGAGGCATTCAGACAACAGCAAATAGATATCAGCCAGTCGAATGATCGGGAATGAGTAATCCTCTCGGATCAAAGTAATCCTGGTTTCAGTATAGGTGGTTTTCAAATGGCTCAGTTTTTTTGCCAGATACCCTGCGTAGGGATATCCCCCATAGGCTTCAGAATGCTTCATTCCACTGCCGTAATGCCTGATCATGTTGGGGTAGGATGCTTCTGTCAAGCTCTTTTCTCTCCCCTCCCAAATGCCGCCATCAAAACCAACCGATGCATAAAAACGGAGAGACCGGTTGAAATGGAGGATGGCTGTCTCCTCTCCCTTCTTGATGAAGTATTTACTGTGTTCTTTGTCGGGAAGCTGCGTGTTATACCTGTTTTGGTACCAACCATTGTTCTCCCATGCTGCATCTTCATCGATGGGTATTCCGTTTGCTGAATAAAAATTCTCAATAAAGTTCAATGTGGGACCGTGCCGTTGTCCAATATCTCCCCCTCCTGACCCCGCCAAATTAAACCATTCGTCGTTGCTCAGCATGGTGCTCCATCTCTGCAGCAAAGTGGTGCTCTCATTGACTGCCCAGATTACCTCCGGGTTCCACGATTCTGTTACTGCCTGACGCAGGCTTACCATTGCCTTGGTGGTATCATTGATATTGGTCATGTTGATGCCCCTGATTGCATTGTTCCCGCCATCAGTGGTGATCAAAATAACCGCACCTTCTTCTTCTGCAGCCCGACAGGCCACATCACAGGCTTCCAATGCCCTTTCCCATCTTTTTCCACTATCCCCGGCAGGAAAGAGCTCTGTCCCTCTTTTGTCCTTGTAACCGGTGTAATAGTTGTTGTTGTTGAATAGCGGACTGGCAGCCAACACCAATGTCTTGGCTTTGATTGACAAGGCGATGGTTTTCGTGAATCTCCCAAATTCACTGACGACATCCAGCTCGTTCATGGTCGGTAGATCTTCAATCGCTTCATCCAGTGTGTTTACGATATAATCTACTACTTCGTCAACCGGAGCCCGGTAGACATTCACTTTGTCTCCTTTCTCCGAAATGGGAACAGCCTTGTCTACAATCGGAATCGGGCCGTAAAGCTGAAACAGGTAAAAATGCAGATACGCTTTAATGGCCTTGGCTTCAGCAATCCATCTGGTTCTGAGCATCTCATCCACATCACGGGGACCACCATTTTCAATCAGTATTTCCTCTAAAAAGATATTGCAATGCCTGATCCCTTCCCATAGATTTCTTGGAGCACCGTTCAGTCCATCCCAGAAATTCATGTAGGGATTGACCGTATTGTTTCCCTTGAGAAAGGCCATCATAGGCGCAGGAGGTCCAGATGATAAACCACCACCGGTATTTCTTTCCGAATAGATAATATCTCCTCCACCGGACAGGCCAAGCGTATTCATGGGAGAAACAAAATTGGGAAGGCTATTATAGCAGGTAAACAGGTATTTCTCTGCATTGTATTTATCTTTAAAAGCATCTTTCAGTTCTGCTTTATCGTCCGGTAAAATATCCAGGAACTTGTTACACCCCGATAAAGTGAAAAGAAAAATGGTTATGATGTAGCAAAATATTTTTTTCATTGTTGTTATTATTAATAAGCAGGTTAGAAATTAAGTTGAAGACCCACATTGAAAACACGCTGCAGAGGATACGCCAGTCCGTTTCCACTCATTTCCGGATCCCATAATTTGAAATTTGAGAATGTCATCAAATTTGTTCCACTTGCATATACCCTCGCTTTTATACCCTTAAATTCAGGGATGGTGTATCCAAACTCTAATGATTTTAACCGCAGGTAACCGATCGACCGCAACCAGTAATTACTTCTCACAAAGTTGTTGTTGTTTCCCTTTGAGGCTGAACCAACATCCGGCGATAAACGTGGCCACTTGGCGTAGATATCCCTGTCGGTCTCCGTCCAGACACTTTCGGCAATAAAGTTTAACATTGCTCTGTTCCCTTTCTTGCCACCAGAGGTGACTTCAACAAAAGGAGCCATTTTTTCCGCATCCAGGAAAAATGAGTATCGCGAAGAACCTTGAAAAAAAAGCGAAATATCGAAATTCCTGTAACCATATGACCCCCCAAGTCCATATTGGATTTCAGGATTGGCCGAGTATCCCATGGGAACCATGTCAAATGAGTTAATCACCCCGTCACCATTGATGTCGCGATACTTGATATCTCCCGCCTGATAATCGCCTATTCCGCTGTTAACCTGTTGTAAGGGAGAGTTGTTTACCTCTTCATCATCGATAAACAGACGTTCAGCCACATAACCACGCTGTTGCCCCACCTTTTGTCCCACAACCGAAAGCCATGGGGCAATTTCAGCGTAATCCAGTTCGTCATACTTGGTAATCCTTGCTGTCCCATAGGTGAAGTTACCCCTGATAATGTACCACATTGAGTTACTGAATGATTTATTATAGTCCAGAGTCAAATCAACACCTTTTCCTACTGCTTCGCCGTAGTTTGTGCGGATGCCTGCAGCCAGTCCCATTGTTGAAGGGATGTCAGGTCTGAGCTGAACAATGTTGGTGCGTTTTTCGTGGTACAGCTCACCTATCAGTGTCAAGTCATCATCCAGCAATCCCAGCTCGATAGCCAGGTTGGTTTTGTATGATACCTCCCATGTGATATTGGGATTTGCATATCTCAGAATATTGATTGTAGGACGACTGAATGTCTCATAGGGATTGTTGCCGAACCTGCCTGCCGAGGGCCCGTTCAGGTCAATGTTTGAGGTAAAAAAGAATCTGTCCCTGTCTGAAACAATGACGTCGTTACCCACCAATCCATAGGTTGCCCGGATTTTCATGCTGGGAACAACCTTCTTGATAGCCGACCAGAATGGTTCGTTTGATACCTGCCACCCCGCACCAATGGAAGGGAAAAATCCCCAACGATGTGCCGGGTCAAAGCGCTCGGAACCGTTTAGTCCAAAGTTAAATTCTGCAAAATAGGTCTGATCAAATCCATACGTAAAACGTCCGGCAAACGAAATATTTCTTGAGGGTAATGATGAATCAAGATTGCTGGGACTTCCATCCATGCTCTCCTTGAGAGAACCCACCAACAGTCCCCCCACGTCGTGTTTGCTTGCAAAGTTCCGGTTATACAACACCGCGCCCTCTCCGTAATAACTGGATCTTACAAACTTGTCACCTGCACTGTAATCGATAAAATCGGAACCACCTTCCGGATTCAAGACAGCCAGTTCATACGGGAAAGTAGTATTTCCCGGGTCATGTGTACCCTTGATATACTGGTAGAAGAATGGTCTGTAACTGCGTTGGATGTTGAAACCTGAATAACGTGTCACGCTTCCTATGAAGCGGGCTCTTAAGCCTTCCGTGAGCATGTTCAGATTCTGATGCAACTCCAGTTGTGCCAGGAGAGTGTTGTTTCGTACATCCTCATATCCTTTCATGATGTCGGCATAAGGATTGATGTATTGGTCGGAACCCATTCCGTAATCGTCGTCAGAATAATTACCAAACAGCATACGATCTACATATTGTGTCTCCCTGTCCGGAGCATATACGTGAGGAAATAAAACGGGGTTGGCAATCAATGTTTTCCCGTAGGTGTTGGCGCCACCACTTCCAAACTCACCGATTGGGCCGGTGTAATCTTCAAAATTTGCGTTGACCCTGACCTTGGCTTCCAGGGACTTCGATAGGTTGAGATTGACGTTCGAGCGGACAACGTATGACTTCAAATTGATGTTGGAATTGAATGGATTCACCTTATCGACCTGCAGGATACCATTGTCCTGGGAAAAAGAACCTGCAATATAATAGGTGGCCGCTTCTCCACCACCGGTAAGATTGATGTTTGCTCTCTGGTTTACAGAATGATCCCTGGTCAGAATATCCTTCCAGTCGACTGCCGGATAGACATATGGGTTCCTGTTCGGATTTTTTGTCTGATCTATTTTACTCTGGGGATAGGTCAGTTCCCCGTGACGTGTCATGCTTGCGATATTGGAATATTCCATGAATGTGACAGGGTCGGCAATGTCGACTTTCGTTGTTGGCGTGGAGACGGAAGTCTCCACACGGATCTGTACATCTACTGCTCCCTTCTTTCCCTCTTTGGTTGTAACCAGCACAACGCCGTTCGCACCCCTTGCCCCATAGAGAGCTGTGGCGGAGGCGTCTTTCAAAATGGAGAAACTGGCAATATCGTCAGGATTTAGCCTGGAGAGATCTCTTGAGGTCATCTCAATATTATCAATCAAAATCAGTGGCGATGTCAGACCACTACCAAAAGAGGTAACACTTCGCACAAAAAACTGGGCATCTTCATCACCAGGTGCCCCCGTTGTTTGATAGGCGATCAGGCCGGCCATTTTTCCCGATAGAGCGGTCGTTAAATTACTGGATGGTACTTTTAAATCTTTGGTGTTGACCGTTGTGATTGAAGAGACAACGCTCTCTTTGCTCTGTTTGCCGAACGCTACAATCACGGCTTCTTCCAACATCTCAGTGTGCTCAGAAAGTCTTACGTTGATAATCTTCGCTTTACCAACTTCAACTTTCTGTGTTAAATAACCGATAAATGAAAAGATAAGAGTGTCTCCCTCATTGACCATCAAATCGTAAATACCGTCAATGTCGGTTGTCGTTCCAAGAGTTGTACCCGCAATCACGACATTGACTCCCGGAATTGGCTCATCGTTATATGCATCAGTTACCTTGCCTGTAATATTAATACGGTTTGATTGTTGAGAATTCTGCATGGAAAGTATGTTTTCATCCTTCCTTGAATCAATGTCAGTATTGTTCTGATAAATGACAACCTGATCTTCCAGCAGCCTATAGGACAGGTCCGTGTCAGACAATATAATATCCAGAATCTCTTCAATATTTTTAGAATTTGCTAATAAAGTAACTTTCTTGTTGATAATCTTTTTAGCATTTCCTGCAAAAATAAACCGAAAATTACTCTTCTTTTCCAACTCTACACAAATTTCTTTTATTGAAGATGATTTAAGATGTAGCGTGAATGATGTTTCCTGTGAATAGCTATCTGCAGCTTGCGAGAAAAAGACACTTAAAAATAACAGGAGTAAGGTTATTTTCATGATGTGTTTAAATTTATTAATTGTTTCTTTCTCCCCGATAGAGTATTTATTCATACCTTTGTTATGATTTTAATTATTAATGAACATAGTAATTGGGAATCAATTGGCCGAACGATATTCGCACTATCGTTCGGCATTTTACTTCAAGTATTTATTCCTTTTGAGGTTCCTTATTCTTTCTTTTCATACATATAATTTTTAAATGGTTCCCTTTTTATAAATATATATCAGTTTGTCTTTTCTTTTATATTCTGTTGCAGATATTAATGAAAGCGCAGTCATCACATTGTCCAGATTGTCCGAAAGGATTATTTTTCCGGTGCAGGTTAAGCCCTGTAAAGAAACACCATCATCCAAATTGAATGAAAGGTTATAGTATCTTTCTATTTGTTTAAGTGCTTCACTTACAGGTGAGTCCGAGAAAGTAAGATACCCTTCCTTCCAGCTTATAAAAGATTGGACATCCACTTCCCGCTTATTGAAACTGCCAGAAATTTCGGAATAAATAGCCTGCTCTTTCGGAGACAGGAATAATTCCTGTTTTTCAGCAGCTTTCAAACTTACTATTCCTTCCACTAGCACTACGTTAGATGGTGATCCGGAATAAGTGGATATATTGAATTTTGTTCCATACACTTTTACATCATAACCTGGCGTATGAACGATAAAAGATTGATTTTTAACGGGTGCGACTTCGATATACATTTCCCCCGAGAGGATCACTTCCCGTTTCATTTCGGAGAATGTCGAGGGAAATTCAAGGGACGAACCGGAATTTAACCAAACGTGTGTCCCATCAGACAACAGAATTTCAGACCGTTTCCCATAAGGAACAATCAACTTGTTTGTGGCATGCTGTCCTATTGAGATCTCCGTGTCTTCAGCGTGTTCACTTTTAATTTGAATCGTTTGATTACCCTTCATCTCCATATCGACATTTCCTTGGAAAGTGGTGGTTCTATCACCTGTTACAAATAAGATATCTTCTGATTCTAGTTCATTCCCGACAATGTAATTACCCGAGTTGGTCAAAACTCTTTCGGATTGATTCGCCACTTTCTGGATGTAGAGAACCGAGATAACTAATAGGCTTACACACGCTGCGGCTGTATATGAAAAAAGGCGGATTCTACGTTTTCTTTTGTATGCAAGAAGTGACTGTTTAAGCCGTTTGATGGCTTCCTGTCTCATAGCGTTTGGTATGGCGTGTGACGAAATATTTACTGACTGGAAATGTTGTTCAGCCAATAGGATATTCTTTCGATCCTCCGGATGATTTTTGATATAATCATTCCAGTACATATCAAGTTCATCGGTTGGAAATAATTTCCACTCAATGAATGTTTCCTCTTTCAGGAACCGGACAAAATCGTTATTGTCAATTTCATTCCGCATAGGTGAATATGAATCAACTCTTTTGATTAATAAAGAAAGTGCAAAGGAATAATTAAAATATTACAGAATCGTTAAGAATTAATTAAGATTTCATTACATTTACCCTTGCCTTATTAGAAGACGAGGATGTATGATAAATATCATCAATATTCATCATAAAAGAAAATTGCATTAAATTAAAATTATTTTACGGAAGGGCTTTTTCGTGCCTAATATCACATGAATTGATAGTGTAAAGTGCTTATAATTAAATGTAATCATGATAGGGCAAGATCCTTATTTTATAATGAAGATAAATAAGGAGATTGTTAACATGGCTTCTTTAAGTTTTACGAACGATCTGTTTACGAGATTTCGGGAAGCGGCGATAGAAATATTCATGATGTCAGAGATTTCGTCGTAGCTGCATTCCTGAATATAGCGCAGATAGATAATTTCACGTTGGCGATGAGTTAAGCGGTTGAGAACAGTTTCAACCTTTCGGCGAATTTCATCGGAATCCTCTTTCAGAATTAATTCATCCTCGACCGTCACGTTCAGATTAAAGGATAGGATCTCTTCGTTCTTTTCATTTGCTGTAAAGAGGCTGGGTATTTCTCTGTTGGATCGCTTAAGGTCCACGAGCCGGTTACGTAACGCCCGGAAAAGGTAAGATTTCAGGTTTTCTATTTCATCCAATGAGGAGTGACGGATGCAAAGCTTATAGAACACATCATGGATAGCATCCATCGAAGTTTGGTCATCGAAGCCCATATGGAGGGCGTATGCATAGAGACCATCCATATTTTCGATGTATGTGGAGGCGATATGTGAGAATTCAACGGTAGACATCTTCAATTATTCGCCAAATTTCTCAAAAATTGCGAATAAAAACAAATGAAAGTGATTTATTTTGAATAATGTTTCAATAAGTACTGTCGAAACTCATCTAAGGAATTTGTTTTTTTACACCATTTATAAAGTAATTAAAAGTTATATTTGCAGCCGTAGCTTATTTAAGCGACACTATTCTATTTCTATCAAACAATGGTGCCATTCCTCTATAAAGTAGCAAAACGGTTTCATACACAGTACGGTGACGAGCTTTACCGGTACACGTTTGTGCTTCCCAACAGGCGTGCAGGGATTTTTCTGCAGAAGTACCTGGCGGAGATTGCCGGTAAACCTGTTTTTTCCCCTGCCATGCTCACCATCCAGGAGCTTTTTGTGTCGCTCTCCTCCTATCAACCTGCCGACCGGGTAGAGATGCTGGTGATGCTGTACCGTCATTTCGGGAAGATCAGCGGATCGAAAGAGTCGTTCGACGATTTCCTCTACTGGGGTGATATGCTGCTTAACGATTTCGATGAGGTGGATAAGTATCTGGCAGATGCAAAGCAGCTCTTCCGCAATGTCCATGACTTCAGGTCGCTGGATGATGACATGACGCATCTTTCTACGGATCAGGTGGAAGCCATTCGCCGCTTTTGGACGAACTTTATGCCGACTGAGGGTAGTGAGACCAAACAAAGGTTTCATGAAACCTGGAAGATTTTGTATGCGCTATATGTTTCCTTCCGGAGTGAATTGATGGGGAAGGGCCGAGCCTATGAAGGGATGATATACCGGGAAGTGGCTGAAAGAACGAAGACCGGAAATGAAAAGGAGTGGCCTGCCGGACACTTTATATTTGTGGGACTGAATGCACTTACTCCAGCGGAAAAGATGTTAATGGATCATCTGAAAAATCAGCATAAGGCTGATTTTTACTGGGACTATGATTCTCCACTGGTGCGCGATCCACAAAACCGGGCATCGTTTTGCGTACAGGAAAATCTTACCCGATATCCGTCGTTATTCACACTGCCGGAGTCGGATGAGAAAACGGACAAAACGACGATTGAAGTTATCGGCGTCCCTTCCGGCGTAGGACAGGCAAAGCACGTGACCCACATTCTTTCCCGGCTCATCGGGTCGAAGGCGATTCCCGATCCCGGCGAAGCCATCAACACTGCCATAGTGCTGCCCGACGAAAGTTTGCTGTTACCCGTTCTTTATTCCATCCCGCCGGAAATAGGAAAGATCAACGTGACCATGGGGTACGGATTATCTCACTCTTCTATTGCCAGCCTGGTGGAGCATGTGGCACTTTTGCAACATAATTTGCGTAGCTGGAACGGCGAAACCGCCTTTTATCACCGTTACGTGAAAGCGTTGCTCAATCACCCCCTGGTGAACGGAGCTGCAAGTGCAGAAGTGGAATCCCTCAAAGAACATATACTCACCCATAATCGCATTGTGGTACCGCTGTCGGAGATTCCCCGCCACCCCCTGCTGTCACTGATCTTCACTCCGGTAACCGGCTGGGAGGAAGCCGGCGATTACCTGCACCGCATTTTTATCTATATCTATCAGTTTCTTACCTCCGAAAAGAATACGGAAAACACCATCGGAGAAAAGAATATGTCCGGGAAACATGATGAAACCAAGCCGGGAGATAACATCCATTCGGCCGATATTGAGCAGGAGTTTATAGTTCAGTATTATAAGACGGTTACCCAATTACAGGACCGACTAAAAGGGGCAGGGAACATGACAGTGGAAACATGGTTCAGTCTCCTGAAAAAACTGAGCCGCAGTATCAGTGTATCTTTCAGCGGTGAACCGCTGATGGGCCTGCAGGTTATGGGTGTACTGGAAACACGTACAATCGATTTCGAGAACCTGATCATCCTATCCATGAATGAAGGGGTGTTCCCACTGGGAAATTCTTCCAGCTCGTTTATTCCCTATACGCTGAGAAAAGGATTCGGATTGCCCACCCATGAGTATCGGGACGGCACCTATGCCTATCATTTTTACAGGATGATCAGCCGCGCCAAAAAGGTGTATATGTTGTACGATACCCGCACCGAGGAGATGCAGACCGGTGAGGTAAGCCGATATTTTTATCAGCTGAAGTACCTGTATCACCCTTTATTTGAAATTTCGGAGCGGGTGCTTACCTACGATGTTTATGCTCCGGAGATTGGCCCTGTCCTGGTAACAAAGACGGCGGAAGTGATGCGTAAGCTGGATGATTTTCTTGGAGGAAAAGAAAAGTATTTGTCGGCTTCACTCATCAACAATTACATCGACTGTCCCCTTAAATTCTATTTCACGGCGGTTGAGGGACTCCGGGAAGAGACGGAAGTACAGGAGTCTGTGGAGTCGGATGTGTTCGGATCCATTTTTCACAGGTTGATGGAAATCATCTATAATCGATACAAAGATAAGGTTGTAACACCCGATGCGCTGGAAAGTATTGCAAGGGACGAGGCTTATCTGACAGATATGTTAGAAAAGGCATTTGTGCGTTATTATTTTATGGATGAGGACAATCCACGTCCCCTGCAAGGGCAGCATTACCTTATCGGGGAGATTTTACGAAGCTATGTGAAGCAAACTCTGAAGATGGACAAACAGTTCACCCCCTTCCGGTACATTGGCTCGGAGTACAGGTTCCGCACAATATACCGTGCCGATGAACGGTTGAACGTAAATTTTAAAGGAAGTATCGACCGCATTGACAGGGTAGGGGAATTGGTACGGATTGTGGATTACAAAACAGGTGCCGGTCCTACTTCCTTTCGGGAAATAACCGACCTGTTCGATTCGTCAAAAAATAACCGCCCCTATCAGATTCTGCAGGTCTTTGTGTATGGATTATTCTATCTTCTAGAAAATCCCGGTGTGCGCATTACGCCGGCAGTTTATTATTTGCGCTCGGTTTTCAAAGATTTTAATCCATCTATCTTTTTCGGTAAGCATCCCATCGATGATATTTCGGTCTATATGGAAGAGTTCAGCGAAATGTTTCGTAGTTTATTGAAAGAGATTTTTGATCCTGCAGTTCCATTTATCCAAACACCTAACTCGAAAAACTGTGAATGGTGTGCCTTTAAAAGTCTCTGCAACAGGTGAATACTGTAAGGGTCTGACAATTAAATTACTCTTCCCGGCATGGAGGACCCTATCACAAAACGGAGCGTGAACCAGTGCGTGGAGCCACCAAACCCTGCCACGTCACCTTCATAATCGGGCTTTTGAAACTGATAGCGTAAACCCACTTTCAGGATCCTGTTTATCCCGGTCGGATCATAATCTTTATCCGGGAAATTGTAGTCCACCCCAAATCCGGCATTCCATACCAGAGAGTTTATTTTTAGTGCGGAAAGAACCGGATCGGAATTGGCCGTCTTCAAGTTTGGCTCAATAAAACCGTACCCGATGCCTGTAAAAGGATAAAAACTGATATTGTCCGCTTCGAGGATGTTTATTCCGATGTTGCCGCCGATAAAGGCGTGCAGGGCATTGGAACCTTTCGGCCAGGTAGACTCGTCGTTGACCATCTCGACGGGGATATTCCGGAGAAGTGTGTTGGAAGAGAATCCACCGTTAATCATGAAAAACATTTTGTTGTAATAGATATTGAGCTCTGTATCGACTGCAAACCCTGTCTTAAAATTATTACCCAGGCTACCTGCAGGAATCATGGTACCCATTCCCGCACCCCATGAAAACGCCCATGGAGAGGGCTCAACGTGAACATTTTGCTGAGCAGAGACTGATCCTGATAAAAGGGATATTGCCAGGATAAGCGTCACAATTTTTGAATGCATAGTTATTTTTGGTTTTTATTTGTTCTTAACGCTTTTAAAATGATGGTAAGCGCGGTGAGCAGCATGATAAGCAATGCTGCGTATGCTATTCCATCGGTCACTTTGATGCTCTGTGGATCGAACCTGAATTCAATCGTATGTTTTCCTGCAGGTACAGGAAGGGCACGCAGTGTATAATTTGCGCGGATCATCTCAGCTGGTTGGCCGTCGATGCTGATCTGCCATCCTTTGGGATAATAGACTTCGGAGAAAATAGCCAGTTCCTCTTTTTTTGCATCTATGGCGTAAGTGACAAAATCGGAGTCATAGTCAGTCAAGGTAATTGTCGACGCTGAATCTGCAGGAGATGGCTTAAACCCTGTTTGAAATTTTTCAAAAACCGGGGCATATTTCTTGTCGGCCACAGCCTCTCTCCGCAGATCAATGGTTCCCAGCGCATCAATCTCTTCATCCGCACTCCCCACAAATGTCAGGTTGTCTACAAACCAGGCATTGCCCATGGCATACGGGTTTTTAACAGGGATGGTACTTCCATCCTGTACAGGCATGATTATCCATCTGGTATTTAGCATGTTAATCACTTTAAACCTGCTGGCATCCACCGAGTCCAGTCTGCCCTGTGTGTCGATGATATTCTGTTGCAACGCCATCATTTCACCGGCAATATGTCGATCTATCAGATCCTGGTAGCGACGCAGTTTTGCGGCATGATACCCACCGATGACCTTGTGCCAATAAGGTGTGATGCCATCATTGAAGGTGCTGGTGGCCATGTTCAGTACCCGGTAGTACTTGGTGGTATCCTGCAGGATTACTTCATCGGATGGCGACTTTGTGAATAGTTGCTGTGGATTGTTCTCCGGTACAAAGTCGGCATCGTTCAGATACCGTTTGTTTACATCCCACATATCTGCAAGGCTCAATAACAAAATGCCGGCAATCATCCATTCTGCCTTTATCTTTTTCTTCACAAAGAACCATACCAGCGCAGTGCCAATGGCAATGATGAAGAAACTTCGCCATGCATCGGCCGTAAATAGTGACACCCGCATTTCTGTCAGGTTGCCCATGACTGCCTGAATATGTTCTGGCGGCAGGGATTGTAACGCTGTCATCTCAGAAGAAGAAATAAACGAAGAAAAGAACAGTTTGGGAGCGATGGCGAATAGCAGCGCAATGCCGGCTGTGACTCCAAGACTTATATAGAGTGGTTTCCTGTTGTTTTGGAACTGATCCGGTTTGCTGACAATCTCTTTCAGGGTCAGTACTGCAAGCAGGGGGATACAGAATTCCGCCACTACAAGGATGGAGGATACAGCCCTGAATTTGTTGTACATGGGCACGTAGTCGATAAAAAAATCGGTCAGTGGCATGAAATTTTTTCCCCACGAAAGCAGGATCGAAAAAATGGTACCCGCAAGCAGTGCCCATTTAATGGGCCCTTTCACGATGAAGAGCCCCAATACAAACAGAGTCAGCACAAAAGCACCAACGTAGACGGGGCCCGAGGTCCCCGGTTGCTCTCCCCAATATTGGCCAATCTGCTGGTAGAGCTGGTTGTACTCGGGTCGCGCTTTGCGCATCGCCCGCTCATTTTCGGAGATCGGAACGGAAGCACCCCCCTTTGTGTTGGGCACCAGCAACGTCCATGTTTCCCCTATGCCGTAACTCCAGGCAGTGATATAGTCGCGTTCCAGACCGTCGCCGGTTTTATTTTCTGCTTCATGATGCGTCAACTCCGACTTGCCGCGCATGGTCTCTTTCGAATATTCATAGGTGTGGTAGAGGTTGCTGGCATTTGCGGCCACCCCGATGAGTCCGGCGACAAGCACCACCGCCGATGATTTTAAAAAATCAGGAAGCTGCCTGGTCCGGATTGCTTCCGCCAAGAAAGCGATCACGATAAAGAGCATGACAAACAGAAAGTAATAGGTCATTTGAAGGTGGTTGGCCGAAATCTGGAATGCCACGAAGATCATGAAGAGCAGTCCTCCCGTCAGAAATTTTTTCCGGTAGATATAGATCAATCCCGCTACCGTAGGCGGGATATAGGCCAGGGTAATGAATTTCCAGATGTGCCCCGCTGCGATCAGGATGAAAAAGTAGGACGAAAATGCCCATATAACTGCTCCCAGCGCACTCAGAAGCGGGGAGGCCTTCATTGAGCGCATCAGGATATAGAAGCCCAGTAGCATGATGAACACCAGATAGACATAGTTTGGCAAAAACAGGGAATAGACTTTTTTCGCCAGATCCTGCGGCTTGGAGGAGTCGTAGGTGGGACTCATCTGGTAAGAGGGCATGCCGCTGAACATGGAGATATTCCAGCGGCTGCGTTCACCGTGATGACGCTCCATATATTCACGCTGTTCCTGTCCTTGACCGATGGCTGCCAGCGAATCGTGCTGTGCGATAGCCCGTCCTTCCATCACTGCCGGGGCAAAGTAGATGAAAGAGATAAGAATAAATCCCAGGATCACTGTCAGATCTGGAAGGAGCTTTTTAAATGTGCCGGAATTGTCCATTGTCTGTCCTTTGTGTTTTAACATTAAAGTCACAAATTTACATTTAATTCTCCTAAATACCCACGAAAGTTTAAATTGAGTTTGCATCCGGCCCATCTGGCCTTTTGTACAGTTTTGAATCCCATTCTGCCAATGAATTCCATCAGACCGGCATCGTAATTCCCTGATCCATATATTACGGAAACTGATCTGAGCACTCGGGTCACCATGATCCTGCAGCCGGATAGGGCCCGCACCATGTTCCTTTACTTTCAGATGACCTGCGGGAGTTACAACCTGAGGTTGAGGTTGCCACTACTCTGTCATGGCAGGTTTCATCGGAGCCTGCCCCGGCTATTTTGTCTCATGGGCTGTCAATGAATGTGAAAGGAATAGTGTTGACGGAATAGATAAAATAAAGATTTCATATGACTAAAATATTTATTTTCAATGGTGTCATATGGAACTCGCTTTAGTCATGATCTTGTGTGATAATGATTTTGACAAAGTCGATTACTTCGTGATTCATGCTCGTTTCATATGGTTGCAATTAAAATGACAAATAATGCTACTCTTTTATGTAAAGAACATATGAATGTAAATAGAATTTGTGATTTATGCGAATCAGTATTTGAAAAATTGGATAAATGAATGCGATGGCAATTTTGCCCATCGTGTGTATAAGTAATCCTTTTGTGATTTATAAAATCATGGAATTATGCAGTCCGAGTTTTGAATTCAAATAATCAATAAGGCAAATATTAGTTAAAAATATGTAAATATAACGTTAAAACCGAATATATTTATTGAAGTTATAATTTAAGTTGCTTTATTTGTCAGACAAATCAGATTAATAATACCTGTTATGCATTTTATCTGAACACATCTCTCATTTTTAAATGAAGACAACATATTTGAAAATAATCATACAATGGAAAGACTTAGGATACAAAACAATTCAACCACGCTGGTGGATCAGGTCGAAGACAAGCTTTTGAACTATTTCAAGGAGAAGGATCTGCGAAAGGGAGATGCCATTCCCAATGAAATGGAATTAACTGCCTCGCTGGGTGTATCGAGGAGTGTGGTCCGTGAGGCATTAAGCAGGTTGAAGATGATGGGAATAGTTGAGACACGCACACGACGGGGCATGCTGCTTTCAGAACCTTCTATATTTGGCGGAATGAAACGTGCGGTGGATCCGAGAATTTTAAGTGAGGACACCCTCTTTGATATACTTGGATTTAGAATTGTTCTGGAAATAGGCATATGCAGCGAGATATTCCGGAAAATTACACCTGACGATATTGCAAGCCTTGAAGAGATTGTGAATGTGGGGATCATGTATGAAAATAATGAATATGCTCCTTTTAGTGAGTTTGCCTTTCATACGACACTTTATAAAATAACTGGCAATAAAACCATTTCTGAGTTTCAGAATATCATTCACCCGGTGATGACATTCGTGAAAGACAAGTTTCAGGAGTTTCTGGCTCCCATTAATATCCGGTTGAAAGAAGAAGAGCGTATTGTAACCCATATGGATCTGCTGCGGTATTTGAAAGAAGGAGACGAAGACGGGTATAGAAGAGCCCTGGAAGAGCATTTTGAAGTTTACAGAATTTTTATCAGTCAAAGAAATCAATATCACGTTGCTCTGCAAAACGGCTGATTTGACTGGTATAGTAAAGCGTTTACAAGACTTTTCCCGTCTTTGTAATTATTTGCCGGACACAGAAAATATACTAACCAATTAAATATTTATGAACAATTACAAAAAACTAAAAGGATTGATCGCCGCAGTTTTCACACCCCTGGATACACATGGTGATATTAATTATTCCGTGATTAGAAAATACGCGCAACATATCAAGGATTCGGGAATATCGGGTGTATTTGTTTGCGGGACTACCGGGGAGTTTACTTCCCTCACCACAACCGAAAGAAAAATGATTTTAGAGGAATGGATAAAACGGGGTAAAGGTGACTTTCAAATTATTGCCCATGTGGGCAGCGATAACCAACGCGAGGCAATCGAGCTGGCACGTCATGCTGCAGTGCAAGGCGCAGATGGAATCGGGTGTATCGCCCCTTCATTTTTCAAGCCGGAAAAAGTGAAGGATCTGATCGATTTCTTTGCGCCTATTGCTGCTTCCGCACCACAATTACCATTCTACTATTATAACATGCCCTCCATGACCGGGGTAAATCTTTCGGTTGCACAGTTCCTTCATGAAGGGAAAAAAAGGATTCCCAACCTGGCAGGTGTGAAGTTTACACACCACAACCTGATGGAAATGGGCGACTGTATTCAGCTGGATAATGGGGCATTTGAGGTGTTACACGGTTTCGACGAGACACTGATTTGCGGATTGGCTCTCGGTGCTGTAGCCGGTGTAGGGAGTACGTATAACTATATACCCCATATCTATCTGAATATTTTGAAATCCATGGAAAGTAACGATGTGGAAACGGCACGAGCCTTTCAGGTACAGTCGGTTGAAATGGTGAAAATCATTATTCAATATGGAGGAGGAGTGAGAGGCGGGAAAGCCATTATGAATCTGATGGGAATCGAATGCGGATCATGTCGCCCGCCATTTGCCACATTCGAAAGGGAGGAGTATGATGCTCTTCAGGAGAGTCTACGGAGCGTTGGTTTATTGGTAAAATAAAGAAGGGAGTGTGTCCTGTAAACAATACTCCCTTCAGTCAGAATTTAAAAACACAATTATTTTTAAAATCAATACAAAGATGAGAAAAATTTATCGATTTTTGGCCTTACTAGTTGGTTTATTTGCTTCTATTACCTTTCTCCGGGCACAGGAGATAACAGTGTCCGGGACCGTGAATGACAACGAAGGTGAAACTTTGCCGGGCGTTTCCGTGGTTGTGAAAGGTACTACTCAGGGAACGGTGACCGATATAGACGGAAATTTCCGATTAACTGTCCCGAAAGGTGGCACACTGATGTTTTCATACGTAGGTTTTCAAACACAAGAGATCATCATTACAGAATCAAGACAAATACGCGTGGTGATGCAACTTTCCACCGTGGAACTGGAAGAGTTTGTAGCAATAGCCTATGGGACGCAATCCCGCGCATTGGTAACACAGTCTATATCGAGCGTTGGGGAGGAGGAATTTCTAAAAACACCCGGACAAAATCCTTTATTGCAATTACAAGGGAAAGTGGCGGGTTTGTCATTACAGATGCAAAACGGGCAACCTGGGGCAAACCCGCAAGTATTTATCCGAGGAGGAAGCTCCACATCTCCCGAAAGTGATACACCTCTTTTTATCATTGATGGAATAGTTTCTCAGGGATTCAGAAATATTTCAGATATGAATCCTTCCGACATTGAGTCCGTAGAAGTTTTAAAAGATGCAGCCTCAACAGCAATTTACGGTTCCAGAGCGGCAAATGGTATTATACTTATTACGACCAAGTCGGGTAAGGGAGGAAAAACGAAAGTGAATTTTAAATATACCTTCGGTATAGAAATGCAGCCGGAGAGAATTCCTCTTCTGAACGCAAAAGATTATATCTTTTTAACTCGGAGTAATACCGCCAAGTTTAACAAAGCCGATCTGACTTACAATGGCAAAGAAGACCAGGCAAAGTTTCTGAATGGTTCTTACGGCATGTCTACCGGAAATCCCAGAAATTCCAAAAATACGCTTGAATTTCTGGATGTCTATTTGGCCAATTACGGACAGCAATACGTAAGCAATTTATTGGAGAGAGAGGGTTGGCAAACAATGCAGGATCCTGTAACCGGCAGACAACTCATTTTTCAGGACAACGATTTCCAGGATGCTACCTTTACTACCGGCAACAAGCATGAATATGATTTGGATGTAAGTGGAGGAAATGATTTTGCCAGCTATTATGTGGGACTCAGATATATGGATCAGGATGGTATTCTCAGAGGTACAAACTATAAAAATTACAGTATCCTGTATAACGGGGATTATAAATTAAGCGATACATGGAGAATGTCTACTAAGGCGAACTTTCAGGTAAGAGATTCTAAAGGCGGGGGGAATACGAACAATACGATATCCAGAAGTATTTTGACGCCGCCCACCTATCGACAGTATTATGAAGATGGAACTCCCGCACCGGGTGAAGGTATCTCGTCGTTCCGAAACAGGCTTCATGAACTTTATTATAAAGGGAAGTACGATGATGTGACCGTCTATCGTACCACATTTCAAGTTGGTGCCACATGGGATATATTGCCCGGGTTGATATTTAGCCCATCAGCATATTATTTTGGAACAGAGGGGCTAGAGAATTATTTCCAGGCCCACAACGAGACCACGGGTAACACGATACGTCCAGCATCGGCCGATCATAACTACGACAGACATCTTCAGGGTGATGCACTGCTCTCTTATGATACGAAATTTGGTGAGAACCATAATGTGTCTGCTGTTGCAGGAACAAGCTATACAAACGATTATAGCTACAGACTATCGGCAAGCGGCAGTGGGGCCATGATTGACCAGATCCCCACTTTAAACGCCACGGCCGACAGTACACAACGTGCAAGTTCCACGAAAACATATGAAGCAACTCTTAGCTATTTTGGACGTGTAAACTACGATTATAAGGGAAAATATATGGCGTCGGCAAGTTTACGGACTGATGCTTCGTCGCGTTTTGCGGAAGAAAACATGTGGGGTGTTTTTCCCGGGTTATCTGCAGGATGGAACATGCACAGAGAAGAGTTTTTTGAACCTTTGATGAATATTATGAGCCGATGGAAGTGGCGTGCAAGTTGGGGACGTACCGGTAACAATAATTTAAGTGTCGCCGATTCCCGTGGTGCCTATACTATTACTGGCAGTAATTACATGGGTAGCGTGGGTATCCTGAATACGAGATTGAAAAATTCCCAGCTTCAATGGGAAACAACCGATTCTTATGATATTGGGATTGACATTGGTTTTTTTAAGAACCGACTGAATTTTATGTTTGACTACTATAATAAATTGACTCATGACCGTTTATACGACGAGCCGCTATGGTATTCTACAGGTTTTAGTTCAATCAAAAGTAATTATGGCTCAATCCGGAATACCGGTTTTGAAATAGAACTGGATGCAACCCCCATTGATATACAAGGTTTCATCTGGAATCTGGCCATGACCTTTTCGTATAATAAAGGGGTTGTTGAACAACTTCCTGATAACGGGGAAGAGAAAAACAGGGTAGGCGGTAATTTTATATACGATCCTGTCACCGGCAAGGAGATGAAAGTTGGAGGAATAGCCGAAGGAGAACGCTTTGGAGGAAGGTGGGCATTCAACTATTTGGGTACCTATCAAACAGAAGAAGACGCGTCAAAAGCTCCGGTGGATCCGAATGCTCAAAGCCGCCGAAAACATGCGGGAGATGCCATTTTTGAAGATGTGAACGGCGATGGGAGACTTGATGTGAAAGATATGGTATTTATGGGATATATCCGTCCTGACAAAACAGGAGGCATTATTAATACATTCAGTTATAAAGGATTGACAGCAAGGGTCGTAATGGACTGGGCTGTAGGTCATGTGATTGACAATGGATTTAAGGGACAAATTATGGGTAGCTCCAGAAATAACAACAACGCCATTAAAGAATCGATGACCAATACCTGGCAAAGTGCAAATGATGGTACCAGATATCCCAAGTATACCGTGCAAAGTGATTATGATTATCAATACAGAAACAATATGAGATGGGATAATCAAATAGGGAATAGTGCCCAGGGAGCGACCAATAACAGTTTGTACTACAGCAAAGGTGATTATTTGGCATTCCGGGAGATATCACTGAGTTACCAACTCCCGCGATCGTGGGTGAAAAGTGTTAAATTAAGCGGCATAGAAATTTTTGTAGGAGCATATAATCTGGGATATATCACCAAATACGAAGGTATGTTCCCCGAAATTTATACAGGTTTGGACTATGGTATTTATCCCAGGCCAAGACAGTTTAATACAGGGGCCAGGATTAGTTTCTAAATTATTATTCCAAATATCTCAATAAAAAATTATATGAAACGAGCATGATAATCATTATCATACAAGATCATGACTAATGCGAGTTCCATATGACACCATTGAAAATAAACATTTTAGTCATATGAAAAAGACAATAACATACATACTGATTGCAGTTTCATTATTATCCTTTAATTCCTGTAATTTATTGGATGTAGACAACGTTTCCTCTATTTCAGGAGATGGTTACTGGCAGTCTAAAGGAGATGCGGAAAGTTATCTGATAGGTATCTATACAAGTTTGAGAGATGTTTCGAACGCAACACTTCATTTTGAAGACAGGGGAGAAACATTTGAAGTGGGACTAATAGGTGGACCATCCAATCTCTTTACCCAGAATCTGACTTCACAAAATGGATACGGCTGGAATAGTTACTATACGGTTATTCAACATTGTAATATGTTGATTAAGAATATTGAACCGATCAGTTTTGGCATGGAGGCTGATAAAAATGTCATTCTTGCAGAAACTTATTTCATTCGTTCATACATGTATTTCTGTATTCTCAGAATTTGGGGGGACGCCCCCTTAGAATTGGACCCGACAGAAAATGCCTCCAAACCCAAACTCGGAAGATCTCCTGCTACTGAAGTACTTCAACAGGCAATGGCCGACGTAGATAAATCTATTGAGTTGTTCCCACAGGATGGTTATCCCAAGGGTAAAGGAAGGGTGTCAAAACAAGCTTCATATGCATTGAAAGCCGATCTGTTGCTGTGGAGAGCAAAAGTTCTGAATGGCACAAATCAAGACTATCAGGAAGTAATAACAAATGCCGATTTGGCAAGCAAAAATCTTTCGTTGGAAGAGGATTTCGCCAATATTTACGGAACCAAAAAAGGAAAAGAGGTGATTTTCGCGATTCATTTTGAACTTTTTGAAAAATCAGATCACTATAGCAGCAAATTAAAACCTCGGGACGTGTTTGTAGAGAAAGCCATTAATAAAGATGATATAGCATATGCAAAAAGTGGTGCCGGAACCAATTATGCACCCAGTGAAAGGTTGATGGCTCTATTTGAAGAAAACCCTGCAGACGATAGAAAAAATAAGTCATACATTAAGGCGATCGATGCGGATGGCAATCTCATCGGGGTTTTTGATAATAAAATGAGAGGTACTAAAACAGAAGGAGACAGAAGTTATGATTCGGATATCATTATTTACCGGCTTGCAGAAATGTACCTATTCAAAGCGGAGGCTTATGCTGCGATGGATAAACTGCCGGAAGCAATCGCCGAATTAAACAAAGTGAGAAACAGGGCTAAAATCGGAAATTATGCCGGTCCCACAGATAAAATATCAGTTGAAAAGGAGATACTCAGTGAAAGGGGGCGGGAATTGTATCTGGAAAGAAAAAGATGGCCCGATCTTCTTCGATTTCATTTCGGTGGAACAATAGATGTATATGAGTTTGTTCCCAATCTGAAAAGTAGAGCGGACGATGGAATTCGCGTGCCGTTGTATCTTGCTATTCCATTGAGAGATATAGATATTAATCCTAATCTGGAACAAACCGAGGGGTATGAAAACTTATAATAAACAATCATTTTTGCTTTTCTTTTTTATCTTGCAGTTGCTTGTATTATCCTGTGGCAGCAATACAGATTTACCTCCTGATCCTGCTCCTGCTCCGGACCCTGATCCGTCTCCGGAGCAACCTTTAGAATTTAATTATGTTTTTGAACAAGGAACACTTGGTTACGAAGCATATCGGATTCCTGCGATCGTGAAAACCAATGGAAATATATTATTGGCATTTGCTGAAGCCCGCAAAATGAGAAGCAATGGCGACTCGGGCGATATCGATTTGGTTGTCAAACGTTCATCCGATAACGGAAAAACCTGGAGTAATCAGATAATAATCTGGGATGATGATTTGAATACCTGTGGAAATCCGGTTCCCATTGTAGATGACAAAGGAAGAGTCCATCTCCTGATGACTTGGAACTACAAGGATGATAAATGGGGTGCACTTGTAAACGGTACGGGAACCGACACCAGAAGACCTTATTATTCCTATTCCGATGACGAAGGAAAAACATGGAGCAAACCGGTTGAAATCACGAAAAGCATAAAAAAACCAATCTGGGATTGGTATGGAACGGGTCCCGTTCATGGTATTCAAATAAAAAAAGGCATATTCAAAAACCGTCTGGTTTCTCCAAACTATTTTACAATAAGAGAAAATGGAAAGGTTGTAGATTATTCACATATTGCTTACTCCGATGATTATGGGATTACGTGGAAGGCAGGTAATCCTACACCAGTGGGTGAAGTGGGTGAGTGTTCTGTGGCTGAACTGGAAGATGGAACCCTGATACTCAACATGAGAACCGATGAAGGATATTACCGGAAATACAGTTTGAGCGTAGACGGAGGTATTACATGGTCAATTCCCAAAGTCGACGTAAAACAACTGGATGCAAAATGTCAGGGGAGCATCTTGACTATTGGGAGTAATCTCTTTTTATCCAATGCTGCGGCGGCAACAAGAACGAATATGACCATTAAAAAGAGTACCGACAATGGCAGTAATTGGAGTGGAAAGTATATTGTTTATCCTGAAAATTCCGGATATTCAGATCTTGTGGAGATTTCTGAAAATCAGATCGGGATATTCTACGAAGGAGGGAAAAAGCGATATACGGATGGAATGGATTTTAAAGTGGTCAATATAAGCTCAATAAAATGAAACACTCTAAATACTCTTTTATTTTAACAGTCATACTGTTACTTTTTACGGTTTGTTCAAACGATACTCCGGGAGATATGAATCCGAATCCAAATCCGGATCCGTCGAATGACATGATCAAGGCTCCGGAAATATACAAAGCATCGACAGAGGGCTATAGTTGTTTCCGTATTCCTGCCATTGTTCAAACTAGGAATAGAACGTTGCTCGCCTTTGCTGAAGGCAGAAAAAGAAATTGCCGTGATGAAGGTGATATAGATCTGGTGCTGCGACGGTCAACTGATAATGGAGAAACATGGAGTGACCTGGTTATGGTTTGGGATGATGCCGATAATACGTGTGGAAATCCAAGCCCGATCGTGGACATGGAAACCGGGAGGATTCATTTATTAATGACGTGGAACCTGGGAGAAGATAATATTGGAGCGATCAATGCAGGAACAAGTAAAGATACTCGACGGGTATTTTACAGCTGGTCTGATGATGACGGACTCACCTGGGTGAAACCCAAAGAGATCACCTCTTCCGTAAAGAATCCTGCATGGGGTTGGTACGCCACCGGTCCCTGTCACGGAATCATTTTGACCAAAGAACCATATAAAGGAAGGATTGTGGTTCCTTGCGACTATATTGAGGTGGGACCCGGCCGAAAACAGTATTCCCATGTTATTTATTCTGATGATAAAGGGGAAACATGGAAAATTGGCGGCACCTCCGTGGGAGGAAACGAGTCCACCGTGGCTGAATTGTCAGATGGCCGACTAATGCTGAATATGAGAAATTCGAGCCCTTACAGAACTTTTGCTTTCAGCAGTGACGGTGGTGAGACATGGACAACCAGCAGGCAGGATTACGCTTTACCCGATCCTACATGTCAGGCAAGCATACTGAATACACTCATAAATGATAAACATTTCCTTTTCTTTTCCAATGCCGCAAGTGCAAGTCGAATTAATATGACAATCAAAAAAAGCAGCGACAACGGTGCAACGTGGCCGTACTCATATATAATAAACAGTGGTCCTTCCGCCTATTCTGATATTGTAATGGTTTCAGAAAATGAGATCGGCATTTTATATGAAAAGGGGAATAATAATCCGTACGAAAAAATAAGTTTTGAGAAAATTAATGTACAAAAAATCAAATAGAAACATGAAAACAATAAAATCAATATTCTTTATATGTTTTGTCCTTATCGGGTTCATGGCTGCGTGTACCGATGAAGTAGATCAGCCGCTCATCCCCGAATTTAGTTCGGATGTAAAAGAAATTGTGGTTGGAGAAAATATTGTCTTTAAAGATGAGTCCTTGGGTGAACCTTCAAAATGGAATTGGTATTTTGAAGGAGGAACTCCCGCTTCGTCAATTCTTTTCAGCCCTACGGTAAAATATGAAGTGCCGGGTACATACTCGGTCCGACTGGTAGTTGTCAGGGGAAATGACTCTGTAGTAGTAAACAAAGAAGATTACGTGGTGGTAGATTATCCTTCAGAAATTATCACGGATTTCACAGTAGATAAAACAATAGGTACAAATGAAGATCAATTCAGTTTTACAGACATATCAGAAGGGTATCCAACTGAGTGGTTTTGGGAATTCATAACTCAGGAAGGAGTTGTTGTAACAAGTACGGAACAAAACCCTTCATTAAATTTTGAACCTGGAATATATAGTGTAAAACTCACTGTAAAGAATCCCAATATATCTTCAAGCAAGACCGTCTCCGATTATCTGACAATCATTGATAAATACTCCGTAGCCGCAGACTTTGGTGCGGTGTCGAGAAATACATATGCCGGCGGCAGTATCCAGTTTCAGGATAAAACTTCTGGAAACGCAGCCGAGTGGGAGTGGACTTTCGAAGGAGGAACACCCTCTTCTTCCACTGAGCAAAATCCGTTAATCACTTATTCTTCCCCTGGAAAGTATAAGGTGACTTTGAAGTCTTCTAATGCAGTAAACACTTCAACTATAGAAAAAGAACAATTTACTGTCGTTATACCGAGTGAGAATCTGGTTATGTATCTTCCGTTTGATGGAAGTAGTCATGATGCTGGCCCTCATCAGTTAAATCCTGAAATTCTGAATAAAGGGATTGCCGAAATTAAGTTCGATGCTAATTCACGATTTACAGGTAAAAACGCAGAAGGATACTCGGCAGCACAATTTATGAGTATTGATGCTAATAATTATGCAGTTTTGTCTATTCCCGAAACCGATTATTTGGATTTTCAAACTGCAGATTTTACGGTTGCCTTTTGGGTGAAATTACCTCAGATATCCAAAAATGCAGCAATCTTCCATCATGGTTCCGGACCGGGAGCCCGTCCTGATAATGAAAATAGACAATCGTGGTTTAGATTTCAACCTAGTGGTCAGTTTGCCAGATTCTGTGTGGAACAAAAGGGTAAAGCCGGAAACTGGGTTGAATACACAGAGAAGAGAATGGATGACAATTTGTGGCATCACTATGTATGTATATACAAGGAAGAAGGTGGTAAAAAGAATGGCTATATGTATATTGATGGAGTCTTGGAAGCGAGTAGTCTTGGTAAAGACATAAAGACAATCGACAAAACGCCCTATGTGATTGGTGCCAATTACAGATTTACAAACGGACTGTTTGCTCCTGAAAATTTCCTGAGCGGATACATCGATGACTACATTCTCTATAAGAGAGCCTTGAGTGAGGAGGAAGCAATAAAACTTTACACTTATTAAATTGAAAAATAAAATATCTTTCTATAGAATGTAAAGGAATGAATGGCCGATAACTAAATAATGATAAAATTTTATCCGGTTATTGGTCATTCTTTGTTCAATTTAATGAAATCCTACCCTATTTTAATTTAAATAGTAAAAACTACATAGTATGAACAAAATTCCATTGTTTATATCCATTTTGACTTTAATGTTGTTACTTTCTGATAATATTAAAAGTAAAAACTACCAGAACGTTTTGTGGGAACAGGGAACGGGTGAATATAATAATTATCGCATACCGGCACTGGTTGTCACCAACGAAGGAACACTGCTCGCCTTTTGCGAGGGACGTGAGGCGGGTGATACCGGAGATATCAACTTGTTGATGAAACGTTCGGAAGATAATGGGATGACATGGAGCGATGAACAGGTTGTATGGGACGATGCCGACAACACCTGTGGAAATCCCTGTCCTGTGGTCGATGAGGAAACCGGACGAATCTGGTTGTTCACCAGCTGGAATAATGGAAAAGACAAGGAAAGTGATATCATCAATAAAACATCGTTGTCTCCTAGATTACCCTATGTATGTTATTCCGATGACGATGGCAAAACGTGGTCGGAGCCGGCGAGTCTGGAAGAAACATGCCGCGACCCTTCATGGGGGTGGTATGCCACCGGCCCCGGAATAGGAATACAAGTGAAGAAGGGCGCTTACAAAGGCAGGCTGGTTATTCCGGCGAATCATAGTTACGATGATCCGCAAGGAAACCTGGCAGGAGGCCCCTATGGCTATGCGGCCCATGTGATCTATTCTGACGATCATGGAAAATCGTGGCAGATAAGCGAATCCATCAAACCCGGATGCAACGAAAGCCAGGTGACTGAATTATCCGACGGTACTTTGCTGATGAATATGCGTTCCTACAATAATAAACAGGCAAGGGCAATCAGTTATAGCACGGATGGTGGGCAAAATTGGTCGGAGATTGAACACGACTTTCAACTGGTGGAGTCGTTATGTCAGGCAGCTATATTAAATTTTGACAGTGCCGGCAGACAACAGTCTCATTTGTTTCTTAATCCTGCCGTGCCCCATGGAAGAGATCATCTGACGCTTAAAGTTAGCTTGGACGATTGCCGGAGTTGGAGCAACAGTAAGCTGGTGTATGAGGGGCCGGCTGCATACTCCTGCATTACCAGGTTACCGGATGGAAGAGTGGGCCTTTTTTTTGAAGCCGGAGAAAAAAGACCGTACGAAAAAATGATCTTTGTCTCCTTTGACTGGAATGAGATTTTTCTTCCGGGAACTCTCCTGAAAGGATTGTGATTTCTGATAAATTGTAAACAGACCTTCATGAAACCACTTTCCTCAGATAAAATATACGGCAATTGGGCAACGCTGCTCTTGGCAACTGACAAAAACGGAGAGATTGACTTTTCCCGAATGAATGATGAGATTGACGTTTTAATCGATTCACAACCCAATGGAGTTTATTCGAACGGGACGGCGGGTGAGTTTTATTCACAGACCGACGACGAGTTTTTCCGGATCAGTGAGTTACTGGCTGTGAAATGTGAAAAGGCAGACATCCCGTTTCAAATAGGAATCAGTCATATGAGTCCGCAGATATCGCTGCACCGGTTGAAAATGATTACACATTTAAAGCCGGGAGCGGTACAGGTTATTCTTCCCGATTGGTTTCCTCCCACTTTGGAAGAGTGCGCGATATTTCTGAAAAAAATTGCAGCGGAAGCCGGCGAGATCAATCTTGTCCTGTATAATCCGCCACATGCAAAAAAACAGTTACAACCCGAAGAATGGCAGGTTTTAAAAAGGGAGGTCCCGGCATTGGCGGGTGTGAAGGTGTTTGACAGGAATTCTGATCTGCAATGGTATGAAAGGGTAAGAAACAACAGGAATGACATTTCCGTATTTATACCGGGACATAATTTGGCTACCGGCATCACCCTTGGTGCACAGGGAGCCTATTCCAACGTTTCCTGCCTGAATCCCCGGGCTGCCCAGAAATGGTATCAACTTACACAAACCGATATGAATCGGGCATTGGAGTTGGAGCATCGTATCAGGCATTTCATGACTACCCTGATAGAGCCGTTTATTACACAATATCATTTTCCCAATCATGCCTGCGATCGCTTTATGGCTTTGGTAGGTGCATGGGCCGATGTGGGCGCCAATTTGAGATGGCCTTACAGATCCATCCCCGAAGACTTGGCCGAACATGTACGAAAAAAAGCGAAAAATATCATTCCGGAGTTTTTTCAAAAATAGATAATAACATATATATCTTTTTATAATGCATAAAAAACTGCTGTTTTCATTTTCTTTGATCATGCTGATCATTTCATGCGGATATCAAAATCGTGTAAGTGTAGAAATTGATTCACCCACCCTTCCCGTACTGACAAGGAAAGAATACAATGCGCTACAAAAGATCAGGTTGATTCGTGATAATACCGGCTTGGAAGGAAAAGAATATATTATTGAGGGAGTAATACTGTCCCTGGAAGGAACTACCGATATACGCGATATTGAAAATGTAATGCTGTTCAAAGCAGGGGAAAACGATCAATTTGAAACGTGTAATCCGGTGGGAGAGGTACGACCGACAACAGACAGGATTACCTTTTTTCCCCATTTATCCGTGACGGAAGATACGCTTACCCTCTGGGTTTCCGTGTTGCTGAAGGAGAGTACCGATCTCACACACCACATCGGGATACAGTGTGAAAAGATTATCACCGACAAGGGGACACTACACATCCCCGGAAGTGAGGTGAAGTCCCTGAGAACGGGCGTGGCACTCCGTCAGCAGGGACAGGACGGAGTACATACCTCACGCATCCCCGGGCTGGCTACCTCTAAAAAAGGTACGTTGATGGCAATTTACGATGCACGCTACGAAAGTGCGCGTGACCTGCAGGGTCATATGGACATTGCCTTGAACCGGAGCTTCGATGGCGGACGCACCTGGGAACCCATGCAGGTAGTACTCGATAGGAAGGAGTGGGGTGGCATGCCGGAGAAATATAACGGGGTGAGCGATGCCTGCATCCTGGTGGATGATCGAACAGGAGACATTTATGTGGCCGGCCTGTGGATGCACGGATTGTTGGATGCGGAGACAGGGAAATGGGTTGAGGGTTTGACTGCCGACAGCACACGATGGCTACACCAATGGCGTGCGAAAGGTTCTCAGCCCGGCTTTGGTGTGAAGGAAACCTCCCAGTTCCTGATTACGAAAAGCAGCGACGATGGCCTCAC
>Ga0228535_1000280_pt1 | contig 164719 bp, 150 predicted proteins | sample SJ1metagenome_FD_168457 | JGI IMG/M metagenome (GOLD analysis project Ga0228535, IMG submission 168457) | Enriched culture of PCE-dechlorinating microbial communities from Ithaca, New York, USA - SJ1 | ecosystem: Engineered > Modeled > Simulated communities (microbial... > Unclassified... | reverse complement strand
GTATTCCGCAGGATTATATTAATTTTGTCGAAACACAAATCAATAATCGACCAAGAAAAAGATTCAATTACGAATCACCAAGTTTTATGTTTAATCAAAAAGTTGCATTTTCAACTTGAATGTTGCAATTTTCTGAGTCAACAGTTTCTCCAATTGCCATAATTATTGAATCACAAGCAACTTCATCGAATTTTCCGGTTGGAACCGGTCGCCGTCTACCTGAAGTATCAATTCCACCACATGTCATCAACTCAACTTTCAAACCCTTGACTTTATTATTTTTATCAACAATAACTTCCGAAGGTGCTGACATAAATTGAAACTTAATTTGTTCTGCTTCGGATTCTTGTATCTCAACATGATTGGCAGGCATATCACATTTATCTCGTCTGTAAACTATAGTTACATCCTTGCCTAATCTCCATAAACTTCTGGCAGCATCGACAGCGACATTACCTGCACCGATTATCGCAACTTTCTGTCCTATTGGCGGTTGCTTGTCTAATGCAAGTATCTTTAAAATTTCAGTACCCGACCAAACGCCATCTGCTTTTATACCCGGCATGTCTAACTCCATCTCTTTCCAAGCACCGATTGCTAAATATATCGCATCAAAGTTCTTATCTAATTTTTTTATGGAGATTTCTTTACCTAATTTAGTGTTGAAAATAAATTTAACTCCAAGTTTCTTAATCAGTTTAATTTCTTTTTTTAATACTGCTCTGGGTAATCTGTACTGAGGAATTCCATATCTAAGTATACCTCCAGGCTCTGCCATAGCCTCATATATAGTAACATCATGACCCAATCTTACAAGATAAAAAGCAGCAGTAAGTCCGGCAGGTCCGGCTCCAATTATAGCTATTTTTTTACCTGTATCAGGAAGTTTCTCATCAATCAATTTTTGATAAATATCATTTTCTTTACCTAACTTATACATTGTATCTGCCAAATATCTGTGCACCTCTCCCTGCGAAACAGGTTCGTCAAGCATCTCTCTCTTGCAACGCATCTGACAGTGGAAATGGCATATCCTGCCAATCGTTCCCGGAAGTGGATTATCACGTAATGTCAACTCAAACGCATCTTCTATCCTGTCTTCTTTTATCAATTCAATATATCCTGGGATATTCATATGCAGCGGACAAGAATTTTCACATAAAGCCATAAATAAATCTTCACAAACTCCTGCATAACAGCGTTTTTCTTGAATATGCTCCTCGTATTCATGGCGAAAATATTTCAATGTTGTCAGAATAGGATTGGGAGCGGTCTGACCTAATCCGCAAATGGCAGTATCTTTTATAGTCTGACTTAACATTTCTAACATAATCAGGTCGGAATTTGTACCCTGACCTTTTGTTATTTTTGTGAGTATAGCCAATGCTTGTGCTAATCCTTCCCTGCATGGCGTACATTTACCGCATGATTCTCCTGAATTAAACTCCAAGAAATATCGTGCAACATCAACCATGCAATTATCCTGATCCATCACAACCATACCACCCGAACCCATAATTGCACCAATAGAAGCAAGTGACTCATAATCAACAGGTGTATTAAAATATTTTGTAGGTATACATCCTCCAGAAGGACCTCCGGTCTGCACTGCTTTAACCTTTTTTATCGTCCCTGTACCCTCTCCTATCCCAAAAATAAATTGTTCGAGGGTTGAACCAAGCGGTAATTCGACCAAACCTGTATTCTTGATTTTGCCGACTAACGAGAAAACTTTTGTACCCGGACTTTTATCTGTACCGGTTTCTCTAAACCATCTGCCACCTTTATCGATTATGATTGGAATATTACACCATGTTTCTACATTATTAATATTTGTCGGACAGCCATATAGCCCTTTTGCTGCCGGATATGGCGGTCGAGGTACCGGTCGCCCAGCCTTACCTTCAATGGATGCTATCAAAGCCGTTTCTTCTCCGCAAACAAATGCTCCTGCACCTTCTACAAAATCAAATTTAAAGCTGAAATCAGAACCTAAAATATTATCTCCAACTAAACCCAAACTTTCTGCCTGAGCAACTGCCTGCTGCAAACGTCTGATTGCCAGAGGATATTCTGCCCTGACATATGCTATTCCCTCATCTGCTCCCATTGCATATGCTGCTATCATCATGCCTTCAAGTATGGAATGTGGATCGCTTTCAATTTCGTTCCTGTTCATATATGCTCCCGGATCGCCTTCATCAGCATTACAGATAATATACTTTTTCTTGCCGCCATTAGCTTTCATTAGCGACCATTTCTTACCTGTCGGATAGCCTGCACCACCTCTGCCTCGTAGTCCTGAAGTCATCACTTCGTCTATCACATCTTGCGAACTCATACCCGAAAGTACCTTTGCTAAAGCACGATAACCGCCAATGGCTATATAATCTTCAATCGACTCCGGATTTATTAATCCCACATTTCTTAAAACAAGCTTTTTCTGTCCTTTAAAAAACGGCAATTCATTCCACAGCGGATATTTTTCATATCCTCTACCATATTCAATTGATTTCGTAATATGATGCCAGCTCTCAATTCTACATAAAATTCCTTTAGTATATATTTTTCCCGATATTACACCGTTTAATATTTTCAGAGCCTCCTTTTCAGTTACTTTGCTATATATCAGTAGAGGTTTACCTGGCTGATATAATGTAACTAATGGCTCTTCGGCACAAAAACCAAAACAACCTGTTGGCTTTATAATAACAGGTAAATTATTCTCAGTAACATACTCATTTAATGTATCATACAGAACATCAGCACCATTACCAATGCCACAAGTACCCATCCCTATTAAAATCATAGGTTTGTCAGGTAAAATACCTTTCATATATGAACCGCTTAAGAGTTCTAATTGCTGTAAACTTTTTGGTTTCATGACACTTTGACTTTTTTAAGGATTTTGAGTAATTTCTGAGCATTTACATTACTATGTATTGTGCCATCAATTGATATAACCGATGCTTGTGCACATTGTCCGAAACACGCTACCGTCTTAATTGTGAACTCATTATCAGGAGTGGTATAAGTCGGTTCAGTTTCATCATATTCATATCTGAAGCCTAAAACCTGACCAACATTATTGAGTAAGTCGCGTGAACCTTTGGTGTGACAGGCAGTACCGCGACATACAACAATGGTATGCTTACCCTGTGGCTTTAAATTAAAAAACGAATAAAAGGTAACTACGCTATAGACTTGCGTAAGGGGCACTCGCAGTTTGCTCGACACTTGAACTAATGTTTCGACAGGAAGGTACTTTTGTGGATTTAATTCTTGAGCCTCTTCTAAAGTCGAAAGTAACATTCCGGGTCTTTCTTTGTGTTTCTCAACAATAGTGTCGAGAATACGCTCTGCAACTACATAAGGTTTTGTGGCTTCCATAGATTTTAAAAGATATGAGATTAATAATTGCTTAGAAATATAACTGCTTATTAATGAATATTTTGCACATTAATAATCAAAAATAACGATTGCACAAATATATAAAATTAAAAACAAATAAACATATAATTTAACATTTATTTAATGATTTTTTTCTATAATAGATTTGGCATATGATTGCTAATACGATTCCGTAAGTGGTGGTTTCTTCAGGACATTAATATTCCGCAGCAAGCGTGCATCGCGAATGCCGTATCGTATAATAAACAAACGCATGAAACCGGCAATTATGCCTTGATTTTAACTTAACTTTAACGTTTGGGAAAGGGGGGCGGTGGAAAGTTGGGTTAAGTACATAATTTCACAATAAACTCTATGGAGGAACCTTCTGCTTTCATATTACGGGCAATTTCTATTTTCTCTTCTTTTCGACCTTTTGTCAATCCTTCTTTTCTACCTTTGCTTAATCCTTTCTCCAACCCTCTATTCAACCCCTTCTGTTCGGCAAATGACAATGTCTTAACCATGATTTATATCGTTTATTGTTCAAACGTTTGAAGTTTAAACTGCGCTCTCCAAAATTTATTAAGAGACCTACTTCTAAATTATATGCTTCCAAATAATTAATGGCTTGTGCGAAATGTACATCTTGCAACTGTACGACAGCTTTTAACTCGACAGAAATTATATCTTCTACCAAGAAGTCAACTCTTCTCGTTCCTATATGCTGTTCTCTATAATAAATTGGCATTTCAAATTCACGACTAAATTTAAGACCTGCCAGTCACATTTCAATCTGCAATGCTCTTTGACATATTACTTTCTGAAAGCCATTTCCTAATTGTCCGTGTGCTCGCATAGCACAACCGATAATCTGAGAAGTAATTGCTAAATGTGGTTGTTCAATATTTATCATAATAATCACACCATCATATACCTTTTATAATCATCTTAATCATGTAAATCATACAAATCATGGTTAAGACATTATTATTTGTATCGCCATCACGACACGACACAAAAATACGAAATATGATTTGAATAAAAACCATTAAAAGGTAAATTAATCAGGTAGGATGAAAAGTTTTTACCTTTTGCGTGCTTTGTGTAAAATAATATGCTACCATAAAGGCTACACAGTGTCAAAAGTCGACTGACCTGCACCATTCGCATATATTTTCATTAAAAAACTCCGAAAGACCCATCATCCTTCGGAGTTCATATATCACTAATTAAACGATAATTACATCATTCCGCCCATTCCGCCGCCCATTGGCATTTGCGGTGCAGGGCTTTCTTCTTTCTTCTCGGTAATCACACATTCGGTTGTAAGGAACATTCCTGCTATTGAAGCTGCATTTTCTAAAGCTACACGTGCAACCTTTGCCGGATCTACAACTCCTGCTGCATGGAAGTTTTCATACTTATCGGTACGAGCATTGTAACCAAAATCATCTTTACCTTCTCGTACCTTTTGTACTATTACGGCACCTTCTTTTCCTGCATTAGCAACAATTTGTCTCAATGGCTCTTCTATTGCTCTTTTCACTATTTCAATTCCGGTTGCTTCATCTTCATTTTCTGCTTTTATAGATGATAGAGAATCAATTGTTCGGATATATGCTACTCCACCTCCCGGCACTATACCTTCTTCGATAGCTGCTCTGGTTGCACTTAAAGCATCATCAACCCTGTCTTTCTTTTCTTTCATCTCAACTTCCGATGCTGCTCCAACATATAAAACCGCAACTCCACCGGCTAATTTTGCTAAACGTTCTTGCAATTTTTCGCGATCGTAGTCTGAAGTCGTTGTTGCTATTTGAGATTTGATTTGTCCAATACGTAATTCAATGTTTTCTTTTTCACCATCTCCGTTAACAATAACAGTATTGTCTTTAGTTACAGTTACTTTTTCTGCAGAACCTAACATTTCAAGTGTAGCCTGCTCTAATTGAATGCCTTTTTCTTCCGACACAACTATACCACCTGTCAAAATAGCAATATCTTCAAGCATTTCCTTACGGCGATCTCCAAAACCGGGTGCTTTTACTGCACAGATTTTTAAAGAAGCACGTAAACGATTTACTACTAAAGTTGTTAAAGCCTCTGACTCAACATCTTCTGCAATAATTAAAAATGGACGACCTGATTGCACAGCCGGTTCAAGTACAGGTAATAATTCTTTCAAATTACTGATTTTCTTGTCGTAGATAAGGATATATGGTTTTTCCATCTCCACTTCCATTTTTTCTGTGTTGGTAACAAAATATGGAGAAATATATCCTCTATCGAATTGCATACCTTCTACAACTTCAATCGTAGTGTCCGTTCCCTTTGCTTCTTCAATTGTAATTACTCCGTCTTTTGTAACAGTACGCATTGCATCAGCAATCAGTTTCCCTATAGCAGCATCATTATTGGCTGAAACCATCGCAACTTGCTCAATTTTGTTATAATCATCTCCTACTGATATTGCTTGAGATGCAATGTTTTTTACAACTTGCTCTACAGCCTTGTCGATACCTCTTTTTAAATCCATCGGATTAGCTCCTGCAGTCACATTTTTCAAACCTACATTAACAATCGACTGTGCTAAAACAGTAGCCGTAGTTGTACCATCACCTGCATCATCTCCAGTTTTGGAAGCCACTTCTTTCAATAGCTGCGCACCAAGATTTTGAAAAGAATCTTCAAGTTCGATTTCTTTTGCAACTGTTACACCGTCTTTTGTAATATGAGGTGCACCGAATTTCTTTTCTAAAATTACGTTGCGACCTTTTGGACCAAGGGTTACCTTAACTGCATTCGCAATTGCATCAACTCCTTTTTTAAGCTCTTCGCGAGCTTCCATCTCAAATAAAATATCTTTTGCCATAATGTTATTTACGATTTAATTATTTACAATTTCATTATTTACTCCCATTAAATAATAGCAAGAATATCAGACTGACGCATGATTAAATACTTTTCACCTTCAAGCTCTAACTCTGTTCCTGCATATTTACCATAAAGAACAGTATCTCCTACAGATACTTCCATAACTTCATCTTTAGTCCCTTTTCCAACTGCTTTCACTTCACCTTTTAATGGTTTTTCTTTTGCTGAATCAGGAATAATAATTCCACTGATGGTTTTTTCTTCTGCCGCTGCCGGTACTACTAACACGCGGTCGCCTAATGGTTTAATGTTCATAATCTTTCTATATTTTAAATTTATTAATATTTATTTCAACAGAGCTTGGCTTGTCAGATTTTGTGCCAAAGCCTTTTTTTCTGTTTTTCCATACATTTTGTCAATATACAGTCTTGACAGATTCATAAATATATGCCAACTTGACATTATTTTACACACCGAACATGAAAAAACTTACGAATATATATATGATATAATCTTATCAGCCATATAATTATTAGAAAACTCAGGAAAAATAATCTCTTTCCTCTTCTCAACTTCTTCGATAGCAAACTGCTTTAACATCAGATTGTTAATCAAATTTATCGTATCATTTGCTGAGTTAGATAAGAAACATAATTCGTCCAAGCCACTACCTTTTGTCATTTTATCATTTGCGATAATATATCTTCCCTCACAAAGGGATCTAAGTAACTTAATCTTCATGCCGGTTGATTGAAATGTAAGTAATGTAATTATGTGGGCATTTATAATCAACTCATTCATTTCACTCTCTTCCGGATTAACAACCAATCGGACATTCGAGTATTTGGATGATAGTTCCAATAAGAACTTTGGCGGATTCATTCCGGCAATCACACATTTATGATTAAGTTTACTGAATACATTTTTTATTAAATACTCAGCTACTTTATAGTTTTCAGCTACAGATAGATTTGCATGATATAAAATATAGTCAGATTTCCCTTCTTTGGATATGACATCTTCATTAGGGTGAAAGCATGGTATATATCTAACATCTAACTCTGGATATTTTCTTAGTAGATAGTCTGAATCACTTGTAGAGATTGCAAATACAGATTTTGCTTTCTTTATTTTTCTTTGAAAAAAAAACAACTTCAGTGCTTCAGATAAAAAATAAGCTTTTTTCGCTATCGACTTTGTAGCTTTTGACAGGTTATAGTAGTAATGATGTTCAATATTAGCTTCTCGAAAAAATTTATTTCTTTTTTCAATTGATGGATGATCAATATATGAACATGAGACTAAACCTTCAAACAAAATCGGGTAATCATCTGATAATATATTCTGCAATAAAGAATTATTTTTCCTGCTAATAACCGAGAAAGGCAGTAATCTAAAAAAGAAATTCCGATTTAATTTACGTTGATAATAAAAAACCTTACTGCAATATTTATTAAGCATATTTTCTTCTGCTCTTCGATACTCTGAACAATGAAGAATAATATTTACACCCTTTTCTGATAATGATTTAATTCTGTAAAAAACATCTATGGCTCCACCATAATTTGGAGGATATGGGACATCAAATGTAATTATATGAAGGTTTTTGCTCATTTTTACCTTTTAACATCATCTATTGCAACACCATAGACTTCAACGCCAACAGCAAAATACTCAATATTTGTATCTACATAACTTCTTTTAGAAAGTTGTACAGTTTTTACTCCAGTTCGATGTGTCGGGTTGATTTCAAAATAACTATCGCCTAATGTTTCGGGTGCAATGTAAGACCAATATACTCTATCTGTAACATAATCAATAGTAATACCCGGTATATAATCTATTGCCTTTGTCATTGGTGAATCATCAATTCTTTGAGCATCTTTTCCGTTCAGATTTGAAACCCATAATCCTACTGATTCTTCAGGAGCTGTAACTGAAAAATAGATCTTCTGATTTACATGGTCTATCTTAAACGCACGAATTGAATACTCGTTAAATATAGATCCTGCTTCTGGTGATGTCTCACCGCCATCTACATTCTGGCTTAAAATATCAGATTGCCAAAATCTGTAAACACCTTTGCCTGAGCCTCCTTTCGACCAGTAATAAACATTATCGTAGACATATATGCCGCTACTCAACTGATTATTGCCCATGCCATTTCCGAAATATCCCAATCTATCGACTTTAGCTAAATAATATGGTACTGATGTCTGTAAGTCCGAATCTCCTTTCCATTCAAATGCTCCCAGCACTGCATTGTTATTAGGAGTTTTATAAACAAACTCACTGAAATCAGTCCAGTAAATATCAGCATTGGTGACAAAGCCGCTATAAAATCCATGTTCAGCATTTTCATTGCGATTATGGACAATTTCAATTTCCGACTCATCACTTAAATTTACCTTCCTAATGTTTCCATCACCAGGTTTGTCTGCAATTTCTGATTTTATTGAACCTACATTAGAACCCGCATCAAAAATATACAACGAATTTGATAATGTCTGAATGTAAAACGGATGCTTACCTGATGGAATACCTGTCGCAAAAACATCTTCTTCTCCATTATCAAATATCCTTTTTCTCAATATCTTACCGTCTTTTTCTGCTAACAACATACTACGCACAGGAACATCTTCAACCATAAACTTTTTGGATACCGGGTAAATTGAATCGCCTATTGTTACAACAAGATTAACAGTTTCTTCTACACTCTTTTCACTAAAATATACTGATACTGTTGAAGAAGTAGATTTTCCACCAACTAAATCATCACCATGAGCATTGGCAGAAAATGACCAGTTATAGGTAACAGTCCTACTGTATGGGTTATATGCTATTACTTTAAATGTAGCTGTTTGAAAATATTTCACTGTGTCCTCTACAATATAAATTGTCGGAATACTGTCATACACAGTAATTTGCTTTACTTTCACATAATGTTTATTAGAATCCACCATTAAAGTAACATCGTATACACCCGGATTTTTATATATGTAAGTTGGATTTTTAAGTGTAGATTTTCCTCCGTCTCCATAAGTCCAATCCCAACTTTCACCTTCTTCAGTAAGATTTGTGAAAGTAACCTTTTCTCCTATCCTCGGTATTTCCGGAGAAAAAGAAAAATCAGGTTCAATTGGAGTTTTACAACTAAAAATAATAAAAACTATGGCTGTTAAATAAATAAATCTTTTAACTGATGTATACATGTTTATAATCTTTAAATTAGCTTTTTATTTAGCCTGCAAATATAATAATTTATTACAGAAGCTCAATTTGTTATTATCGTATAAAACATGATTTATATTAAATAAATGTATTAATTGGACATTTTCAAGTAGTTTTTTGTACTTTTGCAAGCCACAATTAAAATGTGGTTTTACTTAGTTAGTAATTTATGTCGAATTTTGCACCTACTCATAAGCTCAGCACAAATAAAATTGGTCGTTTAATCTGGGAATACTCCTTACCTTCTATTGTTGGAATGGTAGTGATGTCTCTTTATAATATTGTAGACAGAATTTTTATCGGGCAGGGAGTCGGAGCTTTAGCGATTTCAGGATTAGCATTGACTTTCCCATTTATGATTCTTCTGATGGCTTTTGGGGTTTTGATTGGTGCGGGATCAGCATCGCGTATTTCCATAACGCTTGGTGAAGGAGATATTGTAAAGGCTGAAAAAATATTAAGCAACGCTCTGACACTTACTTTTATAATTACAGGTATAGTCTCTATACTAACATATATTTTCATGGGCGACCTGCTACGCCTGTTCGGTGGTACTGAAGAAACTATCGGTTATGCAGAAGAATATATGTCGATTATTGTTCCCGGCTCTATTCTTTCCGCATTGAATTTCGGATTTAATAATATAATTCGTGCAACCGGCTTTCCTCAGAAAGCGATGTACACAATGTTTATTGGAGCAATTCTAAATGCAGCTCTCGATGCGTTGTTTATTTTTGTATTCGACTGGGGCATTAAAGGAGCGGCATGGGCAACAGTAATTGCTTACGCGGTTAGTAGCACGTGGGTTTTAAGTCACTTCTTTCTTCCGGTTTCTCACATTCATTTTAAAAAGGCTTATCTACGTTTAGACAAAAAAATTGTTGGAGCTATCCTAAGCATCGGAATGTCACCTTTCAGCATGCAACTTGCTTCAAGTTTTGTGGTTATTCTTGTTAATACTACATTATTAAAGTACGGTGGCGACTTAGCTATTGGTGCATATGGTATCATTAACAGTCTGTTAATCTTGGTGATACAAATCGTACTTGGTTTAAATCAAGGTGTGCAGCCAATAGTCGGATTTAATTATGGAGCTAAACAATATGACAGGGTACTCAAAACTGTTAAATATGCAATTGTGATTGCTACAATCCTAACAACATCCGGTTTTTTAGTAGGCTCGTTCTTTTCTAAGTTTTCAGTTGAATTATTTACAACAGATAGTGAACTGATAAACATTGCTTCAAATGCATTGAGGATTACAATTATTATGTTTCCTTTGGTAGGCTTCCAAATTGTAATCAGTAATTTCTTCCAATCAATCGGTAAAGCAAAAATCTCGATATTCTTAAGCTTGACACGTCAAATAATCTTCTTAATTCCTGCGATAATAGTACTGCCTTTATTCTTCCAATTAAATGGTGCTTGGGCTTCTTTCCCCGTAGCAGATGGTTTGTCGGCTGTGGTTGCTGCTATAACAATTTATAATTTTCACAAAAAGTTTAAACAGCTTTAAAGCTCATATCTAAGCTTTTAACCGAATGTGTCAGTGCGCCTACCGAGATATAGTCCACACCACATTCAGCATATGTTCTTAAAGTATCAAAAGTAATTCCTCCGGAAGATTCTGTCTCGTACTTTCCATTAATAATAGCAACAGCCTTACGGGTATTTTCCGGCGTAAAATTATCAAGCATTATTCTATCAACACCACCCACAGTCAAAACTCTATCTAACTCTTCAAAATTTCTTACTTCAATCTCGATTTTCAAGTCTTTACCTTTGTCTTTCAGATATTGCTTTGCTCTTTTTATAGCATTCTCGATTCCTCCTGCAAAATCCACATGATTATCTTTCAACAATATCATATCATACAAACCTACACGATGGTTTACCCCGCCTCCTATTCTTACTGCTTCTTTTTCCAACAATCGCAATCCCGGTGTGGTTTTTCTGGTATCTAACACTCTCGTATTTGTACCTTCAAGCGCTTTCACATACTGATTAGTTCTTGTAGCCACTCCACTCATCCGTTGCATAATATTCAACATCAATCTCTCTGTCTGCAATAATGATTGAACTTTCCCTTCGACAACAAACGCAATATCTCCAACTTTTACCGGCGAACCATCCTGTATAAAAACCGTCATTTTCAGTTTCGGATCAAATGCTTGAAAAATTTTCCTTGCAACTTCTACACCTGCTAAAATTCCATTTTCTTTAATGATTAACTGAGATTTACCTATTGCCGAATCAGGTATAGATGATAATGTAGTGTGGTCGCCATCACCAATATCTTCGGCAAACCACAATGATATTAATTGTTCAAAATCTTGATTATTCATTGGATAATTCTATTCTAATTTGTTGTATTAATTGTTTCGCATCTATCTTTCTTATCAAGATATATACTCTATATGTCGAATTTCCTGCATTCATTGTGCATATCGAAAAGGCTGAAGTATCCTTAGACCCTTTATGCAACACCTGAAATGAACTTACTTTATTCTTTCTGAAAAAATCTCCAAGAATAGAAGCTGCCTGTTGTTTACTGAATACATCATTTGTCGAACCTACTACTAATTCTACATTGTCATTAAAGTGGCTTGATAAAGTGGTTGCATTTCCTGCTGCAAAAGCATTAATAATCGCTTCCGACACATCTTGCTGAGCTTGTACACAAAAGACAGAGCTGAACAAAAATATTATAGTTAATAACTTTTTCATTGATGTGTTTTTTAAAAGTTTATAAAACATACACGTTTAAATTAAATATGTCATTAAAAAATGCCATATTTGCACTCGAATATCTTAAAAGTACGTGACAAAAATACGTAATTATTTAATCGCAACAAAACAACACTTCATATTACATTTTTAATGAAGTATTTAAAATTAATTTTTATTGGCATCGGGAGTACCATCAAACAGCAAGCCGTAATTTGTTAAATGTGTTATGAAGTTTATTTTTATATTGACAGGAAAAACCAATCAGCAAGTTTTTGATAAGATTATCGCAGATTATCTTGGTAGGCTGAAACACTATATTAATTATGAAATGATAGTAATACCGGAAGTCAAGAATGCTAAAAACATATCCATTGCTGAACAAAAAGAAAGAGAAGCTGATGCAATAATAAAATATATTGATAACCAGGATGATATGATTTTATTAGACGAAAAAGGTAAACAATTCAGTTCGGTAAAGTTTGCTGAATTTATTGATAAAAAATGTATGTCGACTTACAAAAGAATAGTTTTTGTTGTTGGCGGTCCGTTTGGTTTTTCAAATCGTATTTACGAAAGAGCAAACGGATTAATATCTATGTCGGCAATGACTTTTTCGCATCAAATGATCAGATTGATATTTTTCGAGCAACTATATAGGGCTATGACCATCATTAAAGGTGAAAAATATCATCATGAATAATTAATATATTTATGACACACAAAAGCAAATACACATTTTTATATATCGGGCTTACACTGAGTATAGCTTTTTTGTGTATTAGTGAATACCTGTATCATAATGTCTCTTTAAATACTGTTTCTAAGCATAATTTTTCCGAAGCTTTATTTCATACTATAGAAAAGTCGGATAAAATTGTAGATAATCCCGATTTTATAAATTGGTCGGATGACAAAATATTAAAGGAAACCCAAGATATAAATGATGAGATTATCCTATTCATTTATGAAGAAAACATATTAGTTTTTTGGAATTCTTCGCAAATACAGATTAATGCTGACTCATGCATTCAAGATGGTAGATGGCATTTTAAAAGACTTGAAAATATTGATGGAATATATAAATGGTACGACAAAGGAGATAATCTCGGAGTACTAACTTTTTTACCTGTCAAATTCAACTATCCATACACAAATAATTTTCTGAAGAATAACTTTAATACACAATTCAAACTCTATAATAATTTTGAAATTTCTGATACAAAGGATGACAATAGTATTGCAATTGAAGATAATGAAGGTGATTTTCTATTTAGCTTAAATGACAACACTTTTTCAAACAGTAAAAAGACTTTCCAGCTTTTAGGTTTTATATCAGCAGCAATTTTATTCTTGTTGATGGTTATTCTTTATGTAAAGATAAATCAACAATCATCACATCATAAGCATAAAAAGTTGATTTTCTGGTTAAGCACATTATTTTTTGGTATAATTATTCTTTTATGTAGTATTTTCAGCATACCTGACACATTCTTTTTCAGTCATTTTTTCCCTGCTCCACAATATGCTGCAAATCACCTTATCAGCAGTTTAACTCACATTTCAACATTCAGCATTTTCATATTATCCATTGTATTAAATTTATATTTTAATGATTTCATAACTGATAAATATTCATTTATTTATCGAATAGCTATTTTCCTGATTACAGTTTGCTCTTTTATACTGACAAAATACTTAGTATTACAATTAAATATCAATCTTAACATCAATTCACTAAACGACTTAAATGTATTTTTCATCTGGTCTGTTACCATACTTTTCATAGTCTTTACAAGTATTTATTTGTTATTATTAAAAGATATCAGGACGTCTGATGAGAAAATTTCTAAAAGAATTATTATAGACTCTATAATCATTGGTTCAAGTCTGCTTATCTATTTTATTTTCGTTAAAGATTTTATCTTCTTATTGGTTTTATTAATTGCATCAGTATTGATTTTTGATTATGTCAGCTCCATACTTAATATTAAGAAGCTATCTTTCAACTCTTTTGCCATCTATATTTTCTTTATTAGTTTCATTAGCCTTATCAATTCATCTGAATTATCTGCATTTAAAAAGAATACTAAGTATGAAATTCAGACTGAAAATATTTATATAAACGGGTATTCAGAAAATGACCCTATAGCTGAATTGCTTTTAGAAGAGTTTTATAACAATATGCATAAAGATTATTATTTATTGCAATTGATAGAGCAAAACTCCGAACAAAACAAGATAGTTCAGCATTTATATCAGAAGTATGTACATGCTTTTGGAGATAAATTTAACATAAAAATTTATCCTATTGACAAATCTGACTCCAATGCCAAAGATTATAAGAAATTCATTGAAATTACCGGTAAAAGGATTGCAAACACAGAGTTTTTCAGTCTACCCGCTTCATTATATAATATCAGTTTTGCCGGCATTATAGATATAAAGAAAATATTTAAATCTACTGAAACTACGAGTGATTTTAATATAGTGTATCTGTGCGAATTTATTCCTTTAAAAGACTTTAGGAGTTATAGTTTTCCGGATTTATTAATAAGTAAAGAGACAAATGTAATTTCTCAGCCAAATTATTCTATAGCAAAATATGAAGACTCAAACTTGATTTACAGCGATCAAAAATTCAAGTGGCAATTGTTTGATTCTGTATTCTATAAACTACCTGATGGTTTTACTAATATAAGGAAATCTAATCAGACTTTTTATGTGTTTTCTAAAGATAATGTACAAATTGCTTTAACCGAAACAATTCAATATTCTTTTAAAAACACTGCTCTATATATCGTTGTTTGCATTTTAATTTATCTGTTAATTGTAAAGATAATATTGTGGATTTATCAAGCTTGGATTCGGAAAAAATCTATTAATTTAGGTATTACCTCAAAGTTTCAATTGATATTTATTTCATTGTTAGTCATAAGTTTCATAAGCACATTATATTTCTCTATAAATTACATTAAAAATAATTACAAAGAGGAACAAACAACTAATCTCAACAAGAAAAAGAAATATATCCAAAAATCATTACAGGATATTTATTATTGGACGGAGGATGTCAATACTTTAGATGTTCAAATTCTGAATAATAATCTGCAAGAAATTGCTTACAGATATCAAACTGATATTAATATTTATGATAATTCGGGATTATTGCTTGGCAGTTCTCAGCCTTTGGTTTTCAGCAAAAATCTATTAAGTCATCTCATATCTCCAACTGTGTTTTTCTCTGATACTGAGGTAGAAACTCAAACCGAAAAGATTGGCGAACTCTCATATTTGGCAACTTACACCGATATGATAAATGGCGACTTCTTGCAAATCGGATACATTTCAATTCCTCAATATTTTAGTCAGACCGAGCTAAACGACAAAATCGAAAACTTTCTTGGGTCGATTTTACAAATTTATCTGATTGTATTAATTATCTCGATTATTTTAATTTTACTTATAGGAAGACAACTATCAGTACCATTGAGTCAGCTCGAAATTAAATTGAAATCGATGCGACTTGGCGATAAAAATGAAAAAATCGAATATAATTCAAAAGACGAAATCGGGCAATTAGTCGAACAATATAATAAAACTGTCGATGAGCTTGACAAAAGCACTCAACTGCTCATTGCTTCTGAAAGGGAATTCGCATGGCGTACAATGGCTCGACAAATTGCTCACGAGATTAATAATCCGCTGACACCAATGAAGCTGACAATTCAGCAGCTATTAAGGACTAAGAAAAAGGACAGTCCTCAGTTTGATGAGTATTTCGAAAAAGCCTCTAACACTCTTATCGAGCAGATTGATAATCTTTCGCGTATTGCAGGGACTTTTGCCCAGTTTGCACGTTTGCCCGAGACTAAACTGACATCAATAGATATTGCACAAAAATTGACTTCAACAGTTATTTTATTTCAGGATAATTTTGAAAATATCGATATAAAATATAGTGGACCTGAAACTAATATTTGGGTTGATGGAGATAGCGAACAAATCATTCAAGTCTTTAATAATATCTTGAAAAATGCAACTCAGTCGATTAAAAGCAATGTAAACGGTGAGATAAAAGTTAATCTTACTCAACATGATGATAATATTAAAATATATTTTAAAGATAATGGTTCAGGTATTCCTTTGCACGACAGAGAAAGTATTTTCAAACCAAACTTTACCACAAAATCGACAGGTATGGGCTTAGGTTTAAGCATCTCAAAAAGTATAATCGAAAATATGGGTGGTGAAATATATTTTGAAACAGAAGAAAATATCGGGACTACCTTCTACATAAAATTAAAAAACAAAACACATTAAAAGTAATATGAAGAAAACAGTTTTTATTCTAATCAGCTTATTAGCTTTTATTTCAATTAATGCCGACAATTTATTATTCGACATTACAGATGGGAAATATAAGTCTGATACCGGTTTTTCACCAAAATCAATGAAAGATGGTGAACATTACACATTAATGGCAGATAATCAAACCATTGTAAAATATAGTTATAAAACCGGTGAGGTTGTTGACACTCTACTTTCAATTAACAAGGTTAAACTAAAGCTAATTGACTCATTTTCAGGCTATATAATAAGTCCGTCTGAATCTAAAATTTTAGTTTACACTAATGTAGAAAAGAGATACAGAAGATCTTACACTGCTGATTATTATATCTACGACATTAAATATAAAGAATTTGACCCATTATCTGCTAAATCGCCTCAGGAATCACCTGTATTTTCTGATGATGACAGATATATCGTTTTTGCTCACAACAGAAATCTTCATATGAAAAAAGTTGAATTTAAAACTGACATTCAGATTACTAAAGATGGTGAAGACGGTAAAATCAGCAATGGTATATCTGACTGGCTTTATGAAGAAGAATTTGGCAAAACCTACAGCTATACATGGAGTCCGGATAGCAAATTATTAGCTTATATCAAATTCAACGAGAAAAATATTAAAAGGTTTTCATTTCAAACCTTTCTAAACAAAGAAGATAGAAGTGCTTTGCTTTATCCTGAAGCAATAACATTGAAATATCCGAAAGCCGGTGAAAATAATACTTTAACCACGGTTTGCATATATGATGATTTCAATAAAACAACTCGTGCCATTGAATTAAACAACGATTCCAACTCGTATATTCCAAAGATATTGTGGACTTCTACCTCTGATCAATTAGCTGTAATGCAATTAAATAGGGAGCAAAATACTTTAAACATGTATCTTGTTAATCCGAAAACCGGAATTTCGAAATTGATTTCAAGAGAAACAAGCAAGCAATATATCGACCCGATGAGTTATGAATCAATTGTTTTTCGTAATGATAAAAACGGTTTTTATAAAATCAGTGATAAAGATGGTTTCAGACACATCTATCAATATAAAAACGATGGCACTATATCACGTCAGGTAACAAAAGGAAATTGGGATATTACAGCTTTCTATGGTGTGGATGAGAAAAGAAATTTAGTGTATTTTCAAAGTTCAAAATTCTCACCAATGCAGAGAAATATTTTCTCAGTAGATGCTAAGGGTAAAGAAACTTGCTTAGCTCCTGAAGTTGGGAATAATACAGCATATTTCAATTCAAATTATTCATACTTTACTCATACATTTTCAAGTTTTTCACAACCTGCTAAAATTTCAATCAGAAATAATAATGGTACTCTTTTGAGAAATATAGAAGATAATCAGAAGATTTTAACTAAATTCAACAATCTGAATCTTAATCAGAAAGAGATTTTCAGTTTTAACACATCAGACAATATTAATTTAAATGGTTGGATGCTTAAACCGGTGAATTTTAATCCTGACACTAAATATCCGGTTGTAATGATTCAATACTCAGGACCAGGCTCACAATTAGTTGTAAATGAGTGGAATATAGGATGGGAATATTATTTATCTTCGAAAGGCTATCTTGTTGTATGTGTAGATGGTCGCGGTACCGGTCAGCGTGGTGCAGAGTTTATGAAATGCACATACAAACAGTTAGGTGTACTCGAAGCTAACGATCAGGTAGAAGCGGCTAAATATCTTGGTAAACTAAGTTTTGTGGACAAAGACCGTATTAGTATTTGGGGATGGAGTTATGGAGGAACTGTAACATTAATGGCAATGAGTACAGGCGAAAGTATTTTTAAAGCCGGTATTGCAGTTGCCCCTGTTACCGATTGGCGTTTTTATAATTCAGCATATACTGAAAGATTTATGTTGACTCCCGAACAAAATGCTGATGGCTACAATAATGCTTCGGCTCTACTAAAAGCTAATTTGCTGGAAGGCAGATTGCTATTAATACACGGATCGGCTGATGATAATGTTCATTATAGCAACACTTTAGTTTATGCTGACAAGTTGGTTGAAGAAGGCAAACAGTTTGAAATGCAGATATATACCGATAAAAACCACAGTATCTTAGGAACACAAACACGGCGACATTTATACACACGGATGTTTGAGTTTTTGGAGGGACTACGTTAGAACAAAGCACAGCAAATAAATTTGTCTACTAATCATAGAAATTATTGGAGAAAAGCCGACTCAAGTAATGCTGCAAAAGCTACATCTTTTTCGTCAACTTTTATTCAAAATATAGAGAAAAAGCGTTTTTAAGTCAAAAACATGTTATACAACATAGCATCTTATATGTTTTTTGGTAAAAATTGAAATCACATAAAAATTAAAAATATTAACTTTGAACGCTGAAAAAACAAAACTTATTTACTAATCATCTTAAAAATAAAAAAATGAACGACAAAAAGAAAAGCTATGTTTTACCCATAGCAATGATGTTTGCATTATTTGCAATGATTTCATTCGTTACCGGTTTGTCAAATCCGTTGGGAGTAATTATTAAAAACCAGCCCGGTGTACAAAACTGGATGTCTCAACTTGGAAATTTCGCAAATTTTCTGGCATATCTATTTATGGGACTTCCTGCCGGATTAGTGTTAAAACGTAAAGGTTATAAATTTACTGCTTTATCCGCTATCGCAGTAGGATTTATCGGAGTTGGCATTCAATTGATTTCAGGCTTAATGCCTTATGAAAAAGGTGACAACTTTCTTCCTGTGTTTTCCGTTTATCTAACAGGAGCATTTGTATCCGGTTTTTCAATGTGTATGTTGAATACTGTAGTTAATCCTTTGCTAAACACTCTTGGTGGTGGCGGTAAAAAGGGTAATCAGCTAATTCAATTCGGTGGTTCAATCAACTCTTTAGCTGCTACTATTGTTCCAATTTTAGGAGGATATTTGATTGGAGATATTGCCAGAGCTTCTTTGAGAAATGCTGTACCGGCATTATTAATTGCAATGGGAATTTTTGCGGTAGCATTCTTAGTTCTTTTAATGGTGAGAATTCCTGAACCTCATATGGAAAAGAAAGTTGAAAAAGCTGCTGTTAAAGACAAATATAGCGCAATGTCATTCCGTCACTTTATATTGGGTACAGTGGCTATATTCATATATGTAGGTGTTGAAGTTGGTATTCCTAACTTTATTAACTTATTTTTAACTGCTCCGGAAGCTGGAGGAACTACAGGGATGGCAATGGATGCCGGTGCAGCCGGTACAGTTGTGGGTACATATTGGTTCTTAATGTTGATTGGACGTTTCCTTGGAGGAGCAATTGGAGGAAAAATTGCAGCCAAAACTCAATTGGCATTTGTAAGCTCATTAGCAATTATTCTGGTTGTTGCAGGAATTTTTATTCCATCTTCAATATCTGTAAGCATGCCGGTATTCTTAGCTGACATTAGTTTCGGAATGCAGGTCGTACCTTTATCTGTATTGCTTTTTGTGTTATGCGGACTTTGTACTTCAGTTATGTGGGGAAGCATATTTAATTTAGCAGTTGAAGGAATAGGAAAATATACAGCAATGGGATCCGGTATCTTTATGGTAATGGTTGTAGGTGGTGGTGTACTACCTTTAATCCAAGGTGCTGTTGCAGATATCACTGTTAGCTACATGGCTTCTTACTGGGTTGTTGCTGCCGGATTAGTATATATGTTATGGTATGCTCTGATTGGAAGCAAGAATATTAACACAAATATTCCGGTAGAATAATTACAATTTGTATTCTCAACTTTAATTTATAAATAAACTAATTTTTCATTATAAAAACGATTAAAATGGACAAACAATATGTAGTAGGAGTTGATATGGGTGGTACCAATACAGTTTTTGGTATAGTTGACGCTCGTGGCAATGTTCTATCTAAATCTGCTGTTAAAACCAGCACTCACATGGATGTTAATCTATACATTGATGATATCTACAACGAATTGATTAAATTAATTGATGATGTTGGAGGTATTTCAAAAATTAAGGGTATCGGAGTTGGTGCTCCTAATGGTAATTTTTATACAGGCAATATTGAATTTGCTCCAAATTTGAATTGGAAAGGAGTTATTCCTTTTGCAAAATTAATGTCCGAGAAATTTGCTGTTCCTGCTGTATTAACCAATGATGCTAATGCTGCTGCAATTGGAGAAATGACTTATGGAGCAGCCAGAGGTATGAAAAATTTCATTATGATTACCTTAGGAACAGGTGTTGGTAGCGGTATCGTTATCGATGGTAAATTAGTTTACGGTCATGATGGTTTTGCCGGCGAATTAGGACATACTTGCTCTGTAAGATATAATGGCAGATTATGTGGTTGTGGCAGGACCGGTTGCTTAGAAGCTTATGCTTCAGCTAATGGTGTTGCACGTACTGCTCGTGAAATAATGGAAACAAGCAAGGAGGAAAGTTTGTTAAGAAATATCCCTGCTGAATCTATTACGTCTAAGGATGTTCATGATGCTGCAGTTCAAGGCGATAAAGTTGCTTTAGAGATATTTGAATACACTGGAAAAATTCTCGGTGAAGCTCTTTCGGATTTCGTGGCTTTTAGTGCACCGGAAGCCATTATCCTATTCGGAGGCTTAACTAAAGCCGGAGATTATATCTTAAAACCGATAGTTGAGCATATGGAGAAAAATCTTTTGGCTTTATGGCAAGGAAAAATTAAAGTATTATTCTCTGATTTGAAAGAAGCAGATGCTGCTGTTTTAGGCGCAAGTGCTCTTGCGTGGGAAATATAATCTCATCACAAATCTGTATATAATCAAATAGGACAGTTAGGGATTACTTTACTAACTGTCCTTTGTTCTACTATATATACCATTATTGTATATTTAGTCGATAACATTAATCAAACATGACTTCAGTATTTTAATAAAACATTATTAATTAATACACAAAAACACTTTAATAATAAAATTAAGCATATGATAAACAAGCAAATCTGTGTTATCGGTGGTGGTCGCTGGGGGCAGAACCATATTCGGACTCTGAATGAAATGGGTGTTCTGGGAGGTATTGTAGAAACTGACTCTAACCGTTTGCATACTATACTCGAAACTTATGATGTAAAGGGTTTCACAAACTTAAAAGATGCGCTTAAGCATGATTTTGATGGATATACAATCGCTGCTCCTGCACCTTTACATTACGAATTGGCTAAAGAAGTTATAAGTAGTGGTAAGCCTGTTATGGTGGAAAAACCTATGACACTTTCAGCAGAATCTTCTAAGGAGTTAGTATATTTAGCAAAGAAAATGGGTGTGCAACTTATGGTAGGGCATGTGTTACTTTTTCATCCTGCCATCCGTAAAATCAAGGACCTAATAGATGAAGGGAAGATTGGAGACTTGTATTATTTATACTCAACTCGTTTAAATTTAGGTACGGTACGCATAGAAGAAAACGTGTTTTGGTCATTTGCTCCCCATGACGTTTCGGTATTGGATTATTTAGTAGGAAAAGCTGCTATTCAGATTGAGTCAAAAGGTTCGAAGTTTCTCCAAAAAAATGTATATGACTACACTATGACACAACTTTCTTATCCAAATAACATTCACGCACATATTTTTGTGTCGTGGTTACATCCATTTAAAGAACAACGTTTAGTAGTGATTGGAAGTCAGGGTATGCTTACTTTTGAAGACTCATCTGCGACCAAAGAAATACGTTTTTACGACAAACATATCGAATTTGAAAAAGGAATTCCTATCACAATTGAGAATCCAACAGAAATTATACCTTATGAACGCAAACAACCTTTAACTGAAGAGTTACGCTATTTCGTAGAAAATTTAGACAAAAAAATTAAAATTGCCGATGGAAAATCCGGATACGAAGTGGTGAAAGTCTTGGAGAAATCGCAGCTACTGATTGATGCGTATAATATTTAATGGAAATAATGCTTTAATTTAGAATTATGGAATACACATACCCTACAATTAAAGATTTACGATTTGCGGTTTTAACATATTAATTATATGTAAAACGTAAAAAATCACGTAAAACGTAAAAAACCACACAAAACGCAAATAAGTATTAATCCATTAACAAAAAAATCCATTAAATATATCTATATTTGCAGCGCAAATTGAATGACTCCGTTTCAAATCAAAACTTATTCTATTTGCAGAATTTAGAATAATTTTGTTAGCCTCGGATGGGACTGACGATGCTTTGCTGTATGATAAATTATCTTGCAATCAATATATTATGTTCAATAACAAAATACTATTAATTACTGGGGGTACCGGCTCGTTTGGGAATGCGGTATTAAAGCGTCTCTTAAACACCAATATTAAAGAAATTCGAATATTCAGTCGTGATGAGAAGAAACAAGATGACATGCGTCATGAAATTCAAAATCCAAAGGTGAAATTTTATATCGGTGATGTGCGTGACAGACGTAGTGTCGATGGTGCAATGATGGACGTGGATTATATTTTTCATGCTGCTGCATTGAAGCAAGTTCCTTCTTGTGAGTTCTTCCCCATTCAAGCTGTGCGCACAAATGTATTCGGTACCGAGAATGTATTAGACTCTGCCATTCAATATGGCGTTAAAAATGTAGTGGTTCTAAGTACGGATAAAGCAGCCTACCCTATTAATGCTATGGGAATCAGCAAAGCTATGATGGAAAAGGTTGCCATTGCCAAAGCACGTTCGTTAGGTGAAAATTCTCAAACAACAATATGTTGTACTAGATATGGTAATGTGATGGCAAGTCGTGGCTCGGTTATTCCCTTGTGGATAGATCAAATTAAAGCAGGCAAAGAAATAACCATTACCGACCCAAATATGACTCGTTATATGATGACTTTGGATGATGCTGTAGATTTGGTACTCTATGCTTTTAAAAACGGACATAATGGAGATTTATTCGTACAAAAAGCTCCGGCTGCTACTTTGGAAGTTTTGGCAAAAGCTCTTACTGAATTGTATAGTACTAACACTCCAATCAGGGTTATCGGTACACGACATGGTGAAAAACTATACGAAACTCTTGTTACCCGCGAAGAGATGGCAAAAGCTGAAGACATGGGAGATTATTACCGTATACCAGCAGATAACCGTGATTTAAACTACGATAAATACTTCGTAGAAGGACAGCAAGAAATTGCAACGATTGAAGATTATCACTCACACAACACCAAAAGATTGGATGTGGAGGGGATGAAGGAGTTGTTGTTGAAGTTACCTCTGATAAGTTGATAGACAATAGACTATAGACTATAAAAAATGAAGATACTTATAACTGGCGCAAAAGGTTTTGTTGGTAAAAATTTAACAGCTGAACTTCGTAATCAGGGATTTAATGATTTGATGGAGTTTGATATCGACTCTGAGATTGAGACTTTGGATGAATATGCTGCTTCATGCGATTTTGTGTTTCATCTTGCGGGTGTAAATCGTCCGAAAGAGCAATCGGAATTTATGGAGGGTAATTTTGGGTTTACATCCCAATTACTTAAAGCACTAAAAAAACACGACAACCAAGCACCCATTTTAATTACATCTTCCACACAAGCTGCATTAGATAATCCTTACGGAGAAAGCAAGAAAGCAGGAGAAAATCTTATATTCAACTACGGAAAGGAAAACAATCTGACAGTATTCGTATATCGCTTGCCCAATGTATTCGGAAAATGGTGTCGACCAAATTATAATAGTGCAGTTGCCACTTTCTGCCATAATACAGCAAATGATTTATCTATTCAGATAAATGATCCTGAAGTAGTTATGAATTTAGTCTATATAGATGATGTTGTTGCATCTTTTATCGACAAATTAAAAAGTGGGAAGACAGAAACAGAGATATATTCGGAAGTACAACCGGTGCACACAATAAAATTAGGAGCTATAGTCGACTTGATTAATCAGTTTAAAGAAAGTCGTACTACTTTACAAGTGCCGGATATGAGTGATGCCTTTACAAAAAAGCTGTATTCAACTTATTTAAGTTACTTACCCGAAGATAAATTCAGTTATTTTTTAAAAATGAATGTAGACAATCGAGGATCTTTTACTGAATTTCTGAAGAGTAACGATAGAGGTCAGGTTTCTGTTAATATCTCCAAGCCCGGAATAACAAAAGGCAACCATTGGCATCACACTAAAAATGAGAAGTTCTTAGTAGTAAGCGGTAAAGGAGTAATCAGATTTAGAAAAATCAATACAGAGGAAATAATCGAATATCACGTATCAGGAGAAAAATTAGAAGTAGTAGATATTCCAGTAGGTTACACGCATAATATTGAAAATATAGGAGAATCTGATATGGTGACAGTGATGTGGGTAAATGAGGTGTTTGAGCCGAATAAGTCGGATACGTTTTTTGAAAAAGTTTAAAGTCAAAAGTCAATGGACTATAGACAATAGACTATAGACAATAAATATAAATTGCACGCATTTTAAAATTATTTTATTAAAAATAAACTTATAGGTTGATTAAATGAAAATAGTTAGTATCTTTGCAGACCAATTATTCGCTTTTCACTATGACAATGAAAAGATGAATGAATTGCAAAGATTATTAACATTATGGAACGACATATCATATTTACACGAGTTCGTTACACATAACAAATCAGATGTTCCTCAAAAAGGAAATATTCATAAGTTAATTTTTCAACTGATTGACAATGCTAATGATATTGATGAAACACTTAACGAAACATCAAAAAATCCGGAAAGGAAGTTGGAAGAGTTTTTTAAGCCATTAAACAATCAGGAATATCAATTTGTTGAACTATCAAAACAAAAAGGGAGGAAGAGTTTTTTAAGATTATATGCAATCAAAATCGATACAAATTGTTTTATAATAACAGGCGGAGCTATAAAATTTCACCACTTAAACAAGGATAGACCACACACTCAAGAAGAAATGCAAAAATTAGATAAATGTAGGGAATATTTGAAAGACAATAACGTATTTGATGCCGACTCATTTTATGAATTTCTAAATGAACTACAATGACAAATAAAGAAAAGTTTCTTCAACTCGTTTCGGGAGAAGACACCAAAACATTAGCAGAGGTAAGTAATCGAATTAAAAACCGTGCAATGTTACGAGAATCGCAACAAATCGCTCTAAAAGTACTATTGAAATTAGACGATTTAGGTTGGTCACAAAAAGACTTAGCTAAAGAAATGGGGGTTTCTCCACAACAAATTTCAAAAATTGTAAGCGGTAAGGAAAACTTAACAATAGAAACTCAAATCAAATTACAGACAATTCTGGATATTCCAATTTTAGCCAGCTATTATGAGCAGAAAACGGCTCTATTAGAAGAAATGATTTTGTCTTTTGAAAAACGAATTGACAAAATTGAAGCGCAAGCTGCTGTTGTCAGCAAGCAGTATCAAAGCAACTCCCCTCTTTATCAGGAGACTTTTAATTATTCAGAATCGGTAGCGTGATGGAAACAGAAAAGAAAGCAATCGGATTTTCTCTTCAAAGTATTAAAACTGAGCAGTTTGCTATTTTTGAAGAGAACTATTCGCCTAAAAAAGAAATAGATTTAGGTACGGGTTTACAGTTTAAGATAGACAATCAAAATAAGCATATAGGCGTTTACTTACAATTCGAATTTATACAAGTAAAAAAAGTCTTTCTTAAGATTCAGGTGAGCTGTCACTTTAAAATAGAAGAGAATGCATGGAATGACTTTGTGCAGAAAAATAAATTACTCGTTCCAAAAGGCTTTTTATCTCATTTAGCAATGATTGCAACCGGAACAGCAAGAGGTGTTTTATTTGCCAAAACTGAGGGTACCCCTTTTTCTAAATATATTATTCCTACAATCAATGTGGCAGAAATGATAAAAGAAGACGCATCGTTTGAATTGCAATAGCGATGGTTCGAATAGACGTACTCTCATGACTAGTGACCGTGATTGATGGACTATAGACGATAGACAATAAATAAAGCAAATGAAAAAATTAAAAGTACTTACCGTAGTCGGCACTCGTCCCGAAATCATACGCCTTTCATGTGTATTGCAAAAGTTAGATACAAGTGAAGCTATTGAGCATATTCTTGTGCATACCGGTCAGAATTATGACTATGAATTGAACGAGGTGTTTTTTGAAGATTTAGGATTGAGGAAGCCTGATTATTTTTTAAATGCTGCCGGTAAGAATGCAACTGAAACGGCAGGACAGATTCTAATCAATATAGATCCTGTATTGGAAGAAGTGCAGCCTGATGCATTTTTGGTGTTGGGCGACACTAATTCATGTCTTTGTGCGATTGCAGCCAAAAAACGTCATATTCCTATTTTCCACATGGAAGCTGGAAATCGCTGCTTTGATCAGCGGGTACCTGAAGAAAGTAACCGTAAAATTGTAGACCATACCGCCGACATCAATCTTACCTACAGCGATATAGCTCGTGAATATCTATTAGCAGAAGGCTTACGACCAGACAGAATAATCAAGACAGGCAGTCCGATGTATGAAGTATTACACAAGTACATGCCTAAGATCAATGGTCGGAAGTCGGAAGTGTTGAAAGAGTTAGGATTGGAAGAAGGAAAGTTTTTTGTAGTGTCAGCACATAGAGAAGAAAATATTGCAAATGAGAAGAATTTCTTCAACTTAGTAAAGATTCTAAATCAAGTTGCTGAAACTTACAATTATCCTGTCATAGTTTCAACACACCCTCGCACTCGCAATATGATTACAAAGCACAATGTGCAATTTCACAAGCAAGTCAAACTGATGAAACCCATGAGATTGAGCGATTATATAGCATTACAAGTACAAGCAAAAGCAGTATTATCCGACAGCGGCACTATCAGCGAAGAATCATCCATACTTAACTTCAGAGCACTGAACATTCGTGAAGCCCACGAACGTCCCGAAGCTATGGAAGAAGCATCCGTAATGATGGTAGGATTAAATCCAGAGCGCGTAATGCAAGGATTAGTACAGCTTGAATATCAAGCAATAGGTACCCGCAACGATTCACCAATCACCAATCACCAATCACCAATCACTAACTTCCGTGAAGTATCCGACTACAGCATGCCAAATGTGAGTGATAAAGTAGTAAGGATTATATTGAGTTATACGGATTATGTGAAAAGAGTGGTGTGGGGGGAGTGAGAATTGATATTGTAGTCGAACTTATTGTGCCACATTAAGAACATAAAATGTACTTAAGGGAAAGGTTTAAGGATAAGAAATCACTAATTGAAAGTTTTTTTTCATTATCCATACTTAATGGATTAAATGTTATACTTCCATTAGTAACGTTACCTTATATTTTACGTATTATCGGTAGCTCCAATTATGGTATTTATGCTTATGTGTATGCTCTGATATCTTATTTACTACTGATTAATAATTATGGATTTAACTTTTCTGCAACCAAGCAAATAGCTCAAAACAAACAAGATACTAATCGAATCAATATTATTTACAATAGTGTTATAGCATGCCGATTACTGCTATTTATAGTTGGAGCAGCTATATTTGGAGCCTTATCCTTTATTTTACTTGATACAGCAGATAAGCAATTTTTGTTTATAATGGGATTAGGAATCGTGTTGGGAGATACGTTTAATCCTATTTGGCTCTTTCAAGGGATGGAAAAGATGCGCTATATGACCATTGTTAATATTATATCAAAAACGATTTTCACTGTTTTGATATTTGTTTTAATACGAAATGCTGAAGATTTTCGTTATATAACATTAATAAATAGTTGTGGGTTTATCTTAGCTGGTGTTGTAAGTACAATTATTGCAAAGAAACAATTTGGTATTTCTTTTTTTATACCACGGCAGAAAGATATAATTTTCCAATTCAAAGAGGGTGCAGCATTATTTGGCACATCGGTTGGTACAAATTTATATGGTAATGCTAATGTTTTTATATTGAGTTTCTTTGTTAGTGATGCAATGGTTGGAGTTTATGCTGCAGCTGAAAAAATCATTAAAAGTTCTCAAACATTGACTACTCCGATACTTCAAGCATTGTTTCCTCATATCAGTAAAGATTTCTCGGAACGCGACCGACAATATCAAATTGCGAAGATTAAAAGTTTGAGCAAGAATATTTTTCTTCTACTAATCATCCCTAATATAGGTATTTTATTAGGGTCGAAAGTGTTAATACATATTTTTTGTGGTACTGGTTATGAGGAAAGTATTATGTTATTGCGTATAATGAGCCCTATATTTACTATAGGAGCATTAAATTATGCTTTGGGAATAGTTGGTTTAGTTAATATGGATCAGCAAAAATCATTTTTTATCGGAGTTGTTATCGCGGGATTGGTGAATGTCATATTTCTTACCTCAACGGCTTCTTATTGGGGAGTGTATGCTGCAAGTGTCGCCATACCTTTATCAGAAGTAGTATTACTGCTTATTTGCATATCAACATTACGTAAAATCAGTAAAAATGAAAGACTTTATGGCTAAAAATATTTTTTATTACATATTTAGATCATTGATGCGGTTTTTGCATTGTTTATACAGTTACAAGTCATCGCTTGTTTTACGCAGAATAGGTAATAAATTATATACATTTTGGATAAGTAGCAATATTCATAAAATAGGAAAATCTTCTATAATAGGTTGTGGTAGTAATGTGCTTGGAGGAAAGAATATTGAGATAGGTGACCATACGAGTATTGGTAAAGGGGGAGCACTACTTTGCTGGGAGCAACGATTGGATGAAAAATTTTCACCAAAAATAATCATCGGGGATCGCTGTTCCATAGGTGAATATTGTTTGATTACATCAACGAATTCTATCACGATAGGTAGTGGCGTATTGACAGGTAGATACGTTACAATAACTGATAACTCACATGGTAAACCATTGGATAAAGATATGAATATCCCTCCTGGTGATAGAAGGATTTATTCTAATGGGCCTGTATTTATTGAAGACAATGTTTGGATCGGCGACAAAGTTAGTATTATGGCTGGAGTTCATATTGGGAAAGGTGCTATTATAGCAGCCCATGCTGTAGTTACGAAAAATATACCCGCTTATTCTCTGGCTGGAGGTGTCCCTGCAAAAGTTATAAAAAGTTTAATGTAAATTTAACTTAACAAAAATTGTAAATTTCATAAGATGTTTTGGAGCGATAGCAATATATTTTTACTGATAAATATTCTTCTTTGGCTATTTACCTTTATATTATATCAGAAGTGGAGGAGATATTTTGGTATTGGAAGTTTATTGTTATTATTCTATTTATCTTTTGCTGTGGTTGGATTCCATTTATTTAATCATCCCCAAGCTGTGGGCTGGTTTAAGGATATAAGATTATTTCCTTATGTATATTTATATGTAATGCTGTTATTAGCTACACTACCAGTACTGAAATTTAACGAAATGGAAACATCTTATATACAGGAGCCAAGTAAATGGGTTCTTTATTTGATAAGTATGGTAATTATTGTAAGTGCATTATCTCAATTATTTTCTATCGTTACAAATTTTTCAAATGGTTTGTCTAAAATGCTGGTTGACACGAGTGCGGGAGAAGAATTATATAGTGAAACGCTATCAACTGCTGATCAGGCAGGCGATGGGAAAATAGAGAATATCGCAGCTATTATTTCTGGGATGTTCTCTAATATCTCGATATTATTGCTATTTTATTTTTTATCTTGGAGACAAAAAAATAAATATATGATTGCAGGATTATCGTTAGCTGTTATGCTATATGTGCTATCTTCTATCGCAACAGGAGCAAGAGGTGCAACTATTAATATTATACTTACAGTTTTTTTTACTTATGTATTGTTTCGAAATTTTATGTTGGACAAAACACGTAGATTAGTAAGGCGTATTGGAATAGTGGTCATATTCTTAATTTTAGTACCTATTACACTAATAACTATTAGTCGATTTGACCAAAATGATAATTTTGGAACTCTTTATTCTATAGAATATTATTATGGACAGTCTTTCTTAAATTTTAATAATTATGGATTAGATGCCGGAGGTATTCGTAATGGAGATAGGACAGCTTCATTATTTAAGCAATTAATCTGGGACAATACACCTCGTAATTTTTTAGAACGAGTAGATAAATATTCTAATATGAAAATGGATGAATCAGTATTCTATACGTTTGTTGGTGATTTTACTCTAGATTATGGACCTACAATTTCTTTTTTTCTTTTTTTCTTTGCTTCAATCTTCTTTGTACAAAAAACAAAAGTCAGAAGTAATACTATTTTATTTCATCAGCTTGTTTTGTTCTATTTCATACTGTGTATATGTGTGCAAGGAACAATGACTTTGTTTTCGTTCTCTGATATTGGTGGAAATTTAAATATAATAGCATTCGTATTAACATATTTCTGGTTTAAAATAGATTATGCTAAACAGCAAAGACAAGCCTTATGACAAAAATAATAGCATTATATCTTCCACAGTACCATCCTATTCCAGAAAATGATGAATGGTGGGAAAAAGGATTTACCGAATGGCATAATACTGTCAGAGCAAAAAAGTTATACCGTGGACACAAGCAACCACATTTACCTGCTGATTTGGGTTTTTATGACTTACGTCTTCCTGAAACACGTATCGCTCAAGCTGAAATGGCAAAAAAATATGGAGTGGAAGGGTTTTGCTACTGGCATTATTGGTTCGGAGGAGATAAACGACTTCTCGAACGTCCTTTTAATGAGGTGCTTCAAAGTGGCGAACCTAATTTCCCATTTTGTTTGGGATGGGCAAATCATTCATGGTATAAAAAGAACTGGGGAGGGAAGGGTAAAAATCAATTATTGATAGAACAGAAATATCTTGGCAAAGCAGATTATGAAAAACATTTTTTTGAAATGCTTCCAGCTTTTCGGGATAAAAGATACATTAAGGTAGATGACAAGTTATTTTTCATTATTCACAGTCCGTTGGCATCCACCGAAATATCCGTATTTATAGATACGTGGCGTTGGTTAGCGAAGCAAAATGGATTAAATGATTTTTACTTTGTAGGGCAGACTGCAGATAATCGTGGTAAAAAGGAAATACTTGCCTCTGGCTTTGATGCTATATATAACTATGATGTCTTTAATATCCATCACCATTTACCTAAGGTAGTAAAAGTTTTTCATTTGCTTAAAAGGAAACTACTTGTGCGACCCACTGTTTTTGACTACAAAAAGGCTATAGCTTATATGGTTATGGAAGATAAAGATGGGGAGCAAGATTCCATACCGGCTATTGCACCAAATTGGGATCATTCACCTCGTTCAGGAGCAAATTCTATTATCCTCAAAAACAGTACACCCGATTTATTTAAGAAATTGGTTATAAAAGCCCTAAACATAGTAAGTAAGAAACCAAAAAACCAACAGCTTATTATTCTGGCATCATGGAATGAGTGGGGTGAAGGAAATTACATGGAACCAGACACTGAGTTTGGGCGTGGATACTTAGAAGCGTTAAGAGAGGGAATAGAAGAGTTTGAGCGAACGACAAAATATAGGGACGAAAATTAATTAAAAACAATAATGTATTTTTACTTATATTTTCTTATTATTAAGTTGAATATGAAAATTGCTACCACTTTTTAAATATGAGAATTTTACATTTGATGTTGTCTAACTTCTATATAGATAATGCCGCTTATCAAGAAAATATAATTCCATATATCAACAAGAAGAATGGTCATGATGTGATGATTATTGCTTCTACTGAGGTTTTTACAGACAATAATATACTTGGATACACAAATCCATCTTCTTATGTGAATGAGTATGGAATACCTGTTATAAGGCTTCCTTATAAACATATTATAACCGATTTTATTTCAAGAAAAATTAGAGATTATCATGGTTTATTAGAACAGGTGGAAAGTTTTAATCCGAATATTATACTATTTCACGGGGCTGCTGCTTATGCAATAGCTACGATAGCAAAATATAAAAATAATAATCCACAGGTGAAATTCCTGGTTGATTCGCACGAAGATATTAATAATTCTGCACGAAATTTTTTATCTAAATGGGGGCTACACAAACTATTCTACAGAAGAATACTACAGAACAATTTAAAATATATTGACAAGATTCTATACATAACGAAAGAAACTTATCATTTCTTAAAAGAGATATACAATGTACCTGATGAAAAGCTCCATTTTTTCCCTTTGGGAGGTATTGTTCCGAAAGATTCCGAAAGGTTATTGTATCGCCAGCAAATTAGAGAAGAATTCGGGTTAAACGATGATGACATTATATGTATTCATTCAGGAAAATTAGATAAATTGAAGCGTACTACTGAGATTTTAAGGGGTTTCTCAGCTTTTAAAGAAAATAAGTTTAAGTTGTTTCTTATAGGATCTGTGAACAAGGAAATACAAGAAGAAATAAATAAATTTTCAGACAACGATAGAATACGCTTTTTAGGTTGGATGGATAGTAATAGATTGCAGCAATTCCTTATGGCAGGTGATTTATACATTCAGTTAGGTTCTCAGTCGGCTACTATGCAACAAGCATTATGTAATGGTTGTGCTGTAGCAGTATTCCCATATGAAAGTCATATGTTTTTACTACAGGAAAATGCCTATTACATACGCTCAGCAGAAGATATAACCTACTTGCTCGAACAAATAGCTCTTAATCCAAGTAATTTCAACTTAAAAAGAAATAATAGTTTTAATTTTGCAAAAGAAGTACTAGACTATAATATAATAAGTAATATTATTGTTACTGATATATAAAAACAACAATTCAATATGAATCAACAATATCAAATCTGCACTCGCTGCGTGATGGACACAAGTGATGAGAATATTAAATTTGATGCGAACGGTGTTTGCGATCATTGCCATGATTTCGATAACTACGTAACACCAAATTGGCATACGGATGAGCAGGGTCGGCAAGAATTGGAAAGGCTGATTGCTAAAATAAAGAAAAGCGGTAAGGGTAAAGATTTTGATTGTCTGTTGGGAATAAGCGGAGGGGTGGATAGTTCCTATATGCTTCACATGGCGGTAAAAGAATTCGGACTAAGACCTTTAGTATTCCATGTGGACGGTGGTTGGAATTCAGAATTATCTGTACATAATATTAATGTCATGATTGACAAACTTGGTCTGGACTTATATACGGAAGTTATCAATTGGGAGGAAATGAAGGATTTCCAACTTGCATTCTTTAAATCAGGAGTTCCACATCTGGATATCCCGCAAGATCACGCCTTTATTGCTACACTATATCAATTTGCTGATAAATACAAAATTAACTATATCCTTAATGGAGGTAATATCTCAACTGAATGTGTACAGTATCCGATGAAGTACTACTATTACGGTACGGATATGAAGCAAATACGCGATATTCGTAAAAAATTTGGGATAAGTAAGATGGAAACCTACCCGTTCAGTTCTATATTTCGCCATAGAATATACCTCAAGTATTTCAGAGGAGTGAACGTAGTTCGACCATTGAATTATATGCCTTTTATCAAAGAAGACGCCTTATCTTTACTTGAGGAAGAATACGGGTGGAAACGTTATCCCCAAAAACATTTTGAATCCCGCTTTACTAAATTCTTTGAAGGATATTGGCTTCCCGAGCGATTTGGTTTCGATCCACGCCGAGTTCAACTCTCAAGTCTGATTCTCACAGGACAAATGGTACGAGACGAGGCCCTCGAAAACTTAAAGAAACCTGCGTATAATCCTGATACAATTGACGAAGACTTTCATTATATAGCGACGAAGTTGGGTATAAGCCCTAAAGAACTTCGTTTGTATTTCAATCTGCCTAAAAAGTATTACTGGGATTATAAGAATCAACAGAATATTTTTAGAGTGGGAGCAAGGGTCTTAAGATGGCTGGGAGTGGAAAAAGTAAAGAAAAGAGATAAATGATAACGATAATTGATTATGGAGTAGGAAATGTTCGGGCTCTTCTGAATGTCTATGAACGGCTTAAAATGGAAGTGAAAATAGCTCGTACTGCTCAGGATGTAGAAAATGCATCAAAAATTATCCTTCCTGGAGTTGGTTCTTTCGATTATGCCATGTCTCAATTCAACCAATCCGGAATGCGCGATACGGTCGAGAATCTGATTTTCAACAAAGAGGTTCCTATTCTTGGAATTTGTGTTGGCATGCAGATGATGGCCAGCAGCAGTGATGAAGGACAGTTGCCTGGTTTGCGTTGGATAGATGGAGAAGTAAAATTATTCGATGCTGATTTAATAAAACACAAAACGCAATTGCCACACATGGGCTGGAATACAATCAGGAAGAATAAAGAGAATAAGTTGATGAAAGAGATTGATAATGAAGCTATTTTTTATTTTCTACATTCATACTACTTCCATTGTAATGATAAGAATAATATTCTCTGCGAGACTGAGTATGGAATCAATTATGCAAGTGCTGTCAATAAAGATAATATTTGGGGAGTACAGTTTCATCCGGAGAAAAGCCATTCAAACGGCGTACAATTATTGTTAAACTTCGCGACTCTTTAATATGCTTTACCCGAGAATAATTCCTTGTTTGTTGGTTCAGAATAAAGGGTTGGTAAAAACAACCAAATTCAAAGAGCCTAAATATGTGGGCGATCCAATTAACGCAGTTAAAATATTCAACGAAAAGGCAGTGGATGAGTTGATGGTGATTGATATAGATGCTTCTGCTAAAAATCGTGAGCCCGACTATAAGATGATAGAAGATATTGCGGTAGAATGTAGGATGCCCTTGTGCTATGGCGGTGGAATCAAGAACGTGGAACAAGCACAGCGGATATTTAATCTCGGGGTAGAGAAAATAGCTGTGAGTTCATTGGCAATAGAGAACCCCGAAATGGTAAGAGCAATATCTCAACGGGTAGGGAATCAGAGCTTGGTAGTGGTAATTGATGTTAAGAAGAAGATATTGAGTAACAAGTATGAGATATTTATCTATAATGGTACTCATGCTGTAAAGGCAGACCCTTTTGAATTTGCATCAGAGATACAAAAGTTAGGAGTCGGAGAGATAGTGATTAACTCCATTGATAAGGATGGTACCATGACCGGATACGATATGAATTTAATAAGCAAAATGCGAGATTCGGTTAGTGTGCCATTGACCGTATTAGGTGGAGCAGGCAGTTTAACAGATATTGGAGAAGTCATAATGGAACATGGAATAATAGGAACAGCAGCAGGCAGTTTGTTTGTATTCAAAGGTAAATATCGAGCTGTTCTAATTAACTATCCTACACCTCAAGAAAAAATGGTACTTATCCAAAATTATTTTATTTAGAAATTAACTATAGTGAAGAAACGTTTATTTTTTATTGTTGATGATTATTTACCGTACAGCATCAAAGTTGCAGCTCAGATGATGCATGAATTGGCAGTTGAGTTTGTATCTAATTCATATGAAATCACCGTACTTACTCCGAGGTCTGAGCAAGATGAATTGCTGGTTGAACAATATTTAGATGGTGTTAGAGTATTGTTTTTTAAAAGTGGCAAAATCAAAAATATAGGAAAAGTTAAAAGAACAATTAATGAATCTCTTCTTCCTTTCAGAGCACTAAAAGCTGTTCGGAAGCATATGAAACAATATAAATATGATGGAATTCTGTATTACTCACCATCTATTTTCTGGGGAGCATTAATTCATAAATTAAGAAAAAAATGGAAATGTCCTTCATATTTAGTATTAAGGGATGTTTTCCCCCAATGGACTGTAGATAATGGTATCTTATCAAAAAAATCGTTAGCATATTGGTATTTTAAATTTATTGAATGGAATAACTATCGTGCTGCAGATCGAATTGCGGTAATGTCTCCTTCTAATCTAAGATATTTTGAAAAAAGAAAATTTGAGATGTCAAGATTTGAGATATTATATAATTGGTCTAAATTAGAGAAAGAAGAATCTTTAAAAACTTGTTTTCGTACTGAATTAGGACTTGACGGAAAAATCGTGTTTTTTTATGGAGGGAATATCGGTCATGCTCAGAAAATGACAAATTTAGTGAACCTCGCAAAAAAACTAAGTAAATTTAACAATGTTCATTTTCTTTTTGTTGGTAAAGGAGATGAAGTGGAGTTAGTATTAAATGAAAAATGTAAGTATAATCTACAGAATATTACTTATCTCCCATCAGTTGACCAAAAAACATATTTTGCTATGTTGAATGAATTTGATGTTGGATTGTTTTCCCTTCATCCGAATCACAAAACTAATAATTTTCCGGGGAAATTATTAGGCTATATGCTTTACATGAAACCGATACTTGGATGTGTAAATAAAGGAAATGATTTAAAGGATATAATAAATACAAATAATGCAGGTATAGTTGTGGATAGTGATGATGATCAAGGACTGTCAAAGGCAGCTATTAAGCTACTACAATCAGAAAAATTAAGAAAAAATATGGGCATAAATGGAGAAAAATTACTTAAATCTCGTTTTTCTGTTACTAATGCCTATAAACAAACAAGTCAATTCTTTATTGATCATCAGAATAATGAGTGATAATATGTTAAAAATTATTTCCGTAGTCGGTACTCGTCCAAACTTTATGAAAATAGCGCCTTTTTGTAAGGCTATTGATGCTTATAATCAAGAGACTTGAAACATTACTATGTGTTTATGTTTATGTACGTGAATGAAAAATAACTGTTGCAAAAACATTAAAATCAAATTATTTGTTGTACATTTGCAACATATTATTAATGTGTATAATTATAATGCAAACATGATTGTTGACAATCACAGAAAATAAAAACTTACGAAGCTAATAAAGTCATAATACCGGTACAACATAAGAAACTAATATTATTTTTCAGCATGAAAACAATAAATCATCTAAAGGCATTCAGGGATGCTTCAGGATTTACTCAAGAAAAGGTAGCTTCTTTTTTGAATATAGAGAGGGGAACATTGTCTAATTATGAATTGGGTACAAGAGAGACCCCTATAGCTATTTTGATTAAACTTGCCAATCTTTATGGAGTAGATATTGCTGATTTTTATGAATCTGATTTGGAGAAGGTACAGGATGCACTTTTTTGCTCATTCCGTATGAATGATTTATCTGATGACGATATGAGAGATATTGCCAATTTTAAAGATATAATTAAGTCATACTTAAAAATGAATTATATTGAAAGAGTATGACTAATGATATAATAGAAATAAAAGCATATGAACTCAGATATGAATGGGGACTCTCGGTTATAGAACCAGTACCAATCAAGCAATTACTTTTAAAACTGAACATCTTAACTATGTATCGTAAGCTTAGGACTGACTTTTCGGGAATGTGTCTTAAAAAAGATAATTATAAATTTATACTTATAAATTCACAACACCCGATAGGGCGTCAACATTTCACTATTGCTCACGAGTTTTACCACCTTTTCGTTCAAGATTCTTTTGATATTCATTATTGTAATCCCGGAAGCAGTTCATCGTCGAAGCAGGAAAGAGAGGCAGACTATTTTTCATCTGTTTTTCTTATGCCGGAAATGGGAGTGAAAAGTATGATACCGGAAGACGAACTGCTTAATAAAAGAGTATCAATGGCTACTTTGTTGAAATTAGAACATTATTTTGAGGTATCACGTGGTGCTTTATTAGTTCGATTGAAGTCATTGAAATTAATTTCTAAGGATGATTATGACATGTTATTATCTGTTCCGGTTATAAAATCGGCAAAAGAGTATGGATTTAGTATTTCTTTATATTTATCAGGAAATGACGGACTCGTAATTGGTGATTACGGAATAAAAGCTCGCAACTTATTCGAAAAAGGATTAATATCAGAGGGTCATTATATCGAACTACTATCAAAGATAGGAGCAGATCCGATGCAAAATAATAATGATGTTCTTTGATTATGAGTCACTCAAAAAATGTAAAAGTCATATTAGATTCAGACGTACTAATTCATTTCATCAAAGGTGAGTGCTTAAACTTATTACCTAAAATATTACCTTCCTACTCATTTGTGATTCTGGATATAGTGTACGACAATGAACTGGCAAAGTCACATAGAGTAATTATTCAAAACACAGTGACTCTATTGAAAGCAATAACAATTGAACATTGGGAGCCCACAAGAGAAGAGCGGCAAGAATTTCTTCATCTTCAGAAAAAATTTGGACTTGGCGAAAGTGCAGCTATGGCTTATTGCAAATATCATAACGACGTATTGGCAAGTAGTAATTTGAGAGATATTGTTGATTACTGTAATGAGAATAAGATAACATATTTTACAACTATGGATTTCTTATATCAGGCTATGAGTTGTAATTTGATGAGTGAACAAACATGTGATGAATTTATTAGAAAAGTAGTCTTGTCAAACAGTAAATTACCTGTATCAAAAATGAGTGAATTTAAGCCTAGATTAATGCTGTGATTAAGTATATTAAAGTTATCTAATTTGACAAAGGTGTCTTGTCCTAAAATAGGTTTACATTATATTCAAATCAACTCTATCGTCAGCAAGTATAAGAAGTCAGACAGCAATAGACAAACAAACATCCCACAATCAACACTTGCTTTTTATTGTAGTACAACCATGCCTTTCCTTGTAGTCAAATGCTACTTTTATTTGTAGTCTATATGTTGCTATCATCTAAAAACACTTCTCGTATAGGTGAGCCAAGCTTTCTGATGGTATTAACAGGAGGGGAATTTGCATATAAACGTAAAGATGAGCGTATTAGAGGAAATAATTCACATACAAGATCTTGAAATATCTGTCATCCCTATTTGGAAATGGATTATAGAACAAAGTTTCGTACCGTCGCCTAAATTTCTAAACTTCTAAACTCCTCAAAGCATCAACTTCGTTTTTATAAAGAAATTCCTGCCAGGTTCTAATCTGTTTATTCCTCTAAATGTTGAAAGTGGTTCTTGATGTGCCGTGTTCAGAATATTTTTTATTCCACCTGCAAATTGAATCTTTAAGGAACTTATTGAAAATGTTTCTGTGTAAAAGCCTAAATTAAAAATCATATCCAACTCAGGATTTTTCCACACACCATTTATATCCCTTGTCTCATAATCCCAATCCATCTCTACATAAGTCGAAATTGCCTTATGTAATTGATAATTGATTGTACTCACTCCTCGTAATGGAGGTATTAATGGCAGATGCTTGTTTGTACTCAAATCAATGGCATACACATATGAAGCATGCGACTCAAAACCAAGCTTTTGCGTAATCAGCCATCTTAATTCAATCTCACCTCCGGTAAAAAATGCCTTATCTATATTACTGCTTAGTAAAACGGGAGTGGGCATAGTGAACATTCTCGTTATTGTATCAGGCTTTTCTGCAATTAAATCAAAAAGATAATTCGAAAAAACATCAGTCTTGAAAAAGACTCTTCTTCCGATATACTCATAACTCAAATTAGCAAACAACCCTTTTTCCGGTTTCAAATTGGGATTTCCAACCTTTGGAGTTCCCGACTGATCAATAAACTTAAATCGCTCTTCCATAGAAGCTACACGATAGGCATTCGACAAAGACAATATAAATTTATTTCGCATAACAGGCTTATATTCAACATCCATATGAGCTGAATATGCCAATTGATTATTAGTTCCTTTTGAAAATAATATTTGCTTATTTGGGGTCAATTGAGTTTTTACGCCATTGACATATTTATACTTATCGATTTCTTTAAAAGCAGTATCGTTATTAGCATTAATAAAATCTAATCTGATTCCTGTATTTACCGTCCACTTTTCAGGCTCAATAACCCATTTATGCTGAACAAAAGCACCAATATCAAGCATATCAGCCTTAGGTGTGGGTTGTTCCTTTGTTATTATCGTATCTGTTGATGATGAAGTTATATTTATGCGATATGTCTGTTGATCACGATACCATCCTTCTACCCCAACTATCATAGTTTCGTAATCGTTGAAATACAAATCGGCAACAGCTTTGAATCCTGAAGTTGAATTATAACTGCCAGGGAATATGGCTTTTGTCGTATTTACTATATTCTCAACATCTCTTTTAATGTTTTGTGTGTAAGCTTTTAAACTTAACTTCTTAATAGTATGAGAAATATCAGATAATAAATATTCGCCACTGAAATGATTGCGTTTAAACCCTAAATACCGCACAACAGCAGAAGGAGGAAACGCAGTTCCACCGGGCAAACCTACATTCCAAGCTTCAAAATGACTATAATCGAAAAGGATTTCCTGATCTTCGGTTTTCTTTATTCCTCCTCTTACCCCCCACGAAGCATCATTAAACTGACTGTTAGATAGAATTCCTGCCGGAGTCATTGTGTTTGAAGCAGTACGATAACTACCATTCAATGCAAGATACCATTCGTCATTTTCTATATTGACATTCAGGTTGTTACTCCATAGTTTATTTACTGAATTAAATCCTGAAATGATATTTCCATCAACATGTAGTTCAGAAGAATAATCAGGACGTTTGGATATAAAATTAACGATACCACCCATGGCACCGGTACCATAAACTACAGAGCCGGAGCCTTTTACCAATTCAATCTTTTCAATACTATTTATATCGACAGTCGACAACGAACCTGCAATATCTGTAGCTGTCTGCATACGATCACCATCCACAAGAAAAAGCAACTTCGATTCAGAAAGTCCGCGTACATTGATAGTTGTAGCCCATATCCCATCGCGTATCAATGCCACGCCCGGAGAATGAGTCAAAGCATCAGCCGCAGTTAGAAAGTTATTTGTAATAATCTCATCATCAGTAATTTCAAAATAAGGAAAATTTAATTTGTTATTTTTAACACCCTGAATATTGATTTCAGAAATATCTTTAAAAACTATGGAATCGTTTGTGTCTCTTGTTATTTTATGGTCGTGAGCAAAACTCTTTTCCATAAAACATAATAATACAACACAAAGTATGATGAAAAGCGATTTTTGTTTCATCTTAAATTATTGATTTTAATGTGTGCAAAATTAAGAATTTTTTAATAAAATTCAAATGATTACTCATGAAGTATTTAAGGTTTCTCATACAGCCTCACATTAGGCAAAATATAAAATTTTGATGCAATGCAGTGATTTGCTACTTCTGAGACACTTTAGGTTTGTGTGAAAAACAAAAATTTGCATTATCTTTGCTCGTTCTTTTTTAAAAGACATGTTTTTATATGAGATTCTTAGTTACAATAACACTTTTAGCACTGTCAATTTTCATCAAGACATTTGCCTGTACAAATTTAATTGCAGGTAAATTAGCTACAGTAGATGGTTCTACAATGATAACATACTCAGCCGATTCGTATTCATTGTATGGAGCATTATATCATTTTCCCGCGAAAACATATCCGCCGGGTACTATGCTCGATATTTACGAATGGGACACAGGAAAACATCTTGGCAAAATAAAACAAGTTGAAAAGACGTATTCTGTGATTGGTAATATGAACGAAAATCAGGTCACTATTGGTGAAACAACCTTTGGTGGCAGACCGGAATTATGCGATACCACAGGGATTCTTGATTACGGCAGCTTGATGTATATAGCCTTACAACGTTCAAGGACAGCACGTGAAGCTATTCGTATTATGACGTCACTTGTTGAAGAATACGGCTATCGTAGCGAAGGAGAATCATTTTCCATAGCAGACCCTAACGAAGTGTGGATAATGGAAATGATAGGCAAAGGTCCGAAAAATAAAGGTGCGATATGGGTTGCTGTACGAGTGCCGGACGATTGCATCTCAGCACATGCAAATCAAGCACGAATAACCACATTCCCATTCGATGATAGAAACAACTGTCTTTATTCCGTTGATGTAATAGCATTTGCACGCGAACAAGGATATTTTAAAGGGAAAAATAAAGATTTCAGTTTTTCCGACACATATGCCCCACTTGATTATGGTGCACTGATAGCTTGTGAAGCAAGAGTATGGAGCTTTTTCAGACAGACAAATCCGGAAATGGAAAAATACATTACTTACATTAAAGGTGAAACAACCGAAAGAATGCCATTATGGGTTAAGCCGGCAAAAAAGCTGAGTGTACAAGATATGAAAGCTTTTATGCGAAATCAGTTTGAAGGTACAGAATTCGACATGACCAAAGGCTTAGCTGCCGGTGAATTTAACAGCAAATTACGTTTAAGTCCGCTTAGCTTTAAAGTCGACAGCGTTGAATATTACCATAATCGCCCGATAGCAACACAGCAGACAGGTTTTTCATTCGTAGCTCAGATGCGAAACTGGCTTCCTCCTTATGTTGGAGGTCTATTATGGTTTGGTGTGGATGACGCAGCAACATCAGTCTATGTTCCAATGTATTGCGGAATCAACAACGTACCAGAATGTTTCAGTGAAGATAATGGTAGTTTATTGGAATACTCACCAACAGCAGCCTTTTGGATATTTAATCAAGTTTCTAATTTTGCCTATCCAAAATATTCACTTGTAATGCCTGATATCAAAAAAGTTCAGCAACATTGGGAAACAAATTTCCACACAATGATACCGAGTATAGACAAAACTGTAACAGGTTTGCCCGAAACTAATGCCCGCGATATTCTCACAACCTTCAGTCACACACAAGCATCCAACGTTACAGCAGCATGGAAAAAGTTAGGTGAATTTCTTTTAGTAAAATATCTTGATGGGGTAGTGAAAAGAGAAGAAAATGGGGTCTTCAAACAAAACGATAGGAAAATACCATCAGGAATAATACGACCAGGCTATCCTGAAGAATATCTCCGTCAGATTATTAAAGATAATCCGGGCATGAAAGCAAAAACGCAAGAAGAATTGAACAATCGTAAATATATGGAAGGGACTAATCATTAGCCTCATTATTTTTCATAATTGAAAAATCCTTATTGTTTAATGAAGAAAATCACGTAAATTTGCGGCAAAATTATTAGCACATGTCCGACAAAATTATCATTCTCGATTTTGGTTCTCAAACCACACAGTTAATCGGAAGAAGAATACGCGAATTAAACGAATATTGCGAAATTGTACCATACAATAAATTTCCTGAAGATACTAAAGACATTAAAGGTGTAATCCTGTCAGGCAGTCCATATTCTGTTTATAATCCTTCAGCTTTTTTCACTACACTTTCTGCTTTCAGAAAGAAATTGCCTGTTTTGGGCATATGTTATGGAGCACAACTTTTAGTGCACGACTCCGGAGGCAAAGTTGAAGCAGCCGGTTCACGAGAATTTGGCAGAGCAAATTTAACATACGTAGCAGAAGATGATGAGCTTTTAAAAGGTATCTCATCAGGTTCTCAAATATGGATGTCGCATGGAGACTCCATTACCCAACTACCGCAATCTTTCAAAAAAATCGCATCTACTGATGATGTTGAATATACCGCATTCAAAATTGAAGGAGAAAAAACTTGGGGCGTTCAATTTCACCCTGAGGTATACCATACGGAAGATGGAATATTATTATTAGAGAATTTTTTGAGTATCTGCGGATGTAAGAGAGATTGGTCGCCGGCATCTTTTATTGACACTACGGTCAAGGATTTAAAAAATCAGCTTGGCAACGATAAAGTTGTATTAGGATTATCAGGCGGTGTCGATTCATCGGTGGCTGCCGTTTTATTAAACAGGGCTATAGGAACTAATCTCACATGTATATTTGTCGATCACGGTTTGTTGAGAAAAAATGAGTTTGAGAGGGTAATAAAAGACTATGAACATTTAGGATTGAATGTTATCGGAGTCAATGCCAGAGAGTATTTCTATGGTTTGTTAGAAGGAGTTTCCGATCCTGAAAGAAAAAGAAAAATTATCGGTTCAGCTTTTATAGATGTATTCGACAAAGAAGCTAAAAAGATAGAAAACGTAAAATGGCTTGCACAAGGCACTATATATCCTGATATTATCGAGTCGCTATCGATAACAGGTACAACTATAAAATCTCATCATAATGTAGGAGGATTACCTGAAAAAATGAATCTCAAACTTTGCGAACCATTAAAGCTTCTTTTCAAAGATGAAGTCAGGAGAGTAGGTACAGAACTTGGGATGATGAGACATTTAATAAACCGACATCCTTTCCCCGGACCCGGATTGGCAGTTCGCATATTAGGCGACATAACACCAGAGAAAGTCAGAATTTTACAAGATGCGGATGATATTTTCACAAGTGAGTTAAGAAAGTGGAATTTGTATAACAGAGTATGGCAAGCCGGTGCGATTTTACTACCCGTACAATCTGTAGGCGTGATGGGTGATGAAAGAACATATGAAAACGCAGTTGCCTTACGCGCAGTAACCTCAACAGATGCAATGACAGCAGATTGGGCACAATTACCATACGAATTCCTCGCAAAAGTATCAAACGACATAATCAACAAAGTAAAAGGCGTTAATAGGGTAGTATACGATATCAGCTCGAAACCACCATCAACGATTGAGTGGGAATAAAACCATGATTGACACTCACGCCCACATATACTCAGAGGAATTCGATACAGACAGAGGTTTGGTGATTGAAAGAGCACGAAAAGCAGGAGTAAAGAAAATCATACTGCCCAATATCGACAGCACTTCTTTACAAGCCATGCTCTCACTTGAAAGGGATTATCCGGAATTTTGCTATGCCGCAATCGGACTACATCCAACGAGTGTGGATGAAAAATATGAGCAAGAGCTTAAAATAGTCGAATCAGAATTGCAGCAAAGGGAATACATAGCTGTAGGAGAGATTGGAATTGATTTATATTGGGATAAGAGTTTTGTAAAAGAACAAATAATTGCATTCCAAAAACAGGTAGAATTGGCTATCGAATACAATATACCGGTTATAATTCACGTTAGAGATTCATTAAAAGAAACTTTAAAAGCATTAATTCCTTATAAATATGATAATTTAAAAGGAATTTTTCATAGCTTTGGAGGCTCTATTGATGAAGCAAAAGAAATTTTCACATACGGTGATTTTTATCTTGGCATAAATGGAATTGTAACGTTTAAGAATTCAAAACTAAGTGAGGTAGTTAAATCTATTGGTTTAGAAAGAATTGTACTGGAGACTGACTCTCCATATCTTACCCCTGCTCCATATAGAGGAAAAAGAAATGAGAGTTCATATTTGACAATTATAGCTCAAAAAATTGCTGAAGTTTTTGAAATTTCATATGAAGCAGTGATTGAGCAAACGACAAAAAACGCATTTTACATCTTCAATCTCAACCGAAATAGATAAAACTCTGTGTTTGATAATGAAAAAATTGAATATTGACATACAATTTTCAATATTTTTATTTGTATATCATAAATTTTTGCTAACTTGCGCCGCTAAAATGGAGAGGTGCTCGAGTGGTTGAAGAGGTGCGCCTGGAAAGCGTATATACGGTGTGGAATCGTATCGAGAGTTCGAATCTCTTCCTCTCCGCACCAGTAAAACAGAAAAATAAAAAACAAGAAAAGATTAATAAACTCAAAATAAAAAAAACAAAAATTCAAAAACAAAGTAAAATGAAAAAGGTATTTGCAATTTTCTCAATCGTGGCACTTTTCACTTTGGGTACTACAATTAGCTTACAGGCACAAGATGAGGCATCAGCGCCTGCTACAAATGACACAACAGTTACTGAAGTAGTTGATGCTACTCCTCAGCTTGTTGTTGAAGAACAAGGAATGCATAAAGCATTAAAACAAAAATTCATCGAGGGTGATGCATTATGGATGGCTCCAATTGCATTCTGTTTGATTTTAGGTTTAGCTTTGTGTATAGAGAGAATTATTTATTTAAGCTTATCTTCAACAAGCACTAAAAAGCTTTTGGCAAGCATTGACGAAGCATGGCAAAAAGGCGGTGCAGAAGCTGCAATGAATATTTGTCGTGATACTCGCGGTCCTGTTGCTTCTATTTTCTATCAAGGACTTTCCCGCTATCATGAAGGTATTGATGTTGTAGAAAAAACAGTTGCATCTTATGGTGGTGTTCAGTTAGGTCTGTTAGAAAAGAACTTAACATGGATCTCATTGTTTATCGCACTTTCTCCATCATTAGGATTCCTTGGAACAGTTATCGGGATGATCCAAGCATTTGACAAGATACAGCAAGTTGGTGACATTTCAGCAACAGTTGTAGCCGGTGGTATCAAGGTTGCTCTTTTAACAACAGTGTTTGGTTTGATTGTAGCTATGATACTTCAGGTATTCTACAACTATATCTTAACACTTATTGAAGGATTAACAAACGACATGGAAGATTCTTCAATATCTCTGTTAGATATCATTGTTAAACACTCAAAATAATAAGTTACAATGAATAAAGCTATAAAAATAATAGGCTTAACGCTTATATTAGCTTCATTTGCTTTACTCATTGCATTTTTTGCATCTTTGAGTCAAGGAAGTGAGTCTATTGTAAGTGCTGCCGGAGAGGACATGCACGTCCCTATACTTACAGACACTATTTTATATTGGACATACATCCTATTTGTGTTGGCAATAGTTGTAACTCTTGCATTTGCGTTTTATAAATTTATAAAATCGTTTATAAGCAATCCGGGTTCTGCTTTGAAATCTTTAATACCAATAATATTATTTGCAGGAATTTTCGTAGTATCGTACCTTTTAGGTAGTTCTGAGAAAATCTCGATTATTGGATATGAAGGTAACCAAAACGAAGGTGTTTGGGTTAAACTTACAGAAATGTTTCTTTATACAACATATTCATTAATGGTTATATTAGTGGTAACAATATTTGGTGCCAGAATATATACCAATTTGAAATAATTTTCTAACTTACAAAAATTTAACAAAACAATGTCTAGAAAATTAAATGAAATAAATTCCAGCTCGATGGCTGACATTTCGTTTTTGCTTTTAATTTTCTTCCTTGTTACGACTTCTATGAATGTTAGTACCGGGTTGATGAGGCGTCTTCCGCCACCTCTGCCTCCGGATCAAAAACCTCAGGATGTCGATATCAAAAAGAGAAACATCTTCGTTGTGAAAATTAACAGTTTAAATCAATTGTTAGTTCAAGGCGAGGAAATGAATATCCATGATTTGAAAGCTAAAGCTAAAGAGTTTGTGAAGAACGAAGCTAACGACGCGAATTTACCCGAAAAGTTTGCAGAAGAATTCCCTACTCTTGGAGTGGTTGAATATACAAGAGATCATGTGATATCAGTGCAAAACGACGTTGACACTCAATATCAAGCATACATTGACGTTCAAAATGAGTTGGTAGCAGCTTATAATGAATTACGTAATGAGTTGTCGTCTTTAAAGTTCGGGAAAAAATTCGACGATTTAGACGAAAAACAACAGAAAGATGTTCAAACGGTTTATTCTCAGAAAATTTCGGAGGCTGAACCTAAAAATTATGGAGGAACAAACTAATGGCAGTAATAAGAAAAGAAGAGAAAAGGGGAACTCCTCAGTTAAGTACTTCATCATTACCTGATATTATATTTATGTTGTTGTTCTTCTTTATGGCTGTTACAACAATGAAAGAGGTAACATACAAAGTAAGGATAGCTCCTCCAACTGCAACTGAATTACAAAAATTAGAGAACAAATCTTTAGTTCGCTATATTTATGTTGGAGAACCTATGAGGGAGTTTCGTACCCAGTTTGGCTCTGCTTCACGCATTCAACTGAACGATCAATTTGCAGATGTAAATGAAATTGAGACTTATATCACAAATGAGCGTTCGGCAATGAAAGAAGAGGACCAGAACATTATGACTGTTTCAATCAAAGCTGATAAGGATACCAAGATGGGAATTATCACCGACATAAAACAAGCTCTAAGGCGTGCTTATGCGTTGAGAATCAACTATCAGGCATCTGCTCGTCAATCTTTCTAAAAAGCAAATACACTTTTATATAGAAAAGAGCCACATTCAAAATTTGAACGTGGCTCTTTCATTTAGTTGTTTACGACTGTATGGGAAATATCACACAACCCCTTGTACCAACATGGCTTGGGCAACTTTCATAAAACCTGCTATATTAGCACCTTTAATATAATTAATATATCCATCAGGTTGAGTACCGAACTTAACGCATTGAGCATGAATATCACTCATTATTTGTTTGAGTTTAGCTTCAACTTCGTCAGCAGTCCATGACATATGCATTGAGTTTTGTGTCATTTCCAATCCGGATGTAGCAACTCCACCTGCATTCACAGCTTTACCCGGTCCGTAAATAACTCCATTATCCACAAACATGTCTGTTGCTTCTGTGGTACAGCCCATATTAGACACTTCTGCAACATATTTTGTTCCATTGGCAACGATTAACTTGGCATCGTTTACATCCAATTCATTTTGAGTAGCACAAGGCAAAGCGATATCAACCTTCACCTCCCAAGGCTTACGACCAGCGATGAACTTAGCACCAAACTTTTCAGCATAAGGTTCAACAACATCATTGCATGTTGCACGAAGCTCAAGCATATATTCAATCTTTTCTCCTTTAATTCCATCTTCATCGTATATATATCCGTCAGGTCCAGAAATAGTTAAAACTTTAGCTCCCATTTCAGTAGCTTTTAGAGCAGCACCCCATGCTACATTTCCAAAGCCTGACAAAGCTATTGTTTTTCCTTTGATAGTATCTCCTGCAGTTTCCAACATTTGCTTCACAAAATACATTGCACCAAAGCCGGTAGCTTCCGGTCGGATAAGTGAACCACCGTACTCCAAACCTTTACCGGTAAATACGCCGGTGTTCACACGAGCTAATTTACGATACATTCCATACATATATCCGACTTCACGAGCACCGACACCAATATCGCCTGCAGGTACATCGGTATTAGCTCCGATATGTCGCCAAAGTTCCATGATAAAAGCTTGACAAAAACGCATAACCTCACCATCCGATTTACCACGAGGATTAAAGTCAGAACCTCCTTTACCACCTCCCATCGGCAAAGTAGTCAGTGCATTTTTGAACGTTTGTTCAAAACCTAAGAATTTGAGGATTGATAGATTTACAGACGGATGAAAACGAATTCCACCTTTGTATGGTCCTATCGCATTGTTGTACTGTATTCTGTACCCTGTGTTAACGTTAACTTCACCTTTATCATCGACCCAACACACTTTAAATGTGAAGATACGATCCGGCTCCACCATTCGTTCGATAATTTTGTTTTTTGCAAATTCCGGATGTTGATTATAAACATCCTCGATTGTCATTAACACCTCGTGTACAGCTTGCAAATACTCATGTTCTCCAGGATGTCTGGCTTCTAATTGCTGCATCAATTTTTCTTGATCCATAGGAAATAGTTGAATTAAATTAATAAATAAAAATTATATTCTAATATGCTATAATGTCGGATTTCTCCGACACTTGATTTTCAAATAATTATCTGTAAAACGCTCCATACCCCGCAGAGGGTAATATATGAATATATCGTATACATATATTGCTCCATGCGGGGCAGTACGTGAAAATTAGTACATTTTTGGATTTCGTAAAAAAACAAAAGAGAGCCAAGTTTGACTCACTTATTGTGTTTTTTAAAATTTCGGTGCAAGTTACTAATTAAATCATTAATACCAAACTTTTCGTGAAATAATTAGCTATTCATATGTATTTCTTACTAAATGTCACAAAAAAGCAGGTTTTGAGAGCCTTATGTTTAAAGGTTGTTTGATGGTTTGAAAACTTTGTTGTATGGGGAGGGAGTAATCAATACATCCTCTCCCTAATAGCCTTAATATCATCAGATGTTACATAATCATCGAAGTCCATTTGTTTGTCGATTATGCCGTTGGGTGTTAATTCGATGATTCTATTACATACCGTCTGAATAAATTCACGGTCGTGCGATGCCATAAGGATATTTCCTTTGAATGCAACAAGCGTATTGTTAAATGCCTGAATTGACTCTAAGTCTAAGTGGTTTGCAGGTGAATCCAACACCATGACATTAGCATTTTTGAGCATCATACGTGCAATCATACAACGCATTTTTTCACCTCCCGATAAGACACTCGCCTTTTTATAAATCTCATCTCCAGAGAAAAGCATTTTACCCAAATAGCCACGGATAAAGGATTCTGTAGTGTCTGAAGAATATTGCCCTAACCAATCCACCAAGTTTATACTTGTATCGAAAAACTCTGTATTATCCAAAGGAAGATACGCATGAGTGATTGTTATACCCCAATTATATGAACCTTCGTGCTTTTTGTCATGACCGTTTATTATTTCGAAGAAGGCGGTCATAGCTCTTGGATCTTTTGATACAAAAACAATTTTATCGTCTTTCTCGACATTAAAGTTTACATCTCTGAACAACACTGTTCCGTCATCAGCGACTTTCCCTAATCCTTTTGTCTCCAAGACCATATTGCCCGGCTCTCTTTCGGGTGTAAATATTATTGCAGGATATTTACGCGTAGAAGGCTGAATTTCATCTACATTCAACTTCTCAAGCATTTTTCGTCTACTTGTAGCCTGACGAGACTTTGCTACATTGGCACTAAATCTTCTGATAAATTCTTCTAATTCTTTTCGCTTCTCCTCTGCTTTCTTATTCTGCATTTGCTGCTGTTTCAGGGCGAGCTGACTTGATTCATACCAGAAAGAATAGTTACCTGCAAACATTTGTATTTTTCCGTAGTCGATATCCACTGTATGTGTACTTACAGCATCGAGGAAATGACGGTCGTGCGACACCACTAAAACAGTATTTTCGTAATTTGCAAGATAATTTTCCAACCACATAACAGTTTCTACGTCTAAGTCGTTCGTAGGCTCATCTAACAAAAGATTATCCGGCTTACCGAATAAAGCTCTGGCAAGCAACACTCTAACTTTCTCTTTACCACTTAATTCTTTCATCAGTTGGTAGTGATATTCCTCCTTGATACCAAGTCCGCTTAACAAAGCAGCCGCATCACTTTCGGCATTCCATCCATCCAATTCAGCAAACTTTTCTTCTAATTCAGAAGCTCTTATACCATCGGCATCTGAAAAATCTTCTTTCAGATAGATTGCATCCTTCTCTTCTTTTACCTTCCACAATACATCATGTCCCATCATCACCGTATCAATAACAGTGAAATCGTCGAACTCGAAATGGTCCTGCTTTAATACTGATAATCTTTCACCGGGACCAAAATGTATTGTACCGCGAGTAGCATCTAAATCGCCACTTAAAATTCTTATCAAGGTAGATTTTCCGGCACCATTCGCACCTATCACACCATAACAGTTACCTGACGTAAACTTTAAATTCACATCAGAAAACAAAACTCTCTTACCAAACTGAATTGCTAAATCTGAAACTGTAATCATCTTTTAATAAATAATTTACCACCTGCTTATTTGCAATTTTCCGTTTATCTGTTTTTGTTGTTTTAATGGCTTAAATAAGTCTATATTAAAACCGCAAATCGTAAATAAGCAAATCGTAAATAAGTAGATGGTAAATAGAATTGGTTATTTTATCTTTTACTCTATAATTCCTAAATTTCTTGCAGCTTTTGATATCTTTTCGACAGATTCATCTATCTGATCGAAAGTATGCGTAGCCATCAAAGAATATCTTATCAATGAGTCTTCTGAACGTACTGCCGGAGATACCACAGGGTTAACAAACACACCATCATCCATCAGCATTTTTGTTAGCATAAAGGTCTTCGTATTATCTCTAACATACAGAGGAATAATTGGTGTTTCGGTAGTTCCTATTTCAAAACCTGCATTCTCAAAACCTGCTTTAGCTCGATGTGTATTTGCCCAAAGGGCATCATAACGCCACTTTTCATCTTCCATAACATTGAGAGCTTCAATGACACATGCTGTTGACGCCGGCGTTATCGATGCACTGAATATCAAAGTTCTGGAATTATGTTTCAAATAATTTATAATACTCTCATCAGCAGCGATAAAGCCACCTATTGTACCTAATGATTTACTGAAAGTACCCATAATTAAATCAACATCATCAGAAACACCAAAATGCTCACAAACGCCCGCACCTGTTTTTCCAAACACACCTAAAGAATGTGCTTCATCAACCATTATTGAAGCATTATATTTCTTCGACAGTTCAACAATCTGAGGTAATTTTACCACATCGCCTTCCATACTGAAAACACCGTCTACTACAATAACTTTAGTCTTCTCATACTCACATTTCTGAAGAAGTTTTTCTAAAGCATCCATATCATTATGTCGATATTTCAATTGCTTAGAGAAAGACAGTCGTTTGCCTTCAATTATCGAGGCATGATCGAACTCATCGAATATCAGATAATCTTCCCGACCTGTTATACATGGTACAACACCCGCATTTACAGAAAAACCTGTTGCGTATACAAGTGCTGATTCCTTGTGTACTAACTTAGCCAATCGCTCTTCCAACTCTATGTGAATATCTAAAGTGCCATTCAGGAAGCGTGAACCGGCACAGCCTGTTCCGTATTTTTCAACAGCTTTAATCGCAGCTTCTTTTAAACGTGGATGATTGGTTAATCCGAGATAACTATTTGAACCAAACATTAAAACAGGCTTTCCATGAATTGTTACAACAGTATCCTGATCTGATTCAATAGGTCGGAAGTATGGATATAATCCGACTTCCTTTGCCTTTTGCGGTGCATCGTATTGCCCCAGCACATTACTTAGTTGACTCATAAAATATTTTATGAAAATATTGTTCGGCTACAAAATTACATGAAAAATGTTTGACTACCAAAATAGGGGATAAAAAATAGATAAAAGTCTGTTATCCTCCCTTTTACCTCACAACAACCTTTGCAGAATTGTCATTTTCAGCATTCACATTCAATAATGAAATTAGAAAGCAAAATAATATTATATGTTTTTTCATTATCGAAAGTAAAGTTTTATAACTGAAAACCCTTTTATTCTGAACCTTTGCCCTTTGCCCAGCTATCTTTCAGCGAGACAGTTCTATTAAAAATAAGTTTATTTTTTGTTGTGTCGGGATCTATATTGAAATAACCGGTACGTTGAAATTGAAAGTTTGACAATGGTTTTTCATTAATCAACCATGGTTCAACATACACGTTATTAATTACCTTGAGCGAATTAGGATTTATCAGCTCACGAAAATCTCTATCATCGGTCGATGGGTTTTCTACGCTGAACAATCTGTCGTATAAGCGAACTTCAGCCTGTATTGCGTTTTGAGTCGACAGCCAATGCAAAGTTCCCTTTACCTTTCGCCCTGAGTCGGGCATTCCGCTTTTTGTTTGGGGGTCATATTCGCAATAAATCTCTTCGATATTGCCTTCTGCATCTTTTTTACATCCTGTACATTTCACAATGTATGCACTTTTCAATCTGACTTCCTGACCGGGAGTCATTCTGAAGAATTTCTTAGGCGCTTCTTCCATGAAATCCTCACGTTCGATATACAGTTCTCGTGAAAAAACAATCTCTCTTGAACCTGCTGATGGATCTTCAGGATTATTCTCAGTAAGAAGTACTTCCGACTGATTTTCAGGATAATTGGTTACTATAAGTTTAACCGGATTTAACACAGCATTTACTCGTGTTGCAGTTTTATTTAATGTTTCTCTTGCTGAATGTTCGAGAAGTCCAACATCATTAATACCATCATATTTGGTATAACCAATCTTATCTATGAAATTATGAATGGCTTCCGGCGTATAACCTCTACGGCGCAATCCGCAAAGTGTAGGCATTCGTGGGTCGTCCCAACCGGTTACCAAACCTTCCTGAACCAACTGAAGCATTTTACGTTTGCTCATCACTGTATATGTAATGTTCAAACGATTGAACTCTGTTTGTCGTGGTCTGTAGTCTGTGTCTTGAAACTGATCGATAAACCAGTCGTATAATGGTCGGTGCACTTCAAACTCTAAAGTACACAATGAGTGAGTAACACCTTCAAAGTAATCCGATTGACCGTGTGCATAATCATACATCGGATAAGCTTTCCACTTCCAGCCGGTTTTGTGATGAGGATGATCAGTAATGATACGGTACATTATAGGGTCGCGCATGTGCATATTCGATGACGACATATCAATTTTTGCACGTAGTACCATTTTTCCTTCCGGGATTTCACCGGTATTCATTTTTCTGAATAATTCGAGATTTTCTTCAACGGGACGATCACGATGTGGACTGTTAGTGCCCGGAGTCGTAGGTGTACCTTTTTGTTTGGCTATAGTTTCAGCAGATTGTTCGTCAATATAAGCTTTTCCATCCAAAATAAGTTTTTCTGCTAAATCCCATAATTGCTGAAAATAATCTGAAGCGTAATATACATTCGCCCATTTATAACCTAACCATTGTATGTCCTCCATGATTGAGTCGACATACTCAACATCTTCTTTTACAGGATTAGTATCATCAAAACGAAGATTACAAATACCATTATAGTTTTCTGCGATACCGAAATCTAAGCATATAGCTTTAGCGTGACCAATGTGTAAGTAACCATTAGGTTCTGGTGGAAAACGCGTTTGAATACGACCATCATTTCTGCCGTCACGCAAATCTTGCACTACCATTGCCTCAATAAAATTCAAACTCTTTTTGGGTGCTTCCACATTGTTTATATCCATATTCTGCTATCTTATAATCTCTTAAATAAATCCTTTGATAATACCTCTTTCTGATGCTTGAATAAACTTTATAATCAAATCTCTTTCTTCAGACTCAGAAATTGTTTCAATCACTTTTGCAATTGCGTTGCTGGTGTTAAGTTTAGACTGGAACACAATTCTGTAAATATCCTGAATCAGATTTATCTGTTCGTTTGTGTATCCTCTTCTTTTCAAACCGATTGAATTTACCCCTACAAAAGATATTGGTTCGCGTGCTGCAGTACAATATGGGGGAATGTCTTTGGACACTTTAGATCCGCCCTGTATCATAACATGAGCACCAATTCTACAAAACTGATGTACTAAAGTTCCGCCACCAAGTATGGCAAAATCATCTATTTCTACTTCACCTGCAAGTTGGGTGGCATTAGCAATAATCACATTATCGCCGATAATACAGTCATGTGCAACATGGGAATAAGCCATTAGCAGACAATTATTTCCTACAACGGTCTTACCTTTAGCAACAGTTCCTCGGTTTACTGTAACACATTCACGAATTGTTGTGTTATTACCGATAATTGCAAGTGTATCTTCTCCTTTGAATTTCAAATCCTGAGGAATAGCACCGATTACAGCTCCGGGAAAAATCTTCGAATTTTCACCTATACGTGAGCCTTCAAGAATTGTAACATTAGCTGCTATGGTTGTACCTGAACCAATTTCAACATTTTTATCGATAAAAACAAAGGGACCAATTTCAACATTTGGAGCTATTTTAGCTTCAGGATGAATCTGTGATAATGGATGTATTGTCATTTTAGGATACGTAAGTCTTTCTAAGTAGTTTTGCGAATTCTGTATTAACTTTGTGACCAGGATATTTTGCAACTATTTTACCTTTGATTGGTTTTCCAACAAGAGCTAAATCACCAACCAAATCTAATAATTTATGCATTGCCGGTTCATTTTCGAATTTAATGCCGCCATTCAGATAACCTAATCTTTCGGCATCAACTCTTTCATGTTTATGTAGTTTATCGGTAAGTCGATTGATTGCTTCTTGAGACATCTTTCTGTCGTAGATAACAATCGCATTCTTTAAATCGCCACCTTTAATTAGATTCATTGCAAGCAAAGGCTCTATTTCATGAACAAAACAGAAAGTTCTTGCAGTGGCTGCTAATTTATTAAAATCATTAATATCTTCAAGATGAGCAGTTTGTTCTCTTAACACAACCGAATCGAACCCAATTAACACTTCTAACTCAAACTTATCTGAAGGATATGCTTTTATTTGTGACCCCGACTCAATTTCAAACTCAATTTCTTCTGCTATAGTTAGATATTCTTTTGTAGCATCTTGAACTTCCACACCCACTTCTTGAATCTTATCTCTAAATAATTTTGCACTTCCATCTAAAATAGGAAATTCAGGTCCGTCAACTTCAAACAAACAATTATCGACTCCGGCTGCATAGAAAGCTGCCATAGCATGTTCTATAGTGCTAACTTGAAAATGCTCATTCCTCAGTACAGTTCCACGTACCGTATCTTTAACATTATCAGCCAATGCTTTTATAGTTGGTTGCCCTTCCAAATCGGTACGGCAAATTACAATACCATGATCAGCAGGAGCAGGATTAGCTTTTAATCTAATGTGTAAGCCTGTATGTAATGCAATTCCTTCAATTACGAAAGAATCTTTTAATGTCTTTTGCTTCATCCAATAATTTTCTTTTCTAATTCCTTAACCTTATTTGTTAATTCTATTATTGTCTTATGTAATTCCGGTAAATTTTTATTTACTACATATGATCTTCTAAATATATTAATCGGCACGGCAGGATAACCGGAATAAATTTGTCCTGATGCCTTAATCGAACTTGGTACGCCTGCTTTTGCTCCGAGAATTGTTCCGTCTGCAATATGAACATGTCCGGAAATACCAACCTGTCCGCCAAACATAACTTTTTTCCCTATTTTCGATGAACCTGCAATTCCCGTTTGCGATGCAATTACCGAATCTTCTCCCACCTCAACATTATGAGCAATCTGAACTAAATTATCGATTTTTACACCTTTTCTTATAATTGTGCTTCCTAATGTTGCTCTATCGATTGTAGTATTTGCACCTATTTCAACATTATCTTCAATAATCACATTGCCTGTCTGCGGTATTTTCTGATAAGTCCCATCCTCAGTAGGAGCAAAACCAAAACCATCAGAACCAATAACTACATTGGAGTGTATAATACAATTCTTACCTATCACAGTATCTTTATAAATACTAACACCCGGATATATAATTACATTGTCGGCAATTGTACAGTTTTCAGCGATATTAACATGTCCGTGTATAGAAACATTATCTCCAATTTTCACTCCTGAAAATATACATACAAACGGCGCTATATAAACATTATTGCCAATTATAGCAGATTCTGCAACTGATGCCAAAGATGAAATTCCCAATTGTCTTGGCTTTTGCTTTTCAACCATATTCATCAGCACTGCTAAAGCCTCATATGCATTATCTACTCTTATCAAAGTTGCTTTTATCGGCTTCTCAGGCACAAAATCCTTATTAACCAATATAACATCAGCCTTACAATCATATATATAATGTGTATACTTCGGATTAGCCAAAAATGTAAGCGTACCCGACTTTCCATCCTCAATCTTAGAAAAGTTATTTACACTAATATTGGGGTCTCCTTCTACCTTACCTTGTAAAAAATCGGCTATTTGTCCGGCTGTAAATGTCATACAAAAAATTTGGGCACAAAATTAATAAACTATTTTGATATAATAAGGATTTTTATCCCTATTGTTAATTATCTATCTTTAAATAACAAAAATAATGTTTCGTAACTTTCTTCGTCATCACTTGAATATTCAACAAATCCGAAGCATCAACTATGTCTTTTATCGTTCCATCTTTCATCAGTATATTTATATTATCGTCTTCGGGCGAATATGTATCTGTGCTAACAACTTCATCTCCAAGAAAATACTTAGCTTCACTTTCGCTAATATTAAAATACTGCATATATCTCCTGATTGCTTCCATCTGAACTTCTATATTAGGAGCATCCGTTCTTACTTCTACTTTAAATAACTTTCTGTTGATAAATGAATTACAAAGTAATGACAACACAAAATCAGAATGTTGCGACCATACTTTTATCGCAGAAAAGAAATCGGAATCATCCAACATTACAAATTGGTTGAAGGCTTCCTCTCCTACCGCAAAATGTTCTGCATTAATCTCATTATATAGAAAGAAATGTAAAGATGGCGAAGCAAACAATTCAACACCACTTAAAGCTAACTCTTTAGCTCTCTTCAATATATTCACAAGCATTTTCTCTGTTGCAACAGAAGTTTTATGTAAATATACCTGCCAATACATCAGTCGGCGCGCAACTAAAAATTTCTCTATAGAATAAATACCTTTGGCTTCAACAACTAATTGTCCGTCGTGCAAATTAAGCATCTTGATAATTCTCGATGCTCCGATTATGCCTTCGCTTACACCACAAAAAAAGCTATCTCGACTTAAATAATCTAACCTATCCATATCCAACTGACCGGACACCAATTGATGTAGAAATCTTTTTGGATATTTATTTTTAAAAATTTCAATTGACATATCAAGTCTTCCTCCGAATTCTCGATTCATCTTTTCCATCATCAATAATGAAATTTCTTCATGACTGACTCCGAGTACTAAACTGTGCTCTAAAGCATGAGAAAATGGTCCATGACCAATATCATGAAGCAGTATACAAGCCTTTGATGCATCTTCCTCTTCAGAACTGATTTCATGTCCGGTTATTTTTAACTGACTGATGGCTTCCCCCATCAGATGCATAGCACCTAATGAATGTTGCAAACGTGTATGTTGAGCACCGGGATATACATAAGAAGATAGTCCTAATTGCTTAATTCTGTTTAATCGCTGAAAATAAGGATGTTGGATAATATCATATATTAATCCATCAGGAATATTAATAAATCCAAATACCGGATCATTAATAATTTTTCTTTTTTTATTCAATTTCACCTTAGATTTAAAGCTATTATTAACAATTTTTAAGTATCTCTTTAAGCCATTCCCATGACTTTTGTGTCGATTTTATACTAAGTCTTTCGTCGGGTGAATGAACTCCATGCATTTGAGGTCCTATAGAAATCATGTCCAAATGGGGATATTTACTTAAAAACAAGCCACATTCCAAGCCTGCATGTATTGCTTTTTTATTAGGTTCGATACCAAATAAATTTTTATAAGCAATATCAGCCTTTTTAAGTAATTCTGATTTTAAATTTGGTTTCCATCCCGGATATCCGTCAGTTTGTTTTACTTCTGTACCGGCTAATTCAAAAACAGATTTAATTTGTGCTGCAATATCTACTTTCAACGATTCTGCAGAACTGCGCTGACTGGTATTTATTTCAATCTGATTATTTGGTAACATTTTTATTGATGCAAGGTTTGTAGAAGTCTCGACTAAATCGGGCATATCACGACTCATACCTATAACACCATGAGGCAGAGCATATAACATATTCAATATCTTAACCGTATCTTCCTTGCTAACAGTACTTGTCTCAGAAGAATCCGATTCAAGTTTTATCCTGAAGTTTGGTTCTATATCTGAATATTCATCTTCAATTGATGATATAAAGACATTCAGCATTACTCTTATCTTTTCTTTTTCTTGTTGTGGAATTGCAAAAGAAGCTGATGCTTCACGTGGGATTGCATTATGTAAATTTCCACCTGAAATTGATATTAATCGCATATCAACCTCTTGATTTACTTGCCATAAATATCTATTTAAAACCTTTATTGCATTAGCTTTTCCAAGATGAATATCACCGCCTGAATGTCCGCCGCTGAAACCTGAAACCGATATATTAAATCGTAAATAACCTGATGGATATTTGTCTTCTTTATAAGAATAAAATGCTTTTGTTCCTATGCCACCTGCGCAACCTATGAAAATTTCTCCATCATCTTCCGAATCTAAATTAATCAGATACGTTCCTGTCAATATATTAGAATCCAACCCATAAGCTCCGCCTAAACCGGTTTCTTCATCTACGGTAAACAAACATTCCAAAGGAGGATGCGGAATGTCATTTGATTCGAGAATGGCAAGCATCATCGCTACACCTATACCGTTATCTGCGCCTAAAGTTGTTCCTTTAGCCTTAACCCAATCGCCATCAATATACGACTGAATAGGATCGGTATCAAAATTATGTACTACATCTGCGTTTTTTTCACAAACCATATCCATATGTGCTTGTAAAATAACTGTCGGATGGTCTTCCATACCTTTAGTGCCCGACTTTCTAATCAACAGATTACCTGTTTTATCAACAGTATAATCAAGCTGATGATTATCGGCAAATCCAACTAAAAATTCGGTTATCTTCCCTTCTTTTTTAGAGGGACGTGGAATTTGGGTAATTTTATAAAAATAACTCCAAAGAATCTGTGGCTGTAGATTAATCATAAGTTCCTGGTCAGTTTTTGCGCACAAAGATAACTAAAATAATTATTTAAATATCATATTTTATGTTGTAAAATAGCTTATATATGATTTTCCACTATCAAAAATTATCTCTAAATTTGCCAGTTATAAAAAATATCATCTTAAAACATATGCTATTTTCTCAGATAATCGGACAAGAAGAAGCCAAAAGCAGGTTAATCGGTACTGTTAAAGAACAGAGGATACCTCATGCTTATTTGTTTAAAAGTACTGAGGGAGTTGGTGAGTTAGCACTTGCAATTGCTTATGCACAGTATGTTTGTTGTGAAAACAGAGGTGAAAATGATTCTTGTGGTAAATGTCCATCTTGTGTCAAATACGCTAAATTATCGCATCCCGACCTTCATTTTGTATTTCCTATTATAAAACCGAAGGGACAAGCAACATCTGTTTGCGATGATTTTATTTCTGATTTCAGAGAGATATTTATTGAAAATCCATATTTCAGTGTCGAACAATGGTTTTTAAAAATTTCGGGAGATGCTAAACAAGGGATGATATACGCAAATGAAAGTCAGGAAATCATAAGGAAACTCAGCTTAAAAACCTACGAATCTGAGTATAAGACAATGATTATATGGTTTCCTGAAAGGATGAATGAAACTTGTGCTAACAAACTACTAAAGATTTTAGAAGAGCCACCTGAAAAGACATTGTTTTTATTAGTCTCAAACAAACCAGACGAAATAATCACAACTATACTATCTCGTGCTCAACACTTTAACATACCAAACCTCAATACTGATGAGATTGTTACAGCAATTTTATCGAATCAGGATTATGAAATAACAGAAATTGATGCTTTAAATATAGCTCGAATTGCTAATGGAAGCTATCTCAAAGCAATGAATTTATTAAACGAAGGCAGCGAACAAAAACAGAATTTCGAAAGATTTGTTCAAGTTATGCGACAAGCTTGGCAAGTTGGCAACAGAAAAGATTATAATGCTCTGAAAACACTTAGGAGATGGTCAGACGACATGGCTGCTGCCAATGTTGGAAGAGAGCGACAAAAGATGTTTCTTTCATATGCCCAGCACATGATAAGAGAAAATTATATATATAACCTTCAAAATCAAGAATTAATATATTTAAGTCAGGATGAAAATAACTTTGCTACTAACTTTTCACCATTTATAAATGAGAGAAATGTTGAGGATTTAATGGCAGAATTTTCATTGGCAGAGAGACATATAGAACAAAATGTTAATGCGAAGATGGTCTTTTTCGACTTAGTCTTAAAGATCATCGTACTTTTAAAAAGATAATAATTATATGGAACATACATTCAGAGATTGCAGTACCTGCGTTATGCATCAAAAGGGTTGCAATCGAAACTCACATCATAAATTAAGCACATTCGATTGGTTAAGTGATTTACCTGATTCACAGCGAGATACTGATTATGTAGAGATTCAATTCAAAAACACTCGTAAGGGATTTTTCGTTAATAACACCCAAATTCCATTGGAAAAGGGTGATGTAGTGGCTGTCGAAGCCTCACCCGGACATGATATAGGAGAAGTTACCCTCACAGGACGTTTGGTTTTATTGCAGATGAACAAACAAAACATTAATCCTGAGAAATACGAAATAAAGAAAATATACAGAAAAGCTAAGGAAAACGATATAGAAAAATATAACGAAGCTAAAGCAAAAGAACAAAACACCATGATAAAAGCTCGTCAGATTACTGAGAGTTTGAAACTTAACATGAAAATTGGAGATGTTGAGTATCAGGGTGATGGTAACAAAGCAATCTTCTATTATATTGCTGATGAGAGGGTTGATTTCCGGCAATTGATTAAGGTTTTGGCAGACACTTTTCATGTGCGTATAGAAATGAAGCAGATAGGTGCGCGACAGGAAGCCGGCAGGATTGGTGGGATTGGTCCGTGTGGAAGAGAATTATGCTGCTCAGGTTGGATGACTAATTTCAATTCTGTTTCTACATCCGCAGCTCGTTATCAGGACATCTCCATGAATCCTCAAAAATTAGCGGGACAGTGCGGTAAACTAAAATGCTGTATGAATTATGAACTTGATACATATGTCGATGCTTTGAAAGATTTTCCTTCAAAAGAAATTCAGCTTGAGACAGAGATAAACACATATTATCATTTTAAAACCGATACTTTCAAAGCATTAATTTCATACTCAACTGATAAGAATTTCGCTGCAAATATTGTAACTATATCAGCAGACAGGGCTAAAGAAGTTATTGCATTAAACAAAAAAGGCATAAGACCCGAAACTTTAGATGACCAAAAGGAGTCTGAAGAAAAGAAAGTTGATTATAACAATGTGGTAGGAGAAGACAGTTTGACACGTTTCGATTCTCAAAAGAAGAAAAAACAAGCAAATAAAAGAAGAAATAAAAATAATAACAGAAGAAATGACGGATTACCTCAGTCGTAAACATATCTTATCTAAAATGAAGGCTATCAAGAAGTTTTATATACTTGTTTTGCCTTTTGTGTTGTTCTTGTCCTGTAGGCAAAACACTAATTACACTCAGTACAAAATAATTGATCCTATCGGTTGGTCGATGGATAGCGTTTGCGTATTTCTTGTCGACATTAAAGATTCATCGCCGTATGAATTGATAATTAATGTGCGACATACTGCTAACTATCCGTATCAAAACTTATGGCTATTTACTGAGCATATATCGCCTGACAACAGTTCGGTTTTGGATACAATAGCCTGTGTATTAGCTGATAATACAGGTAAATGGTTAGGTTCAGGCTCCGCTTCTATCTATGATTTACCTATAATTTGGAAAAAGGATTATAAGTTCGCAACATCAGGTATACAAGAAATTAAAATAAGACATGGCATGCGCGAGGAGTATCTTCGTGGAATACAGGCAATAGGATTAAAAGTCAACTATCAGAATGGGAAAGAATAAGCTTGCTAAATTTGCAGAATTAGAAACATTTCCACATGTTTTTCAAGTTTCATCTAATGAATTATTATCCGGAAAATCTTTTAAAAATAAGGGTAGATGGAATGAAATAGTTTTTAACAACAATAATCCTATTGTGTTGGAATTAGGATGTGGCAAAGGAGAATATACCGTTGGTCTTGCTGAAATATTTCCTGACAAGAATTTCATCGGTGTTGATATTAAGGGAGCAAGGATATGGAAGGGGGCAAAGGATTCTTACATAAAAGATATGAAGAATGTTGCATTTATACGTACAAATATTGAGATGATTAATCATTTTTTTGCTAAGGATGAGGTTTCTGAAATATGGCTGACTTTCCCCGACCCACAGATGAAAAAGACAACAAAGCGACTTACATCTACAAATTTCATGAAGTTATATCAGATGTTTGTCAAAGACAATGGACTTATTCATCTGAAAACAGACAGTAATTTCATGTTTACCTACACTTCGGAAATGGTTAAAGCTAATAATTATCATACAATCATTTCAACTGATGATTTGTATCAAACGATAAAAGAAGACCCTATCCTCGGTATAAAAACTTTTTACGAACAACAATGGCTTGAGCGAGGTTTGAGTATTAAATATATTAAATTTTTACTTGAACATAAGGATGTTTTTATTGAGCCAGATATTGAAATTGAAAAGGATGGATACAAAAGTTTTGGTAGAAATAAATCCAATATTCAGTAAGATAATGTACATATAAAACAAAATATTAAATCATAATAAAATGGCAATATATCCAAAATTAATATTAGATGCATTAAATCATGTCAGATATCCAGGTACCGGAAAAGACATAGTTTCGTCGGGTATGGTGCAGGACGACATACGCATTGATGGTAAGAAGGTTAGCTTTTCAATAATTTTTGAGAAGCAAAACGACCCATTTGTTAAGTCGGTTATTAAAGCTGCTGAATCGGCTATTCAGACATATGTAGGCAATGATGTTGATATACAAGGTAATATCACTCCCATTTTAAAGGAAGTTCCAAAACCAAAAGCAAAACCTATTTTACCTGATGTCAAAAATATCATTGCAGTTTTTTCCGGTAAAGGCGGTGTCGGTAAATCAACAGTATCTTCAAATTTGGCTGTGGCACTTGCACAGTTAGGATATAAAGTAGGATTGTTGGATGCTGATATACACGGACCATCAATCCCGAAGATGTTCGGAGTAGAGAATGCACAGCCTTTTGTTGAGGAAATTGACGGTCGACAATTGGTTGTACCGATAGAAAAATACGGTATAAAGCTATTATCGATAGGATTTTTCGTAGACCCTGACAACGCATTGGTATGGCGAGGAGCTATGGCAAGCAATGCCCTTAAACAATTGATAACAGATGCAAACTGGGGTGAATTGGATTTCTTCGTGATGGATTTACCGCCGGGCACAGGCGATATTCATCTGACTTTGGTGCAAACGATGGGCATTACAGGTGCTGTTGTAGTTACTACCCCTCAAGATGTAGCTTTAGCTGATGCACGAAAAGGAGTAAGTATGTTCACCGGCGAACATGTCAACGTTCCGGTGCTGGGTCTGATAGAAAACATGGCTTGGTTTACTCCTGCCGAACTGCCTGAAAACAAATACTATATCTTCGGAAAGGAAGGAGGGAAAAGGTTGGCACAAGAATTAAACATACCTCTTTTAGGACAGATACCTATTGTGCAAAGCATTAGAGAAGGCGGTGATGCAGGAAAACCCATTGTAGTGAATCAGGAAAGCATAACAGGAAATGCTTTCAACAATCTGGCTATTAAATTAATTGAAGAAGTAGATATAAGAAATAAAACTTTAGACCCAACAAAGAAGGTTGAAATTAAGTGATTTTCACAGTGTCAAAAATAAGTTATCAACATTTTTTCTAATATCGTGTTGATAACTCTCTTGACTCATATTGACAATTTGTTAATAAGTACGTAATTTATAGACTTGCTATTTAGGCTTTTTCATCTATTTTTGATGCGTTTATACTCAAGCAGAATCAACATAAGAAAAAGATTTAAATTTTAAATCGTCAAAATCACTTTATTTAATGAGAAAAGTCCTTTTATTATCATTTATAGTTATAGCAGTAAGCAACTTACATGCAGTAGACTTGCATGAAATACTTGCGAAGGACGGAAAAGTATCAATAGTAGGTTTTGTTGGAGTTAACAGATATGATGGTGACCTTGATCCTGATTACGATCCGATGTGGATATTGAAAAGTCCGAATGTAGATATGAGTATAGAATACAACATACATCCTATACTTTCTTTCGGGTTAAATATGGGAGCTTTAATGTTTAACCAAGAGGATGTTAACGAAACCTTCCACGCCGGTAATGTATACACATCAACATTTCTCAGTTTAGATTTATTAGGTTTAATGGCAGGTGAGAAAAATAAACGCTGGGCATTATGGGGTAAGGGTGGAGTCGGCATTTCAGGATTGATATGGCCTCGTTACACAAGTACTCGACCCGTTCCTCCAATAGATCCGGCAGTAATCGGAGTAGCATCACCACCGGCATTCTTTATTTTCCCCGTTGGTTTAAGTCTCGAATTTAGTATCACAAGAAAGATATGTATTGGTTTAAATGGCAGTTATTTTTACACCAACACAGACCATATGGAGACTGTTTATCGTCATAATTATAATGATTTATGGCAAAATGCGAGTATTTCTTTGAGATACAAGTTTATCAATCCCGGACAAATTCATATGAGAGATGAGGTAAAGGGTAAAGAACCTGAAGATCCGTATATGCCTATTATCAATCAACTTCAACAAAACATCAATCAATTAACTATCAGAGTTGATGGTATAGACGGGAAATTAAATGATTTAGATGACAGAATGCTTGCAATGGAAGGTATTTTTGCTGATGGACCTGACACAGACAAAGACGGTGTACCTGATGCAAGAGATTTAGAACCAAACACACCTCAAGGCACGCCTGTAGATTTTTGGGGAAGAAGTATTCTAATACCTAAGGAAGAAGAGATGATCTCAGTCTATTTCGACTTCGACAGTTCAGAACTTGATAAAATTGCGCAGATTACTATTATCAAAGTCGCAGAGAAAATGCGTAAAGACCCAACATTACTACTTGAAGTAAGAGGATATACCGACAGTCCCGGAAGTAATCCATATAATGATAAATTAAGTCAGCTTCGTGCCAACCGTGTTAAATTAGAGCTGATGAAAGTTTATGGAATCGACCAAACCAGAATCACTGCAAATGGTAAAGGCAAACTACCTGATCCTGCATCAAAAACGTTAATGAACCGCCGATGCGACTTTTTCTTTAGCAAGTAAATGTTCCAATGTTCCAATGTGCTAATGTGCTAATATGCTAATGACTATAGACTATAGACACACTCCATACTCAAAACTTTATACTCAAAACTTTCATTTTATTTTATTAAAAAAAACTTTTATATATTTGCACTTTCGTAAACACATTAGACAAATAGACTTAAAAATAACTCAACAATAAATATGAGTTCTTTTTCCTTAAATACAAACCATTTGTCATACATTATTAACACTCAATCGTTGGTAATGTGTGGATATTTGTTTAAGCTCTATCTCATTCCCTCGCCATTTCACTAAAAAACTATCGCATGTAATTGGTCATTCTGACAAATTATGTATTTCCTATTATAAATTTTCTATTTATTAATGAACTATATATTCGTTAATTTTCTATTTAAAATTTAAGAATTTATTAACCCTTAATATATAAATATTGTATGAATAAAAAAAGCTATTTCCTGTTTTCATTAGTTACTTTAGTCTTTATCATGCTGTCCTGTAAAGATAACGAAGAAACAATTATTACCACAAATCCTTTCGACATAATTAACGTGAGTAGTAACGATGCTCGGGATAAAATTGTCGTAATTAGTGATTTACATTTAGGTAACGACTTATCCTACTCCGAAACGGTAGTGCATCTGGGCAGGATAGAACAGCTTCTGAATGAAGTACGAACGTCAGCCACAATCAAAGAACTCATCCTTAATGGCGATATACTCGATGAGTGGTATGTCCCTACACGGATAAATACTTATGGCGATGGCACACAAGCTGATTTTGTCAGAAAAACAGTAGCGGCAAACCAGGGCATTTTTGATGTTTTGAACGGAATCATCACAGATGGTAAAATAAAAGTTACTTACATTCCGGGCAATCATGATATGGGACTTAAAGCGAAGCATATTGACGTCGCGATGCCGGGAGTAAACCAGGCGCGCGATTCGGAAGAAAAGTATGGTGTAGGAACCTATCATCCCGACGGTTATCCCCAAATTGCCATAGAGCATGGTCACCGGTATGATTTTTTCAATGCAATCACACCTAATGCAAACGAAAGTGAAGCTCCAGGCGCAACCATACCTCCGGGTTATTTTTTCGCCCGTATTGCAGCCAATTCGTTTACTGATCCAACTACGCTCGAGGCAGCTACCAAAGTGCATGATGTAACGCTGAACGATGTCGGAAATGCCGAGCAAAGGAGCAAATACGTTTATTATTCTCTTTGGAAGCAGGTTATAGACAGCCTTATTTATGTAAAAGATAATTTTAATGACAAGATTTTCAAGACAAATATAGGAAACTTCACCAAAGATTACTCCGTAAACGACGTTTTGCCATACAACAGTGTAACAGATGGAAGCATTCAAATGAATCTTTATAATGGTTCATTTACTCAAAGCAACTGGGAAGAACGTTTAAAATACAACAATGCCCCTGTTATGACGAATATCAACGAGGCAATAGTCGGTAGTCTAAAAACGGCGTTTATCGATGAGCAGTCGAATGTACAGTATTTCCAAAATTCACTCTCCACTGTTCGCCTTGTTCTTTTCGGGCATACCCATCAACCGATGATTAAATCTTATACCAATACCAAAGGCGAAGCATGTATATATGCTAATTCCGGAAGCTGGGAGGATCAAAAGACACGTGACAAAACTGCAAATATCGATCAAGATACGAAAAAGATGTACTTTTTGGTAATTGCTCCGGTCGAATCGAACACGCAAAATCTACAAGTACTGTTGTATCAATACCGTTATGGTAAACATTCTTTAGAAGAAAGTAAAAAGATATATTTATAGTATTCTATATATATCTATAAATATATATTTTTCATATGCCTTTTTTTCAATGCGAATTTTCTTTCTTATAGGAGAATTCGCATTGTTTTTAATATATATACCTCAAACCAATGAAAGCAGCAAAACAACAGAGATATATACCCATATAACAGAAAAGAGTCTACTGAAAATCACAAATCATTTTGATGATTTATAATATTTTTATATATATTTGTAAATTTTATTATGCACCTAAAAAATCTACAAAAGTGTACAATGTATACATAGGATATCATGCTATATGTACCTAGATTGAGTGTCAGGTGATGGTATAAATGAGTTATGGGCAATGTTGGAAACAGCGCTGCCAAACATCAGATGTCAAATGTTGAATTATAAAAAAAAATAGCATGAATAAGTTTTTTTGTACTTTTGTAAAAAAATAAAAGTAATATAATGAAAGTATATCACGGTGGTTATATAGCAGTAGAAAAGCCTGAGATTTTAAAAAGCAAGTTCCCAAAGGATTTTGGAGAAGGATTTTATTGCACCCAATTGGAAACACAAGCAGTTCGTTGGGCAAGCCGTTATGACACATCTGTTGTTTCTATTTATGAATATACGCCTGATGAAACCTTAAAAATGCTTGTATTTGAAGAGATGACAGAAGAGTGGCTCGATTTAATTGTTAATTGCCGTTCGGGCGGAAAACATAATTTTGACATTGTAATTGGTGCAATGGCTAATGACCAAATTTATAATTATATCTCTGATTTTATTGACGGAATACTTACCCGCGAACAGTTTTGGGTTTTGGCAAAATTCAAACATCCTACACATCAAGTTTGTTTTTGTAGCCAAGAGGCATTAAAAACATTACAATTTATAGAATCTAAAACAACAGGCAATTATGGCAGGTAGAGAAGATAAGAATGCAAACAATCTGTTTTTCCTATGCTCTTTGATTGAATATATTGGCAGGAAAACAAAAAATCACCGTAATGTGGTAGTAAATGCAATTGGTAAAGATGATTTGCAACATATCCTTGATTTGGCAGATATTTATCACAATGAGAACATCGACAAGCTAACATTTGAACTTATTGAAAAACATAATATTAAGGACGGGATATTCGATAATATTTCAAGTGCAGAATACTCAATACCAACCCATTGGGATATTGGCAAAGTGTATAAACGTTTAATCATTGATATTAGTAAAAAAGAGAATAAACCATTAATTGACATTTTTATAGAAGTTTACAATTCGTGGCTATCTAGAAAAATAGAAGATTTCAATGGTAGTGTTTATTACGAAAGTTCAGAATATCTCTTTCAATCGTATTTGACGGGGGAAAATTTGTGAACACCAGCATTTAACAATCGAGAAGACTGCCCTGCCGGCATTTAGCCGACAGGGAGAGTCCCTCACACCACTGTATCCCTCTTTTGTCGGGATAAACTCCCGGTTCTCGTATACAGCGGTTCGTTAAGAAATGGAGCAATTAACAGTAATTATTTTTATGGGACCTTTTTCATTCTTATTTGGCTGTAAAAACAACGACAATTAGTTTGTTACAAATGAATCGCTGCTATGCAGCTAATGTGCTCGCTGAACCAACTTTGAAAATGATGGAAATCCTAAAAAAAATAGCAATCTTTTATTATTTTTAAAAAAACTTTTATATATTTGCACTTTCGTAAACACATTAGACAAATAGACTTAAAAATAACTCAACAGTAAATATGAGTTCTTTTTCCCTAAATACAAACAACTTGTTATACATTATTAACACTCAATCGTTGGTAATGTGTGGATATTTGTTAGAGAGAGACTCACCGCCGTTTAGCTCGCGCGAATCTAATATAAAACAAGCATTTACGCAATATTTTTCGAATAATTTCTTTAAATCATTATGCATCCCGTTCAAAAGGAAGTACCCTAAAGAGCGGGATTTCTTTTTGTTTAAGCTCTATCTCATTCCCTCGCCATTTCACTAAAAAACGGATCAGCGGATTTTCTCGGTTGATCCTAAAAAACTATCGCATGTTATTGGTCATTCCTACAAATTATATATTTCCTATTTATTAACTAACTATCTATTTATTAATTTTCTATTTAAAATTTAAAAATTTATGGCAATTAATTATGTTTTATCCGAAAAGGGAAATCCGATGTTTCCTGAAGCTCCTAAGAAATGGTATGCAAATGTAAAAAGCAAATGAATTTCTAACTCTCAACTTTAGACGTATGCCAATAAAAATAACAATAGCAGGACTTAACGGAGCGGGCGGATATTACGGAGCTTTGCTCGCCAAGCATTACACCTACAATGGAGAAATGGACGTCTGTTTTCTTACACGTGGACTTCATTTGAAAGGATTGCAGCGTGTGGGACTTACCACCCGTTTCGATAAGCACGGTGCCTTTGCTGCTCAGCCACGACTTATAACTGACAAGCCCGACAAAATAGGAGTAAGCGACTATATCATTTTGGGTTCGGAGGTTTATTGTACAGAGGAACGCATTAAATTACTGAAACCCTGCATGTCAAAGACTACGGTAATTGTACCTATATCGAAGGATGCCGGAGCAGTAGAGCGTGTTCGCGCACTGCTACCCGACAACGAGGTATGGGAAGCACATAGCGAAGTAGAGGCGGAAATATCCGACTCTGGAATGCTCAGTGCTAATGGAAGTGATAAAAGACTCTACATTGGTGCTGTTAAAACAAGTAGCAAGCAACCACAATTCGAAAAACTGTTGAGAGAAGCCGGAATAGAAGTGAAAATAGCAAGCATACAACTATCAATAAACGAATAACAATAAATGAATTTCTTTAATATTTAATCTTTCTAACAACTAATTTTCTAACAATTAATTTTTCTATTTTATGTATAAATTTAAATTCAATTTGAGAAATGCCGCGAAGATAGTAGCCATTCTCGTAGTTTTTTCAGCCAATAACTTGTTTGCACAAGACAAAGTAGAAATACCAAAATGGTTATCAACCGAATGGTATGGGCAAGAAGCCAAATTCACCGATGAATGGATTTTTGAAGTTACCAACAAAGGCGAAATCAGGTACAAAGCTGCTGACGCGAAGGAAACCGATTTCAAAACCGGTCAGATTACAGCCGTTGAAGAAAAAACAAAGCCTGCTCCTTACGGAAACAATATGAATGGCAGTTTTACCTATACGATTGATGGCAAAACATTCACCGTGAATTACTCCGACTACACTACCAACGCTTATGGATTACCTGTCTATTTAGATGTTCGCAATATTACAATTAAAGGCGCCCAAGCCAACGATCCTATATTCGGTAAACTTGCAACAGATTCATATAAATTTAGGAGTAGTCGTGATGGTATAGAAAAACGACCGGTTGTACGGGAAAAACAACCCGAAAAGCCGGGCAAGCTGCCTGCGGAAATTATCGGTAAGTTCTATACAAAATCAAAATCAGCCTACTGTCAGAAAGAAAACGATTTACTTTTCGAGATTATGGCAGACGGCACATTCAAGTATAAAAAGGATAATGAATGGGTAAGTGGAACTATAAAGCTTATTAAATATCAGAAAGATGGCTCTGTATTAAAGGGTAATGATCGAGCAGCATACGATGCTCTTCGAATTGAAATCGACGGTAATGTATGGTACGATGAAAAATATGATAAAAGAGATTATGTTGATGGTGTTAATGTAACAGGCGGTCAAATTTCCATGAATGCCTTTAATTGCTGGAATCCTGATAAAAACATAACCGTAATATCAGTAGGAAGATACGCTGCTAACTCACTATGGCGCGAAGGAAAGTATTATTACTCAGTAAAAAAAGCAGCTAAACCAGGTGAATGTGAAGAATTTGACGAGCGCGTTGTAGCCATGTGGTATATGGATAAACCCAAATCGGCACAGTGGGGAGAAGACAGGGTTTCGCCCGAAAACAAGTTCTGGGATTTCCTTATCGTGGAAGAAAACGGCAAGTACTACTACCGCACACCTGACATGACTGATTCCAGTAAACCGGGCAGTAAAAACAAAATATCCAACACAAGCGAAGGCGTTCTTAAAATGGGTAAAAACGAAATGACCTATCAGCTTGATGGCAATAAACTTCAAGTGAAAGGCGCTTCCGGCAGTGGTTTCACAATGGGTGCGCAAATCAAAAGCGGTACGTATTATAAATACGATCCTGATGGACCTACCATAGATGAAGCGGAAGTAATGATTGAAATTGGCAAGCAGGCTATCGATATGTTTAAGAAATGATTTTTAATAGAGTGGATTCAAGCCCTGACAGCATACATTAAGCTGTTGGGGTTTGATAACCCAAAAGTTTCTTAAAACAACAAACAACTGCCAATATCTAACTATTGATTCTTACATTAGCATAACTTGTCCCGATTTATCGGGATTGGCACATTCTCATATTAACACATTAGCACATTATTATACATATGAAAATTCAATTATCAATATACATCGCCCTTTTATTCGGTGCGTCTCTTTATGCACAATCCGAATCCGGTGTAGTCATCAATGGCGTGAAGTGGGCTACTTGCAATATCGACGACACAAGAAGCTTTGCAGCATCGCCCGAATCACGAGGTAAATTATTCCAATGGAGTCGTGAAACAGCTTGGACTGCCGAAAGTGGAGAAATCGGCAAAGCTTGGCAAACGTTTCCTGATGATCAAAAAGAATGGACACTCAACAATCCCTTCCCAGCAGGATGGCGAGCACCTAATGCAAAAGAATGGGATCGTTTGCTTGATAAAAGTAAAGTAAAAGCCGAATGGACAAAACAAAACGGCGTAGATGGAATGAAATTCATTGATATAGATAGCGGTAACAGTATTTTCCTGCCGGCAGTTGGTGAACGCGATGCACTGAAAGGTACATTCAAAAATGGCGGCACTGTAGGAAATTACTGGGGTTATACCAAAGTCAAAAACACAGTTTACGGTCTGACTTTCAATGCAAAGAAATTTCAAAGTAAAAGGTTTCCCGACCTTGACACAGGCTATTCGCTACGCTGTGTACATGAAGATGAGAGTCCGTATCTTGCATCTGAAAAAGCTAAACCTCTGAACAGAGAAATTAAGCCGGGCATCACATTAGGAGATGCTCTCGGCAGAGCAGCCGAAGAAAGCATAGTCGATCTCAATAAACAAGCGAAAGAACAAGATGCGCGAGAAGCCGAGCAACGTCGAATTGCGGAGGAAGCTGAACGCGCAAAAGCTGAGAAATTAGCAGAAGCAGAACGCAGGAAAGAGGAAAATCTTCAAAAAGCAGAAGCTGCCCGTGTTGAAAAAGAGCGATTGGACAAAATCGTTAAGGAAAAACTCGCCGCCAATGGAGCGACAGTGAACATTAAAGGCGTGAACTGGGCAACTAAAAACCTTGATAAGATAGGTGCATTTGTAGTGAAACAAGAAGACAGCGGTAAGTATTATGGATGGGGCTCTAATAAATATTATTACAACGACCCAGGAGCAGATGCGGACTATGCTAAAGGCATGGTGTGGCAAGCAGCCAATTCACCCTGTCCTGCCGGTTATCGTCTTCCGACTTTTGAGGAAATGAAAAAATTGAACACAGCGGAGAAAAAAGCCTTCACGCTCAATAACGTTAAAGGAACATTGTTTATTGACAACGGGAATTATTTATTCATCCCTGATGGTCTTTACTGGAGTGCAACAGGCATGAATAGTGCAGACACCTACTCTCACTACATGAGTGTTTCCGGGTCTTCAGTCTCTATTCCGGAGAAGGTGAAGGATGTAACAGCCATTTACCAAAGACGCTATACTATGAATGTCCGATGTGTGAAATAAATGTGCTAATGTGCTCACTTTCCCTACCCTAAAAACATCGCAGCATGTACCGCAATAGTTTTGTCGTCAAAGTATTTTGTTTGCACATCGTTCGACAATAAAAATGCTTTTTTGATTGGTTTGTCAAGAATTTCTTCCAATCCAAATAAATGCTTAGCATCAGATTGTGTCACTTTATCAGCCATTTTTATCTCAAAAGCATAATAAAAATCAGGGAATTCAAGTAAGAGATCTACCTCTTTGCCATCATGAGTTCGTAAAAAACTGAATTGTGCTTCCAATGCCGTATTCTTGGCTTGTTTGTATATCTCCGAAATAATTGCACTTTCAAATTCATTTCCTGTTAATCCTCCTCTTTTATTTAGCACCGCATGTACTACACCCACGTCCATATAATATACCTTGGATGATTTGACTAAACGTTTGTTTGGGTTGCGCGACCAAGATTTTTTAGCCAATCTACCTTTTCTTCAACTTGTGTATCAGAGCCACTAATAGCAGGTTAACCGCCGAATGTAAGGTAATGATTGTATGCACCTAATTTTGATACATAGTTATAATCCAATAAAAATGACGGTAATAAAATACTATAATTTGTGGACTTCAATTCCAAATATTACGTCAATTATCATTTTTTTCTCCATCTTTTCATTATTTCATCATATGCATCAATGCGTCTGTCTCTGAAAAAAGGCCACATACGGCGCACTGATTCGGTTCTATTTAAGTCAATCTCAACAATAAGATTTTCTTCTTGTGAATTTCCTGACTGAGCAATGATTTCACCTTGCGGTCCGGCAACAAAACTATTACCCCAAAATCTTATTCCATTGGTAACACCTGATGGATCGGCTTCGTACCCGACACGATTACATGAAATAACATGAATACCATTTGAAACTGCATGCCCTCTTTGAGCAATAATCCACGCATCTAATTGTCTTTGCTTTTCATCCTCCGTATCTGTGCTCTCCCATCCTATCGCTGTCGGATATATCAGAACTTCCGCACCTGCCATAGCCATAAGTCGCGCTGCCTCCGGATACCACTGATCCCAACAAACCAAAACGCCAAGTTTGCCTACAGAAGTTTGAATCGGCTCAAAACCCAAATCTCCCGGCGTGAAATAAAATTTCTCGTAATAAGCAGGATCATCAGGAATATGCATTTTACGATATTTACCTGCAATGAATCCATCTTTTTCAATTACTACCGCCGTGTTATGGTATAGACCTGGTGCTCGCTTTTCGAACAAAGATAACACTATAACTAAGTTCAAATCTTTAGCAATCTTCCCGAAGTATTGAGTCGATTCGCCCGGAATATACTCTGCCTGATCAAAAATAGAAGGGTCTTCAGTCTGACAGAAATACAGTCCGTTATGCAATTCCTGCAAGACTATTAATTCAGCCCCTTGCTTAGAACATTCAATAATATTTTTCGTCAACTTATCGATATTCTCTCTAAGATTTCCTGTGTTAGTTTGTTGAATTAAAGCTATTTTCATACGTTTAAATAATGTGTTAATATGTTAATACGACAATGTGGTCTATAGTCTATAGTCTATGGTCTATAGTCTATTGTCTAATGACTCCACACTTAAAACTCCCCACTCAAAACTCCCAACTAATCACCAATCACTAATCACTAATCACTATATACTTTTTTATCATACATATTGCATGGTAACACAATGAAGCGAACCATGTTGTTTAATTAAAGGCAGACAGTTGACACCTATCACCTTTCTATCTAAAAATACTTGCTGAAGGATCTGAATTGCTTCACTATCTTTTGTTGAATTATAAGTTGGCACAAGCACTACATCATTAATTATTAAAAAGTTTGCGTAAGTTGCCGGCAATCTTTCTTCTTCGCAATAAACTGCATCAGCCATAGGTAAAGCAATCAAATTGTATGGTTTTCCATCTTTAGTTTGAAACTGCTTTAACTCAGCCTCCATCTTTTTAAGTTCTTCGTAATGTTCATCATTTTTATCATCACATTTCACATATGCAATTGTATCTTCATTGCAAAAACGAGCCAAAGTATCTATATGACTGTCGGTATCATCTCCTGCGAGATAGCCATGATGAAGCCACAACACACGATTAACACCAAAATACTCAATGAGCTTATTTTCTATTTCAGTCTGATTCAAGTCGTTACGATTTTCAGACAACAAACAAGTGGATGTAGTTAAAAGTGTTCCCTTTCCATCAGATTCGATACTTCCACCTTCCAACACAAAATCTTTGCAATTATGATAGGCAACATTATCCCCAAAAATCCCAAGGCGATACAATTTTTCAGTTATTTGATTATCCAATTCTGATGGAAATTTTCGTCCCCATCCATTAAATGTAAAATCGCAAATGACCTTCTTGCCATCTTCCAAGATAGTAATCCCACCATGATCACGCGCCCATGTATCATCAGAAGGTAATTCCACAATTTTAATTCTCTTGGTGTCAACATCTTGCAACAAAGAACGTAGCTTTACTTCATCTGAACATACAATCAATAAGTCTTCAAACTCAACTATATTACGTGCAATTTCAACAAAGCAATTATTCACTTCATCAAGCATGTAATTCCAATCTGTTTGCTCATGTGCCCATGTCAACTGTACAAATCGCTGCTTTTCCCACTCAGCCGGTAATCTTCGTTTCATATATAAATGATTTGCAGTCGCAAAGTTAGGTTTTTAATTCCAATTGTCAAATTCCATATTTTTATCTATTTTTGCAACAAATTTTTAAATAATGATTATGGGAAAAGTACTTATTATTGGTGCAGGTGGCGTGGGAACTGTTGTGGCACATAAAGTTGCACAGAATCCGGATGTTTTCACAGAAATAATGCTTGCAAGTCGTACAAAATCAAAATGTGATATTATTGCAGCCGATGTAAAACAACGTACAGGCACAACTATACATACGGCTCAGGTTGATGCTGATAACGTACCTGAATTAGTAAAATTATTCAATGATTTCAAGCCTGAATTAGTTATAAACGTAGCATTACCATATCAGGATTTGACTATTATGGATGCTTGCTTGGAAGCCGGTGTAAATTACCTTGACACAGCTAATTACGAACCTAAAGACGAAGCAAAGTTTGAATATAAATGGCAATGGGCATATAAAGATAAATTTGAGAAAGCCGGTCTGACCGCAATTTTAGGTTGTGGTTTCGACCCCGGTGTAACCAGCATTTTCACTGCATATGCAGCAAAACATCATTTTGATGAAATACATTATTTGGATATAGTCGATTGTAATGCCGGCGATCATGGAAAAGCATTTGCAACCAACTTTAATCCTGAAATTAATATTAGGGAAGTAACTCAAAAGGGTAAATATTGGGAAAATGGTAAATGGATTGAGACAGAGCCGCATGAAATACATAAGCCTTTAAATTATCCTGAAATCGGTCCGAAAGAATCATATGTTATATATCACGAAGAATTGGAATCTTTGGTTAAAAACTTTCCGACATTAAAACGCGCTCGTTTCTGGATGACATTCGGACAAGAATACTTAACACATCTTCGAGTAATTCAAAATATCGGTATGGCTCGTATCGATGAAGTTGAGTATAATGGCGTGAAGATAGTGCCTATTCAATTCTTGAAAGCTGTACTGCCTGATCCGGGTGAGCTTGGAGAGAACTATACCGGTCAAACTTCGATAGGATGTCGTATTCGAGGAGTAAAAAATGGCAAGGAGCAAACTTACTATATTTATAACAATTGTAGTCACGAAGAAGCATATAAAGAAACAGGTGCACAAGGCGTTAGCTACACTACAGGTGTACCCGCAATGATTGGTGCAATGATGTTCTTTAAAGGAGAATGGCGCAAGCCGGGTGTTTATAATGTAGAAGAATTCAATCCTGATCCATTTATGGAGAAACTGAATATACATGGTCTGCCTTGGGTTGAGCTTCATGATGTGGACTTAGAATTATAATGTTATATCTTCAATTATTTATATCATTTTTCAAGATTGGCGTATTTGCTTTTGGAGGCGGATACGCCATTATCACCTTAATTCAGCACGAAATTTTAACTTATGGATGGATTTCGCAGAGTGAGTTGACCGATATCATTGCGATTTCTCAGATGACACCAGGTCCTATAGGCATCAATTCCGCCACTTATGTAGGATATGTAGCTTCAGGAAATATATGGGGAGCAGCAATCGCCACATTTGCGATAACACTTCCCTCTTTTATTATTATGATAACGCTTACGAAATTTTTCTTTGTGATGCAGAAAAATAAATACTTACAATATGCACTTCAGGGATTGCGACCTATGGTGGTGGGTATGATTGCCGCTGCTGCTATTTTGCTGATGAATAATGAGAATTTCATCGATTATAAGAGTTATATACTTTTTGCAGGAGCATTTGCAGCTTCACTCTTTCTTAAAGTGCATCCTATATTGATAATTGTTTCAGCAGGAGTTTTAGGATGGGTGTTGTATTAAAGAATGGAACGCGGATAACGCTGATAAAATCCTGTAGTCTATGGTCAACGGTCAATAGAACGCAGTTACTATATAAACAACGAAATAATATAACCTAAATAGATTGCAAATAATATTCCGGCTTGCCATCTGCTTAGCTGACTTTTCTTACCTACAAACATGGCGATAATAAGCAATAAAGTACCAAAAATCAGCAAGTACATATCAAAATTAAACTTAACATTAAATGGAATCGGACGAATTACAGAACTAATCCCAAGTATTAAAAATATATTAAAGATATTTGACCCAATAACATTACCAATCGCAATATCATTGTTCTTTTTAAGGGTGGCTACAATAGAAGTTGCTAATTCGGGTAGAGATGTACCTGCTGCAACAATTGTCAAACCTATAACAGCCTGACTGACACCTAAGAATGTAGCAATTTCAACAGCACTGTTAACTACCAATTTTCCACCCACAACCAACAAAGTCAAGCCCAACACAATAAAACTCCAAATTTTCCAATTACTAAGCGGTTTTGCATCGACAGGAAAATAATCGGTTTTTGACTGTTGCATCTGGCGATAAACATAATATAGAAATCCGGTAAAGCACAAAAGAAGGATTATACCATCAAATCTCGACAGTATCTTTCCCGATGAAAAGATGCTATAATTAGATAAGATTAAAACCACCAAAACTGCGATTAATGAAAAAGGAATTTCAAATTTGACAGTTGATTTTTTCACAACCAACGGAGCGATTAAACCTGAAACACCAAGAATAATAAACAAATTGAAGTTATTACTGCCGATTATATTTCCAAAAACGATTTCGGGACGATTTTCATAGGCAGCAAAAGCATTCACTACCAATTCAGGCATGGAGGTGCCAAATGCAACGATGGTAAGTCCAATCACGAGATCGGAAACCCTATACTTCTTTGCTAAAGCGGTAGAGCCATCAACAAGCCATGCTGCGCCTTTTATCAATGCAATAAAACCCGCAATTAAAATTATAATTTGTAAAATCATAAAAATGGATTATTTATGTTAAAGTAAGACTGACAGATTATTTTGTTTTGTTTAAGTTGGTCTTTATTAAAAAATAACCTGCTACTCCTGCTATTAACGAACCGAATATTATCCCTAATTTAGCATCATTAAGTGCAACTGAACCTAAATCATAAGATAATCCGGCTAAAAACAAAGCAACCGTAAATCCTATACCTCCAAGTAAGGAAACACCTGCCAAGTTTGACCAATTCATACCATTAGGCTGTTTGGATATTCGCATTTTGATAGCAAGATATGTAAAGGAAAAAATCCCTACGAATTTTCCTAAAACTAATCCCAACATTATAGCTAAAGAAATCCCACTAAACAGGGTGAAATTTGATAAATCAAAAATAACACCTGCATTTGCAAAGGCAAACAAAGGCATAATCAGATAATTGACAAGACCTCCAAGATTATCTTCTAAGTCTTGTAGCGGACTAATCACATGATCGGAAGCTGCTTCTATTCGTGCAAGATATTTAACCTGAGTGTTTGAAAGCATTATGTCTTCTTTATCATTTGTGTCTTTTACAGTGGTACGAATAACATTCAAATCATGCTGTAAACCTTCGGTATAATATTTCAGATTTATGTATGGTCGTGCCGGAACTGTAAAAGCAACTAACACACCTGCAATTGCCGGATGAATACCTGCTTGAAGGAATAAATACCAAATAACAAGACCTATTATAAAATAAAACCATTTGTTATTCACCTTTAAATGATTGCCAACTAACAATACTCCAAAAAAGACTAATGACAATGCAAGAGATAACAAAGAAGCGGTAGAGAAATGACTGTAAAACAAAGCTATAACTAATATACCTCCAATATCATCAGCAATAGCGAGAGTCAGTAAGAAAATCTTCAAACTCATTGGAACTCTTTTTCCTAACAGACTAAGAACACCTATAGAAAAGGCAATATCGGTTGACATAGGAATAGCCATACCTCTCATTTCTTCAGGAGAGAAACTTTGTAGATTACCGATAATAAAGAACATCATAACCGGCATGATCATGCCTCCAACCGCTGCAATTATTGGTAAAATAGCTTGCCGAAACGAGGACAGCTCACCAACCATAACCTCCCTTTTAATTTCAAGTCCGACTGTAAAGAAAAAGACTGTCATCAGACCATCGTTAATAACTTGCAAACTTGTAAAAGGGATGCCTTCGTGACTTAAAAAGTTAAAATTGCCGATTTGAAGGAAAAACTCTAACGACCACAGAGAATTATACCAATCCTTTAGCGGAGAGTTTGCAACTACAAGAGTTATGACTGCCACAATAAGCAGTAACATACCGGGATTTATTGCATTTTTAAATCGGTTGACGAATCCGAAAAACGGTTCAAAATTTTTATTCCTATAGGTAAATTCCATAATTATTATTAAAAACATGCCAAAGATACATGTTTTTTTTCAATTTTCAGGAATGGACAGTGCTTAGTCTATTAAAATATTATAACTATTCTAACCTAACCCATGTGTTATAGCAACTATAATACATACATTAGGTCAAACATAATCTCTAAAATTTTCTTGTTATTTTAGAAAAGACTCCTTTCCAAGATATAAATTACAGCTCCGGCAAAATATCCTATTAATGCTAACACACTGATATTCTTGACATACCAGAAGAAATTAATTTTCTCCATACCCATTGCAGCTACGCCGGCAGCCGAACCGATAATCAATATACTACCTCCGGTGCCTGCACAATACGAAAGAAATTGCCATATAGTATGATTCATAGGAAATACAGCCAAATCATACATACCTTGAGCAGCAGCAACTAATGGAACGTTATCTACCACTGAAGATAATAGTCCGATTGCCATTACAATAATATCTTGATGACCAATAGTTTGACTTAACCATTCAGATGCTGAATTTAAAATACCTGATGTTTCCATTGATGCTACTGCCAACAAAATGCCTAAAAAGAAAAAAATTGTAGATACATCAACTCTTTTTAAAGCATTTACTAAAGTTGCAGTTCTCTTTTTTGAAGCTTCTGTTTTGTGATGTAAATATTCAGTATATACCCATAAAACACCTAATCCCAACAAAATACCCATAAAAGGCGGTAAATGAGTAAAGTATTTAAAAATGGGTACAGAAACTAATGTTAACAATCCAAGCACCAACATATTACGTTTCTGCTTAGGATTTGGCGAGTATTTTTTTTCTTCATGTTCCTCTTCTTTGCGTACAATATGACCTTTCAACCTGAATGAAAGCACAATCAGAGGAATAAGCAATGACACAACACTTGGAAAGAACAAATAAGTTATTGTAGCGTCTGTTGAAATCTGACCGCCAATCCATAGCATGGTAGTAGTAACGTCGCCAATAGGAGTCCAAGCCCCACCTGCATTCGCTGCAATAATTATCATTCCGACAAACAACCAACGATCTTTCTTTTCACTTATCAGCTTTCTCAACAACGAAACCATCACAATAGTTGTGGTAAGGTTATCCAAAATTGATGACATGAAAAAGGTCATAAAACTTATTATCCATATAAGTTTCCTTTTGTCTGTCTGTTGAATTTTCTTGGTAATAATTTCGAAACCATCGTAAGTGTCGATTAGCTCAACAATAGTCATGGCTCCAAATAAGAAAAATAAAATACTCGAAATATCTCCCAAGTGTTCAATTAGTTGGAAATTTAAAAATGTTTTATCTTCTGTATAGTGAGAGAAAATAACCCATGTGAGTACGCCAATAATTATGGCGGGAGCAGTTTTGTTTACCTTGATATTATGCTCAAGTGCGATGGCTACATAGCCTAAGACAAAAACAATTACAATTAATGTTGTCATCATAACAATTTGAATTTAGTCGAGTTTCAGAACAGCCAAGAAAGCTTTCTGGGGAACTTCAACCGAACCAATTTGTTTCATTCTCTTTTTGCCTTTCTTCTGCTTTTCAAGTAGTTTTCTTTTTCGGCTGATATCTCCACCATAGCATTTGGCTGTCACATCTTTACGAACAGCTTTAATGGTTTCACGAGCAATAATTTTTGCTCCGATAGCAGCTTGAATGGCAATGTCAAATTGTTGACGGGGAATGAGTTCTTTTAGTTTTTCGCACATTCGCCGACCGAGCGATACGGCATTGTCAAAATGTATTAATGAAGATAATGCATCAACAGGTTCGCCGTTGAGCAAAATATCTAATTTTATCAATTTTGATGGTCTGTAACCATTTGTGTGATAGTCGAATGAAGCATATCCTTTTGAAATACTTTTCAATCTATCGTAGAAGTCAAATACAATTTCGCCGAGCGGCAAATCGAAAATCAACTCCATTCTATTTCCTGAAATATAATCTTGTTTGATTAACTCTCCTCTTTTATCAAGACATAATGTCATAATCTGTCCGATATAATCGGTTCGCGTAATTATCGATGCTCTGATATACGGTTCTTCTATTCTCTCTATCGACATAAAATCAGGTAAACCTGAAGGGTTATGTACCTCTATCAATTCATCTTTTTTGGTATACACCTTATATGATACGTTAGGAACAGTAGTAATAACATTCATGTCGAACTCACGATCAAGTCTTTCCTGAATGATTTCCATATGAAGCATACCCAAGAAACCGCAACGGAAGCCAAATCCTAATGCCACCGATGATTCCGGCTCAAACGTAAGAGAAGCATCATTTAATTGCAGCTTTTCTATGGAAGATCTCAAATCTTCAAAATCTTCAGCATCAATAGGATAAACTCCGGCAAACACCATAGGTTTCACTTCCTCAAAACCGGAAATAGCCTTGTCACATGGTCGTTTTACGTGAGTGATAGTATCACCGACTTTCACTTCCTTGGAGCTTTTAATACCTGAAATTATATAACCTACATTCCCTGCCCTTAATTCAGGAACAGGTACCATATTTAATTTTAGAATACCAATTTCATCGGCTTCATATTCTTTGCCTGTCGCAACAAACTTCACTAAATCATCTTTTCGGATTGTTCCATTTGCAATTTTAAAGTAAGCAATAATACCTCTGAAAGAATTAAAAACAGAATCAAAAATCAGACATTGTAATGGAGCGTCAGGATCACCGACAGGAGCAGGGATTACATTTACTATTGCCTCTAAAATTTGTTCAACACCCATCCCTGTTTTTCCGCTTGCACGAATGATTTCTTCTCTTTTACACCCAAGTAAATCAACAATTTGGTCTTCTACCTCCTCAGGCATTGCCGAATCCATATCCATTTTATTCATGACAGGAATAATCTCCAAATCATGTTCAATAGCCATATAGAGATTAGAAATTGTCTGAGCCTGAATGCCTTGAGTAGCATCAACAATCAGCAATGCACCTTCACACGCAGCAATAGAACGTGAAACCTCGTAAGAAAAATCGACGTGTCCCGGAGTGTCAATTAAATTCAATATATATTCTTCACCATTAAACAGATAATTCATTTGAATGGCGTGACTTTTAATAGTAATGCCTCTTTCCTTCTCTAAATCCATACTGTCGAGCACCTGAGCCTGCAAATCCTTCTCGGATACAGTCTTGGTGTATTCCAACAAACGATCGGCAAGTGTACTCTTACCATGATCGATATGAGCGATAATACAGAAATTACGGATTTTGGTCATGTAGTGATATTATTTTTTTTCAGGGTGCAAAAATACGAAATATTATCAACTCTACAACTTTTTTCTTATCTTTGCACCCTCAAAAAAAGATTGTGTTAAATGCAGAATATCAGAAATATTGCCATCATAGCTCACGTTGACCATGGCAAAACTACGCTTGTAGATAAAATGTTGTTTGCCGGAAATTTATTTCGCGACAATCAAAATACCGGCGAGTTAGTTATGGACAACAATGATTTAGAGCGCGAAAGAGGTATAACAATACTTGCAAAAAACGTTTCAATTGACTATAAAGGTCATAAAATCAACATAATAGACACACCCGGACATGCCGACTTCGGAGGAGAAGTTGAAAGGGTATTAAACATGGCTGATGGCGTTTTGCTATTGGTCGATGCCTTTGAAGGTCCGATGCCGCAAACGCGTTTCGTTTTACAAAAGGCTTTAGAAATAGGACTCAAACCTATTGTTGTAATAAATAAAGTCGATAAACCTAACTGTCGCCCCGATGAAGTGCATGAAATGGTGTTCGACCTTATGTATAATTTGGACGCTACAGAAGAACAATTAGATTTTCATACACTTTATGGTTCTGCCAAAAACAATTGGATGTCGGAAGATTGGAAAAATCAAACCGATAATATTTTTCCTTTATTAGATGCTATTTTGGAGCATATTCCTGCACCTGAATATATTGAAGGTACGCCACAAATGCTTATCACTTCACTTGATTATTCAAATTATGTAGGCAGAATTGCAGTTGGTCGTCTGCATCGTGGAATATTACGTGAAAATATGGATGTCAGTTTAGTGAAACGTGATGGAACTATCATAAAATCAAGAATTAAAGAATTAGATACTTTCACAGGTCTGGGGCGTACAAAAACAAAAGAAGTCAAATCAGGTGATATCTGTGCTTTAGTTGGTATTGATGGTTTTGAAATTGGTGATTCAATCTGTGATATTCAAAATCCCGAACCTCTTAAACCCATTGCAATAGATGAACCTACTATGAGTATGGTGTTCACTATCAATGACTCCCCTTTCTTCGGAAAAGAAGGTAAATTTGTAACGTCACGTCATATACACGAAAGATTGATAAAGGAATTAGATAAAAATTTAGCTTTAAGAGTAGAAAAAAATCTTAATTCTGATATTTGGAATGTGTATGGTCGTGGGGTTTTACATTTATCAGTACTTATTGAAACAATGCGCCGTGAAGGTTATGAGTTACAAGTAGGGCAACCTCAGGTGATTTTTAAAGAGATTGATGGAGTGAAATGCGAACCTATTGAACAGCTTTCTATTAATCTTCCTGAAGAAGCATCGGGTAAAATTATTGAGATGGTTGCTACAAGAAAAGGCGAGATGATTAGCATGGAAATAAAAAGTGATCGTGTGCAACTCGAATTCAATATACCTTCAAGAGGTATCATAGGACTTAGAAATAATGTACTGACTATGTCGGCAGGCGAGGCAATCATGTCGCATAGATTCATTGAATATCAGCCATATAAGGGAGAAATAGAAAAGCGTAACAACGGTTCGATTATAGCAATGGAGAGCGGTACTGCTTATGCATATGCACTTGATAAACTACAAGATAGAGGTAAATTTTTCATTCATCCACAAGATAATATATATGCAGGGCAAGTTGTCGGCGAAAGCTCTAAAGAAGGTGATATGGTTGTAAATGTAACCAAATCGAAGAAACTAACTAATATGCGCGCTTCCGGCTCTGATGATAAAGTAAGGTTAGCTCCACCAATAATTTTCAGTCTCGAAGAAGCATTGGAATACATTAAAGAAGATGAATATGTGGAAATTACTCCAAGTAATATCCGACTGAGAAAGATACTGTTAGACGAAAACGACAGGAAAAGAATGTCTAAGAAATAATTTGTAAAAAAATTGTATCTTTGCAAGCCTGATTAGTGATTGGTGATTGGTGATTGGTGATTGGTAGAGACACACAATTTGTGCGTCTGTACGTTGGTTTGGCGAGCACATTAGCTGCAGAGCAGCGTATCATTTGTAGCACGATTACAGCCACATGATATATATATTAGCTGCGGAGCAGCGATTCATTAGACAAAAAAATTATAGAATAAAAATTAAAATATGAACATCGTCAGAAAAGACATCGATTTGAATAATGCTATCATTACTATTGGCATTGAAAAAGCAGATTACGCTGAAAAAGTTGATAAACAATTACGTGATTATCGTAAAAAGGCTAATATACCGGGGTTCCGTCCGGGTATGGTTCCACTTGGTTTGCTTAATAAAATGTATGGCAAATCAATAATGGCAGAAGAAGTAAATAAAATACTGTCGGATGAGTTATATAAATACATACAGGATAACAAAATCAACATTTTAGGTGAGCCTCTTCCAAACGAAACGGAGCAAAAAGAAGTTGATTTCAATACTCAGGAAGACTTTGAATTTGTTTTCGATATTGGTCTTGCTCCCGAATTTGAAGTTGAGTTAAACAAAAAAGATAAGGTTAAATACTACAAGATTGATCCATCTGAAGAGATAATTGACAACCAAATTAAATCTTATACCGGTCGCTATGGCAAATATGTTCAGGAAGAATCGGTTGAAGAAAAAGACATGGTCAAAGGTAATGTTGTAGAACTTTCAGAAGGAAAAGAGAAGGAAGGTGGTATTCAAACATCTGATGCTGTTTTAACTCCGTCATACATGAAAGATGAAACTGCAAAAAAACTTTTTGTTGGAGCAAAAATCGGCGATATTATTACTTTCAATCCATCAACAGCTTATGATAATGAAACTGAAGTATCTTCATTCTTGAAAATTGACAAAAAAGATGTTGAAGGCTTAACTTCTGATTTTCAGATTACAATCACCGGTATAACCCGCTATCACGAAGCAGAAATTAATCAGGAATTGTTTGATAAAGTATATGGTGAAGGAGTAGTTAAATCTAAAGAAGAGTTTATAGAAAAGATTAAAGAAAACATTCAAGATAATCTTACTCAAGACAGTGAATATAAATTCGGTATAGATGCTAAAGAGGCTTTAGTAAAAAAATATAACGATTTAGTATTTCCTGATGCTTTCTTAAAACGCTGGTTGTTAGCAACAAATGAAAAGCTAAAAGAAGAAGAGTTGGAGTCAGATTATCCAAAAATGATTGCGGATCTCAAATGGCAATTAATTAAAAATAAAATTGCTGAGAAAAATGAAGTTAAAGTTGAGAAAAAAGACATAGAAGAATTTGGTCGTAAAGTAGCACGTTCACAGTTTGCTCAATACGGCATGATTGGGGTTGAAGATGATATACTCGACAATTATGTTAAGGATATGTTGAAAAAAGAAGATAATTTAAAGAATTTCATCGACAAAGTAACAGAAGACAAAATATTGGAAATTATAAAGACTTTGGTGAAAGTTGATGAAAAAGCTATATCGGTAGAAGATTTTAATAAAATGTTTGAATAATTAGTAAGTCATGAACAATAACGAATTTCATAAGTACGCCACCAAACATCTTGGAATGAATGGTTTGGCATTGGAAAAATACATGGGTATTACAAGTAGTTATATTTCTCCATCAATTCTTGAAGAAAGACAGCTTAATGTAACTCAGATGGATGTATTTTCACGTTTGATGATGGACAGAATTATTTTCTTAGGAACTCAAGTCGATGATTACACAGCAAATGTTATCCAAGCGCAGTTACTGTTTCTTGATCAAGCTGATCCCGGAAAAGACATTTCTATATACTTGAACACTCCCGGAGGATCTGTTTATGCCGGTCTTGGTATATACGATACAATGCAGTTTATCAGTTCTGACATATCAACTATTTGTACAGGTATGGCAGCTTCTATGGGTGCTGTATTATTGGTTGCAGGTTCTAAAGGAAAACGTTTTGCGTTGAAACATTCAAGAGTTATGATTCATCAACCTATGGGAGGTGCTCAAGGTCAAGCTTCAGATATAGAGATTACAGCTCGCGAAATACAAAAGTTGAAAAAAGAACTTTATTCTATAATCGCAGATCATTCCGGTAATCCTTTCGACAAAATTGAAAAGGATTCTGACAGAGATTATTGGATGACTTCGCAGGAAGCTCTCGATTATGGTATGATTGACAGAATTCTTATTAATGATAAGAAAAACAAATAATGGCTAAACAAACAAAATACTGCTCTTTTTGTGGTCGTCCTGAATCTCATGTCGATTTTCTGATTGTGGGACAGGATGGGGTGCAAATTTGTAATGAATGTGCTTTGCAAGCTGCTGAGATAGTGAAAGAAAGCACGAAAGGGAAATCAAATTTACCTAATATCCAGAAAGAAAGTATACCAAAACCTATTGAAATTAAAGAATATTTAGATCAATATGTTATTGGTCAGGATGAAGCCAAGAAATTCCTTTCTGTTGCTGTTTACAACCATTATAAGCGTCTTATTCAGGAAAAAAGCAATGATGATGTAGAGATAGAGAAATCAAATATCATCATGGTTGGATCAACCGGAACAGGAAAAACCTTACTTGCACGAACTATAGCAAAGAAACTTCATGTTCCTTTTACAATAGTTGATGCTACAGTTTTAACAGAAGCCGGCTATGTTGGAGAAGATATCGAAAGTATACTAACTCGACTTCTGCAAGTAGCTGATTATGATGTTAAAGCTGCTGAGAGAGGTATTGTATTTATAGATGAAATTGATAAAATCGCCCGAAAAGGAGATAATCCGAGTATTACCCGCGATGTAAGCGGTGAAGGAGTGCAGCAAGGTTTATTAAAACTTTTAGAAGGTTCGGTAGTAAATGTTCCTCCACAGGGAGGAAGAAAACATCCTGAACAAAAGATGATTCCAGTAAACACTCAAAATATTCTCTTTATTTGTGGTGGTGCTTTCGATGGTATTGATAAAAAAATTGCAGCACGTCTGAATACAAGGGTCGTAGGTTATAGTGCAAGCTTAGAAACAGATTATATCGACAGAAATAATCTGTTACAATACATTGCACCTCAAGATTTAAAGTCATTCGGACTTATTCCTGAGATAATTGGAAGACTACCAGTTCTGACCTATTTAGAACCTCTTGATAGAGATGCTCTTAGAAATATTCTTACAGAGCCTAAAAATTCAATAATCAAGCAATATGTCAAATTATTTAAAATGGACAATGTGGATTTAGAATTTGAAGATGCTGTTCTTGATTATATAGTTGACAAAGCCATTGAATTCAAATTGGGTGCTCGCGGTTTAAGATCTATTACCGAAACAATCATAATGGACAAAATGTATGAAGTTCCTTCAAACAAAGAGCAAAATCTGATAATTGAACTTGAATATGCAAGAACAAAAATAGAGAAGGCAAATGTAAATCGGTTAAAGATTGCGTAAAAGGTAAAAACTTTTCGTCATACCTGATTAATTTACCTTTTAATGGTTTTCATTCAAATCTTATTTCGTATTTTTGTGCTGTGTCGTGATGGCGATACAAAAGTTTAATTACTAACACAAAACTATGTCACAGTTTATCAACCCTCTGAGCGATATGGGATTCAAGCGAATTTTTGGTCAGGAGGAGAATAAAGCTTTTTTATTGGATTTTCTGAATATCACTCTTAAAGGAGAAATAGAAATCAGAGACATCCGGTATTTAGATAAGGAAATTCCCCCTGCACAGGAAAATGAGCGAACCATTGTTTACGATGTCTATTGTATCACCGAATCGGGTGAATACGTTATTGTGGAAATGCAGAAAGCAAATCAGGCTAATTTCCGCAAGCGTACTTCATATTATCAGTGTCGTGCCGTAGTCCTTCAGGGCGAACGCGGAAACGGATGGAAGTATGATATAAAGACTGTTTATGGGATCTTTATTATAGATTCCCGTTTTAATGCAGACTTCGGTAAACTTCGTACTGATTTGGTAACAATTGATCGTGATACAGGTGAACCACACGAGGATGTGATGCGTTCTATTTTTATTCAGCTACCCTATTTTACCAAGACGTAAGCAGAGTGTGAAACGGATTTTGATTGTTGGATTTATATATTAAAGAATATGCAAAAACTTGAAAAAATACCTTTTATCGATCGCAATGTGATCTTTGGTGATTTGGCGAAAGTCATGGATGTGGCATCTTTGAGCAGAGCAGACAGGATGCGTTATGAGCGTAGTCTTAAAATCTATCGTGATAATCTGGCAGCAATGGAGTATCGGGAGCAAATAGGATTGGAGAGAGGTGAAAAACGTAAACAGACAGAAATTGCTCGAAACATGAGAGCTAAAGGATCTCCAATAGACTTTATCGTGGAGGTTACCGGTCTTTCAGCAAAAGAAGTAGAGAAATTATAATCACAGATATGCAAGAACAAAAATAGAGAAGGCAAATGTAAATCGGTTAAAGATTGCATAAGATCATATTGAAAAATCTTTTTTATAGTAAAAAACTATATTAATTGTACTTAAAACGGGATATTTGTAAAAAACAACGACAAATATCCCGTTTTTTGTGTAAATTATTTGGATATTAGAAATCTGTTTATAAATTTGCTGATTAAAATCACTGTGTTGTAAATAATAATTTTGAAAAAAAATAAAATCTTGCTAATTATTCAGGAAATTGTATTAATTTCGTTATCCTTTTTGAATTGTTTAATTTATGATATCACATTCAGAATTATCAGGCCATCTTAAACAGCATTTTGGATTTGATACCTTCAAAGGAAATCAAGAAGCTATTATTCAAAATGTGTTGAATGAGAAAGATACATTTGTGTTGATGCCTACAGGTGGTGGCAAATCATTATGCTATCAACTACCTTCTTTACTTATGGAGGGAACTGCAATTGTTATATCTCCTCTGATTGCTCTTATGAAAAATCAGGTTGATGCGATGCGTAACTTCAGCGAGGAGGATGGTGTGGCACATTTCCTTAACTCATCACTAACTAAGTTGGCTATTGATGCAGTTAAAGAAGATATCCTATCGGGAAAGACAAAATTATTATACGTTGCACCTGAATCTCTTACAAAAGAAGAGAATATCGAATTTCTAAAACAGGTGAAAATTTCATTTTATGCGGTTGATGAAGCCCATTGTATCTCAGAATGGGGGCATGATTTCAGACCTGAATACAGAAGAATCAGACCTATAATTAATGAAATAGGAGCAGCTCCATTAATAACCTTGACCGCAACCGCAACTCCTAAGGTCCAACATGACATACAGAAGAATCTTGGAATGCTGGAAGCTACTGTATTCAAATCCTCGTTTAACAGAGAAAATCTATACTACGAGGTTAGGAATAAAAATAAGGATGTTGATAAAGAGATTATTAAATTCATTAAAGCTCAAAAAGATAAATCTGGAATCATTTATTGTTTGAGTCGTAAAAAGGTAGAAGAGCTTGCTGAAACTTTACAGGTCAACGGGATTTCAGCATTAGCATATCACGCAGGAATGGATGGTTCTGTAAGAACAGAAAACCAAGATAAGTTCCTAATGGAGAAGGTGCAGGTTATTGTGGCTACAATAGCATTTGGAATGGGTATCGACAAACCCGATGTGAGGTATGTTATTCATTACGACATGCCAAAAAGCTTAGAAGGATACTATCAGGAAACCGGTCGTGGTGGTAGAGATGGAGGCGAAGGTCAATGTATTGCATTTTATGCTTACAAAGATCTTGATAAGTTAAGAAAATTTATGCAAGGCAAACCAATTGCCGAGCAAGAGATAGGTAATCAATTATTATTAGAAACTCAAGCATACGCAGAATCCTCAATATGTAGAAGAAAATTATTACTTCACTATTTTGGAGAGGAATATAAAAACGATAACTGTGGTAGTTGTGACAATTGTATGGAACCAAAGAAAACAATAGAAGGACAAGAATTATTAGTGTTAATTTTAGAAACAATCGTTTCTGTAAGAGAGAAATTTAAAGCTGAACATATAGTAGATATTCTAAAGGGGAACAAAACGTCTGACGTAGTTTCATATCAGCATGATGAATTAGAAAATTTCGAAGCTGCATCTGATGAAGAAGATAAATTATTGCATGCTATAATAAGGCAAGCTATGATAGCAGGATTTATCACAAAAGACATCGAAAACTACGGATTGTTAAAAATAACAGTAGCCGGCAAAGCTTATTTGAAAAAACCTACATCATTTCCTGTTGTTAAAGATACTGATTTTGATGACGATGATGATGATACTACAATAAAATCAGTTGGGGGAACATGTGCTGCTGATGATGTACTTTTCTCCATTCTTAAAGATTTGAGAAAGAAGATGTCTAAGAAATTGGACGTACCTCCTTTTGCAATATTCCAAGATCCATCACTTGAAGCAATGGCAACTACATATCCAATCACAATGGAAGAGTTGCAGAATATTACCGGTGTTGGTGCAGGAAAAGCAAAAAAATTCGGTGAAGAGTTTCTTAAAGTCATAAAAGAACATGTAAAAGAAAACGAAATTACCAGACCTGAAGATTTACGTGTACGAACAGTTGCCAATAAATCTAAAATCAAAGTGTCTATTATTCAGTCCATCGACAGAAAAATTGCATTGGATGATATAGCTGAGTCGAAAGGTCTTGATATGCTCGAACTTTTAGACGAAATTGAAGCTATAGTTTATTCAGGTACTAAAATAAATATCGATTATTTCCTAAAAGAAATAATGGAACCTGATCATGTTGAAGAAATATTCGATTATTTCAGGACAGCCGAAACAGATAAAATTTCTACTGCATTAGAAGAATTAGGTGAAGATTATTTCAGTGAAATAGAAGTTAGGCTTGTGAGAATAAAGTTCTTATCTGAGATAGGGAATTAAGTCTTCTTTACGAATTATATTCAAAATCATGTTGAAAATTATCCTTAGAAATATTATTGCAGTTAACTTTGTATTACTTTGTTTATCATTTAATATTTATGCGGAGGATAATAACTTTCCTAATATTATCACTAATAATTTTTCAAAAATCTGGTATTCTATACCTCAGGAAAAGGTATACTTACATACTGACAAACCATATTATTACAGTGCCGGTGACGATATCTGGATGAGTGCTTATATTGTAAATGCATCAACTCATCAGCCAAACACACATAGTAAATTTGTATATGTCGAATTGATTGACAAATCAGATTCCATAATCTATCGGGTAAAACTTAAAAGAGATTCTCTTGGAACATCAGGAAAAATTGCCTTATCCCCTACTCTGCAAGCCGGTGAGTATGTTTTACGTGCTTACTCATATTGGATGCAAAATGTATCAACAGATTTCTTCTTTCATAAGAAAATTTTCATAGGGAATATGATAGACGACAGAGTACAATTAAAAGCATCTTTTGGTGAAATGGAAGATGGTAAATTGCCTGTTACTATCAAATTTACTAATACTTTCTCATCTCCTATTATCGATAAAACCATAACTATCAAACAAGACTTTATAAAGAAAGGTAGAAAATCTTCTATATTGACAACCAACAAGCAAGGTGAAATATATGTAAATGTCGATTATGAAAACACTAATGATCAGCTTAAAAATATTGAAATATCTATCAATGAGCCGGGTCTGACTTACAACAACAAAATTCAACTTCCTGATAAAAAAGATGATTTCGATGTACAATTTTTCCCTGAAAGTGGGACTCTTCTTAATAATCAGATACAAACCATAGCTTTCAAAGCAATTGGCACTGATGGTCTGTCGACAGAAATATCCGGTAAAGTATATAATCAAAACGATGTAGAAATCGGTGACTTTATAAGTATCAATAAAGGAATGGGAAAGTTTATTCTACAAACTGCTCCTAATGATAAATACTATGCATTAGTAACTAATGAAAGTGATGTAACAAAAAGATTCGACTTACCTGTCACAAATTCTGACGGTGTAGGCTTAAAGCTTAACAATGTAAAAGGCAAAGTATTTTTCCAAGTTTTAAATCAAAGCAATAATAACTTATCTTCATTATTCTTAATGATTCATTCAAGAGGTGTAGTATTTTTTCTTTCTCCTTTACATGAAGATGAGGGTTTTTTATCTGAGAAAATTTTACCTACAGGAATTTGTTCCTTTTCAATAATCGATACCTTAGGTAATACTTGGTGCGAAAGGTTATGCTTTATTCGAAATAATCATTTTCCTGTAATTAAACTGAATAGCGATAAAAACAAATATGGGAAAAGAGAACTCGTGGATCTAAATTTCAATGTACTTACAAATGATAGTTTACCGGTAAGTGGTAGTTTCTCTGTAAGTGTTACTGATAAATATTATGTAGAGAAAGATAGTGTGAATAACAATATCCTGAGTTATTTATTACTAAATTCTGATATAAAAGGCTATATCGAAGAGCCTCAACAATATTTCTACGATAATTCACCTAAAACACAGGAAAAAACCGATTTACTGATGTTAACTCAGGGTTGGAAAAGATTTAATAATCAAGATATTGTAAAAGGTCAATTCCCAAAAATACAATACTATCTCGAAGCGGGACAAACTATCTCAGGCAAAGTTTTAAATCTCTTTAATAAACCTGCAAAAAACATTGATATTATATTTTTAAACAGCTATAAGAATCAAACTACTATTACTCAAACTGATAGTTTAGGTCAATTTATTATCGAAGGAATAGAATTTCCCGACAGCACATCATTATTGCTTAAAGCTAGGTCGAAAAGTAAAATTGTAGATGTGGAAATAATACCCGATAACGATATTTTTCCAACTGTAAATACAAAAATACCTTTTCAACAAGATAATTTAACAGCGATAAAAGATGATTTTTTTAGCCTTTCAAAAGAACGATATTATAATGAAGGCGGTATGTTGACAGTACATTTAGAAGAATTCACAGTCAAGGCAGAACAGAAAAGTAGTAGTAATGAGTATTATTACTCCGGTGCTGCCGATAACTCTATAAATGGTGAACAATTAGAAAGATATAGCAACTTGAGCGTAATGAATATCATTAGCACACTACCCGGCGTAATGGTTTTCGGCGACAATATTTCAATAAGGGGCGGTGGAAATCCACTTTTCATGCTTGATGGTATTGAAACAGACGATATAGATTTTATTCGATTTTTAAATGGCTCCGACATACAAGATATTTCACTTTTCAAAGGACCATCGACAGCAATTTTCGGATCGAGAGGGAGTAATGGTGTTATTGCAATATCACTAAAAAAAGGCACTTTGGTAAAATCAGTAACACCACCGAGCCTTGTTCATCTACAACCTTTAGGTTATCAGAAAGATTACGAATTTTATATGCCTAAATATGATGTCGACAGTATTCTTAATCAAACTAAACCTGATTTACGCACAACTATATCCTGGTCCCCAAAACTTCATACGGATACAGATGGAAATATTAAATTGCAATTCTACACTGCCGATAAACCCAATGATTACAGAATAGAACTTGAAGGAATTAGCAATGATGGAGAAATTATCAGATATGAAGGTGTTTTAAAAAGAGAATAGAACTACCAAGTTAATCTTATTTCTTTCTTTTCACTAACTGATAATTTATTAAATTTCAGTATAGTTTCTTCAATGCGAATTGAGTCTTTATCGATAGCTATAACCGGAACTGTATCTAATTTCAATTTCAAACTATCTCGAAGAAATGGGATATATTTTCTAAACAATGAAATACTGTCTATTCTGATATTTATACTATCCAAACTCGAAATATTCAAATTTAAACTATCTGATTTTAGACTATCCAACTTATTTTGATATGAATAAAACGTACCGGTCAAAGAATCAATAGAATAATTTCTTGAAGCATTAAACATAAACTTATACCTCCTCATCACACTATCAGTTTTTACATCATGCCATAAACTGTCGACCACACCATCAGCATAATGAATGCGTAAAGTTGTGTAAGCTGTATGTAAAGAATCCTTTGTATATGCAATCATTCTATATGAGAATGTGTATAAGTCTTTTGTAAGAAGTTGATTATCAATGATTGTGAATGTCAGATTATTTTTAACAGTATCTTTTGGATACTTAAATGCAATGTTTCGAGTCCAGATATTGATATTTTCAGGTTTGAATTTTATAGAATCAGGTATTACAGGCAAATACTTCCCCGACTCAACATCCATCTTTAAATTATCAAGGTTTTTATTAACTTTTGAATAAATACGTTCGAATACTTTCGGATTTTTTGTGTAATACACGATTGACGAATCAAATTCTGCTTTAGTAACGTGGTGTTTTTCAAATAGTACCTGATAATAATAAGCTTTTTCTCTGTCACTTAACTCATATCGTGTAGTGAGTGTCCCTTCCAACAAATGAAGGTCTGTCAGGAATGTTCGCATTTCACTTTTCGACATAACTCCCTTTGGTCGGTTTGAGCATGCCGACAAAAATATCAAAATTATAGTAATAAGAAATATAAATCTATGTTTAAGCAACATCATCTGACTTTTGCTTTTTCGATTTTGATTCCAAATATTCATTCAAATCTTTACGGAAGAATAAAAGTATTATTCCTGCTGAGATAGTAATTGCCGAGTCGGCTATATTAAAAACCGGACTGAAAAAGATTGTTTCTCCAACACTATTTTTAATGATTGGGAAATATAGCATATCGACTACTTTACCATGAAATAATGATGCATAGCCACCTGCTTCGGGTAGAAATGTTGCAAGATGACCATAACTGTCACTAAATAAAACACCATAAAAAACAGAATCAATTATATTACCTGCTGCACCGGCAAGTAGTAACGAAATCGATAAAATGAAACCATGTCGTGCCTGTCTTTTTATCAGATAATGGATAAAATAGGCTAATCCGGCAACAGCAATAATTCTAAATGAAGTAAGGAAAAACTTTCCTATTATCTCCATGCCGAAAGCCATCCCATTATTTTCAATAAAATATATTTTAAACCAGTCGAATACATGAAAAGACTCACCCAGAACGAAGTTAAGTTTAATATATACTTTTGAAATCTGATCAATTAATAGTACTAAGAAAATTAGTAATAAAGACTTTTTAGTAATTGACATATTTATTCATTAAACAACAAATCGGCAAAAGTCATCATTTTTGAGCCTTCTGCCGAAATGTTTATGTTTGCATATAAAATTATTTCTGTTGAGTCTTAGCCTCAATGCTCAAAGTAGCATGCGGAACAGCGCGTAAACGTTCTTTTGGAATAAGCTTTCCTGTTTCGCGACAAATTCCGTATGTTTTATTCTCAATACGAACTAAAGCAGCCTGGAGATGCTGAATAAACTTCATCTGACGTTGAGCTAATCTACCCGATTCCTCTTTTGATAATGTAGCTGCACCTTCTTCTAACACTTTAAATGTTGGTGAAGTATCCATCACGTCATTTCCGTCAAGATTTGTCAACCCATTCCTCAACATCTCATAATCCTTCTGTGCCTTATCAAGTTTCTCGTTTATAATCTGACGAAACTCTTCTAATTCGGCGTCAGTGTATCTTGTCTTTTCTCCCATAACCATTACTTTTAAAATTAACGAAAATGTTCCTCTATCTCTAAAAATTTTTGCGAATATACAACTTTTGTTTCAGTTGGGCAATATATTTTTTTAAGTCGTAAATATTTTACTTTAAACTCTTTCAATATACTGCTTCTGCTACTCTTTTTACACTTTGCGTAGCCATCATACTGTAAAAATGAATGCTCGGTACACCATATGCAATTAAGTCTTTTGCTTGTTGTATACACCACTCAACACCAACTTCAACAGCATCTTCATCAGTTTTACATTTACGAAGTTCAGCAGCAAAAGCTTCAGGAATATCAGTATGAAATATTTTCGGCAAAACTGTCATTTGATTTTTTAAAGTAATTGGCTTGATGCCCGGTATGATTGGAACTTTTATCCCGATTTGTCTACATTTATCAACAAAATCGCAGTACTTCTGATTATCAAAGAACATTTGCGTAACTAAATATTCAGCACCATTATCTACCTTCATTTTAGCATAATGCAAATCCGAGTCTAAATTGGGAGCTTCTTCATGCTTTTCAGGGTAGCAAGCCATACCATAAGAGAATGGAGCAGCCTGAAATTTCATTTTCGAGCCATCTAAGAAATAACCTTCATTAAATTTATTTACCTGTTCCTGTAATTCTGTTGCAAATTTATTACCTATAGGTGTAAATTCTTTTTCGTGTTTACCTTTGTCGCCTCTTAACAGTAACAAATCATTTATACCAAGCAATTGTAAATCTATCAAAACATATTCAGTTTCTTCTTTAGTGAAACCACTGCAAATAATATGTGGTACGACCGGAATATTATATTTATGCTGAATTGCAGCCGCAATAGCAACAGTACCCGGACGATGACGCTCAGCAACTCTTTCAAAAAGACCATCGGGTTTTTCACGAAACACCATCTCACTACGATGTGTAGTTATATTAATGTACTTTGGGTCAAATTCACGAAGTGTATCGATAGTACGATAAACAGTGTCAATCCCATTGCCTTTCAACGGAGGCAACAGTTCAAAAGAAAAAGCAGTCTTTCCTTTTGCAGATTGTATTTTTTCTATTATGCTCATGATCAAAATTAAAATAGCTATGCAAAAATACTAATTTTAATCATCCTTGCCAAACTCATACGAATAATAAAATAATATGATTATCCGTAAAACTCCTAAGCTCCGCAGGAGTATTATCATGCATAACCGTATGCACATCTTACACCTGTGGTGTAAAAATAGCATTCGGACACTTTGCGGATAATCATTTTGTTTTTTGCCCTGACTATTTTGCCCCCCTCATAACCCACAACCGGAGATTACTTTTTTATTATCTTTGTCGTTCTTCTTGTGGAAAGAGAACAACCGTTTTTGGTTAAGCCGTCCTGTAAGGTCTTTTGCAGGACGGCTTTTTCAATCAGATGATTTGATTTCATAGTAGTTAATTGTTTTTGTATTGTAATAGAGAGGTGTTTATCTCCATGCAGCTTGGGTGCTTCCCCCCATGCTGCTTGGGTACTTCCCCTCATACTGTTTGGGTACTTCCCCCCATGCTGCTTGGGTGCTTCCCTATAGTTGCATAGGAAAATTTTATTTTACCGATAATGTTCTATTAAATACATTAATTCTGGGTGTACTCAGTGGTGCGCCTCCACCGGAGTATTGCGTTACCACCTTCACAGAATACTCTCCCTTTGCTAATTCAGGTATCATTGCGATAACCGATGCCGGTTTGTTGGTAACTAAAACGGTAGCTTTTATGGCTTCGTCGGTTTTTTGAACAAACTACAGTCCTACGTCTTCATTGTCGTCGAATATTTTTAGGTTGCTGCCCCATAACTGCCCTCTACTATGGTCTGAGCCGAATAATCATCTGGGCGTTCTGTAAGCAGGTTTTCCTGCAAAGAATACTTTAACATAGCTTTTTTAAAAATTAAATGATTAATAAATTGATTAATAATTATGGAATCATTTTCCGCCTGCAAAGCTCCAAACTTTTTTTGTATAATTAGGTTAACGGAATGTTATATAACATTGGGATTACGTCATTTAACATTGGAAGCTTTGTAATATGTTGATTATTAGAGGATAGAGAGATGGATGACTTTTGTGGAATGTGGGGGTTGTTAACATTGGATGGAAATGAGTGTTAACATTCATAACAATCCATATTATAATTGATTAACAAAGAAGTTATCTCAAAATGATTTTAGAGATAACTTCTTTGTGAGTTATAAATACTACTTTATCACAATTTGTATTTGAATTTGTCAAACTATCCTACAAATAAACTGCAAACTTTGTTTTTAGTACTACTGTTGATTTACGTCCGTCCGGTAAATTAAGATTACCTTCGATTCCTAACAGAATTTTATTTACTCTTATTCCGCTTGATACAGATAATCCACATCCTAACAAATTGGTACGGCTTGGCAACGATATATAATCTGCGTAACTGGTATCCGTTCTTAACAGTGTTTGACCTCCCGAAAAGAGAGATGCATATCCTCCCAAACTCATAAAAAAACCGGTATCACCTTTGAAAAAATTCTTGGTGAGAATTAACGGTACTTCAATATAATTATATTCGGATACCGATCCATCATTAAATATATACATCTGATTATCTGAATAATGAACATTAAATTCATCTTTATCCATTTTCACTTGATTAATTTCTAAGCCTGTCTGGAAATTTAATGATAGGAATGCGGGCATTTCAATCATTGCTCCGAAATGATACCCAGGCATCGAACGATGCTTTAACTCAATTCCATGTGACGATCCAAAAACTACATATGATTTGAGTTGTGCATTTGTGATTACAGAATTTATCAATAAAGCAGAAATAATCATTACTATCTTTTTCATATTCATAATTTATTAAATAACAGCAAACTAAAGAGTCTGCTGTTATAGTTAGTCATTTTAATTAACAAATTCCCAGTAAAATCCTGTTAAATTATATTGTTGATTTTTATTTTGCCACCAGAACACAGATGTGTTTCCAATATGATCTTCTCCTTCATCATCTTTAACGGTAAAAGTTCCTCCGGCTTTTATTGCACCACCAGAGATCTTATCTTCATAATTTCCACTAATACTAAACGTTATATTATCGTACCAATCTTCCTCTCTCCAATCAAACGTCAAAACAGTTCCGTAAACAGAAGTTTCCCATTGAAAGATATCAAACTGATATTCCCACCATTTATCCTTAATGTCATTTCTTTTCTTTGGCTCTAATAGCCCTGAAGTAAATACATTCGATGCAGTTTGACTATTCTGATTGCCCTGAACCACTCTTAATCGAAATTCCGGTTCTCCTGAAATCCAATCTTCAACAGCTGCTAAGGCAGCACTGGTAAATTTCATCCTCTTAACTCTTAGCCACTCACCATCATTTCTGGGAGATGCAGTTGTTGTTATTATTGGAGACCATGCGGAGTATCCATCATTGTTTATCGCCCTTACCATATAAGAATATTTAGTGTTTGCAGTTAAATTCGAATTGATGTAGACATTGTGGTTCAAATTTGTTGTTGCAATTTTTACAAATTGGGTTTGTCCTTGAGACTTACGCCACACTTCATATCCATTATCATCATTTACATCGCTCCAATGCAATATAAGAGATTTTGCAGAACCATGGCTGAGTGTAATACTTGCTGGTGCAGATGGTGGTGCATTTAATTTATCAAAACTGATGGTTTCTGATAATATAGGGGATTGACTTTTAAGATTTCCATAACGATCGACTCTTTCAGATATACCTACAATTACGACTGGATAGTTAGGCTCAATTTTAGAACTTAATTTATAAGTATTTCCTTTTGTGTCAAAAGCTACGACAAAACTATCTGTTTTTTCTTGATAGTTAGCAGGTACAAAAGCAACCAAAGGAACGTGTTCTTCCTCATTCCATTCCTCACACAATACAGGAATAGAAACTTGAAGATTTGGAATTTGCTCTTTAATTACATCAAGTAAAGAGTCAACTGATAAATTTGATGATGATTTTATTAATTTGCGACCTGTCGATAATTTGGAATTGCTGGTTAAGATACTTTTTACTTTCTGACTTTTTTCTTTCATATCAACTTCTTCAAATACTTTTGCTAAAACATTATAATCTCCATCAAATTTTTTTATAACTTCTCTCTTTAAAACTTTTCTCAATTCACTATTTGGCATAGACATCGCCAATAACTTTGCATAATCGGAGAGTAAGTCGTTTTGTAATTGAATAGATGGATTAGTGGTTGGAAAACTTAATTCTTCAGTTATTAATTGTAGGGAAGAATAGTCTACAATCCCATCATCCTTCTCACAAGCCGTAAACACTATTCCAATTACGACCGCAAATATACATATTAACTTGTTCATTTGTTCTTAAATTTAATTGTTGTTTTTTGTATTTATTAATTTTTGCCCTCATAACCCACAACCGAAGATTACTTTTTTATTATCTTTGTCGTTCTTCTTGTCGAAAGAGAACAACCGTTTTTGGTTGAGCCGTCCTGTAAGGTCTTTTGCAGGACGGCTTTTTCAATCAGATGATTTGACTTCATAGTAGTTAATTGCTTTAGAAATAGCGTATTATAACGAAAAGTCTCCTGTCAATATAGTAGTTTCATATTCGATGCTAAGTATATAGTCTCCATCAGCAAATGAATCTAAAGGAATCACTACTTCCTGTTGTTGTGATGTGTCGACAACCGAATAGTGAACAATGTTTTCATCTGTATCGGTTATAAACACAGTAGCGGAGCCTACATGAAAATTAATTATTATTTTTGCAACCAAAGTTAATCGATTATATGTTAGAATACAAAAAAATCTAAGGTACACGACACCTTTTTCAGAATTGATAACTTGCTGATATTTTGATAGATATGATTTGTTAATTTTCTTTTTGCGGTACAGGCTTTTTTATGACCATGTAAAATGTCACTTTTGGGCAGTCGGAATATCTTGAATCGCTATATTTTATTTGTTATGAGAAAAATTATTTATTACTCCTGTACGATATTTCTGATATTGGTTTTAAACTTCTGTGGAGTGCGCTATACAGATAATTCAAAAATATTGGAAGCTGAAAGATTGTTATATTCAGATCCTGATAGTGCATATGACATTTTATCGTCTATAAAGTATCCTGAAAGCATGTCGCATGCCGATTATGCAGCATGGTTATACAATTATGTGGTAAATGAGAGCTAAAAATTAAATGATTAATAAATAATTATGGAATTATTTTCCGCCTGCAAAGCTCCAAACTTTTTTTGTATAATTAGGTTAACGGAATGTTATATAACATTGGGATTACGTTATTTAACATTGGAGGCTTTGTAATATGTTGATTATTAGAGGATAGAGAGATGGATGACTTTTGTGGAATGTGGGGGTTGTTAACATTGGATGGAAATGAGTGTTAACATTCATAACAATCCATATTATAATTGATTAACAAAGAAGTTATCTCAAAATGATTTTAGAGATAACTTCTTTGTGAGTTATAAATACTACTTTATCACAATTTGTATTTGAATTTTGCCGAAGCACCGTAATATGTGTAGTTAAACTTGAAGATGGGATTCATATACAATTCCGGTTCAATGAATAACTTATCGGAAAGTCTGAATGATTTACCAATTTTGAAAATACAACCCATATACATTTTTGGATTTATCGTGTAATCTGTTACTTCAATACTTGTATCTTCTGTTGTCCAAATATCAGCGTTAACAAAATAATCAAAAGTCAATCCGGCAGAAAGATTCACGATATTGGAGTAAAATTTATAAGATACCGGTATTGATAGATAATTCTCTCTAACATTGAAAAGTAAATTATTTGCACCTTGTTCTACATTTGTGTAACGAAGTTCCAATCTGGCACTACGATAATTCAAATTGATTTCTACTCCGTGATGTGTTGCGATTTGATTTTCGTACGATATTCCAAATCCCGGAGTCATAATACTGTTACTTTTAAATTCAGTATTAATGCCTATACCAACAAACTGTTTGTTTTGTGCAAAATTTGGAATTGAAATACATAATACAATAAGAATTATAATCTTGTGTTTCATAAAATTGGTGTTTTAATTATCTGTTATTGATACATTTTCAGTATGCTATTTCAAACTCAATAAGACTCCAATATAGTATACCTGCCTCAGAAGTAAAGTCAATCCAGCTATCAGAAAAAGTTACATCATTATTTGTTGCTGGTCGTTTAGATGATAGTGTGGTTGTCATATTGGTGTTTTCATCTTTAAAGACCGTTGAAAATGTTTGTTCTGTTGAGACTCCATCTTCTTCTACCCATATAATTCTCCTTCCATAATTTTGTTCATTTGCATGCCAGAAAGGAAAATTTATAGGTGTATTATTCCATTTTACATCGTTTTTAAATACTCCTAACTTAAGCCAATTCCCAGGATATAAAAATGAAGACGTCCTCGCTTCAATAGGTTTATTTGTTATTGGATCCATCAATGCATAAACCATATTTACTCTCACTTCAGGTTCTCCGCCCCACCAGTCTTCAACAGCCCTTTTAGCAGTTATATCTTTGAATTTAGCACGAACAATTGAAATTGATTTTCCATTTGAGGAAGTTTTTACATTTTGTTTATTAGATGATACATAAGCAGCTTCCAATTCCGGCGAACCTGTTCTTTCATTTCGTGAAATTACTAAATAATTGTCTTGAGGATCAATATCGCTCCTTATATAAGATTCAGAACCATCTTTATTGATGACTAATAAATCTTTTCTGTCCCTCTCCTTCACATTTTCAGGTACTACTACGATTCCTTTGAATGAACTTGAGTCACCAGTCACATTATAAAAGTATATTTGGAGTAAGCTGTCCCTTGATAGAAGTAAATTACTAAAATTATCCACATCTTCAACGTTTCTGACCCTTTGAGATTTGAAGTTAGCATCAATGAAACTACTAATTTTTAGATTCCGATTTGATATGTTCATCGTGACATCAAATAAATCTTTACATAACACATTATTATCCCCATCAAACTTTTTGAGGCACTCAGAGGTTATTTTTTCTGCGATTTCTTCATTTTCATTTATTAATGATATCAAATTCTTTGCAAAAGCAATTCTTTGTTGACTTATTGTTGAACTGTAATCTTTAATTGTGGATAATGACATGTTTGAATTTATATCTCTGTTTTCGCTACAATTTGAAAAAGCAAAAGTACATAAAGTTAATATAATAAACAATTTAAAAGTTGTATGTTTCATATTCTTAATTTTTAATTAATTTATAAATTTGAGTTTATTTTTTAATGCTCTTAGTTTTAATTAATTTCTATAAAAGTAAATTGTATGCTAAAGAGCATTTATTGATTTTTAAAACAAATTCTAAAAGGCTGAAAGCTTTGTCATTTGTTTTTTTGTAATTAAATTTGCTTTCAATTCAATGCTTTTCTCTTTTCTTGCTCCTTTCTTTATATGTATAAATAGGTATATGTAGGTATGTGTTTTTCAGATTGGGCATAGTGTTCCATATTGTGATACCCTCTGGTTGAGCCGTCCTGTAAGGTCTTTTGCAGGACGGCTTTTTCAATCAGATGATTTGACTTCATAGTAGTTAATTATTCTAAAAACAGTGTGTTATAACGAAAAGTCTCCTATTAATATAGTAGTTTCATATTCGATGCTAAGTATATAGTCTCCATCAGCAAATGAATTTAAAGGAATCACTACTTCTTGTTGTTGTGATGTGTCGACAACCGAATAGTGAACAGTGTTTTCATCTGTATCGGTTATAAACACAGTGACAGAGCCTACGGGATAATCGAAAGATATAGATAGCTCGTAGTTCTCGATAAATGCGGTTACCGGAATAAATATTGGACTACGTGGACGATACGGATCGATAGGAGGCTCTTTTTTCTTTAATTGAATTTCTCCGGCATAAATAGAAGTAACAGGAATTGAAAGAGCCAGCATGATTAAAAATAAGATTGTTTTCTTCATAATGAAATATTTTAAATGTTTGTAAATAATTATTATTTTTGCAACCAAAGTTAATAGATTATATGTTAGAACACAAAAAAATCTAAGGTACACGGCACCTTTTTCAGAATTGATAACTTACTGATATTTTGATAGATATGATTTGTTAATTTTCTTTTTGCGGTACAGGCTTTTTTATAACCATGTAAAATGTCACTTTTGGGCAGTCGGAATATCTTGAATCGCTATATTTTATTTGTTATGAGAAAAATTATTTATTACTCCTGTACGATATTTCTAATATTGGTTTTAAACTTCTGTGGAGTGCGCTATACAGATAATTCAAAAATACTGGAAGCTGAAAGATTGTTATATTCAGATCCTGATAGTGCATATGACATTTTATCGTCTATAAAGTATCCTGAAAGGATGTCGCGTGCCGATTATGCAGCATGGTGTCTTCATTATACTCATGCTCAATATAAATGTTATAAAGAAATTGCTTCTGACAGCCTTATCAGAATTGCATTGGAATATTTTAATGGAAGTAAGGTAAATAAGTATAGTGGTACGGCTTATTATTTATCAGGTTGTATATCTGAATTGCATCAGGATAGGGAAAAAGCCATGCTTGCGTATGAAAATGCAATTAATATCTTAAAACATACCGAAGAATACAACATACTTGGGTTGAGTCTGTTTAATAAAGGATATATTTATAAGCAGAATGAAATATATCGTGAGGCATATGACAATTTCAAAAACTCACTTGAATTATTCCAAAAAACTGAAAATAAAAGATACATGATTTCGGCATATTTAGAAATTTCCAACATGTTACTACAATTAAACGCTCCTTTTGACAGCATCATGTACTATTCGAATAAAGCGCTTGACTTGGCGAATGAAATTGAACACGCTTCATTGAAATATCAGATTATATCCCGACAAGGTGAATTACTGTCTGACGTGGATTACAGAACCGCAACAAACTATCTGTTGGCAGGCTATAATAATGAGCCGTTTCTACAGAAGAGAAATGCATCTTTTCTTGCCTATACCTACTCTCACATGGGAATGAGCGATTCTGCCATGTATTACCTTGATATTTCAAAGTCCGGCATATTGGACACAGAGTCCGAAATTTTCAGATATCTTGCACAGGCTAAAATTTACGATAACGAAAGTAATTATAAAAAGGCATTACATTCAATGGAAAAAGCATATTTAAAACAAGATACTGTATTTCGCAATAAACTACAAAAACAATTATACCACATCGATAAGCAGTTTGACTTAACTGAAAAGGAGAAAGAAAACACCAAATTAATAATTTCGAACCGGAATAAAGTCATTGCTATCGAGATATTGATTATCGGAGTTCTTGCAATACTGCTCATATTGACGTTGGCTGTAATAAACCACAGAAAAAAACAAACAGCTTACAGAATAAATCAACATAAGCTTGAATTCGAATTAAGAAATCGCCAACTCGAACTTGAGAAGAAGAAAGAATTACTGATGTCAAAATTGAAACAAAGAATTGAATTAACCTTGCAATTCCACAATCTCGAACAGAAAAGAGTAAGAACATCTAAAAGCGATGATTTACTGGCAATGATAACTGACCAAATAATGCTGAAAGAGTCGGAATGGGCATATTATATCGACGAAGCAGATAGCATATTTGGTAATAAACTATCCGTTCTTCAAAGCAAGTATTCGGAATTGACAGCACATGATATGATTGTTATTGTGCTAATATGCTTGGAAATAGGTGTTCCGGATTCATGTAATCTGTTGAATACAAGTAAGAACACCATGTATATCCGTCGTAAAAGGATTAAAAAACGCTTAGGAATCGATTCCGAAGCCGATCTGTCAGCATGGTTATACAATTATGTGGTAGATGAGAGCTAAAATAATACAACACATATTACATCTGCGGTGTAAAAATGGCATTCGGACACTTTGCGGATAATCATTTAAAATAATATGATTTTAATAGTTTTGAAGTTCAACTTTTTTTGCTATATTTGTCTGTTTTTTTGACATATTGAGAATAGCAGTAGAAATAGGAATATATATACTGAATTTCAACTTTTTAAACATCTGTATTTAAAATATTTATACTATAAAATGAGCGAAGAAGAAAAAGTAACAAATGGTGCATCATATGGTGCAAGTAGTATTCAGGTTCTTGAAGGACTTGAAGCAGTTCGTAAACGTCCCGCAATGTATATTGGTGATATTGGGTTGAAAGGTTTGCACCATTTAGTTTATGAAGTTGTGGATAACTCCATCGACGAGGCTATGGCAGGTCATTGCGACCGCATTGATGTTACAATTAATGAAAATAACTCCGTAACGGTTGAAGATAATGGACGTGGTATTCCGGTTGACATGCATGAAAAGGAAGGAAAATCGGCACTTGAGGTGGTTATGACCGTTTTGCATGCCGGCGGTAAGTTCGATAAAGACAGCTACAAAGTATCCGGTGGATTGCATGGTGTTGGTGTTTCGTGTGTGAATGCACTTTCTTCTCATATGAAGGTAGAAGTTGCACGTGATGGTCATTTGTATATTCAGGAATACGAACAAGGAACTCCTCAATATGATGTGAAATCAATTGGCAATTCAGATAAAACCGGTACAAGAGTTACATTCTTGCCTGACAATACAATATTTATTGAAACAATATATAGAAATGAAATTTTAACCAACAGATTAAGAGAATTAGCTTATCTAAATGCCGGCATCACTTTAACTCTTACAGATAAAAGGCATGTGCTTGAAGATGGCACTTATAAGACTGAGGTTTTCTTTTCTCAGGAAGGTTTAAAAGAATTTGTAGAGTATATTGATGAAGCTCGCGAAAAATTAATTGAAAATGTAATTCATATCAGCACTGAAAAAAACGGTACTCCTGTTGAAATTGCTATGACTTACAATACCTCATATAATGAAAATATTCACTCTTACGTAAATAATATCAACACTATAGAAGGTGGTACTCACCTTGCCGGTTTCCGCAGAGGATTAACCCGTACTTTGAAGAAATATGCTGAAGACAGCAAAATGCTTGAAAAAATAAAGGTTGAAATTAGTGGAGATGACTTCCGTGAAGGCTTGACTGCCGTAATTTCTATTAAAGTTGCCGAACCTCAATTTGAAGGACAAACCAAAACTAAACTTGGAAACAATGAAGTGATGGGATCGGTTGATATGGCTGTAAGTGAAGCACTTGGAAATTATCTTGAAGAAAATCCGAAGGCTGCAAAAATAATTGTTGAAAAAGTGATATTAGCTGCAACTGCTCGTGCTGCTGCTCGTAAAGCTCGCGAAATGGTACAAAGGAAATCTCCTCTCTCCGGAGGTGGTTTGCCGGGTAAATTAGCGGATTGTGCAGATAAAGATCCTGCAAAATGTGAATTGTTCTTAGTCGAAGGTGATTCAGCCGGTGGTACAGCAAAACAAGGAAGAAGTCGTCAATATCAGGCAATTCTTCCATTAAGAGGTAAAATTCTTAACGTAGAAAAAGCAATGCCCCACAAGGTACTTGAAAGTGAAGAAATACGAAATATATATACTGCTCTGGGTGTAACAATAGGTACTGAAGATGATAGCAAAGCACTAAATCTCACAAAATTACGTTATCATAAGGTTATTATTATGACTGATGCCGACGTAGATGGTAGTCATATCGCAACATTAATTATGACATTCTTCTTCCGTCACATGAAAGAGTTGATTGAACAAGGATATTTATATATCGCAACACCTCCTTTGTATCTTTGCAAAAAAGGGAAGATAGAAGAATATTGCTGGAATGAAGCTCAACGTCAGGCTTTTATCGACAAATATGGTAGTGGTAGCGAAAGCGGTATACATACACAAAGATATAAAGGTTTGGGAGAAATGAACGAAGTCCAGTTGTGGGAAACAACAATGAATCCTGAAAACAGGACTTTGCGTCAGGTAACAATTGAAAATGCTGCATCTGCCGACCATGTATTCTCTATGTTAATGGGAGATGATGTGGCTCCTCGTCGACAGTTTATCGAAGAAAATGCAACTTATGCAAAAATTGATGCATAAGATTAATTTTAACAAATGAATTTATTTTGGAGAAAGGCATTTGGCATACTTATTCCAACGTCTAAGTATGAGAAGTATGAAGTCGATTTCTTGATTGCAAGCGAGAAGTTGAAGTCATTGCAATATTCATCTGTTCTTTCTGAATATAAAAAGCTTTTATTATCAAACAGTTTTGCATCTAAGGACACGAAAAAACATAATAAACTAAGGATTAAAGAACTTGAAAAGCATCCTGATATTGTGTTTTACAAAAAAAATGTGGCTAAAAACAACAAGCCTAATCGAGATGCGTTTCTGACTTTTAGCGATGATTTTTACTGGAAAAACCCTGAGGATAATTTATGGAATTTTGGTTTCTTTTTCAGCAATGAAAATTTACTTCAAAACTATTCATTCTATAACGAAAAGCAAGCTAATAACTCAGGTAATAACACATCTACAAAATTAGGTGTTTTAAAAATTCAAACCAGAAGAGAAGCGACTAAAGCTACAGCATGGCATCCATCGAGAGGATTTGCTGAAAAACAATATGCCTATACTTCAGATGTTATTCAAACAGCAAAGAATTTCAGACAAGAAAAAGGTATATTTAAAGCAAAAATCAGATGTAACGGTAAAATAAATCATGCTTTTTGGTTGGGAACAGAAAAAAGAGAACCTCATATTAACATATTCCATTTTAATGGTGATGAAATTAAAGTAGGGTACGTAAATAATCAAAAAGGCGAGGCTACATCAGTAAAAGGTATAAAACAATCTGAATATTACATTTACACACTCGAATGGACAAATGATGAGCTTATTTGGTACATCAACAACATAGTTGTATTTCGTACAAGGAATTTAGTCCCTAAAGAAAAGATGTTTTTAGTCTTCAATTCGTTTATTCCTGAAAAATCAAATGGTGATGAAGGCTTATTTGAAGTAGATTGGGTGCGTGTTTATCAATGGATTTAGAATTACATTTTTAATTAATATATAAAGACACACATGGCGGATATTGATTTTGTAATTACATGGGTTGATATGAATGATCCGTCATGGAAAAAGAGTTTTGCCAAGCACTCCGGTAAGATTGACAATGCAAAAAATGAAGTTTCCGAAGCCCGATTCAGAGATTATGGTTTGTTAAAATACTGGTTTCGTGGCGTTGAAAAATTTGCTCCATGGGTGAGAAACATTCATTTCGTAACTTGCGGACAGCAACCTGACTGGCTTAATATCAACCATCCAAAATTAACAATGGTGAATCATGAAGATTTTATTCCTAATGAATTTTTGCCGGTTTTTAATTCGAATGTCATTGAGATTTATTTATATAAAATCCCTGATTTAGCCAATCAATTTGTTTACTTCAACGATGATGTTTTTATAATAAGAGACACCCCTGAAACTCGCTTCTTTACAAATAATTTACCTAATGATATAGCAGCATTTCGTACAAATTATGGACTTTCTCAGTTCGAAAAGATGCTGAAAAATAATATTCGGCTGATAAACAAGCATTTTAATAAAGATGAAGTATTTGAACGAGATTATGATAAATGGTTTGATAATTCATATGGTAAAAAAGCAAAACTGACTCGCTTATTAAAAAATTACGATAAATTTGTTACTTTACGCACCCCACATAATGCTCAACCATATCTTAAAAAGACTTTTGAGGATATTTGGAGTAAATGTGGCAACGAGTTAAAAGACATGTCAACTCATAGATTCAGGAGTAATAATGACTATACGCCTGAATTATTTAGGACTTGGCAGATTTGTAATTCTGATTTTAATCCTTACAACACTTATCAGGACACAAAAATGTTTCCGCTGTTGATTAAATCGGCTAAGGCGATAAAAGCTGTACGTGAGCAATCTTATTCTTTAGTGTGTCTGAACGACAACGTTCATATTCGTAATTATGATAAAGTATTAGGAGAATTGAAAGCATCGTTTGATAGCATTCTTCCTGATAAATCAGATTTTGAGTTGTAATATTTGTCTTATCGAGAATTTTATTTTTCAAATGATGATTTTTTAGGAAATAAGGCTTCCAAAAATGGACGTATCCGTGCTCTGTCATCATCAGTAGCTTTTTCTGTGTCGTTCAAACAGAACAGACTTGGTTTATACTTCAATATAAGGTTCATAAAATCAGGGTTGTGAACACGAATGCGACAAGATTCTTTTCTGTCAACATATTTCAAATAGCCTTGCTTTGTCACTAATGCATAAAGTTGAAAAATAATGCGTTGTATATTTAACGGAGACCTAAAATGATTAGGTAATACACTTGATAGTTCATCCTTAAAAACTACCTCAACTACCTCTTTGAAAATCTGTTTTTTATATGCATCAATATTATGATGAGAAACGCCCTGATAATGTTTCCCATATTTATTTTTTATTAAGTTATAAGAATTATAGATACTTAATCGGTAATTATTAATCGGTATTTTTAGTAGTTTTTTAAGTCTTATCTCTGTTTTATGTGCAAATTGATATTGAAATCTTATAATCGGCAGTCCATCTTCCGTAAAAAAGAAAGACTGTAACAGATCAGCATTAACGAATGTGTCATCATTAGCACAAAGAAATTTTTCGGACAAGCCGGGTATACGGTAAATAAACATTTCAATTATTGAAGAGTTAAAACATGGAAGAGCTATTTCGGGCAATATATCCTTATGATCTATAATTTGAATTCTTGAATTATCACTGTTTAACCATGAAGGAATTTGATTATCAGTAACAATAAATATCTTTCTAATCCATGGTAAATGCTTCTCTATTGATCGTAAAGAATATTTTATCTCATCGTTGGAGACGTAACGTCCCGTAGAGTTTTCAGGTTCATCAGCTTTATAATAATTCCAAGCCTGTTGTTTTTTTCTTAACCACTCGGGGTCGCTCCCGTCAACCCAAAGATAGACTAAATCAATATCTTTCACATGTTTCCCCATTTTTAATACTTATCATTGTTTTTTCTAAATATATTCTTGAAATTAATATATTTTCTTTTGATGTTACTATCGCTTATCGACACAAAGAAAGTTAAAAAGATTGTAAAACGAGTAATACCGGGTTGAGTATATAATGGTTCCTCAATCAACATAAAAACGAACATTATCAAAAAAAACATTTGTAATAAATATGAACGTTGTTTAATGGCGAAGCGAAGTATTCCCAACATCAAAAATAAAAGCATTATTAATCCCCAGATCCCAAATTGCACCATATTTCCAAGAAATTGGTTATGTACATAATTAATATTATCTCTTAAAAATGGGAACATTCCTTCCATCATCGTCATTTGACTTTTAATAGCAGAAGCTTCTTCGAACGAACCAACTCCCCACCAGAAGTTATCTTTTATATGTGATATAGCTATTTTTGTTAATGAATCACGTACGTCGTCCGCTAAAAATCCGGCTATCATATTTTGTGCAAAATACAATATTAAAACACCTGCTATAACATATAATATTAAAACGGTTTTAAATAATCGTGTTTTTAATTTGGCATAGTATAAACCGGTTGCTACACATAAGATACAGAAACCTACAAAGCCTACGCGACTCTCCATCAATGCTAAGACAATAAAACATGCTATGAGATATAAGGTCAATTCTATAGTTGACACTTTACTTAAATTCTCTTTTTTATAATGTAAATAAAAACCAATGGTTAATGCGAAAAGTAATACGAGAGAAATGTAAGTAGGATGATAATAATAACTCCACGAATTAACAAAATAATATGCCGGATAGTGGATTGATTTTTGAATTGCATATTGCGCCTCCCAATTCATCATATCAATATTAAATCCCATTTTACCCGTTATCCACTCAAAGAAGTTAGCATCCAAATTTAAGAAATTGAACCACCAATATACTATACATACAGCTAAAAACAGTAACATAACCCTAAAAAACAGTCGAGCTATCCATAATAATGTCTTTTTTGATAAATCAAAGAAACAAAAGGACAAAGGAAGAAAATATAACGTATGGATTCTATCAGGGAAATGAAATCCGTTTTTAGTTCCAATAGTACCCATAAGTATCAGGATAACATAAGCAAAGAGAATATAATATATCTTATTAGGTTTATATAACTTTCTCTCTTTCAATGCGTAAATTAATGTAGACAACACAAACAAAAAGGTTGCATAAACACCTACATTTTTATGAAAAATTGATGAAATAAGAAGAATTATTAATGGTATTATTATTTGTAATGGACTTCTGTCTTGTTGTCCTGACTCAGAAAGAAAATATTTAGCCTCTTTAACTATCAACCAGGTTGCCCCTGTCAAGAAAATACCAAGTGAAATAATTTTTACGTATGTTTCATGTTCTATATGTATCAATCCGATTAGAGAAATAAAATATATGAGTAGTAAGAGGAAAATGACTACAAATAGAACAATAAATGAAAAAAAGTTTTGCATTATTAAATTTTTGACACAAAATTACCTATTTTTTTCTTATAATATTATCTTTGTAAGCTTGTTTTTCCTATCTTTATCCTTTTTTGTAAAAAAACGATTTATTGACTGAAATAGAATATCAAATAATGGAGTTTAAAAAAGCAACTATTATAGTTTCCGTTTATGACAACGTTGATTTCCTAAAATTAATTTTAGATTCACTGAAACAACAAAGTATACAAAGTTTTGAAATCATTATTTCTGAAGATGGCAACAATCCTAAAATGAAAGAGTTTATTGAGACTTATTCATTTTCAAATGATTACAAGCATCTGACTCTGGAAGATATCGGCTGGAGAAAAAATACGGCATTAAATAATGCAATCCGTAATGCATCTGGAGAGTGGTTAATATTTATTGATGGTGACTGTGTTCTGCACCCTCGTTTTGTTGAAATGCATTTGCGTTATGCTAAGGATAATGTAATCTTATCCGGTAGAAGAGTTAAATTGGACGAAAAATCTTCAAAAGAATTGCAGGAAAAATCTCCGGAAAGTATTAGAAAAATGCAATATTCTATCTTGAAGAAACTGTTTTTCGGAAAAGGTGATGTTTTATATATAGAAGAAGGGTTTTTCGTATCTCCAAAAAGTTTATTGTTTTTTATCCCAAAACTTAGGAAATTCAATTATCTGTTAGGATGTAATATGTCTTTTTCTAAAAAGGCAATTTATTCAATAAATGGTTTTGATGAAACTTATATAAATCCTTCGGTTGGAGAAGACACAGATATTGCGTGGAGATTTAAGGCATTGGGCTATAAAATGAAGTCTTTAAGGAACTTAGCGGTTCAGTATCATTTATATCATCCTAAAAATTGGACTACCAATAAAGAGAATAAAGATAAGATGCTGCTGAATCAGAAACAAAACAAATACTTTTGCGAACAAGGTTTAGTTAAAGTACAATAACAGCTATTTATTTTATATTGTAACTATTTAATATCACACCTATGAAATTTAGATTGACATTATTTTGGGTATTAATAATATTTTTTTGCTTACAAACAAGAGCACAAGAAAGATTATTATCTCAAACATACTCATATATTGATTTATTAGCTTTAGACGGTACTGCCGAACGCTCGTTTGTCACTTACAAAACCTTATCCGATTCAAAATGGGCGCTGAAAAAAGATAAAAATAATCTTTGGCTAAATAATTCTACTAATCGGTCATCGAAAAAGATAAAATCTTTAATATTTTACGGACCAGAGTTATATACCTCATATAATAGTGCTACTCCTTATGGACAAAATGATGGATTACTATGGCAGGGAAGAGGTTTTAACACATATTTATCAGCAGGTTTAAGATATGAAAAAAAAGGATTTGAACTGACATTCATACCTGAAGTTACTTTTTCTGAGAATCAGAGATTTGCTTTTATGTCTCCTGAAGTCGCCTTCACAAGTAACACATATATTGGTAAGGCTCAAGAATATGGATATTATGGAGTTAGATTTATTGATGCACCGCAACGTTTTGGAGACAAATCATTTTTTGATTTCGGATGGGGAGATTCAGAAATTAGATATTCAAACAAAGCTTTTACTGTGGGAGTTGGAACACAGTATTTATGGTTAGGTCCGGCGAAAATAAATCCCATTTTACATTCCAATAATGCACCATCTTATCCAAGATTTGATATTGGTGTAAAACCTACATCAATAAAAATTGGAAAAATTGATTTTGGAAAAATTGAAGTTCGTTTGTGGTTAGGTCAGCTTGCCGAATCAAAATATTTTGACACCATACCATCAAATGATTATAGACTTCTTTCCGGCTTGACAGTAGGTTATTCTCCTTCATTCTTAAAAGGTTTTTATGTTTTTGCTAATAGGAATTTTTTATGTCCTTGGGAATTGGTATCAATTTTTTCAGTAGGAGATTTATTTTATATACCAGGGAATATTCACGGGGGCAGAGATGTTTGGGATCAGCGAGCTTCAGTAGGTTTCAACTATTTACTACCTTCAGCAGGTTTTGAAGTATACACCGAAATTGGCTTAAATGATTACAGTCCGGGATTGGATGGATATATCAGATACCCCTTTCATTCAATGGTTTATACATCAGGAATGAGGAAGTCTGTTGCTTTCGACTTATTCAAGCAACCGATTAAAGGTGAATTATTATTAGAAGTATCAAATTTTGAAATGTCACAAGATTTTCAGTTTCAGTGGTCATCGACCTTCTATGCTCATCATGAAATAAAACAAGGATATACTAATAGAGGTCAATGGTTAGGAGCAGGTAACGGAACAGGCGGCAATAGTCAATATTTAGGTTTTAAAATGTTTTATCCAAAAGGGAATGTGAATGTTTATGTACACAGGAAAAATCCCGACAATGACTATATCTATCAATATTCTGTAGGTACTGACATTGTCAGAGAACCGTTGGATAAGCATACACATATTAAAGATTTCAAAGCTGTTGTTGCTTCAGGAATTAACTCAGCATATTTTGTTCAACCAAACATTATGCTCTATGGCGGCATATGTTATTATATAGAGCACAACCCGTTATATAACTCAATAAGTTGGTCGGAAACATCAAAATTATCATCTATAAGATTAGAAGCAGGCATAAAGTTTAATTTTAATTAAATGTTTTAAGTCTTCTTGCTATAACTAAGTACAGCCCAGCCGTTAAAGAAGACAGCAAGACCTGCAAGTGCCAAAAATGGCATGATAAGATCGGTAAAACCACTACCTTTCAGATAAATCTGACGAAAAGCATTGATAATGTATTTCAACGGACTGATATTGCTAACTAACTGTGCCCAATCGGGCATACTGGCAACCGGTGTGTATAGTCCGCTCATAAAAATGAAGGTAATTACGAAAAAGAAAATCATGAAGATTGCCTGCTGAATAGTGCTTGCATAGTTTGAAATGACTAAGCCGAAACCGGAAATTGCCAATACAAAGATGAAAGTAAATAGGAATAAGGTTACAAAACTTCCTACCGGAAGAAAATTATAAAAGACCCACGACGCAAGAAAGCTGATACTAAGCACCACGAAACCAACAACCCAATAAGGAATGAGCTTAGCCAGTATAAATTGAATTTTACCCACAGGCGTAACATTCATTTGTTCGATAGTTCCGCTTTCTTTTTCGCTAACTATATTGATAGCCGGCAGAAAACCGCATACAAGCGAGAGTATCATTACCATTATTGCCGGAATCATATACACTAAGTACGTAAGGTGCGGATTAAATTTATAGAGGGGAACAATCTCCATAGAAGGGACTTGTTTTCCTACATCGAATTGAAGAATTTCGCCACGTATTTGTGAGTTAAAATCGGTTATTATTGCGTTAAGATATGCACCTGCAAACCCACCTTTCATCCCATTTACAGTGTTCGATGAAATCATCACCTGTGCTTCTTGTTCACGTATTAAGTCAGCCTCAAAATGAGTAGGTATCTCAAGAATAACATCAGCCTCGTTTAATTCGATACTTTTCAATGCTTCTTTGTGAGTGGAAGATACATCGGTAATGCGAAAATATCCCGACGATTCGATCTTGCGAATCATCCTGCTTGAATAGGAACTTTTATCGTTATCGACTATACTGATATTCAGACTGCTGACATCGAAATTTGCCACAATAGGAAATATTAATATCACTATAAAAGGATATGCAATGACCAATTTGGGTAGAAATGAATTTCTGAAGAACTGTTTAAATTCTTTTTCAATTAAATATTTAAGCATAATTATTCGAGTCTGTATTTAAAACGTTTTATACTTAAGACAATCAGTACAACCGCCATAGAACTTAAAATAATAAGTTCCTGATAGATATACGAAAATCCTAAGCCTTGCAGCATCACCTTTTTTACCGCAATGATATACCACTTAGTAGGCACAACATGAGCTAAGACTTGTAATGTCCAAGGCATATTTTCTAAAGGAAACATCATACCTGAAAGCATCAATACGGGTAATATTAAAACCATAGCAGAAATAAGCAAGGCTATCATTTGCTTTTTGGCTACGGATGAAATAAGTAAGCCAAGCGACAGAGCGACTAAAATGTAGATGACAGAAATCAGGATGAGTAAGCTTAAACTGCCAACTATCGGCATTCCCAATACATACACAGAAAGTAAAAGTATGGTTGCAAGATTAATTATCGACAGCACAAAATAAGGTACTACTTTAGAAATTATAATTTGTACAGGTTTCATGGGCGATACTAACAGCACTTCCATAGTTCCTAATTCTTTTTCGCGGGCAATCGAAACCGATGTCATCATAGCACATATCAGCATCAATATCATACCCATAACACCCGGAACAAAATTATATGAACCTTTCAGAGTTGGGTTGTAAAGAAACTTTATCTCCGGTTTAATTTGATAGGGGATTTTCACTTCGCCCATCATATCCTGCTGATAGGAAGCTATCAAACTACTTGCGTACATAGTGAGTGTAGCAGCGGTGTTTGGGTCTGAGCCATCGGCAATAAGTTGTACTTGTGCATCTCCTGTGTGCATCATGTTCTCATAAAATCGCTCGCTGAAAACCACTACAAGCCCTATTTTATCCTTACGAAACACATCCTCGATTTGATCAGGACTGTCTAAATATCCTGAAAAGATGAAATAATCACTCATCGAAATTTTATTTACGATACCTTGTGTCGCCACATCGCGCGAAGGGTCGTAAATAGCAAATCGGGTATTTTTCACCTCGGTGGTCATCATAAAACCAAATAAAATAAGCATGACAACCGGCAATACCAATAGTATTATCATCGTCCATGTATCACGGAATATATGATAAAACTCTTTCCTTACAAATGCTAAAAACTGATTCATATTAATCGGAATTACGAGTTGACTTACGTGCTAATTGATGAAAAACCTCATCCATATTTTTGGCGTTAAACTGATTTTTTAGAGACTTCGGACTATCCAATGCTTCAATTCTGCCATCCACCATAATGGAAACTCTATCGCAATATTCTGCTTCGTCCATATAATGTGTAGTTACAAAAACAGTAATACCCTTATCAGCGGCTTGATAAATCATTTCCCAGAAGTTTCGGCGCACGGCAGGATCAACACCTCCGGTCGGCTCATCTAAAAACACAATTTTAGGTTCATGGAAAATGGCTACTGAAAATGCTAATTTTTGCTTCCAACCAAGTGGCAGCGATTTAACTAAAGTATCACGTTCCTTTTCAAATCCTAATTGCTTGAGTAGCATATCGGTGCGTGGTGCAATCAGACTGTCGGGCACACCATAGATACCGGCATACAATCGTATGTTTTCCCACACTTTCAAATCATCGTACAGAGCAAACTTCTGACTCATATAGCCGATGGTGCGCTTTATCTGTTCGGTTTGCGTACTGATATCAAAACCGGCAACCGTTCCCTTACCCGATGTCGGATGACTTAAGCCTGTAAGCATACGCATAGCTGTAGTTTTACCCGCACCATTAGCTCCTAAAAACCCAAAAATCTCACCTTGCTTCACCTCAAACGATATGCAATCAACCGCCGTAAAATTCCCAAACTTCTTCGTAAGATTTTGAACAGAAATTACTATCTCTCGTTCTAACCTTTGGTTTGTATTTTTGATATTCATTTGGTTGTATATAAATTGTCTATAGTCTATAGTCAATGGTCTATGGTGAAGTCCTCTGAACTCTCAACTCCAAACTCAAAACTATAAATTGTAAATTGTCCATTGTAAATTGTAAATTGTAAATTTCATGTTGTCAATTCCATAAAGCAGTCCTCCACAGTAGCTTCAATTTTTTCAACTTCGATATCACTATGTCCGAGCTGTGCCAAGTGATCCTTTAACTCATTAATCTTCAATTTGTCATGATTCAAAACAAGATGATGAGCATCGCCAAAGGCAAAGCATGATCTTACATCAGGCAAGCTTCTCAAATCTTGGAGGAGTTTCGACATATTATTACTTTTAACCGACCATAATGTATGGTCAAACTGCTTCACGATATTTTGTGGAGTATCGATCTTCAAGAATTTACCATTCTGAATTAATGCAATACGGTCGCACAAGCTTGCTTCGTCCATATACGGCGTGGACACTAAAATAGTTATATGTTGCTCTTTAAGCTGTTTCAACATTTCCCAAAACTCTTTACGTGAAACAGGATCGACACCCGTAGTCGGTTCGTCTAAGAAGAGCACTTTTGGCTTGTGTATTAAGGCACAGCAAAGTGCCAATTTCTGTTTCATACCACCTGAAAGTTGACCGGCACGACGTGTCTTGAAAGGTTCGATTTGCTTGTAAATGGTTTCAATCAAGTGATAATTCTCTTCGATGGTAGTTTGGAAAACCTTGGCAAAAACATCTAAATTCTCTTCGACAGTCAAATCCTGATACAGCGAAAATCTACCCGGCATATATCCAACTTCATTCCTGATAGCCTTGAAATTCGTAACCACATCCTTTCCTTCCACAGTTACCGTTCCACTATCTGCAAGAATCAAGGTAGTTAGAATCCTGAACAAGGTAGTTTTTCCTGCACCATCCGGACCGATAATTCCGAATACCTCTCCAGGATTCACCTCAAAGCTTACATCATCCAAAGCCAATACATCCGTCTTCTCAAAGATGGTATTTTTGAAGTATCGCCTTGATACAGAACGACAAACAATGGACAATTGACAATTGACAATTGACAATGAAGAACTATCTTTTGTTGTATTCATTTCTATTTACCAATTACGATTTACGATTTTTATTATCTATTTGCTTCTCAACACTCTCAAAATAGAACGCGGATAACACGGATGCAAGCAACGCTAATATACGCAGATCAGAAATCAGCGTTTGAAAATCCGCGTCATCAGCGTACCATCATTGTTCTATTGTCAATTATCAACTGTCAATTGAACCTGTCCGTACATCCCGATTTTCAAGTAACCATCGTTTTTTACTCCAATCTTAACGGCATACACCAAATTAGCTCGTTCATCTTTTGTCTGGATGGTTTTTGGAGTGAACTCAGCTTTGCTTGATATCCACTCTATAGTTCCCTCGTACTCCCGTGTATCATCACCAAAATCAGAAAAAACCTGTACCTTTTGACCCAATTTAGTTTTTGTAAGCTGGTCGGAGGTCAGATACGCACGAAAAATCATATTCTCAATATCTGCAATTTTATAGAGTGACTTGCCTTGTATAGCCAACTCATTCGGTTCAGCATATTTTACTAACACCACCCCCTCAATCGGATTGATGATACGACATTTCCTCAATTGATCTTTCAATTGTTCAATCTGCACTTCGAGCGTTGAAACATCCTCATTCAGTCCATTTACCGTAATGGTTAAGGTCGATTTTTGAGCATCAAGCTGTTTCTCCAACAAAGCAATTTGAGCATTGATATCATCCAACTGTTTTTGATTAGCAACATTTGCATGTACCAAATTAGCAATGCGCTGTTGCTCTGTTTTGGCAGTGGCGATTTGCTGTTCCGCAACTGCAATCTGTTTTTGAACTTCAGGATGACGACTTTTGATTGCATTAATACTCTTCTGCAATTGTTTTATTCTAAGGAAAACCTGTACACTATCTATAGCTCCAACCTGTTGGTCTTTCTTTAAAGTCTGACCTTCTTGTACATCAAACGAAAGAATTCTACCATTTGCCTCTGCTGAGACAAGAATTTCTGTTGCCTCAAAAGTACCCGAAGCATCGTAATTTCCATTCTTATCATTACAAGACGCAACACAAATCAGAGCAATACTGAAAATAAAATATTTGATTGAGTTCATATTTAAATATTTATTTGCTTAATTATTAGTCGAATTTTTTAGATTGTAAATTGCCATTAGAAGCTGAATCTCGTGCAATGATTTTTCTGCTATAGCTGCACTTTCAGCATTCATCTCACGCACCAAATCGGTAACGGTTGAAGTGCCGTTTTCAAGTCGCTTCTCAACCGACTGTTTAATGCCGGTACGCAAGGTCACGATTTCATTGTCGCTATTGATCTGCTCTTTAATCTTCGCGATTTCAGTCTTTTGTTGTAGCACCTTTAGATTTACATTGAATAGAAAGGTTTCTTTTTGAATCTCTACTTGTTGCTTGCCAACAGCAATTTTATTGAGATTGTTCTTTTGCGTATATAAACCACCAAAGTTCCACGACAAACGTGCACCTACTATATAAAACGGTGTAAAACCAGGCTCAAACATATTTAAGCCTGGATTGCCATATCCTCCTTGTGCAAATAAGCCGACTTTAGGTAAGTTAGATGATTTTAAGAGGCTTTCCTGACTGCCAAGCAGGTGAGTTTGTGCCTCAAACAATTTTAATTCAGGACGATTATTGGGCGAATTATCATTATGAGGTACAAGATCATCAGGCTTTTGAAATGTTCCGGTCAATACGATAGGATTTCCGGTCATAGCTGACAACATCCTTTTGTACGCCATCTGTGCAGCCGACAGTTCCGCCTTACGTTGCTTGGTTTTTAGTTGCTCCACTTTAATCATATCCGCATCAGTTTGGTTAGCTATCCCGTTTTGAATAAATGCCTGCACCTTATCGTAATTAGTTTGAAGCTCATCTTGCAGTATATCAAGCTGTATCATTTGCTCATTTAAAAGAAGTATACCAAAAAAGAGTTGATTCACCCTATCTCTAATAGCGTATAAATCAACTGCCAAACTCTGCTTCTCCACCTCGCTTGAAGCTTTAATATTATCCTTCTGCGAATAGGTTACACCACCATCCCAAACTACTTGACTCAACTCAGCCACTACCTTGTATTGATCCCTATTTACCGATGGAATAGATAGATTCTGACCTGTCATTTGACTCAATTTATCCAAAAAGTCTGATGGAATTTCGGTAACATCCGATTGATACGTAGCTTGTGCATTCAACGAAAATTGAGGCAAATAAGCCTTGTTCGCATTAGACAAGCTAAACTTTTCAGATTGTTCTATTAAACCGAACTGCTTGATTTTCGGATAATTATCTTTTGCCATCTGATAGCAAGTATCTATACTGATGGATTGTCCGTTTACAAAGCTGTAAGCGATTAATCCACACCCTACAGCTAAAAACGTTTTGAATTTCATTCTACTTATCATCCTTTTTTAATCATTTGATTGAATCACAAAGATAAAAATATTTTTTTTACTTATTTAAACGCTTTGGTCGTTCGATTAAAATTTATTGCTTTATCATAAAATGCAAGCGGTTGAAGATGTTAGCTTCACTCATACCGCTATCGAAGTCCAAGAATAACAAATTCAAATTTGGATATAACTCACGAGTGCGTTTTTCTATTCCTTTTGAAATAATATGATTTGCAATGCAGCCAAAGGGTTGCAAGCTTACAACACTGTTGATGCCTTTCCTCGCAAATTCGGCAAATTCTGCCGGAATACCCCAACCCTCACCAAACTGAGCGTTGATGCTGACAATCTCGGAAGCACGTTGAGCATCTTCATGAACATCGGAAATAGGTATATAATAAGGATAATGCGATATTCCTTTTTCCATTTTACGAATCATATTGTATACAGCCTTTTCTGCAATATTCATTATAAATTTAGGAATTTTACGTCCTTTTACATCACCTTGAACACGAGCTTCCCTACTTGCAAAAGATTTTAGAAAGAATCCTGTTATAGGAGGTAAGACAGGTTCAACTCCTTGTGAAACCAACCAGTTTACGACATTTTTATGACCAAAGTTATTATACTTCACATAAATCTCTCCGACTATACCAATACGTTGCACCTCTTTTCGATTGTTAATTGCTAAAAACTCATTCGCAGCCATTTCTGCCAATTCATAAAAGCGATTTGCGTCATTTCTTTTCAGGGCTTCTACACCCAAATCAAGATATTGTTGCTTTAAACGTTTTGCACCACCTTTTTCTGTTTCTCTTGGTGCGGTAGAGTAGTAAAACTGCGAAAGACAATCGGCATAAATTACGGTAGCAGCAATTACTTTAATATATTTTCGCCACTTTATTTCAAAACCGGGTTGCTCATTGAGTCCGCTTGTTGTTGAAACTGTAATAACCGGAATATCCTCAAATCCGGCAGCAATCATCGCCTTTTTTATTAAAGCCACATAGTTAGTTGCTCGACATTGACCGCCTGTTTGAGTTATGCCTAAAGCTATTTCATTCCGATTATACTTACCATCTTCTAAAGCTTTCATCAGGTCACCAACAACAAGTGTTGCCGGATAACAAATTTCATTGTTAGAGTACTTTAAACCATATCTAACTGACTCATAGTCGCTTGGTGGGAGATTTTCCATTTTATACCCCATCAATCCAAAAGCTGATGGGATAAAAGGCGAATAAAAATCACCAAACCATGGAGCAATAATTTTCCTATGACGTTCTTCTTTTGTAAAAGGCACTGTTTGAGTCGGAATTTCCTTTTTGTAGACTTCATTGCTATTTTTAAATTTTAGGCTTTCTACAAGCGAACGAATTCTTAAACGCGTTGAGCCAATGTTGTTTATATCATCAACCTTGATTATCGTAGTGTTTTTTCCGTTTCGATGCAAGATATCATTCACCTCATCCAAAATAAAAGCATCGGGACCACAACCAAACGATGTGATTTGCACATAACTGACATTCGCCGGAGCTTCGTTTGCTGCCCACAGTGCAGATTTAAAAACACGATTGGTATATTCCCACTGCATTACGCTTTGAACTTTATCGGTATCTACTTGTAAATCACGAACAATATCTTCCGTGATCACATCGGCACCGAAATCGGTAATCATATTTGCAATCTTATGCTGAATAAGAGGATCAATATGATAAGGGCGACCGGCAAGCAGAATAACCAAGCGATTTTCTGCGACTGCATCTTCAAGAATATCTTTAGCTCTGAGGTTTAGTTCGTCTTCATACCCTTTCTGAGCTTTAAGTGCTTTGTTAAATGCTTTGTCAATTTTAGTTGTGTCAATATCAGACAAAAGGGATTGTAAGTATTTTTCACAAGCTCTTTTCATCAGCTTTTTATCTGCAAAAGTAAAAGTTGGTGCATCTATCGGAATATTAAAATTCTTTTCCGGATTGATGGAGCTTTTTATAACATCCGAATATCCGGTTACTATCGGGCAGTTATAGCTATTATTTGTTTGCTCATCATTTTTATCTTCAAACACAACATAAGGCATAAAAATTCGATCAACTTTCTTGTCAATCAGGTTGTAAATATGTCCATGAGAGAGCTTTGCAGGGAAACAGATATTATCAGCCATCACCGTCCCAATACCCGATTCGAACATCTTCATAGTTGATTTATCAGACAGCACCAATCGGATTCCTAATTCAGTAAATAAGGTATGCCAAAAAGGATAATTTTCATAGATGCCTAATATGCGTGGAATTCCAAGAGTGAGGGTATTATTGCTTTCTAATACGGGACGGTCGAAAAGCAGCTCGTACTTTTCTTCATGCATATTTACTCCTTTTATAACCATATCGCCGGAATTGCTAAAGATTTTTTCGCATTTATTACCAGCGTAAAATCGTTCTCCTGTTTCAAATTTGAAATGAGTTACAGTACAATTATTCTCACATCCCCGACAAACTGATTTTGAGGTATCATATCTTTTTACTTGAGCCATTTCCGCTAAATCAACAGGAACGGTTTGCTTGTCGGCAAATTTCTTGCGAGCATATAATGCAGCACCATAAGCACCCATCAATTCAGGAGCATCGGTTACCATTACTTCTTTTCCAATTTCTAACTCTAAAGCACGAAGAACAGAGAGGTTGCGAAACGTACCACCTTGAACCATAATATGGTCGCCTAACTCTTTATAGTCTTTCAGTTTCAGTACTTTATTAAGGCAGTTACCAATAACCGAATAGCCCAAACCTGCTGAAATATCGGCAACACTTGCGCCTTCCCGCTGTGCTTGTTTCACTTTTGAATTCATAAACACAGTACAACGTGTTCCCAAGTCGCACGGACGTTTCGATTCCAAAGCTATTAGAGAGAAATCTGGAACAGAATAATTGAGTGAATTAGCAAAAGTTTCGATAAAAGAACCACAACCCGAAGAACAAGCCTCATTGATTTCCAAGCGTTTGATAATGCCGTTCTCAATAAATACTGCCTTCATATCCTGACCTCCAATATCCAAGATAAAAGAAATTTCTTTATCAAAATGATAAGCACCCATATAGTGAGCAATGGTTTCGACCATACCAAAATCGAGCTGAAATGCCTTTTTCATCAAATCTTCGCCATAGCCTGTAACGCAGCTACCTAAAACTTTCATTTCTAAATTGGCTTGTCGGGTTTGCTTTAAAAGCTTTTGTAAGCCAATGGCAACAGCGTTTAAGGACAAGCCTTCATTTTTTGCATAATGCTCAAAGAAGACTTTTCCATTTTCATCGGTTACTACAATTTTTGTAGTTGTCGAGCCACTATCAATACCGATAAAGCAATTGGAATTTGTTAAATCATTGATATTGATACGTTTTATTTTATACTTCTCTTTTGAATATTTCCATTCTTCATATTCATTATTATCTGTAAATAAAGGTCTTAAATAGTTTGTATCGAGGTTGAAAGTTCTTTTTCTCTTCTTGTTGAGAATGGATATATATTCTGATATTAGTTTAGCTTCCTGATTTTTCTCTGCCAAAATAGAAGCACCCCAAGCAGGAATAACTTCAGAGCTTTCAGGGATAATCACATCTTCGGTTTTGAGTTTTGTAACATTAATAAAAGTTTTGCTAAGTGAGGGGATAAAAGTAAACGGACCTCCACACAGAAAAATCTTGGATTCAAGCTTATGCCCACGAGCGAGGGATGTAATCACCTGCATACTAACCGCATGCAATACAGAAGCGGCAATATCTGCTTTATTAACATTCCGGGCTAATAAATTTTGAACATCGGTTTTTGAAAACACACCGCAACGCGAAGCTATCGGATAGATGGTCTCAGCATTTTCTGCAAGAGAATTCAACTCATCCATTTCGATATTCAGCAATGCACACATTTGATCAATAAAAGAACCGGTACCACCTGCACAACTACCATTCATGCGAATATCAGGCGTTTTCCCTTCTTCGAAAAATATCATTTTTGAATCCTCGCCACCTATATCGACAAAACTTGTTATTTCCGGGAAATGCTTGTAAATAACTTCACATGATGCTACAACTTCCTGACAAAATGGGATATTATACCTTTCCGAAAGTCCCATTCCTGCTGAGCCTGTAATAGAAAGTTTAGCAGATAAATCACCTAATTTATTCTGCATTTCAAAAAGAACCTTATTTAAAGTTCCGTTAATATCGGCATAATGTCGGCGGTATTCTTTGTAAATAATATTGTAAGAACTATCTGTAACAACTACTTTTAAGGTAGTAGAACCTACGTCAAGTCCGATGTTTATTTGGTTGTATTTTTTATTGTTTATATGTGGTCTATTCTCGTAATTCATCACTTTTGTACTCAAACATTTTAAAACTTAAAGCTCATTTATTCATTTATTTTAATCATTTGATTAATATTAGAGTAAAAAAATATTCTGCAGTATAGGATATAAATTTAGCGATTATTTTATCTCTTGTCAAAAACTATTGATTTTTTATGAACTCCGGTCTTTAATAAATAATTGCCTATTGCTTTGTTAAACGCTGATGAACCTACGATATAATACACATTTTCCATATTTGTAAGAGTTTCATCTATTGCCTGATAAAGGTCATTCCTGTTTTTAACAAAATGATTCTTAATATATGCTTTAGGTAGATTATCAAGTTCTTCTTTATAAACAAAAAAACCACTTCCATCTATATTAATATTTGTAATAAACACCTTTTTAGTATTAGATAGATATTCTAATAATATTGGGCGTAAAGTCGCAATACCCACTCCCATGCTTATTAAAACAATAGGTTTATTGTTATTCACATTTTTGATATGATTAGCTATTTTAAAACATCGGATTTCATCACCAACATTTAAATTTTGCAGAGCTTTTTTAAAGTCAGACGGATTTTCTCGAATACGTGTTGTAAATCCAAGCTCATTTTCAGATGGGTGGGTCATGATTGATAACTCTCTCATCAATCCTTTTATCATTTTCTGTCCACTTTTAAAATCAGAACTAATAAAATGTGCATACGCACCCGGTTCCCATTTAATATTGTTTGGAACTTCAAATTTAAAAGTAAAAGTATTGGGTGCCTCTTCAATTATCTTAGTTACTTTTAAGGATGTTGTGATTTTCCTTACAAAATATGTTATCATTATAGATATTTTAAATATTGTTTAACTTTATATCTTCCCTTTCTTCATTGCTTTTACCCAAACAGGTATCAGTTTTTTACGCTCCTGCATCATCTTATCAAATTGTATCTCATTTGCTCCACTAACTTCTTGCAGTAAGGGTTTGGCGATAAATGGAAAAATGACTAATCCCAATAAGTTAATTAAAAATTGTAATGGATTAGGTTCTGTAATTTCTCCTTCTTCAACGGCCTCTTGATATTGTTTAAGAAAAACAGAACTGAATATTATCTGTTTGTATGGTAGTCTTTCTAATAATCCACTTGCATTACCACGTAACTCACTTAATATAAAAATTGGAATACAAGGCTCTTTGGTCACAAAATCAATATAATTTGAAACAATAACTTCCACTTTCTGATCTAAACTACTATGTTCATCATTCAAGACAGACACCATACGTTGAAAAAAACCGGAAACAGTTTCAAACATGATGATATCAAACAACTTTTCTTTGCTTCGAAAATAATAATTGAGTAAAGCAAGGTTAATACCCGCTTCTTCGGCGATATCTCTTGTGCGTGTTGCAGCATAACCTTTTTTATGAAATATGGTTCTTGCGGCTTCCTTTATCTTTTCTTCGGTGGTAGTGTCAACTTTTTTGTTTTCCATTGCGTTGAATGTTATTTACGGTGCAAAGATAATAAAAGTCTTTTGATTCAAACAAATATTTTAATCAAATGATTAAGCATGATATTTTATTCTGTTTTACTAATCATATTTACAACAAATTACTTAAAGCATATCCTAAACACACAGCTATAAAACCTAAAAAAACACTTAATCCGGTATATAATAACATTGTCAATAATTGTCCATTATGAATAAGTGTTAAGTTTTCATTAGTAAATGATGAGAATGTCGTAAATCCACCAACAAACCCTACCATTAAAAACAATCGCATCTCTAATGAAAGAATAGTAGTCTTATCGGATAAGCCTGTCAAAAATCCTATAATGAAACTTCCAATAATGTTAACTAAAAGTGTCCCGGTCGGTATAGAGAAAAAATCCCAATAAATATTTAGTTTTGAAACAAAGTATCTGCCAACACTTCCTATAAAACCACCCATTCCTACTATCAAAACATCCTTTATCATATGTGTATTGTTCGTTTTGAAAAATTGTTGTTAAATGGCTATAAAATAAAAAATCCTACTCATGACAATCTTTTTTAGATTACATTAAGTAGGAACTATCAGCTATATTTCAAGCGGTTTCAGGGAAGTCCCATTCCCTTTTTCTATTTGTTGTGCAAATATAATTCAATTTTTAGAAATGTATTCGTTTTTTTGAAAAATATTTGGAACGCTGATAACGCGGGTTTAAGCAGATTGGTGCGGATCACTCCGGAATATAAATAATCTCTCCGTTTTCTAATTCATAAGCAATTCCTACTCTTCTGCCTTTGGAGCTTGTGTTGCTTTGTTCTTCTGAAGGGGTATATTTATTAATCTTATTGCCTTCTTTGGTGATAATTTCCATATTGTCTTTACCGGGGTTTTTGACAATAGTATAGTCTTCCTGCGTGAAAACTTCCGTCATATTCATGTGCATCACCATTGCAACCATCAGTGCAACAGCAAATACCATTGCCACGTCAAACAAATTGACGATTACGCTTAGCGGATCAGTATCCTCTTCGCGTGAAAATTTACTTATTCTCCTCTTTCTGCTCATCTTGTTGATTGCTTTTTTGTTCAGTTAAAATTCGAGATACATAATCGAGATTGTTGGAATCTTTAGCATACCAGCGTTGCTTGGTTTGTAAGGTAACTAACCCAACTGCGGATACCACTAACCCGACTACCGTAGTTGCAAAAACTACTTGCATATTGTAAGCCATGCCCGATATATCACCGGTGGAAAGTCCGACCAACGCAGGACTCATAGCGATAAGAGTTCCAATAAGTCCAAGTACAGGACCCATTTTAGCCAACATTTTTGACAGCGAAAGATCTTTGTCTGCCTCATTTTCAAAGTTTGCAATTAAATAATCTGCATAAGCTTCACCTTGAGGTGCCGATAATAAGTCGTTCATGTAACGCGTAAAAAGCGAATTTTCACATGAAGCAGCTAAGGATTTCAGGTTTCCGACACCAAGAGATGCAATGTTCTTGATGCTATCTCCCAAAATTTTGTCATTTTTACGTTTTACCATAAACTGATTATAAAAACTGCCGGTCAGCAACAATGACCTTGCAAATAAGAAAAGCAGAATGATAATGTCCGGTATCAACAGACTGTTAGCGACCCAAAACAGTGTTTTTGAAATAATTTCCATATATATTTTTATTTTATTATTTATCTTATTTATGAATTCGATTTTTCTTATCTCCTCTATATTTTTCCAGAATAGTTTGTTTGTATTTATTCCAAAAATAACCGATAGCAAAAAGGAGTAAAAATAAAGTAACCGAATATACAATCGCTTTAATATTAAGTGGTTCCTTTGCTGCTGCATAGGTTACATTACCATCTACGGTAGTTAACAAACCTAATATTGCCACAAACAAACTGACTAAAAAGTATATTTCTAATCGAAGTTCTTTTTCAGGAATTAAAAGTTTTAAACCGTATGCTAAAGCCGGTAAAACAATAAATATTGCTCCGGAAAACATGAAGGTTATTGAACTAAAACTGATACCGGGCAGACTAAAGATGCTTTGTGTCAGTAGATAATACAAAACCGGAAACAACAATAAACTTGGATACCAATAGAGCAATTTCACCCATCGTTTTTCTTTTTTACCGAACATATTGCGTAATGTAGCAATACAAAAAGCTAATGAAACGGCAGATTCGGCTGTTATAAGAACAGCCATATCCTGTAAAGCTTGTTTGTTATTCAGATAATTCTGCAACTGTAACTTTGACTGCCCTATTGCATATTGTTGTATCCAAATGATGAAAATAGCTGTAATAGCTGCAAATATCAAGGTCTGCCACCACTTCCAAAAACTAAGTTTCAAAGAAGTATTGACAATAATAAACAGAATTAATATTTGTATGATAACCTCCATAGACGAATTATTTTCTCTTCCTTTTTCTACGTAAAACAACTAATAAAGCAACAAATAAGGCAAGTGCAACCGACCCAACAATAACTCCATTAAAGGAATTTTTCTGATTATCATCCATAACAGACATTTCTTCTTTCTTCAAAACTGTGCTGCCATTTGTAGACGTAACAGGCGAAGATGTCTTCATTTTTTGTAGTTGCTTATTATATGCTTCTGCTTCTTTAGGATTGATTTTCTGACTGATAAAACTTTGCAGTTTCGCATTATTACCAGAGAAACCTGCACCCGAAGAGCCAAATTCACGCACTAAATCAGTATGCAGTTTAGCAATATCAACAAGTTGAGTTTCAGATGCTTCCCACATGCCTTTGCGCGCACTTTCCATCATAATAGCAGTTACTTCCTGCAATACTTCCGGATTGGTTTGCTTGAAATAAGTCTCAGTTCCCAAATTGAATTTATCTTTTACATAGATGTCATAATAAGCATCCCACAGCTCATTATCAACCACATCAGGCTTGGTAACATTCCAGCCAAAGGTATTGGTTACCACTTCGGTTAGCTGCGATGCACTACCCGCTCCACCTTTCATCATCTCCTTTATATAAGCAGGATTTAGTACTGTTGAGCGCGACTCTACACCTATAGCTTCCTTTAAATCCTGCATTTTCATATGATTACGATTACGATAATCAGCAAAATAAGCATCCGGATCTTTACCCGTAACATTACGAATTGCAAGGTTTAATCCACCCATAAACTCATATACGTGGTCGAGACTGAGTGCACCCCAAGTATTATTTTGGCGTGGTTGAATAATAACATCAGTATTAGTTAGGACTGTCTTCAATAATCCCGTTTGAAATTCGCCCCAATTTTTATCGCTGCCATAATCAGCACCCATATTATTCATATAAGTATTGGCAATTTCATCTTCTGTTTCCCATTTATCACTGCTCGTAATCATCTCTTGAATACCTGTTCCATACATGCCGTTTATACCGCCAAACACACGCCTCGTTGACATTGCACGGGCATCTTTAGGCGAAAAACCTTGCTCCACCAATTGACGTTCGATTTCAACTGTACTTTGAGATACCAAGTTTTCGTACTTTTCATCTTTAGCTGAAGCTGCCATTTCTACTGCTTTGGAAATCAGCATCAAGCGAGATGCAGCCAAGTCGCGGAACTGTCCGGATGTCTGCACCACTACATCAATTCGTGGTCGACCCAACTCTTCTGTAGAAATCAATCGCAATTCCGATACACGTCCATAAGTATCGCGAACAGGCTCAACACCAAGCATATAAAGTACCTGTGCTATAGTTGTGCCTTCACTCTCAACAAACTCACTGCTCCAAAAAGTATAGCTGACTTTGCGAGGATATTCACCATGCTGCTTGTGGTATTGATCCAAAGTGGTCTGCACCAATGCAACACCCTTATCCCAAGCCACTTCCGAAGGAGTAGCTTCCGCATTTATCGAGTAAAGATTATGACCGGTAGGCACCGCAGTTGGATTAGCTACCGCATCACCACCCGATGAAGGTGAAATATAGCCACCCGCCATCGCATTGATCATAGCTGCAAATTCCAATTCAGGACTATCTTCTAAGCCTTTTTTGTATTTTAAAATGTTATTTAAAGCATTCTCAACTTGAATAATAGCACGTGCTTCTTCCATTTGAGCCTTTGTAAAGTTTGGTTTCTGAGAAGACATATCAGGTCTTTTGGCTGGCATTTGTCCACCTCCAAAAGATGATTTCGGACGAGGTGGATTCAGCATCATCTTCGCATTAGCCAACTCTTCAGGAGAGATTTTCGCTAAATTGCAAAGTAGATTATCATCCACAACCTTACCTGCCAATACTTGATTAACCAAAGTTTTTGCCTGGTCAAGATATTGTTGTGTAAAGAAGGATTTGCTTTTCAGCTCTTTATCAGAAACACGCCCTTTCAATTTATCCAAAGATGAAAGTCCGAATGCAATCGGATCGGCACTCATCGCCAACACAGTTGATTTGATTTTCTCCGGTGTATAAGCCTCACCTGAAACATAGAGCTGACCGTTCATTTTCTCATTCGCAATTTCTTCTGCAAAGTTCTCCAAACGTTCAATTTCTTCGGCTGTATAAGGATTTGTAAGCACACTATCCAAACGCAGTTCGCGATGCAAACCCATTTCTACTGCAATTTTCTTGACTTGAAGTGATGCTTTTGGCTGCATAGCTTCATCAGTCTTGAAATAATTACGAATCTTTTCCTGAAGCGTTCTAAACTGCGAACGGGTATTGCTTTCCATAAACGCAGGTGTCAAATATGAGATAGTCGTAGCATACGAACGGCGTTTTGCCATCATACTTTCACCCACATTACCAATGGTATAATAGTAAAAATGAGGAATAGTGCCCACCAACACATCACCCCAATCATTGCTGCTGAGCGCAACTTGCTTTTGTGGTGTAAATTCCAAACTACCATGTGTACCGAAATGAATCAGCACATCAGCTTTTAAGCGATGTTGAGTCCACAAATACGAACCTATATATGTGTGCGGAGGAGGCATCTTTGCACCATGAACAATAGCAAAATCATCATCGCCAAGTGCTGCCATCGGTTGAGGTAGAAGTACCACATTGCCAAACTTAATGCGCGCAATGGCAAGATATTGTCCGTCTTCCTTTTCCACACGCATATACGCACCGGGAGCTTCACCATATTCATCTTTTACTGCCTGATAAGATTCTTCTGTCAGACTTAGCTTAACCCATTTTTCGTAATCTTCCTTTTTAACTAATTCAGGATTGCCTTTTTTTAGAAACTCATCAAATGTACCTTCAGCATAAGTCTCTAAAACAGCACCTTGCGACATCAATATTTTCTCAAATTCTTTTACAGTTGAAGGCAAATTATCAACACGATAACCTTCTGCTTTCAGGCGTTTCAAAAAGTTATATAAAGATGGTACGGTTTCAAGTCCTTGTGCCGCTAAAGTATGCTGACCGGCACCTTTAAAGTAGTAAATAGCCACTTTCTTATCAGCATTTTTCTTGTGTTTCAATGCGATGAAATTATTGATAATCTCCGTAAAATTACGAAGTCGGTTGGGAATAGTCTTGAAAACATACAGATTGTCGCTGTTTTTCTCTTGAGCGATAAGCGTATACGGATAAATCGCACCATCCAATTCAGGCATCACAATGGTTTGTCCCATGAAACCGCCATACATTCCCATAGGGTCTTTCATCCAGTCTTCTTTCAATTGCAAGACTGATAAAGGCGTGAAAAATGGGATATTTCTATGTTTCAGCCAAGCTACGGTTTGGTCAGGTTGCCCCATCATCAGCAGGCGACCATGCGGAAAATAAATCACAGCATCAGGTTGAATTTCTTCTAAAAAAGCCAAGCGTTTGTATGTAGATGTAAAGGGATACACATTCAATCCTGAATTTTGCAAAGAGACAATCAAACTATCTAAATGCTCTTTATTTCCACTGAAAGGTTCATGAATACCGGCAACAATAGCTACTTTTGGCGCACCTTCACGATAAAACCCTTGCTTTTTGATATAAGATTCATATTCACTTACAGATTCTAAAGCTATGTTTTCATCAAGATGGAAAAACGCATCAGTAACACTTTCGATAGCAGGTTTTGCTTCCTTAGCAAATAAAGTCTTCCCATCAATTTCAGTCCTAATAAAACGAGCCATATTCTGATAATTAGCTTTATTGCCATTATCAAGATATGTCAAGAGAGTTTGCAACTTCACACTATCAACAGAACAAATGTAGTTTTCAGGATTTGTCACGGCATGAATATATATAGGCATACCTTTTTCACCCAATTTATGAAGTTTAGCGCGCGCCTCTGTTGTTAATTTCATTCCCATTCCAAAACCCAAAACAAAATCGTAACGCTTTAACTTATCAATATCTGCAATAGAAACATCTTCAAATTTGATAAATTTATCCGAATTCGATAGGGCAATATTCGACACTTGATAAGCTTGAAAATTAAGCAGTGCAATACGAGTAGTCGATGCAGTTTTACACCATACCATAAAGATTACAGCAATCAGCAATATAGCGGAAAGTGAAATCAGACCTGTTTTTTTAGAAAACTTCATATATCTATAAATAGTTAGTTGGATTTTTTAGTACATATTTTTATAACTTCCACTTTAAGCCCACGTAAAATGTTCGTCCGGGTGATATGCTGGAATAGAAACTTGAAAATTTAGCTTTATAATCAAAAAGATTATTGATACCTGCATTCAGTACAAAATTATATGGAAGAATTTGGCTTATCGAAAGGTGAAAAATGGCATAGTCTTCATAATAAACTCTATATTCTTCACTAACTTCTTGTTCGATACCTGTACTACTTATATTAGCGATATCACCTGTGCCGTAAATATTTACTCCGCTGAAATACTTTCCATTAAGTCCAATAGTAGGTTTGTACTTCCCGAATACAGGTATAACATAATCAATGCGTGCAGTAGCTGAAAATGGACGCACAATCGAACGTTTTCCTAAGTTATCTTTTGTATACGAAGCAGCAAACTTCAAAGATAAGTGATTGTTTATCTGACTTGTAGATGACAATTCAGTACTTAGTACTTGAGCATCACCAATATTGGTATATAGCACTGTATCTTGATTTGCCCAAATGGTATTTACCATATTTTTGATGAAGGAATATTGAGCAATATAGGTGATTACGGTTTTTCCGAGTGACACTTCAGTAGAAAAATTAAAATTATCACTTTTTTCAGCTTTCATATCTTTATTACCGATAATCTGGAAGCCACCACCATCGGGATGAAACCAATCGGTATATAGTTCTTTGAGTGTAGGAGAACGAAAACCACCCGAATAACCACCGCGTATAGAAACACGCTGAATAGGCTTATACATAGCTGTTAGGCGAGGTGTCAGATGTCCTTTATATTGTGAATGATAATCGTAACGCAGTCCGCTTACCAAGGTGACTTTATCAGACAGCAGCCATTCCTGCTGAGTAAATAAAGCGTATGTTTGTGCAGTCCGCTTGGCTGTTTCGCCATCACTTTGAAACATAAAAGTAGTCAGGTCATCAGAAAAATATTCAGCACCTGCAACTAAAGAATGATTTTTTCCAAACGCAAGATTGTAAAGTGCGCTTAATCGAATTTGTGCATTTTCATAGTTTTTTTCATCTTCGCTGAGTAGTTTGTAATATTTAAATTTATCGTATCGATCGTAATTGCCTGAAAGAGATATACTTTGTTTGTCGGAAATATCATACGTAGCTTTTGCTCCACCCGAATAATTATAGTAATGATCTTGCACTTTCCTACCCTCCAATCCACCTGAATTTCTTTCTTTGAAATAATAACCACCTTTTAAATCAAGATTGAATTTCTTAGAGATATTAAATCCAACACTTGGCGTGATATTATAATCGGTAAATCCTGCTATATAAGTCTGACTAAGTATTTGCTCCACTTTACTGCCATCGGCAAACCACTGTGTAAGCGGTTCAGTATCGTTCAGCAAATAAGGATCCATAGCTTTGTAAGAGGAAGTCAGATTAGCATATCCCCATTTTTGACGAGTTCCGATACCGAGTCGGGAATGTTGTTCATTATTACTGCCATAACGAATAGCAGCATTAGTTTCGAATGACTTTTGTGGTTTTTGAGTAATCAAGTTGATAACGCCCCCAACCGCATTAGATCCATAGAGAGAAGATGCAGCACCTTTTACAATTTCGACCTGTTGAACATTATCCATATCGATACGATTATAGTCGATATTATCAAATGTTTCACCCGCCATACGTTCCCCATCAACTAAAAAAAGTACGTATTTACCACCAAATCCCATCATATTGATATTAGCAAATCCCCCATTATTGGTAAATTCAACGCCGGGTAACTCATATTCCAACAAGTCTTTGAAGTTGGTTACCTGCATACGTTCGATGGCTTTTCGTGAAATCATCTGTGTTTGAATTGGAACATCTTTTAGCTGACGTTCGGTACGTGTTGCAGTTACCACAAACTGATCAAGCTCCAATGATTTTTCACAAATCGGGATGGTGATGATTGAGTTTTTTCTTTCATCATCTACAGAAACCGGTACACGAACATCGTCGTAGCCGATAGATGATATTGCAATAGTATAATTACCCATAGGAATATTATTGATAATGAACTTTCCGGAGCCATCCGAAACAGCCCCTTTGCTTGTACCTTCAACAATAACATTCACATATTGAATACCTACTTTCGATTCACAATCAATAATCTTACCTTCAATGGGATGAGTGTTGGCATTCAATGCAAAACAGGAAATGAACATCAACAGCATCAATACAACTCTCATGTTTTATATCTTAGAACAAGATTGCCTGAACTGTAACGAATGACAGCACAGACAATCTTGTTAAACGTATTTATTAAAAATCAATTAATTAAAGGTAGATGCTCCACTTTCGTTGTACTGATATCTAAAGCTGATATAACCGGCAGCATTTCTCTCGTTTTTATAATCGTACACCCACAGTTTCACGTAATTACCATCAGCAGCTTTCACAATATATATATTGTTATGATAGGTATATTTTGGCGGAGGATTGCTTGTGTCGATAGTAATCCATGTGCTGGCAACTTGTGAAAATGGTTGGTCTTCCTCCTCTATATTTGTCCCTAAAAAGGCGATAGTTACCTTACCAACTTCATCCTTTGAATACCCATCTTTAGGTGCTTCTGCAACTGAACTCCAATCATCAGCTTCTGAACCTTCTTTAACAACAACACCAGTGTTAATAGCTTCTCCCTTTCCTTTACCGGATGCTCCACCATTCAGGCGAATATCCCCACGATGGAAAGCAATATCCCACGATAAATCATTTTGATAATCAGTAACATTAACAGTATCACCTTTTGAGAATGAAAAATATGTCCATTCTGTATATGATTTGGCTTCTAAAAATTTAAAATCTTTTACGTCTCCGGGAAGTTTTAGTTCTTCATCTTTCTCGCAAGATGTCATAATGAACAATGCACAGACAAGTGCAAGTAAATTTAGTTTTTTCATCATTTGTTATATTATAATTTTATTAAGAATTCGCTGCAAAATTATACTTAATCAAATGTGTAGGAAATACCCATAATTAATGATTTTTCACTGTCCTTATCATTAATTTCAGGTATGCAGAAAATGCCGTAGTTTTCGTACTTTTGCGGTCTTAGCTACTCAGATGTAAAAACTTTACGAGAGATAACCTGCAAACCTCTTTTGACGGTTATTTGTTTGTAATTTGGCACTTCGCACAGATACCTTTTATCAGCACTTCATATTCATCACTCTTATAACCAGAAGGCACAAGATAGTTAATTGCAGGTAAAGTTCCAAGACAGGTAACCCTATTACATTTTCGGCAAAGGAAATGCCCATGATTTACTCCGTGCAACGAAGTATTGTTGAGTGCGTATTTAATTGTTTTATTGTCGATGGTTATGCGATGGATAATTTCAGCATCAAGCAATGTCTGTACAGTTCGATAAAAGGTTATACGATCGTACAAATCGCCCATCTCATGCCTGATATCCTCTTCTGTCAAGGCTATTTCATTGTTTTTAAGGGTATTAATCAACATTATACGTTGAGCCGTCTTTTTTAGACCTTTACTTTTAAGTAATTCTATTGCACTCATATCATAATTAATAAACGAGTAACAAAGATAATCAAAAGTACAATAATATTCATAAATTTCCAAATGAAACAATGTTGCATTTGAAGAAAATTATTATCTTCGCAGTCGTATATGTTTAATTTCAGATTGAAAATAGATAATATTAATAGAGTTATTGTAGCGTTGTTATTGGTTACCGTACTGGTTATACCTTTGATGACAAAGACTATTCATGTTTATGAAATCAGTGGTCATTGTTCGGTTTGCAACCATACAGAACATGAAAAGCACGACAAGAATTCGGAACATGATTGCAATTCTTGCTCAATCTGTCAATTCGTATTATCTCCTTTCACGAAAACCGAACCTGTTGCTACGGAAAAAATCATTGAATTTCCTTGTTGTGACTTACAAACTCCCTATCAAGGAGTTGAATATAAATCCGTATACGAATTCTACAATCTGCGAGCACCTCCTATACTATCATAGATTTCCTTTAAATTGAGATTTCGCTCAATTCTTTTTTCAAAATATTCATTCATAAACAAACATTAATTAGTATGCGTGCCAAAATTATATTGGCAATGCTCTTGGTTGTGTCTGTATTGTCTGTTTATACTCAGGATTCAATTAAGATTGTTGAATTAGAGAATATAACGGTAACGGGGCTTTCTTTCAAATCGGCAAGTAAGCGTAATTCAGCCTTACCGGTAGATGTCGTGGGAAAAGAGTTCCTAAAAGAACATTTTACAGGCAATTTAATACAAACATTAGAGCATACACCGGGAGTACGTTCGATGGATATTGGTTCGGGGTTTTCTAAACCAATGATTCGAGGGATGGGCTTCAACCGTGTATCAGTCACCGAGAATGGTATAAAGCAAGAGGGGCAGCAATGGGGAAGCGATCATGGGCTTGAAATTGATGCTTTCAATGTAGAACTTGTGATTATCCGCAAGGGACCATCATCGTTGTTATATGGCAGTGATGCGATGGGGGGGACTATTGAGATTAGTCAGACACCGCCTCCTCTTGACAATCAGATTTTTGGGGATGTAGCTCTGTTGGAAAAAACAGTGAATGGTACCTTAGGGGGGTCAATGGCTTTGGGTATCAAGAAAAATGCGTGGTATTGTAAATTGCGATATTCCGAACAGCATTTTGGCGATTATCGAATACCTGCCGATACCATAGTTTATCTGACACAACGTATGCCTGTACACGATCGTAGGCTGAAGAACACAGCAGGAATTGAACGGAATTTCAATTTCTATACTGCGTATCAAAAAGGGAGATATCTTTCAAATTACGCACTAAGCAATATTTATCAGAAAGTCGGTTTCTTCCCCGGGGCACACGGTATTCCCGACGCTTCACGGATTCAGGACGATGGCGATAGCCGTAATATTGAATTGCCATACAGTACCGTAAATCACTTCAAACTGACTTCGCATCAGCAATATGCGTGGGATAAATTGATTGGTTCGTGGGACGTGGGCTATCAAAACAATCATCGTGAAGAATGGAGTTTATTTCATACTCATTATGGAATGCAATTGCCACCCGAGGACAATCCTGATAAAGAGCTTGAATTCAATCTCAATACATATAGTTCTTCTCTGAAAGTAATGATACCAAAATCTTATTCTTGTGAATATCGCGGTGGTTGGGATGTGCAATATCAGCAAAATCAGATAGATGGTTATTCGTTTCTTTTGCCTAAATATAACCGCTTCACAATAGGCATGTTTGGCCTTTTAAACTGGAAGATGTCGAAGCAACTTCTACTTATCGGGGGCTTACGTTACGATTACGGACGTGTCGATATCACCCAATACAAAGACCCTTATCTGAAGGAGTATTTGCAGAGTGCGGGCTATGATGACAACATGATTGAGAAATATGAATGGAGAAGTTATGAGGTTAAGCGAAACTTCGGCGATTTTTCAGGTTCATTCGGTATGGTTTGGAATCTTAAGGATCAGCATCTACTGAAAGCTAACATTGGAAACAGTTTTCGGCTTCCCGGAGCTAATGAATTGGCTGCTAATGGAGTTCATCATGGCACTTTCAGACACGAACAGGGTAATCCTACGTTAAATTCGGAACGTGGCTGGCAATTAGACGCTTCGTATCAACATGAAAGTAAAGGAATGCGAATGTCTTTAAGCCCTTTCATCAACTGGTTTAGCAACTATATCTACCTGAAGCCGACCGGCGAATGGTCTGTGCTTCCTCATACCGGACAGATTTATCGTTATACCGAAAACAAAGCATTTTTTGCAGGAGCAGAGTTGACTTTTGGCGTGGATTTGTTTGCAAGGTTAGATTACTCGTTTGCAGGAGAATACGTTTATACGTATAATTTGGACGAACGTACTCCGCTGAGTTTCTCGCCCCCTCCATCTATGCGAAACACATTGACTTGGAGAAAAGACGAACTTCAATTCTTTGTCGAATTACATAGCATTGCATCCCAGAAAAGAGTAGCAAAGAACGAAGACCCAACCATGGGAGCGCATCTAATCAATTTGGGTGGTAATATTACTCTGCCAATAGATAAAATGATGATTGAGATAGGATTCTCTTTGCAAAACCTATCGGACACAAAATATTATAACCATTTGAGTTTTTACAGAAAAGTAGAAATCCCCGAACCGGGACGAAACTTACAATTATTAATTAAAATACCCTTTAAAAATAAATTAAAATGAAGACAAGTGTTAAATTTACAGTTATTTGCCTAATGGCAATTTTTTCTCTATCCTTCATATCTTGTAACCCTGATGATGAGGGAGATACAGTGAAACCAGTTATAAATCTTCTTGAGCCGGCTGAAGGGGATATACTAAAAATTGGTGATGATCATGGCGTGCATTTCGACATGGAGCTATCAGATAATGTGATGTTGAAATCGTATAAGGTGAATATTCATAGTAATTTCGATGGACATAAACATGCAAGATCTCATGCACATGCAAGATCTTCAGAAGCAACGGTGAATTTCTCTTTCAACAAGTCGTGGGATGTTACAGGTAAAAACACTTCTATACACCACCACGAGATTGTTATCCCTGAGAATGCTACACCGGGAAATTACCATTTGATGGTTTATTGTACCGATGCTGCCGGAAACGAATCGCATATAGCTCGCAATATCGTATTAAGTCACGAAGTGGAAGAGCATACACATTAAGCAGTAGCTACTTGAAAAGATGAAAACAACCCATCTTGTATAAGTTACAAACCATTTATGAGGGAGTGTCAAAACTAAGCTTTTGATACTCCCTCTTGGCAGCTATTGGCTATTAAGAAAATCCGCCTTGGTTTTTAACAGATATTCTTTATGCACCCTTGGCGAACAGCTGTCATCTTCACCCAACCCCATTTGTTTGTAACATGTACTGATAGTTCTTTTGGCAGACGGTATTTTATTTCAAATATTACTTGCTATTCAATAGATTTGTAGCATCTTTATAAATAGGAATATACAGTTATTTAGACATTGCAAACAAATAATTACTATACAAAGAAAATATACAGTTTTCATTATGATACGTTGCGTTTGTTATATTTTTTTCAGATTAGAAAAACCAACACCCTCCCACCATCTTGAAAAAACTTGGGTCGTGTCGGTAATATCAACTAACTCGCCTATCTGTGGAGTCAGTATATTGAGGTTCAAGCTGTCGCCCGCTTCTGCAATCCGTTTTAATGGTTCGTCCCAATCATGTGAAGATATGGAGAATTTTGCCGAATGTATAGGCATTACCTGTTTTACTCGTAATTCTTGAGCTATTTTGACAGTCTCTTCAGGATAAGCATGTATATTAGGCCATAATCGACTATATTGTCCATTTTCAAGAAATGCAAGATCAAACGGGGCAAACCGTTCGGCTATATCTAAAAAATGACTACCATAACCGCCATCACAACCTATGAAAATTTTAAGATTAGGAGTTTGCAGCACATAGGAAGTCCAGAGAGTTTGATTTCGTTTCAGCCCTCTACCCGAAAAATGTCTTGACGTTACTGTATGGATTGTACATTGGTTTGCAATATTAATGCTTTGATTCCAGTCTTTTTCTATAATTATGTTTTTGTTGAAACCCCAATATTCAAAATGCTCACCAACGCCTAACGGACATATAACTTTATCAATTTTGGGTTGCAAAGCGGTAACTGTTTTATAATCGAGGTGGTCGTAGTGATCGTGCGTAATAAGTAAATAATCAATAGGAGGAATATCTTCGGCAGTATAAATATTTGTACCCTTAAAGGCTTTGTTTATAAATGGTACTGGTGAGGCGTTCTTGCTTAAAACAGGATCAATAAGAAATCTGATACCATTTATTTGCAGAAAATATGACGAATGTCCGAACCATACAAAAACGTTTTGATTTTGAGGTATTGCCATAAGGTCTGTTTTAACTGATGGGATTTCTTTACTCGGTTTTGCCTGTTTGTTATTATTGAATAACGACTCTTTAAGTGCTTCTCCAAAATTGATTGAAAACGATGTAGGGGTAATATTCTGAAATGCACCATCTATATAGTTAGGTGAACGCCGTATTTTTTCCATTCTTTCACCTGAAGGCTGTTTACCAAATTGAGGTTTCAGCATAAAGAAACCAGCAGTAGCAATAATCAAAATAATTATTAATATGAGTATAATTACCATTTTTAATTTCATTTTTATCTTCTATTTATAGCTTGTATTCAATCTCTCCATTGCCTTGTTTTTCAAGTCTTTTGGCTTTTTTTCAATTGCATATCGTAATGCGGTACGAGGCATAATAGATAGCTCTGAGTTGACTGAGTTTGCTGGTCAATATTATGTTTTAATTCAGTTCGAATACTATCCATTATATTTCCCATTTGGATTCTTCAAATTAAAATTATTGGTATAACCAAAATATATGAATACAACGATTTTCAATTTTTGGTAGAATTATTTTCCTATAAAAATAGTTTTTTCAACTTGGTTATCAATTTGAACTAAACTTCCATTCAATAAGTCTTTTACATCAATTACTCCATCTGCATTCATGTCCTCGTATTGATATTCGAATTTCAAGTAATTTCCTTGTACTTTATCATTATCGTTAATTATGCCGTCTCCATTCACATCTGCAAGTTTAGGACCTCCAACAACTGCACTCGAATTAGCTGCTGAGTTCGTAATATCTGCTTGAGAACTATAGACTCCAATAATTAAGTTTCCAAAAATTTTATCGTTTAATGTCGTTTTATTTGTCAGATTACTCAAGTCACCCTTCGAAGCTACTATGTAATATTCTTCTTCTTTTACTCCACTAAAAGTAGCTAAACCATTATTGTTTGTTACTGCTGACACAGTCGCTGAGTCAGATATTAAATTGACGATCACACCAACAACTGTGTCTAACTTGTTGGTTGTGGAATCCCAAGTAACTGTACTATAGACCTTTACTTTTATTTCATTCTTAACTGTCGCAACGGGTTCATCCGTTTTACCACAACTTAAAAAAGATAATAAGCAAACTAAGATTAAATAAATGTTCTTTTTCATTTTGTTTCGTATTCTATTATTATAATCAAATTTGTAATTTAATCAATTTTAAAGTCAATATTCTCGGAATAGAAGTAGTATCTTTATCGTCAAAATACTCCTTCAATTCCGTAATTGTCAATCCGTTTTGTTGAGCCAAGTTTGTAAATTCAGAAATATGATGAGTGAAACAAACTACAATTTGTTTTCCTTCTTCGTTTTCAAAACTCGCCTTAGAACCTGAATACTGTTTAAACGGATGTAATTCTCCAATATACACTATTCCGCTTTCTTAATTATCTCATGGGTAGCTACAACTAATGTTTTTGTTTTCATACAAAGATACAGTGTATTTATTTTTAGTCGACTAACACTTAACGGTTTAGTCGTCAAGTATTATTTCAAAATCCTCTTTAGGCATAAAACTGTGTTTCTCCCAAATATACAATTTCTTATTGTCAATTTCTTTAATTGAATCCGGTAGATATGAAAATGATTTTATGTTTATATTTTGTTCTACCGTTAATGTATATACTGCTTTTTCCAACGGTTTCCTCCAAAATTGTGTTGAAGTAATAATATATTTATTTTTTACAGAAGTTTTTTGTCTGTAAAAGATATTCACATCAACAGTATCATTTGCCGGAAAATAAACAGGAAAACGTATAAAATTACCTTTTCTGTCAAAATAAATTTGCCTGCCTGAATGCAAATTTACAATTCGGATAGAATCTATTTCCGTTGATTCGTTTCCAAATGGAAATATAATTTGCTGGTTTATATCTTGATTGTTATTGTTTTTAAAAGAGAATATTCCATTGATAGAAAAATAATTACCGTCAATAGAAAAATCTATGTATTCTTCAAAAAACAAGACCTTTCTTTGTGCTTTTATAATAAAAGTTGTTCCCAAAAACACTATGGTTATAATGACAATATATTTTTTCATTATTGCTGAATAATTAATTTAGCCGTTGCATAATTTTTCCTGTTAGAAATTAACTGTACTATGTAAGAACCTTTTTTAATGCTTTCAGGCAAAGTGATTACACCTTTATTTTCTGTTACCAAAAATCTGTACATTTCCTGTCCGTTTGTATTTCTAAATATCAGGTATGTTTCCGACGACTTTACAGGTATAGATATTTCGTAATTAAAACATTGTTGTTTAACAGTTTGTGGATAAATTTTCAAAACAGATTCCACGTTGCTGTTGATTTCATCTATTCCTGCAATAATATCGCCTGTAAGATTAATATCCCGTACAACTACAGAATCAGGTTGCATCGAAAAATTGATTGGAGTTATACCTACCACACGAGAACCTTTTTCATAATATGCAAAACGCCAGACATCAATATAATCAAAAGAATAACATCGCGTAAAATAAGAGCCATCGGGCTGTGGATAAAAGCCTATACCACCATTAGGTACAAACTGTAAGAATTTATGGTTCATATTTACTAATGGCAATCCGTTTTTATCATAAATTACTCCCTTAATTGTTCCCAACATACCTGTAGTGTCATTTTCAAATCCAATAGTGGGCAAGTTGGTAATACTGTATGCATCGTCAATGTAGTAAGGGGTAGCAGCAATGGATTGACCTGTTTTGGGAGTTCTTATTTTTGAATTTGGATAACCATAAATAAGGGGTTCTGAATACCAGTCATCATAACCTAACCATATAAAAGCAATACTCACACTGTCTTGTAATGGACTTATAGTGAGAGAAGTTGACAAACTGTCATTTTCAACGAGCAATAACCTGACAGAATCATCATCATCTGTGAAATTTTGAATCATAGATTTTCCTGAGTTAGATTTAATCCATATCGCTTCGATTGGATTTGCGCCAACAGGACTAACAGAAATCTCCAAAATCCAAGAGCCATCGGCTCTAAATTGAAGTTCAGAAATTTCAACAGAAGGAACAGGAATCGGATTTGCTCCTACTCTCAAAATGCTAATAAATAGCAATATAGATACAAAAAATCGTTTCATATTCGTATAATTTAAAGGTTATATTATTACAAATTATTGTCTTTTTATTGGTTAATTGTTCAACTACCTGCTCCCGACATTACTACTAACGAATGGCACTAAGTATTAGCCCGATAGTGTTACACTTAGTGCGCGTTAGCTGTTCGGCAATTATCTGTTTAAATATTCTTTTGCTGTCAAAACATGTAGTTTTCTCGTCCATCAGCCAATGTAAACAACTCTTGCGCCTCTTGATAAAAATTTTTTCGCTTTGAGAGCAAATCAACTATAATATTAGTTTAATTTCACCTTAAACTTCCCCTCAGTAAAGTGTTTAAGTCCAGGATTTGCTGTTCCGACTGTTCTTGTTCCTACAAATTGAAACGTACCTTCCACAATATCGTTGTTGTCAGAAGTAATTGTCAGTTTACTAGACGAACCTTTACCGTCATCATCACGAGCCTCCCACATAGTTAAACTAAAGCCGCTTGTAATAGAATAACTTGCAAAATTATTGGCATTCGAATTTTCACCTAAATCGTATATTCCCGGTCCGGTATAAGTTTTTCCCAAACCAAGCTGGATTTGTCCTTCGCTAAGGCTTGCCAGATTCTTTACAGCAACAATCGTCAAAGTAGTCCGCTAAACGCTACTATCAAACTTAAATAGATTACTCTTTTCATTTTATTCAATTTTTAATTATACCCGCAACTTTATTTCGTATTATCTCCAAGTTTAACCGGATTAGCGAAGTATTATTGCGTGTTATTTTTTTGCCAAATGTATTAAAAAATTATAAATTATCAATGGGAGATTGAATATTTCCTTGCCATTGTGGATAGATTAAACGAAGTACCGATAACGGTTTTGCACTAAGCACACACTCGATAGGGTTCTTAGTGCGTATTAGGAGCAGCCATTTTTATCTATTTTATTTTTCAATTTCCAATATGCTTTCAAATATTTATTCAAACGTTTAAGATCCCCCTCGTTGAGTCCTGTAAACCGAGTTACGTCCATATTGTCAAGCAAGTCGTTGATTTTAACTTGTACAGCAATGGGATTTTGTGTAATTCTGTCTATGAATTTTTCATAATCTTCGTCTTCCGACTTTTTGGTAAGACAGCGCAATGTAGCAATCACTTCACCTGAAAACCCTTCGTTTTCAAGTGCCTCAAATGTCAAATTACTGTCTTCGACAACATCGTGTAATACACCACATATCTTTTCTGCTTCCGTTTTCCCTCTTTCCATTACGCGAAGAGGGTGTAAAATATATTCTGCACCCGTTTTGTCTTTTTGACCTCTGTGTGCGAAAACTGCTATTTCTATAGCTTTTGTTAATGTCGACATATTTAATTATCTTTCTGTTTAACAAAGTTATTTCATAATCCCCAATTATTTTGTGTGCAATTTTCAGATATACATTTACCCACCTTGCGTTCAAACTGCCTGTTGCAGTAATTATTGTTTTTCAAGGTCATACTTGTAATTTCCAACATCATTTTTGTTAGCAGATATTTTTAGTGTTTTTCCGTCAAATGTATAGTCATATTTCCCGCTAAGTATTAAGTTCCAGTCAAAGTCAGCAGTCCAAGCATTTTCATCATTAAAAGTTATTTTTTTGTTGTCATAAGAAAAGGTCCCTGAACCACCAGCAGGTATTCTATTTGAATTTCCCGAACAAGAAAATTTTCCGTTCTTCAATTCTAAGGTCGTCTGTCCAGTTTGTGTCCCCGAACTGTAAGTTACAGTAAACGTTCCTTTATATGTTCCGTCTTTTACATCTAAGTCGTCCTTGTCGCAGCTCAACAAGAGTGTTGCAATGGAAAAAATTGTGGCAATGATAAATTTTGTTCTCATAATTCTATTTTTTTCGTTAATGTTATGTAGTCAGCATTATTGCGCCTAACGGACAACACTAAGCGCATACCCGATAGGGTTGTGCTTAGTGTGTGTTGAACTAAACCCGCCTACGCGGGTAGCCTGCAACAAAAGTAACTGATTATTTCTATATTCGTAAATTATTTATCCACAAAAATTTAAAGATATGAGAAAAAAAACAGATTTTACTTTTGTTGAGTAGACCATTGCGCTTGTTCGTGAATTTCAAATGGTCGTTCGCAAACTCGAACAACAGGTTACACTACGTGGACAAAGCCGGAGCACCCTGCAAAATTACATCAGGCGAATAGCCCTGTTTGTGCTTAGGTTCGAAAAGCTTCCTGAGCATATCGCTCCGGAAGAAGTTAACGAATATCTTGCAGCTCTTGCTCGTGATCCCAAATCGCCTTCGCGAAGCAGTTTAAACATATGGTCTATGGACTGCGCTACTATTATCGTTTGATGAGTATGAACCGGGAAGCTATTGCTCTACCTTCGCTAAAAAAGGAATCCAAACTGCCTGTTATTCTGAATCAACAGGAACTCAAAGAACTTTTTGCAGCTCCAACCCTTCTCAAACAAAGGGTGGTGCTTTCGCTGATTTATTCCGCCGGACTGCGGGGGCAAGAAGTGATTAACCTAAAAATATCCGATGTGGATTTCGAGCGAAAGACCATCCACATTCGTCAAAGCAAGTACAAGAAAGATCGCGTTGTGCCTTTAGCCGACAGTATGGCTGTAGGACTAAAGAAATATCTTGTTGCCGAGAATCCTCACATCTGGCTATTTAACGGAAAAGAACCCGATGGACGATACAGCGTGAAGGGTCTTTCATGGGTGATGCGCGAAAATCTAAAAAAGACTTCCATCACCAAAGATGTTTGTCTGCATTCGCTGCGTCATTCCTATACTACATATCTGCTCGAACAGGGACTCAATATCGTTACCCTAAAAGAGTTACTTGGGCATGCCGACATCACCACTACCATGATTTATCTGCATGTTGCTCAGTGTCAGTTTATAAATCCTCACAGCCCCTTAGATGTACTGTATAACTTCAAGGCAAAATGAGAACCCGATTTGAGCTGGCTGATGCGGTAAAGCTATTTGCTCCGGCATTGGTTGCATCGGGAAAACTAAGCTCTCGTCAGCAAAAAACGCTGAACAATATCATCCTGTGCCGGACTGCCGTACTTGGCGGACACGAAGAAGAATGCGATAACTGCGGAGCGGTGGCAGTATTGCATACATGGGGACAAAACCTCTCCCTGCATCCCCATGTATACTGTATCGTGCCATCTGCCGGATACACACTCGATGGGCGGTGGAAAAACATCGGTAACGATGGCAAACTCCTATATCCGGTACAACAGTTGAGTGCTTGCTTTAAATCAAAGATGCTCGATAGTTTGAAACGGGGTTTGAGAAAATCCAATCAGTTGATGATTTTTAATGATGCCATTCAAAAGGCTTATCTTTCACCATGGGTTGTGCACTGTGAACCTTCACTGGCAGGTGCCGATCATGTGGTGCGGTACCTGGGACAATACACCCATCGGGTGGCCATTACCAATGAGCGTATTCTTTCTATTGCAGATGGCAAGGTGAGGTTCATCGCCAAAGATTACACCGACAGAGGTATCAAAAAAGTGGTGAAGCTCGATGGCAATGAATTTATACGTCGATTTGCGCTGCATATTCTACCAATTGGATTTATCAAAATACGCTATTTTGGGATTTACAATCACACACTTAAGCGAAGCCTTAAACTTGTCTTCACTCTGGAAGATAAACCCCAGGTGGAGCCATACCTAAAAAAACAACAATGGAACGTTTCGAAAGGATAACCGGTCAAACGCCCTGTCGTTGTTCTGTGTGCAAAAACGGACGAATGATACGTATCAGGACATTGCCACGAATTCGTTCGCCAGATGCGAACAGCATCCTGCAACACTTAACCAAACTTCAAATATCCTGATAGACGTGCGCAATATCATTAGTGTACAGCCAAAACTATGCGCTCATATTTACCGGAACAACTCGTAACAGATGATTTGCAAGCATTTGTTTAATCCTCAAAAGCAAAATTGTGCTCAAAAATAACTCAATTTATCAAAGATCGTCTGTTTACCCATTCTTCCGTAAAACAATTTAACACTTAAAATACATAGAACCGAATCCGTAGGGTGTAGTTCAACACTTACTCATCGCTGGGTCGTGCCGACCGCTCAGAGTGATATTTATTAGGTACAGTTGTTATTTATTAATTCTTCAACTTTTTCTATAAACAACTTTGAAGGTTCATAGAATCTTAGAACGGTTTCTTCATCAAAGTCAAAAAAATTATTGTAATCACTTTTTTGTCGCTTTTCAAATAATTCGGTGTAATGCTTGGCTAATTCTTTGCTAATCTTTCCACTTTGCACAAATAATTGTCCAAATTTTTGCCGATAACCAGAATGACTTGATGTTTCTATTCCATGTTTTACAAGTAATGCTCCAACAGCATAAAAACAAGCATAGTACATTCTATTGATAGCTGTGTTCCAGTATTCATTTTGAATTAAGGTCTCAATCTCGTCAAGAGTCTCTTTTCTCTATGAAGTCGGTATTGAACGTAATCTTCCAGTTGATATTCACTCATAATAATAGCCCTTCTTTCATTACATTTGAATAAAACGGAGTGATTCTATATTTAGAATTCCATTCCTTTTCTGAATATACCATAGGACTAATAACTTCTCCAATCTCAAATTCTAAATCATACAGAGGATATGTTATGTTTTGCTCTTCTTCATTTGTAATGCTATCTTTATTCAATAGGATTAACAAATCCCAATCTGAATCAGGTTTAGCTGTTCCTCTTGCACGAGAGCCATATAAATAAATCTTTGCCGATGGCTCTCTTTGTTGAACAAGTACTTTAATCCTCTGCAATATTTTGTCTGGTGCTTTCATTTGGCAAATATAATCATTTTTAAATAAACTTTACAAGATGCAACATACAATTGTACCTAACGGTTCGGGGCTTTGCGTTCGGGCGGGATTAAAAGCACGAATGTTCAACCTTGCACCAAAGTTACAAAAAAGAACGAAAGTTGAATTTAGTACGTTCGCCCGCCTGACGCAAAACCCTTGTTGGGTGCAGTTTTTATTCATATTTCGGTTGCTTTTAGTTTTTCGTTTTGCATTGTCAAGTCGTGTCCGTGTAGCCAATTTTTTTCGTTGTCTGCCGATAAAATTACTGGCATACGTTTTTTTGTGTTATGTATTTTGCTCATCAATTCGTTAGCTTCAGTTGTCAAGATTGTGTAAGAGTTAATGATTTCGCCTGTTGATTTATCAACCCATTCGCTGTAAAGTCCTGCAAATGCAAAAAGTTCGTTGTCGGGCAAAGTCAGTTCGTATTTTTGTTTTTGTTTGCCTTTTTCGTCAAGCCATTGCCATTCATAAAAACCGTCTGCAAGCACTAAACAACGATTATTTACTGAATTTCTAAAACTTGGTTTTTCGTTAATCGTTTCAATTCTTGCGTTGAGTGTATTCTTTTTTATGCTGTCGTCTTTTGCCCAAAACGGAATTAAACCCCAATTAAAAAGTTGTATTTCGTTGGGTTGTTTGTTCGTGATAATTGGTGTTTTTGGATATTGAAAACCGTTGTAAATACTCGGTTGATACAAATGTTCGTCTTTGAAATTTGCTTTAAAACGTTGTTTTAACTCTTGTGCTGATTTGGATTGTTTGGAATGAAAACACATAGCGTTAAACATTTATGGTTATGATGTCGCTTAATTTTGTTGTGTAGCGTGGCGACAATTTCTGTTGTTTCATTTTCCAAACACGTTTTAAATCTTGACTTGCAAGACGAATTTTACTCTGTCCAAAGTTTGAATTTATTTTGTCAATAGCTTTCATCAACGGAATGTGCTTTTCGTTTCGGGTTTCAAAAAGTGTGGTTTGCGTAATTGTTTCGGGTGTAAAATCCTGAACGATTACACCTGCTTTTTTGTATGCAAAACCTTGTTTAAAAATCCGCTGTAAACCTTGCTTGGCAAAGTTTGCCAAATCAATACTTGAATTTGTCGGGAAAGGAAGTTTAACTACAATGTTTCGGCTGTATTGTGGTAAATCTTTTCGGTGTCCGTTGGTGTGAATAAAAACCATTAGCGAATTACAACACGATTTTTGTTTACGCAATTTTTCGGCACACGAACTTGCAAAGGTTGAAATACGTTCGTTTAATTGTTCAAATTCTGTGTAATTGGTTTCAAAACTTCGGGTAGTTGCAATGTTTTTTTTGGGTTGTGTTTCTTCCAAATCAAGCGTTGGAATACCTTGTAAATCGTGTTTTAAACGAAGTCCAACAATAGCCAAATTTTTCTTTACCCACTCGTCAGCAAGTTGAGTAAAGTCGTAAGCTGTAAAAACGTTTTGAGCATTTAGTCGTTTTGTATGTTGTCTGCCAATGCCCCAAACATCTTCTATTTTCAGCCATTTCAACGCTTTAATGCGTTTTTCTTCGCTGTCTATAATGTAAACGCCTTTTGTTTTTTCGGGATATTTTTTTGCTATTCTGTTGGCTAATTTTGAAAGTGCTTTTGTTGGTGCGATGCCAACGCTGATTGGTATTCCTGTCCACTTTGTTACTTTGTAACGCATTTCTTCGCCATAGTTTTGCAAGTTGAAATGTGTTTCAAAACCGTTGAGTTTTAAAAAACATTCGTCAATACTATAAATTTCCATTTCGGGCGAATAGTCCGAAAGTATTGTCATTACTCGGTTTGACATATCTCCATACAAAGCAAAATTTGCCGAAAAAACTTGAACATTATTTTGCTTAAAAAGTTTTTCGTATTCAAACGCAGGTGCACCCATTGGAATACCAACGGCTTTGGCTTCGTTGCTTCGGGCAATTACACAACCGTCATTATTGGACAGCACAACAATAGGTTTTCCGTTCAAGTCTGGACGAAAAACTCGCTCACACGAAGCGTAAAAGTTATTGCAGTCAATAAGTGCGAACATTTTTTAAACATCTTTGATAACGTGAGTAACCACACCCCAAATTAAAAAATTGTTGTCTTCGGTTACTCGGATTGGTTCGTAATCTTCATTTTCGGGAATAAGCCAAATTTCATTTTTCAAAATTTTGATACGCTTGGCTGTAAATTCTCCGTCAATATAACAAACGGCAATTTTGCCGTTTGTTGGTTCAATGCTTCGGTCAATTATCAGCAAATCGCCATTGTCAATTCCTGCATTTTTGAGCGAAACGCCTTTAACTCGTCCGTAAAATGTGGCTGACGGATTTTTGATTAAGTGTTTGTTTAGGTCAATAGTCAAATCAACAAAATCCAAAGCTGGCGAGGGAAAACCTGCACTAATTCCGTCATCTACATACGGCAATTCAAGCATTGTTTCGGTGTCAGCCGAAAAAATATCAATGATGTTGCCTGTATGTAGTTTTAATGGTGTCATTTTGTTAATTGTCTGAATGAAGTCCGATAGTATTTCCTTCTGTGTCCATTACAACAGAACAAAATCCGTGTTCTCCGATTGACATTTTTGGATTAAAAACTTTACCACCTGCACTTTCAATACGGCTTTCTTCAACTGAACAGTCATCACAAGCAAAGTAAACCAATGTTCCGCCTGTTCCGGGTTTCATATCTTGCATTTTTACTAATGCACCGCTGATGTTTGGTTGTCCGTCTGCCCAAGCAAAACTATACATTCGCATATCGCCAAAATCTGGCGACATTGGCAGTTCTGTTAATTGAGTTTGGAATACAGTTTCGTAGAATGTTTTAGCTCTGCTCATATCTTCTACATAAATTTCTACCCAAGTGAATGGGTTTTTGGCTGTTGTTGTCATTGTATATTTGTTTTAAAAATTGATTACAAAGTTATTTTAATTTTCATTTTTGTGGTGAAATGTCTGTCTGTTTTTGTCGGGACTGTTGATGTTAGTACGGTCGGTAGTAAAATTGCACCCAACGGAACGGCACTAAGTGCCGTCGAAATTATTTTAATGCCTTGTGCATAATTTTGATGGCACTTAGTGCCGTGTTATATGGTGGTTTTGGTTAAACCAATATTTAAATTTCCACAAACCCTGACCAAAACCCCGGTTTTAAAATCAACCTTGAACCTTGTTGATTTTAAATGGGAAAATAATTTCATTTATGCTTCGGATATGTGAAGTTATTTTTCCATACCTGAGCTTGAAGCCTACAAATATAAATGTTTTTTAAAAAAGAAAAAAGCTATTGTTTTAAATATTTTTTTATCCGAACTTTGCCAAGTCGTTGAACGATGATAATCGTTTGAAAATGAAATTTTCACGATGTTCACATCCAACGACTTGAAGGGCGAAATCTTCAGCACTCTTTTTTTTAAAAAAACAGCCCGTAGAACTTCATCTTCAAGCTCGAAATCAACAAGGGACAACACCCTCTGATTTTTAAACTGGCATATAACGTTTGATGGTATGGTGTCGTGCGGGATTACGAGGCGATTTCCTATCAGGTTACACCAACTTTTTTTACGAGCCACGAACCTTCGCAAACCACTGAAACCCGCATGCACTATACCATGTGTTGGCGGTTCGTTGTTCTTTTAATCTCAATAATCATATCGTCAATTGTCTTTGTTTCCGTAATTATTTTATCTTTTAATTCTTCTTTAATCGGCAGTTTTTTATAGTCAGCAGAATTTTCAGAATGTATTGGTATAATTCCTTTATTCGGATTTACAAGATTGCAAACATTAACAAGACAGTCAGCTGAAGCGTGTCCGCTTGTATGAATTTTAATCAATTTTGGGAATTTATCTATAAAATCCAAGTACTTTTTATTTGCATGTTTACTTTTAGGATTTGCATATTCTTTCCACATAGAATAAATTAGAATGGTCTTGTCTTTCTCAAGTAATGGCAATAAAAACTCAATGTAATCATTGAATTTGTCAGTTGCACGGACTAACATGCAAAAACCTTTGTCTTGCATCCATTGTATTAACTTATCGTTTTCTTTCCAGAAAGCATAAGGTTCTCCAAAATCAAATAAGGCACTTTTTTTACCAGCTGAATCTGAAAAAATTTCTAAAACGTTCTTTTGGAAATCATCACAAACAAAAGGTCTGGCTTTCATTTCTTTGTTAGCCGCATGAAATGTAGCCAATCGTTCCATATCGGTAGATGAACACATTACAAATATATTTTTGTATTCTTTCATTAATTTAATAACTTCACTTTTCAATTCATTTTCGTGCCTTACTCTTTCATCTAAACGTGAAAGCATTGTTCCTTCCGTAATTAGAAAATCTATCTTGCCTTGTTTTAGAATTAATTTTTCAATCGTTGGTAGAAGACCTTTGCTAAGATAACCGTGTCCACGAAAATCACCTGTATGCAAAATTCGTTTTCCATTTGCTTCAATTAAAAACATAAAAGCATCGTAAGCCGAATGGCTTACGAAATATGGTATTATTTTAATATCTCCAACTTTTATTATTTGTTGGGATTCAAAAGATTGCATTGCTTCAATTTTTTCAATTTCTTTTTCTGACTGTTCTTTGCGGTCTTTTATAAATGCCAGTCGTTGATGCTTACATAATGCAACTCTTTTTGCAACCTTACCAATATGTTGAGAAATAGAATCAGGAACAAAGTGAAAAAGTCCTAAATGGTCTCCGTGGTAATGTGTATAAAATATTGCATCAATATTTTTTGTTATCTTTTCAATTGCATCGAAATTATCAAATTCATCGTTTACAACACCCTCACCATCTGGAAGATTTTGCCCCAAATCTATTAAGATTCTAGCGTTGTCAGTTGCTATTTCGGTTATGCAACCTCCAATTTGGTCAATACCTCGATGGATTGTAATTTTCATTTTAGTTTGTAATTGTTATGATTCACAAGAATTAATTTATGACGATTTTTAAGTTCGTTTGAAAATTGTTGAATTTGTGAATTGTTGTCAGGGTGAAAAACAAAAACTAACTCAGGGTCTTGTTTTTCAATAGTATCAGAGTAAATGAAATTCTTGAGGATTCCCAATGTCGTTTTGTCATTAATAATGTTCTTAATATCCTTTATCAAGTTTGTTCTAAATGTTTTTGCATTTTCCCCAAATAGATGTTTTTCAAAATCACAAATATGCTCCTCAATTCCAGATTTACCTTTTGTTGCTCCCATTCCTTTTTTAACCTCAAAAAAGACAATTCTACTTGTTTCTTTATCAATACCTAACAAGTCAAAAACCCCACGTTTTACTCTACTATTTTTCTCAATTTGATTTTGCTCAAAAGCATACTCCATATCAAGAATAATATACTTATCACTTTCGTCTTGGTTGCTTATTGCAATATTTTGTTGTGAATCAAATTCCGCTCTTTGCTTTTTGCTTTCAAGCCAGTTGTCAATTGATTCTTTAATGAGTTTAAAATATTCTTTCGGATTGGTAACTGCTAATTCAGTATTTGGAACATTTCCATATTTTTTGTCAACTTTCAACTTCTTAATTTCTAATGCTTTCCCTTTTCGATAATAAATAAAAGCATCACCATTTTGACGAACTTCTAAACGTAATTCATTATCAGATTTGATGTAGTTTAACAGCGGTAATAAATCACCGTTTATCAATCTGTGTATAAGTTTTTCATTAATTTTTCGCATATCGTCTGTTTTCTTACAATGACCGCCAACGGTTTGGGTATTGCCGAAGGTGGGGATTTTTAGCACAAAAGTTCAATCGATGAACGAATGTTGAACCTTGCACAAATGCCCAATCGAAGCCGTTCAGCCCCGCTTTTGGCAATACCTTGTTGGCGGTTCGGTTTTTACTTTTTCTTCTTGTCGTCTTCCGTGTCGTCAAAATAATTTGATGTCGTGTCTTCGTTGAAGCGGATTTTTTTACTGTAATTTGCTCTTGCACTTTGCTCTTTCATAAACATTTTTTTGATGTCTGCCTCGTTTTTTTCAAAAACCATTGTATTGTTGATTGAAAGCGAAATTGCAATTTTTTCAACATCGTGGTCTGTCCCAATGTAGGTAAATGTCCAACGATTTTGTTTTAGTTCTTCAACAAGTTTTTTGATGTCGCTGCCGGAAAATTCTTTTGAATCGTTCTCTTCTCCGTCTGTCAATATTGTTACAAGAACATTATAGTTAGTTTGTCCTTGTAAAGATTGTTTCAGCTTGTTTATACTAAAACCCATTGCATCAAATAACGGTGTCATTGCATCAGGATTATAGCTTTTGTCGTCTATTTGTTTAAGGGTACTTGCAGGGTCAATAAAATGAAGTAATTTTTGCCCCAAGCTATTGAAAGAAACAAATGAAACAAAATGTTCTTGTTCTGGAAATTGTTTTTCAATTCCCTGAATTGTCTGCACCAATTCATTAAATCCTTGAATGATTGTGTTCTTTATAGACGACATCGAACCGCTTTCGTCTAAAATAATTAGGTTATGCACCTGATGTTTCTTTTCCATATTTTTTTCTTTAGTATTGTTATTAATGTCTGTTAAGGATTGTGTTGTCTAAACTGACCGCCAACGGTAAACTGTATGTAGCGTAGCCGATTGCGGGCTTCTTCACTGTCAAGCCGATACAAAGCTACTGCGGGAGATAAACCTACGGACACGCACTTTTCCGGCTATGCTATATACAGAATGTTAGCTGCTCGCTGTTTTTTCTTTTCAGTCTGGCAAATTTTCATTAAAATCTCCTATCTCAAAATCGTTTGGTAAATTACCTTTAAAAATTGACATAAGGCGTTCTTTTTTTGTCAAGTTCTCTTGCTCTAAATATTTTTCCATTGTGTATCCGCCAATATCTATTTTGTATGTTTTTTTCATAATGGAATAATCATCATTGCTATCGAAATCAAAGTTTAAATGTGCCTTCAGTTCTGCTGAAAGCAAACTGATTAGCTGATATTCTGACAGATATTTTTTCAATAATATACTCAATATGCTTTTAGCTTCTCCTGTTCTAATATACTCAATGTAATACAATAAAGTAGGGAGTAAGCTACTCAATGTATATTCTGCTCTGTCTGATTTGTACGAATTTATTGCGTAATGTAAATCTCCTCCCGCATGTAAGTACAGTGCTAAATTTAATAATTTATCGTCAGCGGATTTATTTTTAAATTCGTGTGAATAACAATCAAAGTAGCTTTTACTTATTATCCATTCATAATATTTATTTTCAAGAAAGTCCATAAGTTGTTAATTATTACAAAGCCCAAAACTAATTGCACCCAATTTGTTTTTAAATAACGTTTCTTCTTTTATCGCTTGTTCAGGAGAAATGTTTATAGGTAAAATATGCAAAATAGAATAGGTAAAATTCTGAGCATATTCCGATTCGATTTCTATTAATTTTCTAAGTGAAACATTATTTCCGTGTCCATTGGTATCAACGTAAATAGACCACCTACCCCATATACCTAACTTATTGTAAGTAGAACCGATATAAATTTCCCCCGTCTTATTATCAAGTATTGCATAAATGCAGTTGACGGCAGACAGCATTCTCTTCCATTCAGGATAGGCATTTTTTATAATATCTCTTAATTGAGAAAATTTTAATATGACATTAGGGTATCCGGGAAAAGAATTGTCAAATCCAGGAGTGATTTCCACGATTTCTTTCTCGTTGTGCATTCCCTGACACCACGACAAAGTTCCCTTTCCCCAATCAATAATTACCCTTTCTTTTAAATTTTGGAAGCCATCAACTTCTGTCATTTTATAATAATATGGGGAATGCTCATCATCTGTGATAGTTTTTTCTATTTTATACACTCCGAGAAAACGGCAAAGTGTTCCCGCTTCCCCAAGAAAGGAAACAATATACTCCATTTTCTTAAACTTATCATCTGCCTGTTCAGATTGATATTCCAAAAAGAGTTCTGGTCGCTCCCTGTATATGTCGTAAAGAGTTTTGTTGTACGCAACTCCACGTATAATTTTTGTGTCTCGTGAATCTTTATGTCTGACTAAAACTATTTTATTTTCTTTTTTCAAGCCTCTGTTGTAAAGAAGCTCTTGAATAGTTATTTGTTTTTCCATTTTGCTTGTTCTTTAATGTCTGGTATTATCTCGTGTCCTTACAGTGGCAGCCAACGGTAAATTGTATGAGTAGTGGCAGATTGCGTGGTAGTTTACTGTCAAACCGCTACGCAGTTTGAGCGGGCTACAAACCTTAATATTTAGCACTTTACCTGCCATTACTTATACAAAATGTTAGGCAACGTAATTCATTGTCTATCTGTATTTTGAGTTTAAGTTTGCTTTAAAAATCTTCTTTCCAGCAGGTAGTTCACCGTCTGTCCCATATGTTGGACTATATTTTCCTGCAGGTAAATCCTTAAAAGTATAAGCGTTGCAAGCTCTTGCCACATCAACATATTTTGTTGCTGCAGTATTTATTGCCGATGCTGCAATATCAGCTAATGCACCCCAAGCACCGCCAACACCCGTTGAAACTGAAGCATCATAAGTAACATCGCCTGTTCGTGTGTATACAATTTCATCTGTCTTTATTGATTTAATTATATACTCCACTTGTACATAAACTTTTGCTGCAAGACCTGATTTGTCCCATTTGTGAATTATTGTAAATACTGCCAAATCAGCACCAAATACTTCTCCAAACTTAGTTAGAGGAGAATTTAAAAAGAGTTCAGCATCATAAGCACTTTCTTTTTTAAGAATTTCCATTGAGAGGAAAGTCGGAATAACATAAAAGCCTGCATTTGCAATTGGTATATTTAATGTCGAGTGAAAATATTCTTTTGCTTCAACATTTGTACTCCTGTTTATAGGTGGCATCAGCAAAATCGTTACTGGTTTTTCATCATACATACCTTTGTAGGCAACAGATTTTGCAATTGGGGCTGTCGTTGTACAACTTGATAAAAATCCGACTGCCATTACGATTAGGAATAGTATATTTTTCATTCTTCTATTATTTTTAAGATTCTGTCAATAAATATTTTTGATTCAGGATATAAAGCAACTTCTTTTAACAACATTGCTTTGCCTTCTTCTGTTTTATTAGCTTGAAGCAATACAAAGCCATAATCGGCGTAAACACCTGGGGGCACAACCCCTCTTGAACCTTTCTGTTTTTCAATAATATTTTGATAGGTTTCTATTAATTTTTGGGTTGATTTCTCATCACTATTTTTTAGATAATTGTAACTAGTGATTTCATATTTACCCCAAGTATACAGAGGTTTCTGCGTTGTGCATGATGCCAACATTAAAACAGTTAGAGAAATGAATAGTATTTTTTTCATGGCAGCAATATTTTTTTAGTTTCTTGTGCTGAAACAAAAATTTGTTTCTTGAAAATTAAATTATTGTTGTAGGTCACTGTAACCATATGCGTCCCCGTGGATATAGCATAAACTTTGCCTTTAGGACGGTCTGCGTGGTCTTTGTTAACTTCTGCTTTAAAAGTAGTTTTGTCATCAATATTAACATCGACACCATCAGAATAATTACTTGGTTTTCCAATGAATTCAATGAATGCCTCATTTTCTAAACCTGTCGACAATGTTTTTACTCCTGTGCAACCAGTTAGAACTATCAAACCAATTGCTATTACAAAAAGTATCTTTTTCATTATTTAATCTCCTTTATATAATAGTTATTTAAATTTTGTTTGTCAATGCTACCTTCGGAAAATGAAACCATAGAGAATTCACTCTGTGGGTTTTCTCCCCCTGTAAAATCAATTTTAATTTTTCCAACTGATTTGCCTGGCAATTCCATCATCATACCTGTTTGAGGATTTTTCACACTTTTGCCTTTCTCAATAACTTCATAGATGTCTCCAACCTTCAATCCTTGACTTTTCCCTCCTGATATTAAGATACCATCTTCATCATAAGAGAGAAAGTATGATTTCCAAGGTCTATCCATACAGTTATTAATAATGTTTTCAACCAATTTTGAAATTGCTGCTGAAATTGCTTTATCACTCAAAGTAGCATCATAATCAGTACGTTCACCTAATCCCATAACTGTTTTGTTTGTTGTTTCAGCTTCTCCCTTAGCTTCTTCAGAATAGATAATCTGACCAGTAGAAACATCAACTAATCGAATACTCACACCAGCTTGTACAGTTTGAGTTTTACTCCTCGAAAATGCGTTAACATCACCAACGTTTTTTCTCCCAAATTCAGTTACAGAACCAATAATTAAGTAGTCTGCCCCAACTTTTTGTAAGCCTTCATTCCCAGCGAGTTTTAATTCCTCCATTATTTTATCCATATCCTGACGTTCCAACAAAATAAATTTGTTTGTTGAAGCCAATTTTGTAGACAAAATATCAACAGCCTGTTTACCTATTGGGTCGTTGTCTTTGTCATAAAACACACCTTTTGCATACTGTGTCTCATTAGAAAAGCGAGCAATAGCAACTTTTCTTTTCAAAGCCTGCTCCTCTTTCTTTATTTCTTGAATTTGTGGCTCGACTTTTACCACTTTTTGCTGTGTCGTACAGCTAAATGCAATTGAAACAATCGCAAATCCCATTAATGTTTTCTTCATTTGTTTATAATTTATAGTTTATACTACGGTTTTCTTGTTCTTTATTATGTTGCCTAACGGAACGGCACTAAGTGCCGTCGAAATTATTTTAATGCCTTGTGCATAATTTTGATGGCACTTAGTGCCGTGTTATATGGTGGTTTTGGTTAAACCAATATTTAAATTTCCACAAACCCTGACCAAAACCCCGGTTTTAAAATCAACCTTGAACCTTGTTGATTTTAAATGGGAAAATAATTTCATTTATGCTTCGGATATGTGAAGTTATTTTTCCATACCTGAGCTTGAAGCCTACAAATATAAATGTTTTTTAAAAAAGAAAAAAGCTATTGTTTTAAATATTTTTTTATCCGAACTTTGCCAAGTCGTTGAACGATGATAATCGTTTGAAAATGAAATTTTCACGATGTTCACATCCAACGACTTGAAGGGCGAAATCTTCAGCACTCTTTTTTTTAAAAAAACAGCCCGTAGAACTTCATCTTCAAGCTCGAAATCAACAAGGGGCAACACCCTCTGATTTTTAAACTGGCATATAACGGAACGGCACTAAGTGTTAGCCCGAATGGGTTACACTTAGTGCGTGTTATGGTCAGTAGTTCAGTATCATTCAATATGTATTCTGTTTTCTTCTATCACTCTATTCAAATGGTTTAAATCTCCCAACCAATTAACTAAATCTTTATTCAGCCAATTTAATGCTTCCAAAATTTCTTTCTCATATTCTTGTAATACATTTAAATTCCACGTTACAGCTTCATGATGAAAAATTCTGTTCCTGAGTTTTCTCAATGCATTGAATTTTGAACTCATGGTTCTCCTTTTTCTAATTTCTTTTGGACAGTTTGGGAATGCCAAGCGCAGAGTTTTCCAAAGAGTCATTTCAAATTTTGTGTCAAACAAAGAAGTCCAAAAACCAAATGATAGTTCAGAAATTATTCTGCCTGATGTTATCTCCTTTTTCTCTGATAGGATATTAACCCTTGCTTCTGATACTCTATCAATTTGAAATTTCGAGGCAATTTTAATGAATTCGTGATTTTCAAACCAATGTTTGTCTTTAAATCTTATCATCAATTGATAATCGATAGAATTTCTCAGTCCAATTTCGAGGATAGATAACAAAGGGTAAAAAGCTTCAGAAATAAATATGTTGCTCTTATAGTGCTGAATAGCTTTTTCTTGATTGTTTTTATGTCGAGTCAAATACGGTTGTAAACGCTCATTTGAAATAATTTTTTCGATAATTGTGTTGTTTCCCATTTTTTTTGTACATTTGCATCGTAGTCCCGGTGATTCCTCTCCCAGTTTTTATGCTGGTGATGAAGCCGGGTTTTTTGTTTTTATGATTTTCCAAAGATAGTACTTCCTCTTCATTTAACCATTCATAATTTTCATTTTTTTACTATTGACCATAACGGTTGGCAATATGCGGAGGCCGGGATTTCGAAGCTCATACTTATCAAACCGTTGTGATTTTTATTAAATGTACAAAAGTTCAAATTGCCCACATCCCCCGGCTTACGTATATTGCGTGTTGGGTGCTGTACTTTTTATACATCATCAAATTCATCTACTATATTTTTTGAAGTAACAGGATTTCCAAACCCAATAATACTTTCAATTATCGTTGTCAGACTTAGTTTATTTTTAGTCTTAAATGCGAGCAAATAAAGTAATGCTTCTGATGTTAATAGAATAAATCGCTTAATCTCTGTGTTCCAAGTTATTTCGTTTATAAAGTTGTCAAAGTTTGTTTTAAATTCATTGGTATAGGCGTTTAGACCTCCCAAAGATTTTCGTATCTTTGGGGAATGAATGTGAGAGAAAAACATATAGGCGTGAATTCAATAGAGTTCTATAAAAAGTTTCAGAGCGACGAGGATTGTTTGA